>JAABUL010007936.1_pt1 | contig 11095 bp, 8 predicted proteins | sample 5559151 | NCBI WGS metagenome assembly JAABUL01 (sample SAMN10711876, study PRJNA513368) | rock metagenome | isolation source: Antarctica rocks | place: Antarctica: Victoria Land, Pudding Butte sud | reverse complement strand
CGCCCTGCTCCAGGTCGTGCTGCCCCGGCCCACGCTGACCCCGCAGCGGGCGCTCGCCCTGCTGCGCGCCACCCAGCGCCAGAACCACAACGCCTACCGCTCCCATCGCAAGCGCATCCTCCGTCGTTTCCTTGATTCATCCTGACCACCTAACGTTGTAGTATTAGGACAGATGCGTATCCCGATGGACTGGTCTTGACATGTCCGTATCTACTCCGGCGTGCCGTTGCGCGCGTTGTGGATCGGCTCGGTCATGACACCACCACCGTCTCGAGACCGAGCAAACGGCCCACTTTACGCAGCGTCGCGGCCTCGTGCCCGAGACCTAGGGCGACGTGGTGCGTCGGCCCCTCCTGACACCAACGGTCCATGAATTCGTCAGGAGGCAGGGTGAAGCGCAGCCGGCTGTTGGTGTTCCCGATGCGCAGAATCTCGCCCCGCAGCGACTCACCCTCGGCTACCAGCAGCTTGAGTCGCCCGTCGGCCGTCTGCGTCAAGCCCAGGATCGTCACCGGCCCCGTCTTCACGCTGAACTCGACCGAAACGCCATGGCCGGCCTTGCCGTGGTACAGGCCCAGCCCGCGCAGGACCGGCCGCCGGTCGCTGATCGCGATGTGCCCCGGCCCGTCGTGTCCCATCAGCATGAAGCCTTCCTCCAGGTCCATGGCGTAGAATTCGGTGTAGGACCCGCCCGCGCCCAGCCGGTCCAGCAGGACCATCGCCACCGCGTTCTTGAGGTCGCCTTCGCCCGCGCACGGAGCCCCCCGCGCGGTCAGGCGCGAACCGCCCAAGATGAGACCCGCGCCCAACTCCTCGAAGGCCCCACGTCCGCGGTAGTAGTAGGTCAGGGCGTCCAGACGATAGTCCGCGACGAGCCGATCCATCCCGGCGGCGACGCGCGCGCCCCACCGCAGTCGCTCATTGGTGACCGTGGCGTCCAACTCGAACATGTCCCGCGTCTCGCGCAACACCCGCTCCAGGTCCCCGTCCGTCACCGCGTCGACGCACGCCTGTAGGTCGTCCATCTCCAGTACCTCGACATGCAGACCGAGTTGCGCGTGGTGCTGCGTAAAGTCCGAATACAGGTCGAGCATGCCGGGGTAGGTATGCCCCAGGAAGCCGACGCGCGCGTCGCGCAGGGCGCGCACGGCTCCCGCCGCCCGGAGCCACTCCCGTATCTCGCGCCAAGCGCGGCTGTCGTCGTCATCCGTGAGCAGGCCGGAGACGACCTGGTAGGGGACGCGGGCGCGCGCGAAGGCCCCGGCGAGTTCGGGGGCACAGCAGGCCGAGCAATTAGCCAACCACTCGCCCGTGTCGGTGTGGGCGTAGTCCAGCGCGGCGACCGGCTGCAGGTTGAGTACCACGACCGGAACCCCGGTGCGTTGCACGGCGGGGAGCACCTGCGAGGACGTGGCATAGGTAGCGGTGTGCAACAGGATCAGATCAACCTGCTCACGGGCGAAGAGGTCGCCGGCTCGGCGGGCTCCATCCGCGTCGTCCACCAGGCCTGCCGAGACCACGTCGGCCCACGCGTCGACACGCCCCACGATCTGGCGGGTGTAGCCCTCCAGGCGCTCCTTGAGGCTGGGGAACTGCGGCCAATAGGCGGCCAGCCCGATGCCGAATACGCCGACCCTCCCGCGCGCGCGTGGCGGGCGCGCCGCAGGGGCATCAGAGACGAGTACATCCGCTCGTTGATCCAGGACCTGGCTCATTACTGTCCTCCTTTAATCGTGGTGGAATAGTTCATCGAGGATATAGAAGGAGCCCGTCGCGGGATCGATGGGGACATCGAGGAGATCCTTCATGTAGTCTTGCCAGCGTCCGTTGGCGCTGTTCGCCGCGAGATAGCGTTGCGACGCCGCCCAGTCCTCGACCTCGCAGTAGGCCAACAACTGCGTGCCGTGCCGAAAGATGCTGTAGTTGTGCATGCCCGCCGCGCGCAGGGCCTCCGTCATCTCCGGCCAGATCGCGTCATGCCGCCGTTTGTACTCGGCCACGTCGGCGTCTGGTTGTAGCCCTAATAGGAACGCGACCCGCTGCATTACACCCTCCCCCCAAACACCCGTTTGATCTCCTCCAGGTACCCCATCCCGTGAACCATGTCGGGCTCCAAATAGCTCCCTTCGGTCCACTCATTCCACGCATTGATCGTGAGGATGGGGTGATCGCTATGCCCTGTGTCGAGGAATGCGCGCGCCTGTTCCAGCGCCTGCCCGAACTCCTCTGGCGTATTGTCGTCTAGGACGGGCATGAAAGGATACTCCAATTCCTCGTACACGTCCGACTGCACCGTGCGCGGGCTGGAATCCCAGCCCATGGTGACATTCGGGTAGTAGGGCAGAGTGTAGCGTCCTGTCAGGCGCTCCCACTCCTCCGCGGCCCTGCGCGCGTACGCGCGATAGGGCACAGTCGGGAACCCGCCCAGCGGCGTGTGGTGGATCCACACGTACGAGGTCACGCTGTCGAAGCCGAGCCGCGCGAGGATGTCATTCGGGTCGTCCGAGGTCCCCGCCGCCTCGCCCGGCAAGAGCTGAATGCCCCAGATGACGGCGTTGAGGTGCGGGTCGCCGGCGCCGGCGACCCGAGACCGGGCACGGAAATCATCCAGCGCCGCGCGCGTCTCGTCTACGCCCCCGAGGCCCCGAACCAGGCGCATCAGTTCGTAGACGGAGACGTAGGGCCGGCCACCGACCCGCCAGTACGACGGATGCGCGAAATAGCGATCTACGATGCGCGCGGTCGCGGCGTCGAACGCGTCCCGTGCGGTGGCGCCGGGCATCAGGAGCGCCACGCCGCCGCGCTTGGCGGGGAAGAGGTCGATCCAGTCGTGGTTGGCCCACATGAGGGCGAATTTGAGGCGGTCGTTGTTTGGAGCGTTCAGGAAGCCGCGCTCCAGCGCCCCGTCCAGAAACGGGCCGCCCTCGTACCAATACCAATCAAAAATGAAGGCGTCGAGGCCATAGTCGGCCGCCGCGTCGATCTTGCGCGCCATCGCCGCCGGGTCGGACTCGTCCGCGTAGCCCCAGAGAGGGGTCTTGGGCTGGTGGTGTCCGGGGAAGCGGGGCTCCGCGCGCTTGAGCAACTCCCACTCCGTCCAGCCCCGGCCGTGCCAGCGGTCGTTACGCGGGTCTGCATGAAACCCCGGAAAATAGTACGCGGCGATCTGATGCGGCTGAGTCATGGTATGCATATCCCCGTCTGCCCCACGATGATCATAGTGCCGGCTCCCACTCAAGGAGGGCAACGCTGAGCGGCGCAAGCACGAGCTTGAGCGCGCGCGCTTCGGGGAGTTTGCTTGTTTTCACGATGTCATACTGCCGGTGATAACGAGCCTTGCGCTGTCGCTCACCCTGCTCGTCAAGCCGTACAACGCGCTCTTCCGTCGTCCAGTTGACCAGCGCGAGCGCTGTCCGACCGTCGGCGGCCTGCCAATGGGCATGTAACACGGCCGGCATAGTATGCAACTGGCCCTCGTTCAGCCAGGTGACGGACGCGATATCCTGAACGGGTAGGGGACGGAGTAGGCGTCCGAAGACGAGGAAGTCGCTTCCGACGCCGCAGCGCAGCGCGATGGCACGCCGTAGCAGTGTGAGGATGCCATCTTGATCGCCCGGTGGCGTATCCCACGCGGCCCATGGATAGCCGGCCCAAGCCATGAGCCGTCCCTCGGGTCCTATGATCGCCGTCAAGAGGTCGCCGAGCACAAAAGAGTGCGCCGTCTTGATCTGCATCCAGTAGGGGTTGGGAGCCAGCGCGAACGCGGCCTGTGTCAGGATGTACTCGTGGAAGAGATACTGGTAGAGGGGGACAAAGCGGCCTTCGGGGTCGGGGCGGATGTCGCAGATGTGGAAATGGCCCCGGAAATGGTCGTTCGGCGCGTTCTCGACGGAGAACACAATCTCGCGGTCGACCGTTGCCGCGCGCTCCTCTAAGCGCGCGAGCAACGCGCCCAGGGCATCGCTCATCCATCCACCGGGGGCCGGTGGGTGCCCATGCTCCCGACTATAACAGGGATACGCCGCCGCTCCACAGTTCTGGTCGAGGAATTGAATCCAGTCCAGCCCGAGGTCAAGCAGGTGCGCGACGTAGTCGACGGCGATGTCCTGCGTGTGAGGCGCGGCCATGCACGACATGTAGCTGGGACGCCAGGCGCGGTCCCATGATTCGCGCCACAGCGTGCCGTCGGGAAGGCGGCAGATGCCGCTTTCCCCGTCATGGGCGCGGTAATACTCGTCGCCGTCGTACCCGGTCCACTTATGCCCGATCACCCAACGCGTGCCGTTACAATAGGTGCCCACATGCCAGCCGCGCGCGCGCGTCGCTGCGGTGAACGCGCGGAGAGACTCGTCGCCCCCGGCGACGGGGAAGGAATCCGGGTAGACCTAGGGGCCGGGATGCTCCCACGACATAATGACGGGCGTCAGCGGCGCACCGACCTGTTCCGATAACCGATCCAGCAGCGGGAGGGCATTGCTGTACGGCGTGAACTCGGGATGTAGCCCCACAGGGCCCGCGTCGAGCTCGCCCTGGATGCGCATGATGACGTGAAGAGGCGAATCGAGCAGCCACGCCGGCACGTCCTGTCGCTCGCGCAAGCGTGGTCCTGGCGCAGCTTCGGCCTCATACCAGCGCCGGTAGAGGTCCGCCGCGTCGTGCCAATCGCCGTCGAAGACGCCCAGCGCCACCTCGTAGCCGAGATCGTGTTGGCCGTGCTGATCCCATCCGACGACGTGCGCGACGCCGAGCCGGATGCCGTTGGCCTGCTCATGATGGACGGGCTTGATGATCTTGACCCGGCCGTTCGCATCATGGCAGCCCACATAGACGCCCTGCGTCTCATCGTAGTAGGCGAGGAACTGCGCGAACGTCGTGCCGGGATAGTGGATGTGGTGGGAGGAGTCTTCCGTGAATTGCCACACATCCGCGTAATCGGGCTGCAACTGCTCGGGCCGGGGCCGCTGATACACCTCACCTTGATTGAGGGGCACGAGCAGATTGGTGGGCCCGCGTCCCTCGTAGCGATAGGGGACCACGACGATGGGGAATTGCACGTTGGTCACGATGACCGGCGCGCGGTGCGTGAGCGAGAGGGACCAATAGCTGAGCCCGTCATCGTGCGGGCAGCGAACGGTAACGTCTACATCGGCGTCGAGCGCGCCGATGTGGGCATAACTCAGATGCACATGCGTTTCCGTCGCCCCCTCATCGCGCCGGATGTCGCAGCGCGACGCTTCGGCGGACGAGACCTGGCGAAATCGGCGCTCGTCGTCCAGATATTGGATGGTGAAAAGCGGGAGGTCTTCATGCCTGGCGCTGAGTAGTTCCCGCTCAAGAGCCCGTCCGGCGGCCAAAGAGCGCAGTGCGCCTGTTGTATCATCGATGTCGAGCGCGTACTGTGTTGTCCTAATGTCCACGGCCTACCCCTTCCCCTAAGATGCCACCCATGGCAACCTACTTGTCTTATGTCCTCGATTCGTTATTCCGCCTACTGTCGGCGCCCACCCCGCTAGCCGGGGAGCGCGAGAGGGATCCAGCGCATCAACTCGTCCGTGACCAGTTCGTGGCCGCGTCGATTGGGGTGATTAGGCCACGACAACAAGGTCGCCACATCTACCCCTGCGGCTGTCGCGCGCTCGAACGCGGCGTAGGCGTCGGCCAGCCCCACATCGGCGCTGATGGCTAGGTCACGGATCAGCCGCGCGTGCGCGGTGAGGGCATCATCGCGGAGTCTATGCTGGCGCCCATCCCACGCATCCCAGGTTGGTGTGAGCAGGATCACGGCCGCCCGCGCCTCGCGGGCTTCGGCGATCATCCGTTCCCAGGCCACGCGGGCGCGTCGCAGCCCCAGCTCCCGGTCGTTGAGTCCGTAGTCGATGGTGATGATATCAGGGCGCAGGGCCAACACATCGGACGCAAAACGGGCGGCGCCGCTCTCCGCGTGTTCTCCGCCGATGGCTGTCGTGACGACGTTGATGAGCGCCCAGGGAAAGCGCTCCTTCAGGCGTCGAAGCCAGAGGTGCGGATAGGCGGCGAAGGTGTCGATATGGGGCGTCGCGAAATAGCCGGCGGGCACGCTGTGCCCGTGGCAAGCGATCGTCAGCGTGCGATTGTCAGGCCAGGGACGCAGTGCCTCGCGGACGAAGTCTTGCACATAGAACGCGGGATCAGCCATCCTTCGTAGCTCCCCTCTGGCCAATGCCGACGTATACGGTGACCATACGCCCTCTCCCTCCGTCATACTAATCGTCCTGTAAGACATGGTTCAAACGGACTTGACAGTGTTGCGCCTGCTGGAGGCTTACACTGTCAAGCTTGACCGAGCGCTGCGTGAACCATGTCTAAGATCCTGGAGCCGCCGCTGTATGGAGCGCAAGCGTTAGCCTTTGATCGCTCCCGCCGTCAGGCCACCGACGAAGTACCGTTGGAGGGCGACGAAGAGGATGATCGGAGGCAGCGTGATCACCACGAGCATGGCGAACATGTATTCCGTCTGGTTGCCAAACTGGCCAATGAACGGAATGATCGCTAGGGGCACGGTGCGCATCGCGTCCTGCGTCATGAAGAGCAGGGCGAATAGGAATTCGTTCCACGAGCTCACGGCCTGAAAGATGGCCACCGTCAGCAATGCGGGGAAGGTCAGGGGCAGCATGATGGACACGAAGATCCGCAGACGCGAGGCTCCATCGACGAGAGCCGCCTCTTCGATCTCACGCGGGACGGAATCGAAGTAGTTCTTCAAGAGAAGCATGGCGAACGGCAAACCGAATCCGACATACGGCAGGATGAGGGCGCCGTAGGTGTTGAACAGGTGGAGATTTCTCTCGATCTGGAACAGCGGAACGAGCACGACGACGAACGGCAACATCAGGCCCATGAGGAACAGGGGATACCACACGTCCTTGAGGAAGAACGTCAGGCGCGAGAAGCCATAGGCCGCCAGCGACGCGCAGGCGAGGACCACGATTAGCGTGCTCGCGGTCACGATCACGCTGTTCTTGGCGTAGGTCAGCAACGACGTTTGCGTGAAGATGTAGGAGAAATTCGACCAGCTCGGGTGCGCCGGGAAGAGGCTCAGGTCACTGGTCGCCGTGCCAGGGGACTTCAGGGCCGTGCCCAGCGCGATCACGAGAGGAAAGAGCGCGAAGGCGGCCATGAGGAGGGCGAGCGCATAGAGACACAGCCGGCGCAGGCCGTGGAACGGCGCGCCCCTGCGAGCGACGTTGGAAGCTATCATGACGGGTCGTCCCCTCTGTCTTAGGAGTCGCCAAGGAATAACTTCCCGCCGCTGTCGGGCAAAGCGGCTATGAGCCTGCGCCCAAAAACGGGAAGTAATTGTTTAACGAGCCCTTAGTAGCCCTGATACAGACGGTACAAGCGCAACTGCGCCAGAGTGATGGCGAGGCTGATCAGGAAAATGACGGTTGAGGCCGCACTGGCATACCCTTGTTGACCGAAGTTGAAGGCTTGATCGAATACGAAGACCGAGGGCAATTCGGTTTGGTGCGCCGGTCCTCCCTCCGTCAGGACATAGATGGTGGTAAACTCGCGAAGCGTCCCGATGATGGTCAGGATGGACAGGGTCATCGTCTGCGGCAAGAGCAATGGGAACGTGACTTTGCGAAAGCGCTGCCAACTCGTGGCGCCGTCAATCTGAGCCGCTTCCAGGATCTCACCCGGGATGGTGTGCAGTCCCGCCAGGTAGACCATCATGGGGAAGCCGACGCCCGCCCACAGCGCCACGATGGCGGCGGAGTAGATGGCGAGTTGGGGATCGCCGAGCCAGCTTTGTTGCAAGCTCCGCAGGCCGAGCACGCCGAGCCAGTTGTTCAGCACGCCGTAATCGCCCTGGTAGATCCAGCCCCAGACCTGTCCGACCACGACCACCGAGACCGTGCCGGGTAGGAAGTAGATGGTCCGGAACACCGTCGTGCCGCGCAGGCGTTGATTGACCAGGACGGCCAAGCCAAGGCCGACGGCAAGCCCCAAACCGCCGCCGAAGACAGTCCATATCATAGCGTTGCGCAGCGTCACATAAAAGATGGGGTCGGCCGCCAGTTGCTGGAAGTTGGCGAGACCGATAAACACCTTTCGCGGGCTCAACCCGTCCCACGAAAAGACGCTCAGATAGAACATGCTGAGAAGCGGGTAGATGACGACGAAGCCGTAGATGAGCAGCGCCGGCAGGATGAATAAGAAGCCGGACTGCCGGTACAGCCGCCGCTGCCAGCGCGCCATGGCGCGCGGCTCCACGATGGATGATGCGAGTGGCGCGCCGGCGCCGTCGACCGTCGGGATCTTGTAACTCATAGCGTCGCGCTCCTATTCTTTCGTGCACCCATGCCGGCGCCGCCACGATGTCGCCGTCGACGCGCCCCCGGTCGCACGGGACCTCATCGTGTCCGTGTCACGGGACGCCACCGTCCGATCACTGGACGTCTCGTGTCTCCGCGTACCCACGAGACGAGGACCCGTGCGTCGCTTTCCGCCGGGAAAGCCAGAATTAGCTCTTCTTCGTCCTGTCATAGGCGGCCTGGATAGCGCCCGCCGCCTTTGCCGGGTCCATGCCCAGCGTGGAGGTGTTGGCGATGGCGTCTTGCAGCGCCTGCTTGACCTCCGCCGAGCGCGGCTCGCGGTCGATCGCGGTCGGCAACGCCTTGGCGAAATAGCTCTGCAGTGTCTGGAATTGACCGGGCAACCGCGCGGGGGCAAGATCTTTGCGCGACGGCAGGAAATAGTTGCGGTCAACCCATGTTGACTTCTGGCCAGAGGCCGCCTGCCACGCGATGAAGTCGAAGGCGGCTTGCGGATTCTTGGCCGCTTTCGTGACGGCGGCGATCATGTTGGTGCCGCCGAACAGGCGGCCGGGTCTGAGGCCGGACGCCAGCGGGGGCAACGGGAACAGGTTAACGGAGTCACGCACCTTTGTCGTCGGAGCCATGAATCCGCTTAGGTCTCAGCTTCCCGTGAAGTACATGGCCGCTTTACCGCTCTCGAACAGGGTGATGGCCTCCGGATAGGCCGTCGTCCCCCACACGCCCCTGGAGAAGATGCCATCCTTCTGCATACGAACCAGGATCTGGAGGGCCTGCACGATGCCCTGGTGGGTGAACGTAGCTTTCCCCTGCTGCGCCGCGTCCCACAGGCCGGGCGCGGTTTGCTCAACGATCATCAGGAACCAGTCCACGTTCGGCCATCCGTCCTTGGCGCCCCAGGAGATCGGAATAATGTTGTGGCTGTTCAAGATGTCGGCGACATGCTTGAGATCGGCGTAGGATTTGGGTACGCCGAGGTTGTATTTCTTGAAAATCGCCGTGTTGTAATACAGGGCGTTTCCGGAGAAGAGGCCGACCGGTAGGCCGTACAGGCTGCGCTGGTGCGGGTCCGCGTACAGCGTTTCACGGATAGCGAGAGGATAGAATTGGCTCCGGTAATTGGCGCCAAACTTGTGCGCGGCATAGCTGTCGATAGGTACCAGATAGGGCTGATACTGCGACATCAGGGCGCCCGGCTGCAACTCGACCGTGTCGGCTTCATTGCCGCCCGCGAAGGATGTCTTGAGGGCCGTCAGATAGTCCGGGTAGGGATACGTGGTCGTGTCGATCACAACGTCGGAGGCGCTCTTTTCGTAGAGCGTCTTCACCGCATCAGTATGCGAGTTATGGCTGACACCTGGGCTCGCGGTCATGGCCGGGTTCATGGCTGGATCGCCCCAGTTCCACCATGTGATTGTCGTGCTTGCGCGCGCCGCGCTGGCCAGCGCACGGGGTATCGACGCGCCGAGACCTGGTAGGGTGGCCGCCGCCGTGACGGCCAGACCGGACGCCAGAAAAGTCTTGCGTTCCATAGTGATCAACTCCCTGTTATGGATGGGGCGCGACATTCAGTGCCGCACCGCCCTTGTGGGCGTATGTCGTCGGATAAAGACCGGGTGCGCCGGGTTGGTGTTTCGCCATCCATGTAACACATCGTTTGCGTCTGTCTTGAGGAACAAACGTGTCCGAAGTGATAGCGCGATCCGCGGCGCCATGACATGTAACTCCGCGAGTACTACTCGCTTGACCGTGGTGTGACGTCCCACCTCCTTTCCTGTCGTCGTTGTTGGCGTATCGGCCGCATGCCGACGGACGGGGTCATTCGGCGCCCTCGCGCCAGTCGCGCGCCGTAAGAGGGGTAAGCAAAGGATGCGCGAGGTCGAGATCGAGGTGATCCTCCTGTCGTGATGCGTCGCGCTGGTCTCCGTGCAGCGCGTCGCGCGCCTCGTCCGGGCGGATGAGCCGGTGATGTTGATAGACCGCAGGCGGCGCCTCCTTGCCCGCCAGGATATCCTGGACGAGGGGGATCAGTCCGTGCCCGTACGTCTCGGGATTGAAGGCCACCGCGCCGATCAAGGGCGTGCCGGGCCGCTGCAGCTCGTCCAGCGCGAGCCTGTCGGCACCCTGGCTCACACCGATCGCGGTCGCCGCATGCCCCGTCTCGTTGAGCGCCGCGATGGCGCCCCGCATGGCACCGTCGTTCACGGCCACGACCGCGAGGCGCTCACCGATGGGGATACGCGCTAGGGCGTCGCATGTCCGCCGATACGCCGTGTCGTACACGTTCTCGCTGTCCAACCAGACGATCAGCTCGGAGGCAAGGGGAGTTATCTCGCGTATAGCGTCGATCTGCCCTTGGATGCGCGCGGCCACGGCGTGGCCGGAGCGGGGCAGCGCGAGGGCGATGATGTGGTCGAGGCGTCCATCCCACCGCCGCGCGACCTCCCGCGCGATCGCCTCCCCGCCGATGCGCCCCGCGACGTAATTGTCGACGCCGAAGTAGGTGGCGCCGGGGTGTGGGATGTCGACGGCGATAACGGGGATGCGCGCGAGCCGGAGGCGGTGCATCAGGCGGTACGCATAGCTGTCATCGGTCTGGTATTCGATCACGAGATCCGCGCGCTGCGCGATGAATTGTTCAGCGTTGCGCAGCGCCGGTACCACCCCACTAAAGCGTGGAGGAGGGTCGATAATGACAGGAACGGGTCGCATGCGGCATGCTGAAGCTAGCCGTGTCTCGCTCACACGGCCAGGAACGTACACCACATGGACCCGCAAAG
>JAABUL010007933.1_pt1 | contig 11098 bp, 11 predicted proteins | sample 5559151 | NCBI WGS metagenome assembly JAABUL01 (sample SAMN10711876, study PRJNA513368) | rock metagenome | isolation source: Antarctica rocks | place: Antarctica: Victoria Land, Pudding Butte sud | reverse complement strand
AGCATTGCCGCTAGTAATTTGTACACTGTTTAAGCATCCTACGAACGATGAGCACGCTGCTGCCCGCCATACCAGGAGGAGGAGAACCCTCATCCTCTAGCGCACCGGGTCAAAATCCGTTCTCAGGCCCTGATGGCATATATCTCCGAGCTGGTGACAGTGCATGTCGTCTCGCGGCCAATGGTCTCTTGGTGTACGACCTTGTACGCCGGCCTTCCTGAGGAGCGGTAGCATCTGACTACGGAGATGCCCGCCCGCCCATTGCTGACGGAAGCGTCGGTGTAGTACAGCTGATGCCGGGACAGCGCGCTCAGCAGTTGCCAGTGCATGCGACGTGCCCCCGCTTCGTCGTGGACCAGCACCAAGTCGTGAAGATCGTGCCATGGTGGCAAAGTATACGGAAGCCTCGATGTCACCCCTAACCCCTTTCGTGCCTGGATGGCCTTGTAGTACCTGGACCAAATGTCGAACAGAGGGCTTTTATATCGATTATTGCGTCGTTCCATGTTATTCATGATGCCCCACAGGGGATTTTGTTCTGGTAACGCCCTTACTTCCAACGCGTGTTTGGCTGTCCTCTTCGCCAGCCTTGTCTCTACTGCTTCCAGTCCGGCTTCGTCCTGGAGGACACCAGACGAGACCGTGCGGAAGGCGCCAATGATCGCTTGTGCTCCCATGCGCTGGATCTTCTCCAGCCGCATGGTGTGCTGTTGCACTCCGAGCCTGCCCCTGGCGTACCACGTTGATGCCGCATAGTCGGTGGTTGTATCGATCACGGCTCGATGTAGCTGGCGCATCTGTTTCGGCCGAATACCGCGCAGCCGTCCTATGGCGAGGCATTTCTTGGTTGCTGTCGTGATAATCTTGTCCGTGTGTGCCGTCATGCGAAGTCTGGAATCTAACACGACCCCGAGAATCTTGATTGTGGTCTGAGGTTCGACTTCAGAATTGAGAAAGTGCAGAGCTGGCTTCCAGTCTGTCGTCGCCGGCCTCCGCTCGAAGTGTATGAAACTGGTTTTGCTGGCCTCGAAAGTGGCACCGCTTTCGTCCGACCATTGAGCAGCAGGTTGTACCACTTCTGCCTGCAATCTGTCTGTCGTCTCGAGACAGTCCGCTCCTGTCCGCCACGCCGTGAAATCGTCAATGAATCCAATCAAGCCGCCCTGTTTATCTTTTTTGCTTTCCACTAGATTTGCGTTGTAGAAGACGTAGAGGATGGGTGACAGCGGTGATCCTTGCGGAATTCCAGCGTGACCAATGGCCATGCAGCCGGAGGTGTAGTTGCCGACCACCACGCTCCCCGTCCGATCCTCGCAGAAACTGCGGATCCATTGGACCAAAGTTCCTGGAACGCTTCGTTCGCGCAATCGCCGTTCCAGGATGGCCGGGTGGACTCCATTAAAGGCGCCTTGCACATCGAATGTGACAAGTGAGAGTATGCGCTTCCCTTTCCACGCTTCGAAAATCTTTTCTATCAAGACATCCAAGGCCTGCTCACATGATCGTTGCTTTCTTGCTCCAAAATGGTTCGTGGGCAGCAACGAGTACCTCTCCGCCAAGTATGACAATCTCGCTGCGACGATGCCCTCCAGACCCTTACTGATCGTGGGCAGCAGGGAGATGGGCCGGTAAGCCTTCGGGACTGTATAGTCGGATTTGCCTGGTTTCTTAAGCGCGACGATCTTGGCTGTGCGCCACGACTTGGGCACATATCCCAGATCTACAGACGCGTGGTATTGCCGGTAGATGGCGTGACGGATTTCTTCCGCTGTGATCCGCGGAAGCTCCCGAGGTACGCCTGCCTTCCGTGCTGGCGCCTTTGATTGGCCGGCACTCCAGTTCGGTTTCGGCTCAGGAGGGACGGGGAAGGACGTGGCCATGAGCATGTCTGCCTTGGCCTCGTCCGTTTCTGCTATGGTCTCATCCCGCGTCAATGTCGACACACCTCCGGAATTGCTGATGGTTCGAGCATAGGCATTCGCCTTCCAGATTTTACTCCGATCTGCTAGAAAATCTTTCCAATTCTGCTTCTGCTGCTTCTCGGTCTGGTGAAAGTACTCTCTTCGAATCGAGCGAACAGTTTCCATCGCTTCTGATATTTCCTCCCCTCTCCTCCGCAGGGTCACCACAAAGTTCCTGGACGAGGAGAGAGATCGCCGGAGGACAGTGAGCTCGGGACTCCACCATCTCTTCGCATGAGGAGAAGGTCGCGCTCTGGGTACGGTGCTGTGCACCACAGCCACCACCGCCTCAATGAAACTGTCTGCGACACCATCCAGAACTGCTTCATTGGCTTTTTTGGGGTAGTCGCACTGCCTGAAGTCTCCGTACCACCTCTGAACCGACACATGCCCAGTCCGCCTTGTCTGGAAGCAAACGGCTCAGCCTGATTCGTTGTCATGGTGCTGGAACGTCGAAATCGGTCTCTATTGGTCGGTGGTCCGATCCATGGTCATGTTCGTGTACGCAACAACGGACCAGTCGATCCGCCAGTCCTGCACTTGCCAGAATCACGTCGATAGTCGAAGATAGCTCTTTTCCGACATGCTGCCAGGTGATCGTGCCGGCTGGTAACATGGACTGCTGGCCAAACTCCTGCGCAAGGTGGACGATGGGAGCACCTTCGGTCTTCCGACGCCTCGCAACATTGCCTCCTCCCCATAGAGAGTGGTGGCGATTGATGTCGGAGCAGATCAAAACCTCGATTTCGCCTCCGTATCTCCGCCGTGCGTCGTCTATGGCGTGACGGACGCATGCCAGCTTCTGGTCGATGGCCTTGAGCTTCTCGGTGCGGCTGTCTCCTTCGTTGGGGTCGTATGCTGAGATCACTTAAGACTGTTTGTCCCGATGTCGAAATCGTTGCCGCTACGATGTCGTGTGACGGTACGGGAATCTGTACGGCCTGCATGCTCGCGTTGATCCAAAGCATTGCCCGATAAGCGAATTGACCCGGGCCATGTTCTCTGTGATGAGATGGTGTCAGTGGTCTCCATCTGTCGTGGCTCCCACATCGCACCTCCCCGGTGCCTGTATCTGCATACGGGTGCGGCTCAACTACCGCCAGCACCACGAAGCGGGAATACGACTCGTCGTTCAACATGCTCCATTGCACATGTTTCTGCCTGCCTACGTCGTAGTGGACAATCTTCATCTGCTCAATCATTGACTGGAGGTTGGATTTTCCATCTCAATGTCCGCATTCGTTGTCGCTGGCTGCAACATCGCCCGTTGCTTGAACTGGCCGGCGAGATACCTTTACTGGCACGGATGCCTGTTGCACGCCCAATCCGAGCTTCGGTGCGCGCCTGCACACACTGCACACTTGGGGGGATCTTGGCTTCGACAGTCGCGGGTCTGGTGTGCGCCTGTACACTTCCCGCACCTTGTGCTTCTCCGACACGCTCCTTGGAGGTGACCGTATGCGTTGCAGTTGAAACATATCTTGTCCGCCGTGCTAGGTGCGTAGCGGGAACAGAACGCTCCATATGCTCCGCCACCGAACATGGCCTGGCCAGTCCTCAGGAGATGCTCTGCTGCCATTTTGTTCTTCAGCCAGATGACGAGCCGCTTCTCTTAAGTGTATCGAATTTACCCAACCAGCTAGCCTTCTTGGCCGTGAAGTCTATGTTGTCACCATGGTTGTCCCGTGCGAATTCCATGCACACCTCCTCTCGAAGAGTGCGGCCCCCTTCGATCGTCTCGTCCAAGACCGCCCGCTTCGACACCATATCACACTTGACGGGATACCATTCTTCGCTCTTTAGTCGGGCTTCCGGCATGGCAGTACCGAGCCACTCTCCGTTTGCTCGCGCTTTCTTTGCATCCTCCTCGGTCGCGAACACGACATTGATCCTCTCGCCTGCGAGCTCTCGTAGACACTTGATCCTCACCCCGCGCAGGCTTGCAGTCTCGTCGATGCTACTTTGTAGCGTTGCCTTAAAATGGATGAAATCAGTCTTCTCGCCCTTGAAGCGAGTCGTGTTGATCGTGATTGAGCACTTGTCGTCTTCCGCTCGGAGTCTATGATGCTGAGTCGGCGCAGTCGCGTTGGCCACACCAGTGCGTCCTGCGAGTCCTGTATCTTGTTGGTCCCTCTTCAGTGCCGTTGCGTAAGTCAACTTTGTCGCATTGCCGTGCTGCACGAGCTTCTTCAGCTCTTGCACCTCTTGCTTGAGCTCGCTGATCTCCTTCGACCGTTCTTCTTCTTTCTCAAGCAGTCGAAGGACGAGGGTCTTCAGGCCTTGGATCTGTTCTACAGTGTTCGTGTCTCGGTTGGCATCCCCGAGATCATCTTCGGCCCGCTTTCTCTTCGTCGCATCGTTCGGCTGGTCGAATCGAAACTGGACCGCGCGGCCCTCCCCGGCTTGGCGAAACTGGATATGAGGGTGAGTTTCGCTGTCCAAATAGTGCTCTAGTCTGGAAAAGGTCTCCTTCTTTGGCTCCATCATCGACGCCGCTGTCGTTCCGAGCGTCGATGGACTCATTGGTGGCGTGATGACGCGCGTCGTCTGGCATGGTTTCGTAACGTTGATCGATCTCAATTTGGGCGTAGGGTCCGGTGGACTTGCAGCATGGGAGCGTCGTAGCTGCCTGAATCACTGCCCAGCAGGTCCCGACGATGCCTGGGACAGGAGAATTGTGAATATTGAGTAACGGAAGCAACAGCTCGTGCGTAGGGATCAAAATGGCTTCAGTGGCGCTCGGCGTATGGTGCAAATACATCGACACCTTAGGGCCTGACGCTGATCCACTTTTGTCTTGATTACATCTTTGAGCATGAGTACACTGAGTTAGCCATCAAGGAGCATGACGCCGCCGGATCGAAAGCCCTGTCTATTCACAGTGATGGATGTGGCGTCAATGGTCATATTGGAGCGGCGGCCGTAGCGCCGAACCATAGTGGCGATGGTGTGGGCACAAGGCGCACGCTCAAGAATCTGAAGTCATACAACATATCGTTCTCGTACCCAAGACGACACAAATGATACTAGGTGTCAGCGAGATGAGAGAGCAGCTATCGCGTGGGATCGTAGATTCCAAAAAGCTGGACCACTAGACCCCAGTGGAGCAGCTGTCATCCAACCTGTATACAAGTCATCCTGGTTTCAGCTCTTGCATATTTGTAATGGCCTCTGATACCACATCCAAGAAGACACGCCTTCCTACGAACACATCGTCATGTTGCCAATCGCCGTTGTCATCTGGCGAGCCGTGCTTACTTCCGTGACGACCATAGTATCGATGGCCGAGGGACTGCGCCATCAGATCGAACCCTTGATGCTTCAACGTTGGCGGTTGAATTTCTACTACCGCCGAGCTTGGAGGAAGAAAGATACCGTGTGTCAGTCCAGCTCCGTGTACCCCAACCAGGATGTCAGTTGAATGAGCCACTTTGATTTGTTCAGCGAGGGCTAGCTCTGCGAAGTCCACGATCTGGACAAGTACATCTGGGAACTTGGCTTGCACTGCGTCAAAATACTCGGCTTTGTGCAGTAAGCGTCGTTTCTCCTTCCGATCAATCAATGTCAGCACGAGCTGCCTTTCCGATCTAGGCAGATTGTCTGAAATGTTGTAGAATTCGAGTACGCGACGAGAGAAGGTCTTCAACAACACGGATTCCCCGCAGTTGAACTTGACCCACTCCGCTTGCCAAAAGGGATTGCTGCTTCCGGCGAGAGGGAATATGAGACTGGTGCGTGTAGAACTGCCAGAGGGCATCTCCGAGAACCTTACAGGTGGCCTTCCGGCAAACAGCGACCAGAGATCATAGTATGGACCATCTGGAAGCTCGTCAAGAATCAGCACTTGAGTGGATTCAACGTGTTTGTCGGTGAAGAAAGGCCGCCCGGTTTGCAGATTCATAGTTTCGCGCAGAATATCCAGTGACATAGTCATGGACATGATCTCCATCATCGTGTGCCACAGATTCTGGCTGTTGTCCTCCCTCCGAACGAGGACAGAAAAGCCTTCTGCTTGGGTACTCGTCGGGACAGCATCGGGCTCTCCAGAATCGGAAAGATGAACGAAGTCTTTGAATATAGCGCGTGGTCCTGTATTGTACCAGTACATTCCGAATTGAGTGAACGGAGGAATCTCCCTTGCATTGTCCTCCTCCGTCCAGTCTCTCAAAGTGCATTCAAGCTCGATAGATTTTTTATCTGCATCGAGAAGCGCAGGTCCAGTAACGCAGAGGACGTCCCACTTTTCATGTATCTTATGACTCAGACACGTCAGTCTGGAGGTCGAAGCCGCGTTGCAATAAGGAGCAGCCCTGGAAACGAAGGTCCGAAGGTAATCAGCTTGAAAGTGGTCGCCGCACTCGGGGCTGCCCAGGCGTGTCGAATTCGCTGGGAGCGCGGTGGACTGGGGTTGCGTAGCTGGGCTCCAGGGTCGAGAGCGAGTGCCGTTCGATGCCCTTGCAAGTAGTATATAGAGAGGGATGCAGAGGAGGAAAACTGGAACGAGTAGCGTGCGAGGTTGGCTGCGCAAGAGAGGGGGGATGTTCAACAAAAGCATAGTACTAGAGACAATCTTTCTATATGCCGTGCTGGAAGTACATAGGCGCCACGAAAGACCGAAGAATTTTGGAAAGAGACGTTCATTGCGGGAGGACACACGTATCTTGACGGCACGTCTCACCTAGTCTTAGCGCTCCAGACCCGCACGGTCAATGAACCGGATCCACGCCTCGAGCCGCCCTCCCCGAGTCCCGTACATTAGTCTCAAGCCTACTGCGACGCTGAAACGAGGTAGATATGGGTCCATGCAATGACTACGTTTTCTTTTGGACAACGACGTATAGTCTGCCCGTGTACGTGCCGCGTATTGTCGCGTCGCTTGTAATGGGAACAACACTCTGCCATTTGATTCCTGTGTCATTTGGATGCTCCGTCTTGCCCACTTCGGCAACGTCAAGCGGCCAAGTGGAACGTACTCCGTGGTCGCATAGGCGCCTAACTGCACAGTCCTTCTGAGCTGCATTAGAAAGCCACGAAAACCAGTCATTTCGCGTAGTACAATTCGGAGGTGCGTACTGCAAAGCGGCACAGCATCTCAGCGCTTAAGGATGTTCCTCATCTCACAATTCCCCTGTCTGCTCTCCTCCACGAACGCCCTTCAGTCTCTTCACGATTGACCTCTCGCAATACTGTCTTTGGTCGCCGTCATTCCAGCAGTTACATATCCAGACCATGACCACCATCACTGTGTCCAACGTTTTGACCACTCGCTTCACTCCGCCTGCGACCTGCACCACACTTTGGACGTACGAGGCTGCGGGCTACAACAGTATTTCTCGGGGCCTCCTTATACAGAATGCACTTGACGTCCAACCCGACACCGATTGCTATCCTTTGGGCTTCTTAGGAATCGGCAGAGCACCTTCTACTCAAATTTTCAGCCCTGGGGCGTGTCCTTTAGGATACAAGACCGCCGGCAACACCTACAATGGTCCTACAACGACTGCAGTCTGCTGTCCAAAGTACGCGCAGGCTTGAGACCGCTGATGTATGCAGACCACTGACTTCATGGCAGCGACTTCACCTACACGAGCACGTACAGTGTCATCGACCACTATTCCACATCGGCAGCATTCCAAGGTTGCATCAGCACCTACCCAAGTGACGCAGGCCCTACGACTGTACCGGGACGGGATGGCAACGAACTGAACTCGACTGTGGTCACTGGCCCGATCTCTATGTGGGCTCAACCTATTTCTGTGGCATTCCAGAAAAAGGACCTTCCCCTTCTCACTACCTTTACAAGCGATTCACTGCCTGCCCAGACAGTCAGGCAGAGCGCATCCTTGCCTTCGCAGACAACCAGGCAAAGCGCTTCTACGATCGGGATGAATTCACACGGGTCCGCGGCTACCATGACGGCATCTCCTGGAGCGCCTACGGGCGAGTCTGCAGGCCAGAATGTATCCACAACCAATGAGTATTCCGGTCTGTCTGGCGGCGTCATTGCAGGCATTGTGATAGGTGTGTTTGCGTTACTGGCTATACTAGCAGCTGTGGCTGTACTCTTGTACCGCAAAGAGAAGCGAAGGACTGTTGTAGCAAGACCCAATTCCGGTCCTGATCTACCGGAGAAACGATACCAAGTTGCAGAAGCTCCGACACAGTGGATGGGTTCTGAGTTGGCAGCCAACGATAATAAACCATTCTCTGGCTGGGCTCATGAGATGCCTGGACACCAAAACGCAAGCGGGAAGGTCCAGTCTCCAGTCGAGCTGGGATAATCATAATCCTAGCGTCACGTGATAGCATTGATCCACAAGATATTTCAGTGCAGTGTTGTACATGTATATCACCTACATAATGAATAAGCAAGAATGAATGTTTCGGGATCTATTCTGTAAACTTGTGCTCAGCTGAGAAAGAGAGTCATTCAACTCAACGACATTGCAATTTGATCCCATGCTCCTTATGTGCGTGGTTCTTGAGGTGTCCTAAGTTGGTGACAGTTATGCCTGCAGCCTTGCATTCCGGATGCGGACAACGTATTGTGCCGCTGACTTGCAGAGCATTGATATGATTCTCGACATGCCTGCCGAGTGTATACTGTTGGCTGAAGTTTCTCGTGCGGTCTTTGAGTGTGAGCCGCTCTTCTCCAAGACAGAAGAGACATTGTAGAGGCTGACATCTCATGGGAAAGCGCTCGCTAGCAGTCGTTGGAATCAGTTCCTCCGATGAGTCCTCGGTGGCATCGCTGTTACACCGGCTGGCGTTCCTTTTTAGCTCCACTCGGCAACATAGATTCGTCATGACTTGAACGGCCGCTGCTCGTTGAGCCTGCATCGAAGGGGGGCGCATGTCATCCGCGCCGATCAAAGTGGCCAACTCCGCTCTTTCAGGGATGGCCAGGGTCGGTACAATCTGCTCCGATCGAATTATGCGATGCGTCTCACCGTCGGTGAGCTGCGCCTCGATCAGCTTGGTGTATTTGCGGATGAAGAAGTCCCTGCGAAGTTGAGATGTGAGTCGCCTCTTGTGGAACTCCTTCTTTGTCCGATACAAGTTCCTGGCTTGCATGTATTGAACAACCAGCTCTTCCGATGCAGGAGCAATTTTGATGCTTCCCCACTTGGCTTTGATGCACTCGGCAAGACGAGATTGTTCGGCTTGCAGGGCGATCACGTCCGGCAACACCGCTATGCGTTCGGATGTCTCGCGTGGTAGTGTGATGTTTGCATTGGGATCTGCGTTCAGACCAACGTCATTGAATCTGCGGAGAAGAGTATCTTCGGGTTTCTGACCACGGACTAGGTTCGCGACGTCTAGGTTGATGCGCTGATCTTGATAGTTGTTTCTGTAGGTACGACTGTCCAGGTGGCCCGCGACCTGATTGCGTACCTCCTCGGAGCCGAAACCTGTGCCCAGAGTAAGTGTGCTATTCCCTAATTTGATGAAGGAGGTGCGGATATCTACCATCGACAGCATTGAGAACAAAACGTCGAAGCCAGTACCACGTCACTGTCTGTGGATATCCCATCTGCTCCCCGAGAGACTTGAGGCGCTTGGCAGACACACTATCCTGCAGTTGTCCCACTCGTGTCCCATCATTTCGTCCTCGTAGAATAGCCGTGTCGAGTATGTCGTCGCGCCAAGGGATTGTGATCCTCTTCTCACCGCTCGGTACGGTCAGGGAAAACAAGCAATTGGCGTCTCGGAGGGATGGTAATTTGAAGGCTTTGTCATGCAGTGCGAGCGCCGCTAGATGGGCGACCGGGCATGTGAGAATGTCCGCTTGATCGGTCCAAGTGAATGTTTTCCTATGGAAAGATTAGCTACGCCTGAGACCGAGCATCCTCTTGGCAAACCGCTGTGGCCTCCTGTTCCCGCCTTTGAAGTATGTGAATACGGCTTCGACCGCGAAACGTGTACGTCCTTGCTCGTCTTCACCGACCAGTAGCGCCATATCTCGATATCGAAGCTTCACCACCTCCTCAACCACTCCGGCAGTCTTGTCCGTCTCCATCTTACGTCGACCCTTGTTGGACTGCGTGACTGAGCTTGGCCGCAAGCCACTAGACGCATGGATAATCATGAGAAATCCCTGCTGAACACGCTGTCGCTCATCTGGGTAGGTGGTCATGTCTTGAGAGTAGAGGAAATGAAGCATGTTCACAAGGTCTTCGCCGGATGGCACAGGCTGGCACAGGCTTCGGACGGTGCGAGGTCTCCTTTTTGCCGTCGGCATAGTATTGGATGAACTGTGTGACAGTCGTCAGCACGGAACGTTCGAATTGTGATCAGTACTGACAGCGTTCACGTCAGAAACCACATCTTCATCGAGCATTGCACCGCTGTCTCTCTTATAGATCATCTTCAGAATTCGGAAATATTGCTTCAATGTCCCAACTTGCGGCGGTGTCCGTTCGGCGTTCTCGATCATCCATTGGAAGAAAGCCTTAAGCTGCGCCGCTTGCACGGCGTGGAGCGCTTTCTTGGGATCTGGGAGAGCGGCCTCACAGCAGAAGCTACGCAGGGGACAGTAGGTAAGCTGCCGAGTTGACGACTGACGAGGGTCACCAAGAATACTTAGTACAACACTCACCTCTGCCATCTCTTACGCATGTGGTCGATGCTGCTCTGCGTCGTTCCGGCATACGGTTCAAGGTGACGTCCACGTTCTGCGAAGCCATCGATAACGGCAGTCCAGTCCCTGGAACGGTTCTGCTCGATAGACATGTTGCCGAGACATCGTGAGAAAGACTCGCTGGGTTGGGGCAGGAGCCACTTATATAGACGTGTATGGTGCGACGTTGAAAAGTACGCTCATGGTACTGAGGCGCTGAATGAGCCCGTGCGAGAAGCTTAGATGGCAACGTGCTTTGGAGGGGGTCGTCATCTTGGAACCCCAGTGCATTCGCCGCCGATGAGCAGGTTTAGCCGATCACGTTCCAATTATGCAAGTTATGCAATGTGGTGGTGCGGCTCGAAATGGACGCAGAAGTTGCCAGTTCGGGCAGCAGAAACGCAGTCAGGGTGACCTTCCGTGTTAATGTAGACTGTGGGCTGAGCATGCGGCGAATTGGCACAAACGTGACACACACTACGCGTGAGGTGTAAAAGAAGCACTGCCCCGTGCGTTG
>JAABUL010007931.1_pt1 | contig 11098 bp, 12 predicted proteins | sample 5559151 | NCBI WGS metagenome assembly JAABUL01 (sample SAMN10711876, study PRJNA513368) | rock metagenome | isolation source: Antarctica rocks | place: Antarctica: Victoria Land, Pudding Butte sud | reverse complement strand
CGCCTGAAGCGATTACCGGCATAGCTTGGTCGAAATTGTACAGGCTATCGTAGAAATTTCGTACTTTGTCATGAGCCATGACCTTCTTAGGATCGAATCTCAAGACCTGTAGTCCCTCCTGACATGTAGCACGACTCAGAGCCACATATGCTTGACCTTTTTCAAAAATCTTCCCCAGATCAACCTTGACGCGCTCTAGTGTTTGTCCCTGAGCTTTATGGATTGATAAAGCCCAAGCCAGTATCAACGGGACCTGCGACCGCGATGCTTGGATTTCTCCATTAGGCAGTTCGATCTTCCAGGACTCTCTCTGACATAGAAGGTCCCGAGAAGTCCCATCAGCGATAGCGAATCGTACGAGGGGCCACTTCTGACCCGTATCGCCTACAAGGTCTTTGTTGATCATTTGCTTGAGCTTTTTCCGAGATCGTGCCATTTCTTCATCATTAGGGTCCATCGTCTCGACGGCTTGGAATTCTTCTTCGTCGTCATGATAAATGTCGAAGGTCTTTTCATCCATAAAAGCAATAACTTTCCCAACCGATCCGTTTACAAGGGTATCGTCGATGTTCTTGATCAGCATCACCTGGGCTCCTTTCTTCAGAGTAATTGATGGCGGCGCCATGCAATTTGAGAGCAGCTTATCACGCTGAGCGAGGTCGGATATCGATCCGCCATCTTCAGCCTTAAAATCCCAAGCTCTGCCGCTTAAATTACGCATACGATTGTTGTTCGCATTATCGACCTCGTTTCGGGTAGGAAAACTACAAATACGTTAGTAGTGATAAATCAGCCGGTAGGAGGAGATTCTCACAGTTCGGTAGCTTCGAAGTCATCCGTAGAACCCAATTGGCGATTGAGCGCCCGAAAAGCTTCAATAGACTTGGGTGTCAGCTTCCCCAGCCGCATTTCGTTGAGCATGTTGGCAAAGGCTAGACTTGTCAGCATAGACTGTCTCCTGGGTGTTCTGACCTACTGGGATCTTTTTGTCGGAAAACCTGCGTAAGCCCTATGGTGTGTTCGATAGACGTATTCCATGTAGCTGCGTCAAATGAAAATTTAGAGATTTTTCCGTAGTCTGGTACAGGAGGTAGTTGAAAGAAATCGCCTGTAATGATGAGTTGGATGCCTCCAAATGGTCTACCATTGTTCCGGACGATACGCGCTATGGCCTCGAGTTTGTCAAACAAGTCTCCATCCACCATAGATATCTCGTCTACGATTAAAACCTTTGTGCGCATCCAGCGGGCTTTCGCCTTCTGGTTTCGCTTGATCTTCTTAACGAGTTCAGGAACAGCCTCTTTACCAAGGCCTATTCCCCCAAAACTATGAAGTGTGACTCCCCCAACATTGCATGCGGCTAACCCAGTGGAAGCCGTAACCGCTACACGGTCCGTCTCACGTTTATAGTTTCCGCGAAGGACCTTGATGATCTCCCGAAGGAGGACTGACTTACCAGTACCGGCGGATCCTGTGAAGAAGACGCTCTTCTTCTGCTCAGCAACAAGACTCAGAACATGCTGCTGTTCGTCGCTCAGGTATACTGGAGAGACACTCTTTTTCTTCGATGTCGAAGCCACGGTGGAGCTTCTTTCTGCTTCGTTATCTTTGACAAGCTTCTTGTGGCCCTGTCGTAATTTTTTCTGTTCTTCTTTCACTGCACTTGCAGTTTTGTTCCAAGGGTAAGAGGAATTCGGTTTATCCTTTGGCAGCGGGGTATATGATTGCTTATTTGATTCTGGCTTCCCACTGGAATCATGTGCTCCTTGTTTGCGCTGTTCATCGAGCCACGGTATTTTCCTTCGTACGGCGGGTTTCTCGGGGGAATGGTGGAGTTGCTTTGCCAGCGTTTGCTTGTGCTCCAGAGGAGAGGATGACCAAGGCAAAGGCTGGCTGCTTGATGGAGGCTTAGGCGCCGCCAATTTAGCGGACGGGAGTGGGAGTGTTGGATACGATATATCGGAGGGGGAGGGGTTGCCAGTCGGCAGCGTTGGGTATCCAAGAAGGTTAGATGAAGACGTCTGCCTTGACATTGGTTCTTCAGCATCTAGGTTGACGTCTGCGTCATTCTCAAAATCATTCTCGTCGAAAAAGACAGTCTCATGTAGCTTCCCCACTCTTCCTCCGCCGTCGGTCCTTTGTGAAAGGTTCATCGTACTGGTTTTATTCAAGACCGAGTCATGACTGCTCAACGAGTTCCCCCTCCCATCAGCCTGTGAGGCAGTCCGTTTCAACGGGTTGGTCGTTGTCGGCCAATTCTGGCGTGGAGCATTGAGCACTGAGGTACTAGGTTTGAGGGCGTTGAGATTGCCTCGCAGGCCTTGCGATAGGCTAACACCCTTGAATCCTGGTACAGTACTATGGTCTTGTACGGCCTTCGCAAACATGACATCCGCATAAGGGAGGCCCTGTGATGTTGTAAAGCTCCGCGGTTTATTGATGTTGCTAAGGCGAAGCCGAAGGAAGGGGGGGCGGATTGGCAGGATTGGCTGATAAAACACTGCCAGTAGACGATAGAGGCCAGCCAGTGTGACTCAGACTGAAGTATCGCACACCGGGACAAACAGGCAGCAATGGTCCGCAGGAACCTTTTTGTATTTATCAATGGGATTTCGCCTCGCGTATCATCACGTCTAAGGAAGGCGCGCTAGTGGACCTCTGTACTTTAAACGGTTGACTTTGTTTTCTGTATCATAAAGTACCTACTTCTCTAACCTTTCGAACTTTACATTCTTGGAAATAGTGATGATATATTGGGGCGCAAACAGCTTCGTTGTTCACTTGTAAACACTTTGGATGGAAGCTCATCAACCTCCGTAGCACCTACTTTCCAGACCCCCATCGATGGTGGACAACAAATCCCCTCTAAGACGAATCGTCTCGTAGGTCTCGTTGTCAACTAATATTGCAATCACAACGAATCAGCACGAGGTCTGCGAGATATAAAAGCCTGTACTGACATCTGCACAGCATACAAAGATTCCCGTCTTGATGGCTGCCTAAGTAAACCCCTTACTTTACCACCATTCAATGTTTCGGTAGACAATTACCTTCCCCTATCTTCTCCAGTAGCCTCTGCTCCTTTATGTTAACATGTAGGTAGGTGGTATGAAACGCCCGTATGTTGTCTACGGTCCTCTATCTAAAAATGCCTTGGTTGCTCTCACTTATTGAGTCTTGTAATGTGTCGGTGAAACTTTAGTAGCTTTCTTTGGATGAATGATTTCCTTGTAGTGAATATCAGAGTAAAATATGCGATTCGGTGTTTCCATTGTGACAACGGTCCGTGTTTGCGGTTCATGCTCTGGTATGATAGAATGCCAACTGAGTCGGGCTCACACATGGCCTTGTTGTTTTGTTGGCCTTTCTTAAGTTCATGGCTGCAGTATCAATTGCTCCCTCACCTCCTCATTTTGAGAATCAATTCGTGGAACAAGTCTGGGAAGCGTTCAAGCCATACGCTCTCACTCTACGCGATATAATCATGCACAACATTCAACCTTCACAAGAGCCTCCAGAACCAAGTGGTAGTTCGCCTTCAACACCGCTCAAGCTTCCTTCAATCCAGACTCGCCGCGTCGCATGCACTCACTTGACAATGGGACGGCTCAATGGGAAGTACGAGTGTATGATCTGTCATAAACCCTCAGAGCTTGGTTGGGTGTATTCATGTACACAGGATGATGAGCAGTGTACTTTACGTAAATTCTGCCCTCTTGCCCTACTACCAGAGAAATCCCACTAACTCAACGTTGAAGCCGACGCAGGGGAAAGCATCGCTACGGGGCAATGCGACGAGGATGTCCGCCTAAATCCTTGGGTTGAGAAGGCTATCAAAGAAGGTCAATACACACCAAAGCAGGTTGCCATCCTCCGAGCACAAAAGCAGAAGGTCACGGCTACCATTGCTGCCGCTGAAGAGGAGTTCAAGCATGCTCCGCAAGAGGATCCCAATTCAAATCAAGCTCAACAATCAGCCACAACACCATCTGTGGACGCGAACCCTCATCTTCCATACGCTATCATTACCGAAATGGAACACATTCCTACAGTCAATGGCTCCAAAGAAAAGCTCAAAGTCTTCCCTCATTGCAAATTTCGTTCCTGCCATGCCTGCCGTCCTACCAACCGAGACCGGGCTTGGCAGGTCCTGGAGCCAATCTTCGCGGTAGACTTTCTTACTTCCATGAGATTTTCTGAGGAATCGTGTCGCCGTGTATCCGACGCAAAAATCGTGCGCAAAATGGGTTTTAAAGAACCACGGCCAACGCGTCCTCCCCTGCGAAGTCTTGACAGCATAGGCCTATACTCAAGTACCCCTTCCGGACATATCGTGCACGCCAGCACAACGCCTAAGCGCTCCGCCGATTTTATGCGCTCCTCTATCCCAACAAACACTGTTGATGTCTTGGATGTACAAACCGAACCTGACAGCAGAGGGTTCCGTGACAGCATAAAACGCGCGCTCCGAGGTATGCTTTCCAGCAGCCGGCGAGCCTCGACTCAATCAAGAAGCGGCACCAGGCCCAGGCGCAAGGCAATGTTCAGTGAAGAAGAAGAGGACGGCGCGGAGTTTGACATGGGCTTGTGGCGTCATCTGAACGATGAGCTGCTGAACGACGCGTCGGGGGTTCCTTTGCCTGGGCATGATGGCATGGACGGGTTGAGTCACGAGGAAGGGGAGATTGAGGTGAAAGATGGTGTCGCTGTTACTGAAGAAGGTGTAGACTTAGGCACAGCGGATATCATTATGTCTATCTGATCTGACCTGACGGTCGAACATGGGGGCCTTGCCTTTGGCTGGTTGAGATCTTTCAGTGCATCCACACTTTGACTGTACGTGGCAGAAATGCCGTGGATTAGAAGCTGTCCTCGATCAGTAGGACTAAACCATGCAAATAGACTGCTTCGAACTTCAATTGATTTCAAACAATCGTTCAGGGGTAAACGATACCCGTTGCACGGATATGCCGAGGTCCAAAGATAAGGTCAAAGCTTGATAGACACCACCATCCCTTCCCAGCAACATATTCCAGTTGATTCATTCGCAAGCCAACCGCGCTTTATATATTTCGCCAGTCCTCTCAGACAATTCGAGATCTCTTGCGGCGCGATCATGGCTTCCCCTTCGAAGCCGACACCTTCCCACATTCAATCCGTCAAAGCCTCCCTTCCAGCCTATCTCTCCAAGACAAATACCAACATCTCCCACCTGAACAGGCACGTTCCTCTTCCTTCCACCAATCCTATAACATCTCCCATTTCCTTCAGTCCCACTAACATCCCCCAGACTCCTCTCCTCGACCTCCCACCTCGACACTACTCTCCTGACCGTAACTTACACCCTCCATTTCCTCCACTCCTCCCTTCCGCGCCTCCCCATCCAACTCCCCATTGTCGCGTCTCTACTCCCCTCTCTCCCGCCTCTGACATCCCTCATCGACGAGTTCCGAGTATTCCTGCGCCTCTGGGGCCTGCTAGGAATCTACAGCTGGGGCGTTTCAGTTTACAACTCTCCACCTACGGATTGGATCTTAAAGTATATCGCGTGGGCTCAAGTGGGCGTGAATGCAGTCTATCAAGCTCTAGAAAACGTGGCCTTTCTAGGGGACAAAGGGATTCTACGAGGCGTGTCAGCGCAGACAAGAGCGAGATGGTGGCTCTGGAGCAGCCGCGCCTGGATGGCGCACGTAGGCCTTGAGTGCGCCCGGCTAGGCCGCGAGTGGATTCTAAGTCACCAGAGTAAGCTTGTCGCGCAACGAAGAGAGTTCTTGGACCGCAAGAATAAGAAACCGCAGGTCGACGGAGCGATTGAGCTGAGAGGGGAGAAAGAGGAGAAGATTGCGGAGCGGGAAGAGAAGGCGAGGTGGTGGAGGGAGGTGGGTGTTAATGCGGCGTATGCGCCTATGACTGTGCATTGGAGTGCAGAGGAGGGGATCTTGGGAGAGGGGTCGGTTGGGGCGTTGGGGATTGTAGCGGGGATGCTGGGAATCCGGGAGGCTTGGAGGAAGACGGCTTGAAGGGGGTAGATGGTTCATTATTGTTGCTTTCTATGCGTTGGCTTTCTCCTAGACATCCTCTTTTAGGGACTTGGGGGTAATACTGCCCTATATCTCGAGTAGATCTCCCTTATCACGAGCATTATGTATACCAATTTTATGTTAGACTTGGGTAACGTGTTTATATGCGGGTCCTACAATTGATAGCACTATAGCCAAACAGGTGAGAAGCACACTGAGGCATCTTTGAACCACTCCTTGTATGCCTAACCCTGTTTTTATTTTCTCCTTTCTTTGCATCTCTCTAGAGAAGAATCAACGAAAGATCTGGGTAGAACACAGTCGCCTAGGTTATTACCTTTACTTTTCTGAAGGGCCGCTCAAGGTTACAAAATGACTACGACGTATGCGAAAAGATCATTCTCTCTATACAGCAGATAGGATCACTTCTCTTCCCAGACTCCAGCCATGGCGGAATGGTCAAGTAAGGGACAGAGCAAAGACTTAGCCTTGCATTCTGCAACATATGAGAAAGGCCAGGTAAAGCATAGTCAACGGCACATAAAGAAAGTTGACAAAATTCCCTCACGTTGAGACTGTTAAGGGTGGACCTTCCTTGCCAGTAGCTGTAGTCTAGAGCGGTAAGCTGCATGCAAGGCACAAACCCCTGAAAAAAGGGCAGTTTAATTTCCAGGGCAGACCCTGGAAAGATGCTCTTTGCAGAATTCAGTCTGCACGAACTCTTCCAAGCTCCACACTCTTTCCTTGTGCTCTTGAAGCTCGCTACGGTCCCTGGCCCAAACGTAGACATCGGCCTCGATGATCTCTTCCTTTCCCGATGCAAGAGTAATCCTCACATCATGCGCTTCCCTTGAGTAACGGCCACCCTCAAAATTATCGATACGACCACGTTGCGCAGAAGTCAAGCCAAAAAGGATCAGGCCCTCAACCGAGGTTCCAGAGAAGGCATCAAGGACGGCCGGAAAGATGGTGTTCTTGATGGCGAAGCGTTGAAATCCACCGAGTGTAGCCGCTGTCATCATGCTTTTGATTTTGCCTTCGTTCATACGACCATCAGGTCTGTCGATGACGTTGGCGACTATAGCAGGAATCATGAGCGAGCCGTAGACGAACAAAGGGTTAACAGGTCTGCCGACGAAGCCGTTGACTTCCTCAGCAGTAAAGTATTTTTCTTCGGCCATTGGCAACAGGACAGACCTTATAAAGCCTGGATGAACCGTCTCTTCTGCTAGAATTTGGATGAGTTTTGACGTTTGCCTAAGCGGAGATATTGAGATATATCTCTGTAAGGGATGGAAAGTAAGCATGGGTAGCTATAGAACATGTAGGTGCAAGTTTGTTCGTTGGAGGTTGAGTATGAGGATCACCAAATCTCCGGTGTTGGTTGCTACCAAATGGCACATGGCTTCGTTCCAGCTATACTGCAGTCCCTGTTTGTCGCAATTGGCATTCAGACGAATAGACCAAAACTAAAAACGAGGCAGCGTAACACTTGATGGTGGAACCAACCGAAAGCAGATACGATCTTAGTGTAGAATCATTGTTCGTTCGTAGATGTGTGTATTATGAATCCAAGGAAATAGCATGGAAAGCGTAATGACAGAACGATGGGAAGCATTTCGAATCATGTTAGCAACTGTTCGCTCACCCCCAGCGGCCATCACCAGAGCGATTGTTTTCATAAGGGAAAAGCTATGAACGTTGAGAAAACAATGTTATAGTAGATATGGTTGTAGTGTCCTCCATCATGTACTGTTGACTTCTCTTCTCTCAGTGACATCTGGAGCAATAGCTTCAACACCAGTGTTCCAGAGTAACAAAGGTTGATGGCAAGCTCTGATGCCTGTAGCAGGATGTTGTCTATCTGTCCTCCAGAAAAATACATATAAATACTCATGCAAGTCTGGCAGCTTCGATTATCTTCCATTCTAGGAATACGGAACATTAAGTAAGCCCGACGCTAAACCGCAACTAGACGCCCAGTACATCATTCATTAGTTGCTAGCAGCACCTCTGACTTTACTCAATATCTACCTTCACAGCTCACCTCGACAACCCCACCATCGATATCAAGTCCACCTTCAGATTCTGAGGCATCTTACACCCCAGCCTATCTCCCACATATCCATCGTCTCCAGCACTGAGAAACCGCGTACATCTCAAGACATCACCATGTCAGCCGAGCCTGAACATGTCGATGCAAAGCCCATCAAAGGCAAAGCTAACCTTCAGTAAGTCCTAGTCTTTGCTTGCATCTCCGGTGTATTTGCTAACCGCAGCCTTCACAGCGATGCCTCTGGCTCTGAGAAGAAAGAAGTAAGTGCCGATCACCAAAGCTTTGCCTCCATGTCTAACATCATTGTCCAGGAGTCCGACTTCGCCACCGCAATTCTCAAGAAGAAGAAGAAGCCAAATTCGTTGATGTAAGTACTGCTTTTTCACGATCAACAATTTTAGGCCCTGTAACTGACCATGGTGGCAACAGCGTAACGGATGCCGTCAATGATGACAACTCGATCATCGCCTTGTCAAACAACACGATGGAGACTTTACAGCTCTTCCGTGGCGACACCGTACTTGTGAAGGGCAAGAAGAGAAAGGATACCGTGCTCATTGTACTTGCGGATGATGACCTAGACGATGGCAGTGCACGGATGAACCGTGTAGTTCGGCACAACCTACGCGTCAAGCACGGTGATATTGTCACTGTTCACGCGTGCCCCGACATTAAATATGTGAGTCTGCAGCCCTATCTTTGTTTCTATATCGTAAACTAACAGACAACCTAGGCCAAGCGCATTGCTGTACTGCCTATTGCGGATACTGTTGAAGGCTTGACCGGCTCTCTGTTCGATGTTTTCCTTGCCCCATACTTCCGCGAAGCTTACCGCCCAGTCCGACAAGGTGACCTCTTCACTATTCGAGGTGGTATGAGGCAGGTGGAATTTAAGGTTGTGGAGGTTGATCCACCGGAGTATGGCATCGTTGCACAAGATACAGTCATCCACTGTGAAGGCGAGCCCATCCAGCGCGAAGATGAGGAGGGAAATTTGAATGAGGTCGGATACGATGATATTGGTGGATGCCGGAAACAGATGGCACAGATCCGAGAGCTTGTGGAGCTTCCACTTCGACATCCTCAGCTCTTTAAATCTATTGGCATCAAGCCCCCTCGCGGCATCTTGATGTTTGGTCCCCCGGGAACTGGAAAGACGCTGATGGCTCGTGCTGTTGCTAACGAGACTGGCGCGTTTTTTTTCCTAATCAACGGCCCTGAGATCATGTCCAAGATGGCAGGAGAGTCCGAGTCGAATTTGCGCAAGGCCTTTGAGGAGGCGGAGAAGAACTCGCCAGCTATCATCTTCATCGACGAAATCGACTCGATAGCACCAAAACGAGAGAAGACAAACGGTGAAGTCGAGCGTCGTGTCGTATCTCAACTGCTCACGCTCATGGACGGCATGAAGGCTCGCTCAAACGTCGTTGTCATGGCCGCTACCAATCGTCCTAACTCGATCGACCCTGCCTTACGCCGTTTCGGTCGTTTTGACCGTGAAGTCGATATTGGAATCCCAGATCCCACTGGGCGCTTGGAAATCCTTCAGATCCACACCAAGAACATGAAGCTTGGGGAAGACGTGGATCTTGAGTCAATTGCCGCGGAAACACATGGATACGTTGGTTCGGATGTTGCATCGCTATGTTCAGAAGCTGCCATGCAGCAAATCCGTGAAAAGATGGACTTGATCGATTTGGATGAGGATACCATTGATGCTGAGGTTCTAGATTCCCTAGGAGTCACTATGGAGAACTTCCGCTTCGCTCTCGGTGTGTCCAACCCATCCGCTCTACGCGAGGTCGCTGTTGTGGAGGTCCCCAACGTTCGCTGGGACGATATTGGAGGTCTCGAAGGCGTCAAGCGCGAACTCATCGAGAGCGTTCAATACCCTGTGGACCATCCCGAGAAGTTCCTCAAATTTGGTCTCTCGCCATCTCGTGGTGTTCTCTTCTACGGTCCCCCGGGCACAGGAAAGACCATGCTTGCCAAGGCCGTCGCAAACGAGTGTGCTGCCAACTTCATCTCGATCAAGGGTCCTGAGTTGCTTAGCATGTGGTTCGGTGAGTCGGAGAGCAACATCCGTGACATCTTCGATAAGGCGAGAGCTGCAGCTCCTTGCGTTGTCTTCCTGGATGAGTTGGATTCGATTGCGAAGTCTCGTGGTGGGTCCAACGGTGACGCAGGTGGTGCCTCGGATCGTGTTGTCAACCAACTTCTAACTGGTTAGTCTCTGTCAGTGAACGCCTGATTATCGCCGGTGCTAACCGTATTCGCAGAAATGGATGGCATGACCTCAAAGAAGAATGTCTTTGTCATTGGAGCTACGAATCGTCCTGAGCAGCTCGATAACGCCCTCTGCCGTCCCGGACGTCTCGATACTCTTGTCTACGTCCCTCTACCCGACGAGGCTTCCCGTATTTCTATTCTTAAGGCACAACTGCGTAAGACCCCAGTTGCCGACGATGTCAATATTGAGTACATCGCAAGCCGTACCCATGGTTTCACTGGTGCCGATCTTGGCTTCGTCACACAGAGAGCAGTCAAGCTGGCCATCAAGCAGTCTATCGCCATTGACATTGAGCGTACCAAGGAACGCGAAGCTGCAGGCGAGGATGTCAAAATGGAGGAGGATCTCGATGCGGAGGATCCCGTTCCGGAGCTTACTAAGGCCCACTTCGAAGAAGCCATGCAGTTGGCGAGGAGATCAGTCAGTGACGTTGAGGTCCGCCGCTACGAGGCTTTCGCGCAGAGCATGAAGAACTCCGGTGGCACCAACTTCTTCCGCTTCCCAGACGCAGACGAAGCTGCTGGCTCTGCAGCACAGAACGGAAATGGGTTTGGGGAGGCTGGGAACGACGACAGCCTTTACGACTAGTTTGTTTACGGAAGTTGTGTGGGTTGTGTTCATGCATCCTACTCCGAGGACACCTCACCCTACTCTATTTTTCCATCGGCACATGGCATCGACAGGGGCTTAGACAATGGATGGTGGTTTCATTATGCATCTATGGTGTTCGTT
>JAABUL010007928.1_pt1 | contig 11103 bp, 13 predicted proteins | sample 5559151 | NCBI WGS metagenome assembly JAABUL01 (sample SAMN10711876, study PRJNA513368) | rock metagenome | isolation source: Antarctica rocks | place: Antarctica: Victoria Land, Pudding Butte sud | reverse complement strand
TCTTCCAGTTGGTCAGCATGCCGCCAAGCCAGCGGTGGTTGACGTAGTATTGGCCGCAGCGGCGGGCGGCGTCGGCCACGTATTCGGCGGCGGCGCGCTTGGTGCCGACGAACAGTACGCGGCCGCCAGCGGCGGTCACGTCACGGACGGCCTTGAGCGCGCGGTCGAGCATCGGCACGGTCTGCTGCAGATCGATGATGTGGACCTGGTTGCGCACACCGAAGATGTACGGCTCCATGCGCGGGTTCCAGCGGCGGGTATGGTGGCCGAAGTGAACGCCGGCTTCGAGCAGTTGGCGCAGGGTGAAATCTGGCATCGCCATAGGGCGGTTCCTTTCCAGTAATCCGGTTGGTCCTCCGCGGAGCCAGGCCTTGCGGCACCGGAACCGGGAACTCTCCCCGGAAAGGCGCCCCGCGTGTGAATTACCTTCGGCCGTAGCCGAAGGCGGGCGGGATATGGCCGATCGCCCCTGGAAAGGCAAGAGGCGGCTTGTTTCGAGGTGATGACTAGTCTATATGACCAGTATGCAGACCGTGATCAATGCGTCCGAGTTCAAGGCGACCTGCCTGGAGCTGTTCGACCGCGTCGCGTCGGGCGAGATCGAGCGGGTGGTGATCACCAAGCGCGGCCGGGTGGTCGGCGTGCTGCATCCGCCGGAACCGGCGCCGACGCCGGAGGGCGTGTTCGGCTGCATGCGCGGTTCGGTCCTGCTCTCGGCCGAGGTCGACCTGACCGCGCCGTTGGACGTCGCCTTCGATGCCGAGCGCGGGCTGCTGCATCGTTGAGCGGGACGGAAGCAGCGCTGCTGCTGGATACCTGTGCGCTGATCTGGCTGATGACGGGCGAACTCGACCATAGTCCGGCCCGGCCGGCACTGACGGCAGCACTGGGCGGCGGCGGGCTGCTCGTCTCGACCATCTCGGCCTGGGAGATCGGGCTGCTGAGCCGCTCGTCCGCGCGGGTCGGGTTCCAGCCGGACGCGAAAACCTGGTTCACCCGCGCCATCGCCCGCCCGGGCGTGAGGCTGACGCCGATCACGCCCGAGATCGCGATCGACTCGTCGCACCTGCCCGGCGCGCTGCACGGCGACCCGGCCGATCGGCTCATCATCGCCACAGCGCGTCATCTCGGCCTCACGGTGGTCACGCGCGACCACCGGATGCTCGAGTACGCCGCAACCGGACACATGTCGGCGGTGCGCTGCTGAGGAACGCGCGCCGCCCATGGACGTCAGGCGGAACGCGGCGCTAGGCTCCGGACAAAGGAGGGACGGCAATATGACAGCGAGCGCAGATCGGGGCCTGCTGCTCAACGGCCTGCTCGCGGCCATGCGCCTGAGCGCACAGCCGATGGTGGTGACCGACCCGCATCAGCCGGACAATCCGATCGTTGCCGCCAACCGTGCGTTCCAGGAGCTGACTCAGTATTCGGAAAGCGAGCTCACGGGTCGCAACTGCCGCTTCCTGCAAGGGGCCGGCACCGACCTCGCCTCGGTCAAGATGCTCGGCACCACTTTGCGGCGCGGCGACGGCTTCGTGCAGTTCCTGGTCAATTACCGCCGCGATGGCACACAGTTCCACAACCTGCTGTTCATCTCGCCGGTGCACGGGCATGACGGAACGCTGCACTTCTTCTTTGCCAGCCAGTACGATCTGACGGCATGGCCGCCGCTGGGGATGGTCGAATTTCCGCTCGGGCCGGCGCACATGCCGGTGGCCGAGCAAAGCGAATTCCGCCTGCTGCTGCTCGACATCGCCCATGAGGTGACCTTGGCGGGACAATCCAAGACATTGCAGGGGCGCGCGCGCGCGCTGGAGGCGGCGCTGGCGGCGTCGCGCGAGGTCGCTCTGCTGGCGACCAAGCTGCAGCCCGGCGCGAGCCCGCGCTAGGGCGCCGGATCCGGAGGGAAATGAATGAATCAGCTGGATTTGCATGGCCGGGTCGCGGTCGTGACGGGCGGAGCGCGCGGGATCGGGCGGGCGATCGCCGAGCGGATGCTGGCGTCGGGCGCGACGGTCGCGCTATGGGACCGCGACGAGACCGCGGCACGCGAGACCGCGGCGGCCCTGGGCGAGCGGGTCAGCGTGCATGCGGTCGATCAGACGGACGAGGCGGCGGTGCGCGACGCGGCCCGGTCGACGCTCCAGCAGCACGGCCGGATCGACGTGCTGGTGAACAACGCGGGCATCACCGGCGGGAACGCGCCGACCTGGGAGCTGCCGGTGGCGGAATGGCGGCAGGTGGTCGAGGTGAACCTGATCGGGCCCTATCTCGCCTGCTCGGCGGTGGTGCCGCACATGGTGGCGCGGGGCTATGGCCGGGTCGTGAACATCGCGTCGGTGGCGGGCAAGGAGGGCAACCCGAACGCGAGCCATTACAGCGCCAGCAAGGCCGGGCTGATCGCACTGACCAAGTCGCTCGGCAAGGAGTTGGCCGGCAAGGGCGTACTGGTCAACTGCGTCACGCCGGCGGCGGCCAAGACGGACCTGTTCAAGCAGATGGCGCAGGCGCAGATCGACTACATGCTCTCGAAGATCCCGATGGGCCGCTTCGTTCAGGTCGAGGAGATCGCGGCGCTGGCCTGCTGGCTGGCTACCGAGGAGTGCTCGTTCAGCACCGGCGGGGTGTTCGACATCACCGGCGGGCGCGCGACCTACTGACCCGGCGGGCCGGCGCCGGCGCGAGCGGGACCGGGTCGGGCAACGCGATCTTCAGCGTGGTGGCGACGTCCTGCTCGGCCGCGGCCGCTTCGGGAACATAGGCGCCGAGGCCGAAGAAGCCGTAGGTGACGCCGGGATAGCGCCGCAGGTCGGTCGGCACGCGGGCGGCGCGCATCCGCTCGGCTACATCCTCGGCGCCAGAGCGCAGCGGGTCGATGTCGGCCAGCACCAGTGTGACTGGGGGCAGGCCGGCGAAGTCGTTGCGGCGGGCCAGGTCGATCCTTGGATCCTGCAGATGGCCGCTGGCATAGAGCCGTTGCGCCCAGCGGACCGTCGACCGGGTGAGCGGGCGGCTGTCCGCGTTCTCAGACATGCTGGCCGTGCTGGTCGAGGTGCCGGCCCAGGGCGTGATCAGCAGGAGATAGTCCGGCAAGGCGATCGGCCGGCCCGCGGCGGCCGCGTCGCGGGCGGCCAGGGCGGTCGAGAGCGCGAGATTGGCGCCCGGCCCTTCGCCGGCCAGCACCACCCGGGTCGGATCGGCGCCCCACGCGCGCAAATTGGCCCGCGCCCATTGATAGGCTGCCATGGCGTCGTCGTGGATTGCGGGGAAGGTCGCTTCCGGCGCCAACCTTGGCTGCAGCGTCACCACCACCCAGCCGGTGCGCTCGACGAGCTGGCGGGCCGTCTCGTCGGTCGCGGCATCGCGCCGCGTGACCCAGGTTCCGCCCGGGAAGAGGATGATGACGGGCGTGTTCTTGGCCAGCTTGGGGCGATAGAGCGTCGCGCCGATCGGTCCGGCTGCGCCGCTGCCGGTGAGTTGGTTGAACTGCTCCACGTCGAGCGCGTCGGCCGGGAGGCCGGCGACGTTCGGGATCGCGTGCGCCGCGTCGGTCAGCTCCGGCACGTCACGGGCTTCGGCGACCCCGAGATCCGAGCGCTCCTTCGCGTTCATCGCCGCGCGTTCGCTGAGCACGCTCATCATGGCCTGGGTCGGTGCGTAGGGCGTCCGTCCTTGCGGCGGAAGGGTGCCGCATCCGGCGAGCAGCAAGGTCGCGGCGAAAGCGGTGGAGGCGGGGCGCATTGTGGATCCAGGGTGGTGACGGCGCACCCTGCCGGTTCGTGCCCCCCGGAACAAGCCCGCGCCCCTATTGCATCAGTGCAGCGCGGCGAGCTTGACCGGGGGACCGTCGGGGAACGGGTCGCCCGCGGGCGGCGGCTCGAGCGGCGGCACGTCGCTGGGCGGCGGATCCTCGACCGGGATTGGGCCCGGGCGGGGCAACGGGTCGGGCATCTGCAGGCGCATGGCGTTTCTCCGATGTGCCGACTTCGAACGCGGCGGGCTGGTCGTACGTTCCGCGCAGTCACCCTACGCCTCGGTCGCGCAGATTCTGCCGGGAAATTAACGCTTCTCTGGGTTGACCCCTGTTACCTAGGAAAACTAGCTTACGGCTCGAACATAACGGGAACAAAATCCGTGGCCCCGAACCCTGAAGAAGCCTTTGCGGCCGATATCTCCTGCCATCGCGCCGTCGTCTACGTGGTGCGCGGCCGTCCCGGTCAGAACGACCGGCCGGCCCTGCCCGCGGGCCATCCGGTCACCTGGGGCGCCATCACCTCCGGCACCGTGCTGGACCGCGCCACCTATCCGTTCCCGGTGTTCGTCAATTGAGCGCCCTCGTGAGCAATCCGCATACGCCGGATGGCGCCGACGCCACGGCGGAATGGGTGATCGCCCGGCTCGAGGAGGCGGGAACGACGCTGCTCGCGCTGCCCAACAGCGGGCCGAGCACGCGCCTGGTGCAGGGCGGGCTCGAATGGATCCGTGATGCGGCGGAGAGCTACGGCGCGGCGCGGGCCAAGATCCGTCCGGCGGTGCCGAGTGCGGCGCACATCACCCGGATGGACCAGTCCTATCGCTGGATCTCGCGCGTGCCGGCGGACAAGTACGTGCTGCGCCGGGTCGTGGGCGCACGGAGCTTGGTGCATCCGATGACGGGGCGGCACCTCTACAGCTGGCGCCGGCTCGGGACGGCGGTCGGCGCCGACCACAAGGCGGTGCAGCGCTGGCACGCGCAGGGGATCGACATGATCGTGGCGCTGCTGAACGGCCGTGGCAGCGTGCCACGCCGGACGCCGACGGTGCAGCCGTTCTGCCTGCGCGTGACCCGGCCGGCCTCGGTCTTGGCCGGTCAGTAGCCGCGCGGCACCAACGCTGTCTGGCGCAGGCGATTGGTCATCGCGATCGCCCCGAAGCCGGACAGCGCCAACGCCATGATCCAGCGGGTGTTGTTCTCCGTCGCCACCTCGACCTGGCCGATCAGCACCAGGAACAGCAGCGTGACGACGATCAGCGCGCCTTTGGCCCGGCCGCCGCGCCGCAGCACGGTCATCGCCAGCACCACGAAGGTCGCATAGAGGCGGATCGCCAGGGCGCGGACCACGTCGCGCGCGACCAGCGACAGGTCGCCGATGATCTCGCCAAAGCGCCAGGCCGCGAGGTGGACGTAGTCGACGACGCGGAACAGGAAGTATTGCGGCCCCACCGCATAGGCCAGCACCGCCAGGCCCAAGCCCAGCGCCCAGGCCAGCATCACCGGATCGCGTCGCTGCATCATCGCTGACTAGCCCTGCCCTTCTTCACCAGGTCGCTGCGGCCGAACTCCGACATGATCGCGTCGGCGATGCGGTCCACCGCGCGGCGCGCCGCCGGCACCACGCCGGCGAAATCGGCGAACCCGTGCGGCAACGACCGTTCCTCCAGCAGATGGGAGCGCGCTCCGGCTTTGTCCAACGCCATCGCGTAGGCCCGCCCCTGATCGCGCAACGGGTCGAACCCGGCAGCCACGATCAGCGCCGGCGACGCCCGAGACAGATCGGCGCGGATCGGCGACAGCCGAGGGTCGGCCGGATCCTGCCCGTCCGGGATCAACAGCCGCAGACACTCGCGCATCCCTTCGGCCGTGAGCAGAAAACCCTCGAAGAATTGCATCAGGCTCGGGTAGAGGCCGTCCTGGTAGACCATGTCGACCGCCGGATAGAGCAGCACCTGCATCCGCGCGCTGCCGTCCCGCGCCAGCGCCGCCGCCAGGTTCGCACCGGCGCTGTCCCCGCCGATCACCCAAGGACCCGGCGACGTCTCGCGCGCCCAGGCCCACGCGTTGACCGCGTCGTCGTAAGCCGCCGGAAACGGATGCTCCGGGGCGAGCCGGTAATCCACCGACGTCACGCATAATTTCGCCCGTGCGGCCAGCCGTTGGCAGATCCGGTCATGGGTGTCCAGACTGCCCATGATGAAGCCGCCCCCGTGGAAATACAGCAGGTTGGCGACCGTCTCGCCGGTCGGTTGGTAACGCCGCGCCGGCCGACCGCCCGCATCGAGCGTCGTCACCCGCACCGAGCGCTCCGGCCGCAGCCCGGTAATGGCCGGCGCCATCGCATAGCGCTTGCGCATCGCCGGCAGGTTGATCGGGCCCTCGCCGCGGGACTTGTTGGCAAAACGGACCAGGGATGACATCACCGGGTCCATGGTCTGGCCGCCGACCGAGAGCGGCGGGACGAAGGCGCCGCCGGCGACGAGCGCGCCCCGCAGCCAGGCACGTTGAAAATGACTCACTTGCATCATGCCACAATAATGCGCTCCCGACCGCGTGCAACCGGATTGCAACACTGAGCCATGAACCGTGCGTGCCCAGCCCTCTGCAGCGCTCGTCAATACAGGTAACTCGTAAATACAGGTAAGGTGAATCGATGCGCCTCCTCGGCTCGTCCATCCGCACCCGGCTGCTGCTCCTGGTCCTCGTGGCCACGCTGCCGATGCTCGCGTTCTCGGCGGCGCTGTTGCAACGCGCCTACCGGGTCAGCATCGGGCTGATCGAGGAGAGCGCGATCGGCACGGCGCGGCGGGTCGCGGTCGCGGTCGACGCGCAGATCAGCCGGGCCGAGGCGGTCGGCCTGGCGCTGGCGCAATTGCCGGCCAGCGAGCTGTCGGACATGTCCGAGCTCGAGGACGCGGCGCGGCGGGCGCTGGCGGCCGCCGGGCTCGATAGCGCGCTGGTCATGGTCGATCAGACTGGCCTGATCGTCGCCCACACGCTTCGCGGAGCCCGGGACGTCGAGCGGATCACGCTGGGCACCGATGCAGCCCACCGCGTGTTCGAGACCGGCCAGCCCCAGGTCTCCGATCTCTTCATGGGTACCTACACGCATCAGTGGCAGACGGCCGTGCAAGTGCCGGTCCTGCGCGACGGACAGGTCCGCTACGCGATCTCGGTGATGCTGTCGGCGGCCGCGATCACCGCCGGGGCGGCTCCGGACACATTGCCGGAGCGCTGGTTCGAGGTGATCGCCGATCGGACCGGCCGGGTCATCAACGAGACCGCTGACGAGGATGCCGTCATCGGCCGGGAGCTGCCGCAGGGGTTGGCGGCGCTCGTGCAGCATCGCGCGGAGGGGTTCGGCGCGGCCCGGATCGGGCAGAAGGAATCAGTGCTGGTCGGGTTCACGCGGTCGGACCGCACCGGCTGGCTGATCGGCGTCGGCGTGCCGGCCAGTCTCGTGCGCGGGCCGGCCCTGCGCTCGATCGCCGAGCTGGCGACCGGCGGCGCCTGCGTGCTGGCGGCCAGCCTCGGCGTGGCGTGGCTGATTGGACGCAACATCGCCCGTCCGCTGAACCGGCTGGCGCAGCAGGCCCAGCGGCTCGGCTCGAACCAGCCGCCGGACGCGCGCGCCGGGCGCGGCCTGGCCGAAGCCGAGGCGGCCGCGGAAGCGCTGCATCTGGCCTCCCTGCAACTCGCCAGCCGCGGGGCCGAACGCGAGGCGGCGCTGGCCCGCGCCGAGGCCAGCGAGGCCCGGCTGGAAGCCGTGGTCGTCGCCCGCACCGAGGAGCTGGCGCAGAGCGAAGAACGGTTCCGCACCTATTTCGAGCACAGTTCCGAGGCGCTGATCGTGATTAGCGTCGAAGGAGACCGGTTCGTCTACGAAACCATGAACCCGTCCAGCGAGCGGATGTTCGGGTTCCGCGCCGGCGACATCGCCGGCCGCCCGGTCGGCGACGTCCTGACGGGGGACACGGCGAGCCAGGTCCTGGCCGGATATCGCTCGGCGAGCGAGCGCGGCCAGCCGATCACGCTCGAGCGCACGCTCGTGCTGCCGACCGGCACGCTCGAGCTCGAGACCATCCTCGTCCCCGTGTACGATCCCGACGGCGAGCACGTCGTCCGCATCATCAGCGGCACCCGCGACCTGACCGAGCGCAAGCGGATCGAAAGCCGCCTGGCCCATGCGCAACGGCTCGAGGCCGTCGGCCAGCTCACCGGCGGCGTGGCGCACGACTTCAACAATCTGCTCACCGTCATCATCGGCAACCTGTCGCTGCTGCGCCGCCGGCTCGGCGACGACCCGCGCGCGATCCGCTACCTGACCGGTGTGGAGAATGCCGCCGAGCGCGGCGCCCGGCTGACGGCGAGCCTGCTCGCCTTCTCCCGGCGCCAGGCGCTGCAAGTCGAGCAGATCGACCTGGCCATCCTGCTCGGCGAGTGCGCGACGCTGTTGCAGCGCTCGCTGGGCGACGAGGTCGCGCTCACGCTCGAGATTGCGCCCAACCTGCCGCCGGCCAGCGCCGATGCGGGGCAGCTCGAGGCGGCGGTGCTCAACCTGGCGATCAACGCCCGCGACGCCATCCGCCAGGCGCGGGCGGAGGGCGCCGACCGGGCTGGCTGGCTCCGCATCACGGTCGGCGAGGCCGCGTTGCGCGACAGCGATCTGCTCGGCAACGACGAGGCCGCGCCCGGACGCTTCCTGGCCATCGCGGTCCGCGACAGCGGCGCTGGCATGACAACGGCGGTCCGCGCCCGCGCGTTCGAGCCGTTCTTCACCACCAAGGAGATCGGCCAGGGCACAGGCCTCGGCTTGAGCCAGGTGTTCGGCTTCGTGCGACAACTTGGCGGACACGTGACGCTCGAAAGCCAGCACGGGCATGGCACGTGTGTGACCATGTATGTGCCGGCGTCGCTCACGCCCATGCCGGCCAAGGCATCGGCGGCCGAGCCGGTGCGGTTGCCGCTGGGCAAGACCGTGCTCGTGGTCGAGGATGATGCCAACATCCGCGACATCTCCGCCGAAGTGCTGGGCGATGCCGGGCTGACCGTCATCACCGCGGAGAGCGGCGAAGCGGCGTTGACGATCTTGCGCGGGCCCGCCCGGGTCGACCTGCTGTTTTCCGACGTGGCTCTGCCTGGCGGAGACAATGGCGTCAAAATGGTGGCCGCCGCGCGCGCGTTGCGGCCCGACCTCATGGTTTTGCTGACTAGCGGCCATAGCGGCGAGGCGCTCAGCAGCTACGGCGCCGATTCCCGCTTCGAGGTGTTGGCCAAGCCGTATTCGCGCACGGCCTTGCTGGAGCGGGTCGGCGCGGTGCTCTCTGCTTAGAGCACCGCGCGAACGCGTTTAGTTGCGCGCCTTGTCGACCAGCGCGTTCTTGGCGATCCACGGCATCATGCCGCGCAGGCGCTCGCCGACCTGCTCGATCGGGTGCTCCGACAGCCGGCGGCGGGTCGCCTTGAAGCTCGACTGGTTGACCTTGTTCTCGAGCATCCAGTCGCGCGCGAACTTGCCGGTCTGGATGTCAGCCAACACGCGCTTCATCTCCGCCTTGGTCTCGCCGGTGATGATGCGCGGCCCGGTGACGTACTCGCCGTATTCGGCGGTGTTGCTGATCGAGTAGTTCATGTTGGCGATGCCGCCCTCATAGATCAGGTCGACGATCAGCTTGACCTCGTGCAGGCACTCGAAATAGGCCATCTCGGGCGCGTAGCCGGCCTCGACCAGCGTCTCGTAGCCAGCCTTGATCAGCTCGACCAGGCCGCCGCAGAGCACCACCTGCTCGCCGAACAGGTCGGTCTCGCACTCTTCCTTGAACGTCGTCTCGATGATGCCGGCCCGGCCGCCGCCGATCGCGCTGGCGTAGCTGAGCGCGATCTCGAGCGCATTGCCGCTCGGGTTCTGCGCCACCGCGACCAGGCAGGGCACACCGCCGCCGCGCTGGTATTCGGAGCGGACGGTGTGGCCCGGCCCCTTCGGCGCGATCATGAACACGTCGATATCGGCGCGGGGGTCGAGCAGGTTGAAGTGGATGTTCAGGCCGTGGGCGAAGGCGAGTGCCGCGCCCGGCTTCATGTTGGCGTGCAGCTTGTCGCGATACAGGTCGCCCTGGCCCTCGTCGGGCGTCAGCACCATGACGACGTCGGCCCACTTGGCGCACTCGGCCGGGTCGGCGACCTTCAGGCCGGCGGCTTCGGCCTTGGCCACACCGGTCGAACCGGCGCGCAGGCCGACCATCAGCTCGGTGGCGCCGCTGTCCTTGAGGTTGTTGACGTGGGCGTGACCCTGGCTGCCGTAGCCGATGACCGCGACTTTCTTGCCCTTGATCAGGTTCACGTCGGCGTCGCGGTCGTAATAGACGCGCATTGTAGTACACTCCTGGTTGATGGATGGCGTTAGAGCAGGCGGGTGCCGCGGGCGATCGCGGCTACGCCCGAGCGGCTGACTTCGGCCAGGCCGAGCGGGCGCATCAGGGCGATGAAGGCGTCGAGCTTCTCGGTGCTGCCGGTCAGCTCGAACACGAAGCTCTCGATGGTCGCGTCGATCACGCGGGCGCGGAACGCGTCGCCGATGCGCAGCGCCTCCGAGCGCTGGATGCCGGCGCTGACCACCTTGATCATGGCCAGTTCGCGCGCGAGATGTGGCCCCTCGAGGCTCAGATCGGCGACGCGATGCACCGGCACGAGGCGGGCGAGCTGCGCCTTGATCTGGTCGATGATCATGTCGGTGCCGGTCGTGACGACGTTGATGCGGCTCTTGTGGCCGTCATCCTCGACCGCGGCCACGGTCAGGCTCTCGATATTGTAGCCGCGCCCGGCGAACAGGCCGATGACGCGGGCGAGGACCCCGGCCTCGTTCTCGACGAGGACGGAGATGGTGGCGGTGCGTTGCTGCATTGAGTTCGCTTCTAAGAAGGCGGCGCGTTCGGGCCGTCGGGCGGCTAGACCAGCATCATGCCTTCGTCGGTGATCGCGGCGGTGCGGTCCTGCTGCCCGGGGCCGAGGATCATCTCGTTGTGCGCCGCCCCGCTCGGGATCATCGGGAAGCAATTCTCCTTCTGGTCCACCGCGATGTCGGCGATCACCGGCTTGTCGCTGAGGATCATCTCGCGGATCACCCGGTCGAGGTCGTCGACCGAAAGCGCCCGCAGCCCGGTCGCGTGGAACGCCTCGGCCAGCTTGACGAAGTCCGGCAGCGCGTCGGAGTAGCTTTCCGAATAGCGGCCGCCATGCAGCAGCTCCTGCCACTGGCGCACCATGCCCATGTATTCGTTGTTCAGGATGAACACCTTCACCGGCAGGCGATACTGCGCCAGCGTGCCCATCTCCTGGATGTTCATCAGGAT
>JAABUL010007926.1_pt1 | contig 11105 bp, 11 predicted proteins | sample 5559151 | NCBI WGS metagenome assembly JAABUL01 (sample SAMN10711876, study PRJNA513368) | rock metagenome | isolation source: Antarctica rocks | place: Antarctica: Victoria Land, Pudding Butte sud | reverse complement strand
CTACCAAATCCTCACACAAAACTTTAATTAATCCCTACGAGCGCACAGAACTGGAACTCGCCTCACCATAGCAATGGCCTCCCTCCTTATCGCCGCCACCGTCTACACCTACGACCGGTGACATTCCCCCCTCCCCCTCCCCTTCCCCTTCCCCTTCCCCGTTCCTCTCCACTCCCCCACCTCCCCAGCACTAACGCCCCCACCCAGTGTCCGCACATCCCGCACCAAGCGCCGCGCCCGCAAGGAAGAAACCGCCGCCCGCTACTCGGAGCTGGAGAAAGAGACTAGTGCGCGGTTGACGGGATTGCAGAACGGGCCATCTACGGGTTGGGAACAAGAGAAGGGGGGGAGGATACAGAGCGGGCTGGGGGATTGGCAGGATGGGAGGGGTGTGAGGAGGAGGGGTGAGGGTGGGAGTGTGGGGAGTGTGGGGAGTGTAGGCAGTGAGGATAGGAGGAGGAGGAAGGAGGAGGGCAGGTAGTTGATGGGTTGTGGGAGTTGAGGAGGGAGCGGTAGGGAGGGAAATGAGGAGGTAGGGAGGGGAATGAGGAGGTAGGGAGGGGAATGAGGAGGTAGGGAGGGGATGAGGAGGTAGGGGGGCCTCTAATCCAAACCGATTGATTGAGGCCACACCGGCAACTTCAGGCTCTAGGGCCGATTTAGGGTTTCCAGTGCCAATCATAAGGTATCTCGAAGATGGCGTTTTCACTAACTGTTATTTGTTCAGAGACACAGCTCTTCCTTCCGACATCGATACTATGATAACGTCATAAGCACAGTATCTATCAAGCTTTATCTGGCCTACATGTTATGCACACCGCATCATACCTTAGGGCGCATAGCTGATTCCCATGCATGGACAAGGAGTCGCTGTGCAGGGACTCAGCCGAGCTTCGCTTGGGCTTGGATTGGTCAGGCTGGCAGCCTGCTCTCGAGCAAGAGAGGCAACGTTTGTCTTCATATTCTTCGATCATTGTCACGAAACATTATCAAGGACAGAAACGTCATTGTATTGGTGGCTTCATCTCGGAAAACGGCTCCCAGTATAGGAAACAATATCTTTATGTTTGCCGGCCTAAGCTGCGGAGAAGGCTGACAGCCAAGTCAAGCCCCAAGATCGGTCAGTCTTTCCCTCTGTGAACATCAGAAGAAAATGCACATAAGTCCGACCCCAACACTGTGCGGCTCGCTCGACACCCTCTCTTATTATAACTTTTCTGACCTGCTTCAGCCAGTAGCAATTTGGAGACACCGTACATTGACGGAAATTTGCTGGATCGCTCTACATAGCAGAGTTACACGCCGATATCATTGAGGATCAACTATTTTTATGCCCGCTACCAAAAGTTCGATATCCAGGATTCCTGGCAGAGAGTATTCGGTAGATGCAGTAGGTATCTGCCTACACCTCTGATGATAGCTTCAACTCTGAATCGGTCTTTAAGAAAGTGTTCTGATTCAGGCTTACTGCACGAACGGTACCTGAGTAGAAGACAGCAAGGTATTTCCATGGCAGATCCATTGAGTATTGCCGGTGGTATTGTTGGGGTCCTCGGGCTGACGATTCTAATCACTCAAATCGTTGTTCAGTTCGGGCTAGACTGGAAAGACGCACCCAAAGAGGCGAAAAGCATAGTTAGGGAGCTGCAAAGTCTCAGAGTCGTAATGTCGGAGATCGAGAAGGCAGAATTTTGTTTATCTCTCAATACGGACTTCGTCGACGCTTTCCAGGATCGGCCATCAATACTACTATCGGAACTAGGTCCGAACGCTCCCGCGACAACCGAAACCAAGCTTTCTATCAATGTTTGCAAGCAGGAGTTGGAAAATTTGTTAGATAAGCTAAAGAAGATAGGGAAGGGAAACCGTGTGGGCTGGGAGCGACTCAAAGCATCGTTTCTCGTGAAAGATCTCCAAAAATCAATTGACAAAGCCTATTGTCAGTGTCGAATCCTCAATGACATGATCTCGTATGACGCAATCAACTTGGGGGTAAGTACTCTTGGACAAGTGAAACGGGCACGGAAGGAACAGAAAGAATGGCATGATGCTCAAGAGAATCAGGAGATGTTGGGTTGGCTGTCCAACTTGGATTTCAAGCAGAAACAGACCGACATACTCTCCAAACAACTTTCTGGAACGGGTGAATGGTTTCTGAACCTAGATATGTTCAGAGCATGGCGAAACGGCCATCAGGACACATCCTCTACCCTCTGTTGTCCCGGTATACGTAAGTTTTCCAGCACACCTTAGTGTTCTTAGAGACTGAATAGGTATTAGCTGGGGCCGGGAAGTCAGTAATGACGTGAGTCGCATAGAAACTTCACCATCTGAGCCGGAAGCTGATCGCGTCCAGATCGATCGTCATTGCAAGTCTCCAAGAAATGTTCGACAAGGATGATGTCTCCATATCCTATGTATATTGTGACTACAAAGATCGTGCGAGGCAGACCACAGCTAATCTATTAGCAAGTCTGGTAAAACAATTGGTCATGCAACATAAAGATATGCCGACGGTAGTAATAAATATGTATGCTGAGCATGTCAAACGCGAAAGCTCGCCATCACTTAAAGAATATTTACGGGTTTTCCAATCATTGCTGCGTGGTTTCCGGCGATCTTTCATACTAGTCGACGCCCTTGACGAACACTTCACCAGTGAGGATGAGGAGAGCATTTTGGAAGTGACTCTCTTGGAGGAGCTCCTGAAATTGCAACAAGCAGGGCCAGGCTATAGCCTCTTCATCACTTCACGAGGAAATCAAGTGATCCAAGAACGCTTAAGTGGTACTGTCCATATTGAGATTTCGGCCGCAAATGCAGATATCGAACTATACCTGCGTTCCCGCATATACGACCACAGCAAGTTCAGGTTTGCGAAAAAGATGCAAGATGACAACGATCTTGCTGATTTGGTGGTTGGCAGCCTTCTGAAGAAGGCTCGAGGCATGTGAGTCCCTCGTTGGAATATATTCTTCGTACCAGAAGATGACAACCAGTTAGGTCAGGTTTCTACTACCACGTCTGCACCTGGACCGGCTCTCATGCCAGACAAACGTCCGTGATCTTCGAAAAGCCCTGGAGGCTCTACCGACGAAACTGGGAGAAACATACAGCGAGGCGTTAACTCGCATACAAGGCCAAGTTCCCGAGCACAGCGAGCTCGCGATGTCGGCATTGAGATGGATCTCACACGCGATTCGACCATTAAAAGTAGAAGAACTCCAATGCGCGTTGGCGGTCCAGCCAGGAGATCGATCTTTGGACGAAGAAGCGATTCCAAATATTGCACTAATCGTATCCGTATCCGCCAAGCTAATCACGATTGATGCCAAAAGCCAGGTAATCCGCCTGGTGCACTTCACTGTCGAAGAGTATTTCAGGCAGGTAAAGCACGAGTACTTCCCTGATGCAGATACTCTGATTGCAGAAACCTGTATTACATACTTATCATTTGATGTCTTTGGGTTCGACCCTCTTCCAATCGGAGAACCAGAGCGCGAACTTTACCACATGTGGTCTTTACATGTCTTCCTATATTACGCCGCTTACAATTGGGGTCATCATCTTAGTGGAGATGCGGAGCATGCTCTAGAGCGCCGAGCTACAGAGTTCCTGACGAACGATGGAATCCTGGTCTACCCGGGGTTGGCACTTGCAAGAACCCGGTTTTATCGTGGTCATCCAAGTCCTCTGGATAGAGTCACCGGGTTCTATCTTATGGTGTACTTTGATTTGACATATATTCTGAGTATATTTCCGGACAGAAACCGTTCATTCCAGATGGGATGGTCTTTCCGGTTGACGCCTCTTTCATTGGCGGTTACAATGGAGCATACAGATATTGTAAAACTGCTGTTGGACAGAAACGACTTACTAGTGGACTGCGAGCATGACAAAACGAAAACTCCAATCCACTATGCGGTCGAGCACGGGCACAAGACTATCCTAAAACTGTTATTGAATCGACAAGACATCATAGCAGACTCGTCAGACGAATTCGGGAAAATACCACTGCATTATGCAGTCGAGTCTCAGAATAACACTATGACAAAGATGCTACTTGAGCGGCAAGACATCATAGCAGACTCGTCAGACGAATTCGGGAAAACACCACTGCATTATGCAGTCGAGTCTCAGAATAACACTGTGACAAAGATGCTACTTGAGCGGCAAGATGTAAATGCAGACGCGCCAGATCCTAATAAATGGACACCACTGAGTTACGCGGCCATGTACGGACTAAAGATTATTACCAAATTGCTACTCGAACGATCTGACGTGAATGCGAATTCACTAGACGGACATGGTCGCACACCCCTTTCATATGCGGTTAGGAATGGAAATGACACTATCGTGAAGCTGCTCCTTGGACAAGAAAACGTAGAAGCAGGCCAGCCAGATAAATTTGGGCATACACCACTCTGGCATGCGGCTTTACGGGGACAGGAATCGATAGTAAAGATACTCTTGGCGAGAGATATCGCAGTAAATTATCCGGATAAAGACGAGCAAACTCCAGTATCGGCGGCGATCCGTAGAGGCCATACGACCATCGTTAAATTGTTGCTCGAGTGTGGAAATATGAGGCCTGATCTTCGAGACAAAGTCAAAATGACGCCTTTCTTAGCTGCGACTCAATTCGGACGCATCGACGTTGTAAGACTTCTGATAGAAAGAAATGAATTGGGAATTCATCAGATTGATCTGGAGGGCCGGACCCCGTTATTCTGGGCGGTCAGGGGAGGCCATACCAATGTTGTCAAGCTGCTACTTGAGCGTAACGATGTCAAACCTGATGGAGAAGATAAAGATCGTTCCACGCCTCTGTTAGTTGCAGCTAAAGATGGGAACAGCGAGATTGTGCAACTCTTGATAAAGAGAGACGATGTTGCAATAAATCACCAAGACTGTAACGGCGGAACTCCGTTCTTTTGGGCGGTCTGGTACGGTAATGCGGATGTTGTGAAGCTGCTAGTTGAGCGAAAGGATGTCAGATTTGATCTCGAAGATGGAGATGGTTGCACGCCTCTTTTCGTCGCAGCTAGACAGGGGTACATCGAGATTGTGCAACTCTTGATGGAAAGAGACAACCTTGCAAAGAATCATCAGGACTGTCATGGTCGGACTCCATTATCGTGGGCAGCCCGGTGCGGTGAAGCCCATGTTGTTGAGCTATTGATTGAATGCGAAGATGTGAGAATGGATCTTCAAGACGAAGGTGGTGAGACACCTCTTTCGATTGCAACCAAAAAAGGCTACACCGAGGTTGCGAGATTGCTGGAAGAGAAGATGGCGATCAGGAGCATAAGCAACACTCGACCATAACTATGGGTATCGAAATCGCGGATCGAAATGAATGAGACGGTTGCGGCAACCCCATTTCGCGCGATGGCACCAGCAGGTGCTGGTTCCCATGACTGATCAGGAAACCTTCTCAGGTCTCTAAGGGCCTTCAAACAAATCAACAAGATTCTCGAATCTTTCGTGCTTTGCAGATTGGTCACGACTGGTTGTTCAGTCCATAGCCATCCCGTTGACACCGTTCTCGAGTGCATAGCAATCTTTCCATATCAAGCCAGCCCCTCGAGTTAGCACTCTCCAGCGTATGGACATCATACGCAGTATTCGCTCTGAGTTGTCTTAGTAAGTATTCTTTCGGATGCCTATTCCATTGCCAGCCAAGTCGCGATATCCCGGAGAATTCACAAGGCATCGCATCGGCACAACGGACAGCACTCGGCCAAGTCTCTCCTACAAGTATCGGGGCATGACCATTCACACAGTCACTCTGGCCTTTTGGGAGACCCTTAACGACAACGAAAATTTTCCTGATATCTGGCGGCAGATGCTCCGCGTTCTCGACCTCACGCTAATCCTATCTCTGATTGCTGGACTTCTAGCAACATCCATGCTCCGCAGCTTGGTCTCAAGGCGACTTGCAGGGACTCAGCAACCGCTTGAAAGATTGAGGTGCGCCTTCAACCCTATCGCGGCAGCAGCATTGTCAAGCATATGTCGGTCTGATGACGATTGTCAGATTTCTCGTGCGAAACTAAAGCCATTGTTACAGCGTGAGTGTGATTCTGGTGTACAACCCAGGCTGTGGATGGTACACTTATCAAAATAGAAGGGCTCGCCGATGTGGAAATCTTGGCGCTGTTGCACTCTGTCCAATACAGAGTCTAAATCAGCGCGGGTCTCTTCATCTTTTGCCTTTGACTTGGCTTGAAGTATAACTCAGATCTATAGGCCCAGGAGCTGCCCGGAGGCTGATCGAGAATTTTTCCGCGACAATATAGGGGACCCGATATATACGTCCACGGATCTGTTCCTTTTTGCTTAGGCTTGACCGAATTTGCAGATTGGCAAGGGAGATAGATATTGTAGAAGTCTAGACTACATGCACGACACAACGACCTGTGAAGATTCTAACCTTGTATCTGTTTTCGGCGCGCTTGATGGAGTGACGATCAAAGCTCTTGATCTAGTATTCGGAGACTATCTCCAGGAAAGGGCTGTTATGCAGGTGGTGTCAGTATCCCATTATAACGTTTCTGTGATATTGCACTAAAGGCCCAATGCGCCCGCCCAAAGTCTACTTGTTCATGCTAATGTATTTGCATCAGAGCATTCAAACTACCCACCACGAACTTGGTATTTGTATTTCTCCAACTTGCTCAATTCCCTTACAGGCCAGGTATCGTTGAACATATCAACACATGCCCAAAATAAGATACTGAAAGTGCCGAAGTACGTCCTGTCTATTGTGTCAATATTCGAGTACAGCGTTGATCGTATCATAGGAACAAGCTCCCCTCTATAGCGTACCGAGTTTAATTTGATTTACCCATGATTTCATCGAAGCAACCTGGCACCAGTATGCCTCAAGTCAAACTCGAGCTCGAAGAGATACCATCGTTTTTTTGTCCTTTCAATGGGCATACCGAATTACCGAAACGACGAAAGGTGCCCATTCCAAGCGGTAGTATTACGAATGCTTCAAAAAATTATTATCCTTATGGGTTTTCTTTCCGCGAATTGTTCCACTCGGCGGCACCAATCGGGGAATGCTGTGCCCATGGGTCTTTAAAGGGCCGGACAATCCATCTTCACCATCCTCGGATATTTTTCAAGGGAGTACCAGGCAATGAGACACTGACAAAAGAAGTCAGAACAACCAGCATTGCAAGCAGCATGGTCTTCGAATTCTCCTCGTACAATCAAATCATATACCAACCTATCGAGACTCCGGGTTCTGTCGGAACGAAAGGAGAAGGTGTAGAGATGTCTGGAAACTTTGTGGGACCGCTGACAGGAAAATCCATTACTTTGAGAGGCTACAGAGCTATTGAAAGAAAGACTGACCCTTTCTGTTGTTTCTGGAGGGACGATGTGGGTCTGTCGCCAGGCCACGACCCTGGCGATATATGCGCATTGGCGGCCTCTTTTGAGCCCTCTCCGGCACCCTCTACACATAGGGCTTATATTACTGATCCAGCACTCTGCACAATCTCCTTCGCTTCGTCATCCTCCCTGAAAGAGCACTCCGAACGTTGGCCATATCATGCCCCAGAGTACAGACCCCCCCAAACTTGCACGATTCGGTCTTCATCATCGATTCATATGTTTTACTTGGATATGATATAGTCTGTCGTAGTGTAGAGCAATGATCAAGCGTTGCCGAGAAGCGTTACTTAATGCTAGAGTAGGGGTTGCATAACTTACGCCTCTCTGGAAATCTCGACAAAGCAGCATACCTTGACATCGTGAAGCCGCGCACTTTAACCCGATGAGATTTTGAGGTAACGAACACTCAGACCATAGAGCTATTGTAGCAATATGCAAAACTGCTAGAAGAATCTCTTGAAGGAACGGGCTCGAGGTACCTTCACAGCCGCTCGTCAATCACGCGGACGGCTCCTGCCTGGATCATTGCCTGCAGCCCTTCTTCGACGGCCACCTGCTGAGCTCGGTCTGCAGCGGATCCTTTGGCGTACTGCGTCAGGTATAACCAGAGCTGAATTCCTTCCACAGAATCTGCTCCGATCATTTCCCGTTAATCAGCGTTTTGGCCTCGAAGTAGAAGGCTCGCAAACACTTTATCTGTGGGCCCTGACTCTAATCAAGCCATCGAGTGCGGCAACCTCTCGCTCGTGCTACTTGACTCTCTGTATACCGTTCGAGGTCGACGTGTGCCATTCTCTATTCCAATAGATTACAGCCATCTCTAGAGCTCTTAAATTTCTTCACGCTTAGTACCTGTGGCACCGACTCATATGTCATTTCCTCTATACGTGGCTCTCGCATACTTAGCCCGAGGTTGGCCATTATTATACTTATCAGAATGGTTTTATCGAACTTCAGTGCTCTTTGGGTGGTCGATACAGAATGTGACAAGATGAACCTACCAAGCTATCTGGCTGCATCCGGGTTGCCCACTGCTCCGGCTGCATCCTTCGGTCGTCAACTGCTGCTATGTGCCCTTGCTTGCACTTTCCATCTTTCGTTAAAGAAATGCTAGCACAGGTCTTGAACGGGCCTGGTGCAGACGCCTTCTGACATTCGACACGCAGCGAAACACAAACAACAGGGTGGGCTCACGAGAGTGAATCATGACTGCATCGGGTTTGTGCGGGCGTGTTATGTGCTGCAACATGTCAGCTAGAAGCGGTAGGTGGTTGGGACAGAATCTTACAGTGATTGTGTATCCATCCCCCCTTGTCATCCCGATATCAACCCTTTCCCATCACTTTCTGCTAACTCAACTAATAAAAAATTAGTTCTCTTAGGAATTTCGATTTCGATTCGAAAGTCGTACCCATGCCTAACGCTCTTGAAGATCAATATCCCTATCCTGTTCGACGAGCGTGTACAACGTCTATAAACCTAGTCGTATACGAGGCCCGAGGCGGAGAATATTATCGATGTCTTCGCTGATTGATCTACAGATATTTATCGAAGAGACGGGATATAGTTCGTGGCAAGCGCCACACACACGAGAGTGCGTTGGACAGAACTTAAAGTCCTGAGACTTGCCCCACAGCTCGATTTTATTATTCTTCTTCTCGTGTGTCTCGTTGCGTTTCGGCATATCAACATCAGAAGTTCGACGCTTCGGCGAAGAGCGAGCAAGACTTACGTCATGCTTTGTAGCATGGTATGCTCGTTCACCACGGCCATCCATTGGGCTGGTAGTCGAGGACAACTCAGAGTGCCAAGGTCCAGCTTGAGTATACTGGCTAACGGCGTTACGGATGAGGTAAATGTCTCGTGTATTTCCTTCCTGTTAGATCGGTTCAAGTTTGCATGAGTCGAGCGAACAGATTTGGAATAGACTGGCCTGGATATAAGCTCATCTCATCTGCCAAACGCTCGGGCCTTGCTCCATTTCGGAGCCGAGCTTCAGATCTGTTCATTCGAGCGCAGTACTTGTCGAAAAGATAGAGTAGCTGACGATTGCAAAGGCGTGCTTTATGTCGTGTTCGATAGTTTAGTAAACAAGTTTAGACATCAAACACTTTGAATACTGCGATTCGGACTCAAAGAAGAGTTGCGTGGCACGAAGTCCGAAGGTAGTATAAGAGATAAGGCTACAAGTACAATCACGGAGCGCTTTGCAAGATTGTCACTCAAGCAATTTTCCAAGTCTTCAGAGTCATCTTCGATCTGAGTGTCACTTCTAAGAGACGCGCTATTAATATTAAGCTTCTCCTCGAGCTGTCTGTTAGCGAGACGACAAGAGGACGATGACCATCGAATCAACAGATCCCTCGGTGCTAGGACTTGGACTTCGCAGTAGAAATTGTTATCCGCTCGATCCAGCGCTGGACTATTCCGCTGAGCTTTCCTCAACAGCCTGTTACCTGGTCATTTTAAGACGATCTACCGCTCTCAGGCGTTGAAGTCATTTGCGGTACACCAAGCCTTAGGGATAGAAAATCTGAAAACCAGTCGATCTGATCCCTCAGCACACTTAACAAAGGGTGTGAGTGGCGGTGTATATTATAGCTTTATACACTTTGTATTCCAGCGTTGATTCTCCCGCGGCACAGTAAGCTCAGGCGTCTGCCGAGAACACTTGGTTGTCATTCTGGGAGCGCTGACCCCAGCGCCCTAAAAGCATAAACGAATGAAGAAAAAGGAAAAAAGCAGAAATACCACACCTCGAAGGTGGCAACGGCCCTATCCTCTCGACTGTCTTCTTTAGGGCTATTACCATGATAATTTTCTCAAGGACACGCTCAAAAAGGTGCTGCCAGCTTCTTGCGTGTGTCAAAAAAGTAATGGAGTTCCGGGTACATTTCTTACAACAAAGGTTTGTAAAAGAAGATTACAGAAGAGAAAAGGTCTTAGAAAGGCTGCTCTTCGTTGGCTTTCAGGACAATAAAATAGTTTCTTTCTGTAATATGGGTTTTGCTCGAATCTACAGGTCTTAAAACCCCTCTCTTCAGTTCGATTCAAGTAACTCGGCAAGTCCAGTGATATTCCAGTGTCAGGACAAGATGTGGGGTCTCAAGATCTGTAGAAAGTCGGTAAGAGGCTTTGGTTATTGGGGGTGCTCCGAAAAGCCACATCGATCTCTTTGTTGCGAGGATGGTAATTATGTTCGCGAGACACGATTTCAGGTTGACTGTATATGGCTTCGAAGGTATCTGGTAGGAAATGATGGATTCCTTCGGTACTTTTATCATCGGCTAGTAGGTTGCGAACAAGACGCAGGGCATTGACATCAACGGATTTGTTGCTATGTCCAGTGATCACAACATTGGCACCTCTCTCCAGACAAATATCCGTTGAGAGCATAATGACCTTTGACTTTCCCGCCCCTGGAGGAACCTGTGCTATAGTACGGCGGTCCGAGAGCGACACATTAGGATTTGCTATTAGCAAGTAGGTGACTTGCCAACTTAAACCACCTACTTGTTATATTGTGTGTCCTTTCCCCTTCCATGCGGAGCGCCAAATAATCGAATCGGCCACAGGATCATACGGTGGCTGGCTTGCCGGTGCCATATCGTGCTGAGCAAGCAGTAATGGCAACCCCCAATTGCTCGTGCGTCAGTGCCGTCTAGATATGCTGTCTTGATGTATTTCCCACCACA
>JAABUL010007925.1_pt1 | contig 11110 bp, 7 predicted proteins | sample 5559151 | NCBI WGS metagenome assembly JAABUL01 (sample SAMN10711876, study PRJNA513368) | rock metagenome | isolation source: Antarctica rocks | place: Antarctica: Victoria Land, Pudding Butte sud | reverse complement strand
AGACATCATACGAGATTTTGCAAACCAGAACCAGCCCAGCGCATTGGACGACTCTGCAAGTATGCCCTGGTTAGTACGTGTCCAAACGCAGACAAAGTATGTGTACGTCGCGCCAGACGAAGCCGCAGGAGCTTCAGTTGCTGAAGAAGACGTTGGCGAGGAAGACGTTGGCGACCTTGAGGACGGCGAGAGTATGTTGCTCAAGGTCAATGACTTTAGGAAATATCACTGACAAGAACCAGATATTGAACCTCAAGCACCAGTAGCTGGACAGACTTCGCAATATCCTAACGTGGGCCAAGCGCCGGGGAGCTACCCTCCTCAGCATCAGGACCATAACCGACCTACCCTCCCTGCGAATGTCGGAGTTCCCTTTGGTCCTCATCAGCCGGCCCCTACTGAGCCAAGTGGCTTTGGTAATGTAGGGAATCCTTACGATGACATTAGGATTAGCCGTTCGAGCCAGGCCGGAGGAAATCAATATTTCGTTGGTGGACCTCCGTTCAACCTGGGCCCACCACAAGTCTTCACTGGACCCACCATGGTTCTCAATAACGTCAACGTCACGGTCAACCCCGGCCCACGTGTAGGTCCAACAAGTCAAGCTCCTCCCATCCCTCTTCAACCTGGGTTCGATGACAACAGCTCCCGAGGAGCAAATCCGACACTGCAAGGCCCACGTGCGGGGCCTTCAAGCCGCAGGCCGGAGGCGGGATTTGAGCTCAACTCACGTCTGGGACAACTTTATGTGCCGCCTTATCAGGCTCAAAACCGTGCTGACTTGTCTTCGATCACTCCTGGTGCTGATGACCGGCTATCAGCACATCCACGAGCTCAAGATCCACGATCCGGCCAGCCTTTGGTTGGAGATTCTGTATACGCCACCCAGCCTCCTACGAGCTATGACACACCTGCCGTCACAGGCTCTCACTCAGGCCGTAGACAGTCCACGATGCCTCACGCTCCAGGATCGACCAACAACAGCATCAACAACGCCGGAAATGTGGGTCAGCAAGCTCGTCGCCGTCCTCCTTTTGTCCAGAATCCCAATAATCCCTCAGCACAGATGATACCTGTGGATGCATCAGGAAATCCCATTAGGCCAAGTACCGCTCGGCTGCCACCCCGACCAGGACCTTTGGGCCTTGGAACTGTAGGCCGTCGGATAAGACGTGAAGATATCCAGCAGGAGGATCCTGCAGATGATGAGAATGAAGAGTTAGGAGGTCGGCAACCTCAGCAACGTCGTCCTCGCCACCGGGCACAAGCACCTGTTAACGCCGTCGGCCGTGATGATGATGATGATGATGATGATGATGATGATGATGATGATGATGATACTGACGATGAAGGTAGGCAAAAAGAGAGGTCTGAGCGGGTAAGATACTAATACGGAGATGCCAGGATTGGAACCGCATCAGGTAAAACGGCAGCGGAGAACTTCTGTAGTCGAAGGAGGTGGTGACAAGAAGAAGTACGAGAAGCGCCCAGGCGTTGCACGACAGGAAACCGCGACGAACAATCTTCAAGTCCTTAATCCCACTACGCATCAGTGGCGTGAGTTTTCCTTTCCTTTCTAGACTATCCGCAATCTTGCTGAGAGCGACTCCATAGGTGATGCTATTTACCATGACTCGATTCGAGGACTCTTACTTCTAAACGCCGGCCCTGTGTCGCAATACCGTAAGCGTATCAGTCTCCGTAGAGAAATCAGAGGTTGACACTTGCAGGGGCTCAACGGGCTAGGGGCAGCCATCCGGAAGACCAGACCTCCTTCTTAACTATTGCGCGCGATTGGGGACTGGATAGGCCGGATGGATGGAATAGGATAACTGATCAAATCCTCTACCGTTTCCAGCGTGAGGGATACGAGCCGCCTGCAGGTCTTGGGAATGAGCCAGGATACATGATGCACAACGGCCGCGTTGTCATTGATCGTTTACACCAGTGAGTTACCCCCGTAGATGGACCTTCGAACGTCTAGAGCTGAAAAGCACCGATCTAGTCCAATTCGAAACTGGCCTCTGATTCCAGCAACGCTCTCTACCAAGTTTGAGGGCGGGTATATGGAGGCAATTCGCCGACTCTGCGCAGGTATCCGGGTCTATGACTTTTGGGTGCGGATGCCAGTCGCGGACAACGTCAGTGTCAGCATCGGAGTCACCGGCCTAGCGAATCGCACAGAGCGATTTCGGAACGAGAATGGCCTGGCCCCTTGGAGACTTCGTAGCGGTGCGAATCATCTGAGGGATGCCATTCAAGCGAGGCTATCCCAGGCTGATAGAGACGCTAATTCGACACGAAGTATCCTCCGTTTGACCAAAGAGGAACTTGCGGAGGCTAAGGCACCGAACAAAGAGTTTCCAGCTACAAAGGCGAAGACTAGGACTCATCAAGAGAGGATTGCCAGACAAAAGCAGGCAAAGGGAACGCAAAAAGCACAATTGCAGGAGCATGACGAGCAGTATGAGCCTGAGGACGACAACGCTGAAGATAATCGTATAGGCAGAGACAACAACCGACCTGCTGATGATCAAGGCGACGAAGACGAGTGGTGATTGCAGCACCGTTCAAGAGCTCCAGAGTTCCTTACCCGACAGATAATGTATCTTTTGGAGATACGAAGCATTATTCAAAGCCTCTTTTCCTTCCTAAGGATTTACTGGGACACGACTATTGAAAGCTGCCTACCTAGCAGCACATATCAATCCCGCATTTGTTACCTATGTACTATTAGCATTTGATCAATGAGCATGCGAATTGTAATATCATAATAATCACGCAGGCGTTCCTCCTTTCTAGAGCTCCAAATGCTCGTAATAGACAGCATCATCTCAATTTATACCATATACCTCGGGCACAGAAGACTGTATTACCTACTACAACGAGAACCCGACTTATCCCTCCAGACTGTTCTGTAATGACTTAGGAGAGAGGCGTGCAAACGTACTGTTGACAAATCCGCTGAACCAATGGAGTCGTTTTCCCAATAGATTGTGAAAAAGATGTGTCGAAAGTCCAAGGAGTGACGAAATCAGCCTTGCATAAAATTGAAGGCGCGTTTAGGAAACTTGCGTCTCGTCACCCCTTACGGATAGTTCTCTTGACTTTGCAACTGGCCCTTCAACTCTGCCCCTCACTCCCATCTCTGACACCTCCAACTGGATCGTACTCCGAACTGTCATCAACTCATGCTGAATCTCTAGCACATTCGGGACGCGTTCATTTTTCCAAGCACATTGAACCTGCTGTTGATCCTATCAACATGGAAGGTCAACAGCATCCTAATGAAACGAGGGAGGTTGGCCAGAATGCTGGTGCGAGCATCCGGCCTGATCCAAACGCGGCGAGGAACACGTATCGTCACATACTACCTCAACATGTGGGAAGTTTCTACCCAAGGGGTATACCTGCGTCAGGTATGTAGCGCTTTCGTAATGTTGTTAGCAGTAGTTGACATGGAACGTAGATCTCTATCGCCAGGTCAACCCCAGCAATGCCGTGCCAGGCAGCACTGCAAACGCTGCTCCCGTTGTGGGGCATCGCGGCCAGTCATTACAACCACAAGTAGGAGTCGTGACGACCCGTCGTACAGTTCCGTCAGGTATGCAATCTCCCTACTGTAAGCTTCAGTCTAACATTGACAATAGATCCCAATCTTCAAGCGCCCGGGAACCCTGCTGGTGCTGGCTTGATAACAGGAAATCATGGTCAATATATTACACCACCAGGTCAAAGAGCAAGAGACGGTCGCTTCCAAATCGTTGGCAACCCGTACGATGCTGTTGAGCATCATACTAGGGATAGCCCTACATCACGCTTTGCACCAATTTCGGGTCCAAATCCCATCGTGGGCTTGGGCGCAGGTGTCAGAGGCCCACGCCAGCAACAGCCTCAGCCTCAGCCTCAAAACCCGACCTCGTATGCCCCTCAAGGCCACCTAAGTCCGCATGGGGCGGGGACAACAAATCCGTATCTAAGCCCAAGTGCGTTTTCAACAAATGTACCGAGGCAACCTTCGGATGACTTCGGAATACCTCCTGTCCCAAGGACCAGAGGAGATGGCGGCCAAAGTACAGTCAGGCAAGTGCTCCGTAGGCCGGCCCCCTGTCCTACAAATCACGTCCAAGTGAGTCCCCACCCACGAGTACCAACCGGCATGGAGGCGTACGGAGGAGCTCAAATTCAACGCACAAACCAGGAAGAGCAGCCTCATCGACAAGGCGATAATCCTAACGCAACATTGGCCTACGGCCAATCGACTTTGAATACCTCCTCGACGTATGGGCAGCCTTCCATTTATGGCCAGCCTTCGCCGTACGATCCGTTTGCGGCGTATGGTTCGTCTGCGGCATATGGTTCTTTTGGCGTCAATCATTCTGCGATGACCTATGGCTTCGCTTCGGTCCCTACTCCGTCAGAGCACGGTCTTTCCAACAATGGTGCTACTTCAGCACATCGGTCCTTCCCGGCATATGAGTCCCTCCAGAGTCGAATAGATCGCGGGCTCCCACCACACCTCCTTGGACCGGAGTCATTGGTACCACCAGGACCCGTTAATCGGCAAAACCTGGAATATCCCTCGATTCCGACCAACGCAGGCGCAGACAATGAACCAAGACGCGGCCACGGCCAATACCAGCCTGCAGCGATCATCACAGGCACCAATGCCCCACGTGTTACTCAAGGTACGTATAAGTTGCTCTGAAATTGCCTTCCTTCCATTGAGAATATCAGGTTCTAGTAAAGAGATACACACCTCTTCGACCAAGAAGCCTAGAGTACCAAGTGGGAGGACAACTACCACGACGCGGGCAAAGAGAACACCCGGCCGCATCAACCATGGTGAGGTCCGAGAGTCTTCGGACGGCTCGCTACGCTTTCGAGCGGAACGTGCAGATAAATGGGGTGAGAATTGCGTTTCCGAGAATTCTTCATAGAGCAAGCTGACACCCTCCAGAATTGACGACACAACACGAAGAGAATAGGAGAGCAATGATTAATTGGGCGAGTCGATTCGGCCAATACAGTAAGCTTACGTGCCATCGAAGGCCCTCAAGTTGCTGACAGTTCTCAAGCGCATCCGCCAGCCCGGGGGCCTCATCCAGACGACGAGACCTCATACCACCCAAATCAACAATCCTGGCGCTTTGAGGGTCATCACGGCTGGCATCCGAGTCAAGATGCCACCTTGTACCGCTTCGAGAGAAGAGGGTTTGGGGTGCTGACGTATACTCCTGGCCCTCTACGATGGCGTGGGCGGGTGGTTCTCAACCGCGAGAACGTGTATGTATTTCGAATCACAGCACAGACTCAATCTAGGATAGCTAACCCCCTTCATAGGCCCATAACTGATTGGCGAAACATTCCTCTCACCTGTGCGTCGGTTATGGAGGGCGGCAGAATGGAGCACATACAGCGTGATGACGCGCGGATAACGAACGAGGACTTTCAGGACCGTCAACCTGCCCGGAGCGGAAATAGACCTCTTCCAGGGCTGTCCGCCATGGGCAACCGCAAGAGGCGCTTCCGAGAGAACAACGGTCTTGCATCGTGGGAAGTACGAGAGGGCACGAAGAGAATCACGGACCTTATCCGTTGTCATCTGAGCGAGGAGCAAATGGCCAATAACACCACGCGTGGCTTCGACAGACTCCCTCAGCAAGAGCTCCAGAATATCAGAGACAACAATGCGAGGTCTGGATATTTCAAGTCGCGCGCTGGTAAGAAGGCGCTTACAGATGACGAGAAGCGGAGGAGGGCGTAAGAGAAGCAAGCGAAGAGCAAGAAGAGGAAGCGCGATGAGTCTGATGAGGAAGATGTAGGCGATGATGACGATCGGCCAGACAATAATGAGCAATTGTAAGCAGCCTCTGACACCGTCGTCAATCTCGAAAGCGGTGTCTTGTTCGTTTGGCCTGTTTAGCGTCTGTTAGATGTGGAGCCGTGGCTATCAAAAGTCATCAAGCCTGGAGCCTCTTAGTATGCTCAACGTCCCGTCCTTTCCGTCCATGTTGCAAGCAAACACGCAACGTGGTTGTCTGCTTTGTATATGTATCTAGAACAGCACAGTACAGCAGATGTTCAATTTCACGCGAGAATTTCAGCTTCGCATACCTACTTGGTACATGTGAATGGCGACGGGGTGCGCTTATGACGTGCTATTCGTGGCCGAGATTTCTGGTCAGGGGGAGCACATGCGTACACATTTTCAAGCACAGAGTATACAGTAGGTACATGAAAGACATATCAAGGTAATGCAATTGAGTGTGAAGGATTCGAAGTTGAGATAAAGCTCGACGCGTAGTCTTGGCGCCAAGACTACACGCGCCAATCAGAAGTTAGCACAGATCTTGGCATTACTTTCGAACGTCTTCACTATTTGCCCTTCAATTACTTCGAACGGCTCAACATTCCGGAAAACGCAATGAATTCGTCTTCTCGCAGGGTACAGAAGACTTCTCTCGATATGAAGCCGTGCGTCAGGCCTTCTGAGACGCCAAGGCGGTGGTCCTCACTTGACAATACCCAGAAAATGAAAGTCGCCAGCAATCCATCATTACTAGGTACACTTAATACACTCTCTCACTCTGTGGCAAAGCGTACAGTGAGATATTCACAAGCTGACTCGCAGCGGCAAGGCTACTTCCTTGATCTTGGCTAGCAAGGAGAGCCTATCACTATCGCGTAGGTGAAAGGTCCGCAACGTACGGTATGTTCGTACCAAAACGTATCAACCGTAGAGGAGGAAAGGAGTTCAAGTTAAATACTAAATTTCTCTCAATTCAGTACTGATCTTTAAGGGCTCGCTGGTGCAGACTGGCGTGTGACTGATCAATGCAACACACGGAATCCCACGTTTCTAGCGAAGGGAGGTTACAGTCCTTCCAACGAAGAACAAATCTAACAGATAAGAGGCTTGAAGATTATTGACGAACCAACAATTGCTGAATCCACAGCTGGTTTCTAAAACACTTCCGCCAGCTAACATACTATATAGCTCCACTTGCAAAATGAATTCGTTCTTACTACCCCTGGTCTGCGTGCTCGTTGGATTACATTCACGGGTCGTCGCAGTTGTTGTTGTTCGAAGACAAGATCCAACGAGGTTTTGCTTCATCCATTTCACTTACTGACACATTTCGATCGCTTGGCACGGCTACCTATAAAATGAGCCCTCACAGCTTGTTCAAAATCCCGTTACAGCATGCTCGCCAACGTCTTCCTGAACCTGTTAAGGCTTTAAAGCCCAGATCCTTGGCGCTAATACTGCTATTTGCTCATCTTAGCACAGGTGCAGGATGAATCCGAAGGGCAAAGCCCAGGGACCAAAAGTCACAGAGGTTATCGAGAGGCAATGCCCGGTCGGCTGGATTCCGGCCTGGGACCCCGACGAGTCAGGACCTGAATGGTGGTACGACAAGTCAAAGTATTCTCGAACAGCGCCAGTGCTACGCGAGAAAGTCTGTGAAGTGTACTCAGCCCCACCACCTATACCTGAAAACATACCAAAGGCCGTACTTGCGTGGTATGCGCAACGGTATAGGAACCAAGCACCACAATCTACATGTATCGAACACAGCGAACCGGAGTCCAAACCAACGGCGGCGCCTTGTTCAGGTCAATCCTTCTATGAGGTTGGTTTAACAAATCTATCACCAGAAACGCAAATTCTCAATCCTGATCCGCATCTGCGACAAATACATATGCCTGACTATCTCGCCTCAGATGCTGCTGTCAAGAAGACTTTGCTTGACCCTACATCAGCTATTTCTTGCGACTACTCTAAAAGACGAGAATCCTCACCCGCAGTAGGGCTTGCTGCCTTTACCCCCCGCGACTCGACCCCATCACCTGGTTTCGAGGGTTCATCTCCTCCGCCAGACAAAGGATTCGCAGAATCGAAGCATTCAGAAATGCCGTCCTCGGAGCCAAGTGATACTAGAAGTGGACACAGCGTTGCTGATGACCAAGGTAGTCAAGGACAAAGGTTGTCAAGCTCACAATATCGCGTGCAACCTACGAGGAACAGATGTATCGGAACCCTGACAGCCGCCACGTCCGAGAACGCCAAGCTGTATCCAATCGTCAATATCGTGCAGCCGACAGATACCTCATCCGGAAGGCCAGTGTCGGTGGCTCAAACAATGACCATGCTGCGACAATCCACAACAGTTCATGGACCAGCATTGGAGAAACAGCGTCACATGCGTTCGGAGCCACGCAGCCAAGCACCGTCCACAGCATCAAGCAGCATTGCGGCAACATACAGCGCCCATAAGCAAAGTCTGGTTCCTTCAGACATACACAGAAACTATCCAGCGCTTGGGTCTGCGATGGCGCCTGTGAACACTCGCCAGACCCAGAGCCATCTAGGCGGCATCGCAGTGACACAAATACCCGCAGCTGCTCATGTCTCGAATGTTTCGATTGCATGTGGTAAGCGTTTGAGATTTATGTACGAGGATTCTAGCGAAATTCGTACGGGGCGGCCAACGAAGAGTCGACGAACATCGCAAAACCTGCCCACGATCTCAGGAGAGCAACCTCCATATAATAGTAATGTCTTAAGATGCGCAAATTCAGTTGCTCGGCTTGCCAACAGAGCGCAATCTACAAATGGCACAAACGGCATGGATCGCACTAGCCAACAACGAACGCTAGATCCAGTGCAAAAGGGCAACGTATCTATCTCCAAGGCTGATCTAGTAAGGAACCTTGTGCCCGGCAACAGTGAAGTCTTCGCAGACCCACGGGATCCCCTTGTGCAGGAATACATCGATGCATATACCCATAATTGGCTTCGAGGTTATAGGCAAATGCAAGCCAAGGGCGCCCAGACTAGACCTGATCAAGGCGTGGGTCTATTGCTCGACAGGCCAAAAGGGCCATATCAAAGCTGAGCTTCTTTCCTAAGAGGTCCAGCCTTTGGCTTGTCTCAGGGCACTCGCAGTATGAACAACGCTGGTATTGTGGAAATCTGCGACAAAAGTGAAGTTGTCAATTTGAGTCAATCGAGCTAAGAAGACTGGTGGTTGATAGCAGCTAGAAGCGTTCTGACAGCTTGGGGTAATACTGGCAAAGACATTCCCGACAAGGGTAGCTATTCTTTCTCTGCGCTTCCCTTAGCGGTTGGACAGGGGCTGAATTAGCTGATTGGATTGGGAACAGCTGGGGGCTTGCACTCGACTTTTTCTTGTGTACTCGAATGACTTCTGCTTAATAAATTTGGATAAGCAAGACACGTCGCTTGCTAGACGTGTTAGCCTAATTAAATTTGCAATTGGAAGTTTGGAAGAGTTCTCCCGCAGCTAAAAACTAAAGACATCCCACATAGTCGCCCGTCAGCATACATTAAATGCCAGTGTCTTGGTAATGCCGTTGGATCATGATCATATCTCGAACTTTGCCACATCCAAAGCCAGCTATATACTATATAACCTTCTGGTACGTCGATCCTGATTTCTCCCTCATCCGATTATCATCGATACTGCTCTCATTTCTGTCATACTCCTAGCCCATTCAATGCGGTCTCCGCAGTGATGGGGGGCAGGCAACACAAATCTTTCTCGCTTGTATTACACAACTGGGCCCTTCACCCAAGCTCTAGCGTCGATGTTGCTAACACTAACCAGTTCTAGTACCTCCTTTACTTCTGGGGATCTTCTTCTATGTCTAGGCAAATTCACACTGGCCCTCTGACTGCATATCATCTGCCCTCAGAGCGCGGTTGCTGTTGCTTTTCTTTGACACAGGAAATTGGGAAAAGTTTATACGATCCTCATCAAAGCGCCATGGCTTCGTTCGGACGTGATGTCTTCCAACCAGCAAGTTCACTTCTGCTCGATAGGTCCTCATGGTCTACCGCTCAAGACAGTCAAATCTCCTCTGCTCTGTTAAGTGCCACAAGCTGTAAGTGCCACTACCAAATCATACGGCAATCAAAAGACTGACGCCGCCGGCTTCTTGCAAATGCTTGGACGACTCTTCCTACTCAGAAAACAACCACATCCATAGTAATCAAGAGTGCTCCCATGGAAAAGCAGCTGTCTGTGATGACATTACGATCGAGGACTATGCCGCTGATCCAGGAGGTTACGTTCCAGATCGTAAGCTTACGCCTTGCTACCGAGTCTTCGCTCCATATGTGATATTGTCTAGCAATGTAGTGAACCTGGATTTCCTCGAAGACAATGACAATGATTTCGATGGACAAGGTCCTCTGCCCGGACATATCAGCCCTTTGTATAACGCAGATTACGTGCAGAAAACCCCCAGCATTGGCTCGAACACTGGAGCACGGTCACCAATTCGATATTCCAACCAGCTGTTGGCCGCTGGCCGTAGGTGCAAGCTTCTTCGTATGAGCCTATAACTAATGACTGACGATAGCCTACCAGCCGGTTTCCAGATACGTGAAGACAACGAAGGTAACGAGACCTCATCGGGAGCGCACATCTACGGTGATCGATACAATGAAGCACCGAATTCCGCCTGCAATGAGATACAGCCGCAACAGACTGCTGGTTCTGAAGAGAACGAAGCGAATCCGCTTGTTGGAGATAACATACTCTCACCCATGCGTCCTTCGGCACGCGTCTACCCAGATCAGCAACGAAAAGCTGTAGAGGCTGGAGTTGTCGATCGCAATAGAATTGAGAAGTTGAAGCAAGATCCTCCTAATCGAGCTTGGAAAGTCACACAGACTGCTTTGAAAGGGCTTGATAAGAGACCGAAGGGCGAGGTGAGGAAGGTGGATGGTGAGCTTCTGCAACGAGAAGGGCCAGGGGAAGCATGGGGTAACATGGCTAAGCTGGGACCACATCAACATCAGGCTAACTTCGATAGCTCCTGCAGTACGCATCGCAGGCCATCGAGATTACTTCCTTGCAATTGCTAGCCAATGGGGCTGCTACGGTAGGCAACTTCTTCGCAACTTTAGATGTATGCATGATTTACCTACTTTCGCAAGGATTCAGCCACGAGGCGGCCTTGGCAGTAACATAACCTCCTTTGTGTCTGGCCAAGACTGGGATGGATGTAGGGATCGGCGACCTGATGTCCTCTTTATATTCAAAATGAATCAATACAGGTACAGCATCCTCCATTT
>JAABUL010007924.1_pt1 | contig 11110 bp, 9 predicted proteins | sample 5559151 | NCBI WGS metagenome assembly JAABUL01 (sample SAMN10711876, study PRJNA513368) | rock metagenome | isolation source: Antarctica rocks | place: Antarctica: Victoria Land, Pudding Butte sud | reverse complement strand
CGAGCCCCTTACTACGCCTTAAAGCGGCAGATGCAAGCCCCACCGGCTTCGGCACAACATTCTGTCACCCCTGTCCATCTGCTCCTCGACCTCCGTGCTTTAGATGGAGTAATCAGCAGTCGCCAAAGTCGATTTCGGCAACAAGAATCCCGGTCTGGCGAGCGTGGCAACATGACAACGCAAGCTCCCGATGACGACGTTGGAACAACGGGCACTCGAGCACTACATACATCCACACATCTTGTCTCACTCGTATCAAAGCTTGGTCGGGTGGCCGGCCCCTGATCTGGAACAAGTATGCCCATATCTTCACCATCCCCCATTGGGCCCATTGGGAATCCAGAGAGATGGCTTATCAGGAAACCCGTCCACCCTAGAAGAGCCCATGCCAAATCGCGCTCAGGCTGTCAACCCTGTAAATTGGCAAAGCTCAAGTGCGACGAGGAGAAACCGGTGTGCCGTCGTTGCTCGACCCGGCACTATCGGTGCTGCTACGGTGGACAATCTGCTAATCATCTTTCAACGTCTTCACGTGGTAGCGAGCTGTCTCTGAATGGTCATCTTCAACCCATTGTACTTGGTGGAACCGACGCTGAGTTGTGGTATCACTTTACTACATGTACCTGGGCCACCCTTGCAGATCCGGGTGTGACTACCGTAGTCAAGCAAAGTCTGGCTTTGGCATTTCAGTACGAATATCTAAAGCATGCTGTCCTTGCCCTGGCCGCTACTCACCAGAGGTTTTTGCGTGCGAGTGAGCCGTCGGATTCCTTGGTCGAGCAGCACTTGTGGAAGGCCATCAGTCTTTTTCGATCGCGGCTGACCACTCCGCTCAATTCGTCAACTATGGACGCCGTGTTGCTGACAAGCCATGTTTTGAGCACGCAAAACTTCTTCTTGCATCGACTCGAGCCCTCAGGATCATGGTCTCCGAAGTGTAGCGACGGATTGAGATGGCTGACCCTTCTGAGTGGATGGCGAACATTACTGCTCCAGCATAGGAGCTGGTTGAGTACGAGTATGTGGGCGAAGACCGTGCAGCAGACCCCGTCGTCCAGCCGAATTATGCTGCAATCGACGTCCAGGCTCGAGAAGGGCATGCTTGACACGATCCCGATTGAGTGGAGGATTGCATTTGGTATTTCCGAGGAGGAGGAGGAACTCGACAGCAATCCATACGACAAGGTCTTATACGATCTGGCAGCTTTGGTGGCACGAGAAGACCGCAGGCGGCCTCTAACACATGTTATGACCTTTGCATATCGCCTGGATCCGAAGTTGCTGACGTTGCTTCACGAACGTGATCCTTCGGCGATATGCATCATCGCGATATGGTTAGGATGTCTATGCCAAGTTGATCTTTGGTGGGTCGCTCGTCGGGCACGCCTTGAGTGCTACGCGGCTTGCGAATATCTCGAGACATGTGCTTCCGACGCACAACGGCTACTGTTGGATAGAACGGCCCGAGCATGTGGATATACTTTCCATCCGTCGGAGACACACTGCACCGTCAACTCTTCTGAGTAACATCGTATTTTACAGGAAACGCACCTGTCTCGATATTCGACTTTTTCGAGATTGTTGTTGGCCTGCAATCGCGCCACCCAAACAGGTATACCGTGTACACGTTCACCGCCATGATAATCTTGTCTTGACTTTTACGTCCGATCGGGGCTGTTCCCTTGTTCAGCAATTTCCCCCGCGACCGCGAATATTATATTGCGAATAAGCATGCGGTCTAGGGGAGATATCTAGGTAATAGACTTGGCATCGGTGTGTCGAAGAAGCCGAGCCTGCGAAGATGCGACTGCTACTAAAATGGCCTGGGGTGTGCATATCTGAGGTAGATTGCCGAATACGACTCGCAAAGCAATTGGCTTGGAAGATGTAATGTGGATTGTCACTTTTTTCAGACTCCAGGGTTCGAATGAGCTAAGCCGTGTTGCAGTGCAGGAAATGACTAGCTCACACCCTCTGTTAGTCTTGATCTTGGATTCCGGAATTTTCTCCTCGAGGAATGCGGTAGCAAGATTAGGCTTCACTTCAATCTCAGCCTTACTTTTGTACGAAACGCGGCTTTATTGGCTGCATACCTTACTAAAACATGTGCGGCACATCTCGAGACCGGCTGCCGGTCTCGAGTGGTAAGCTGTGCTATTGCTATTTAAAAGAAAGCTTTGTCCTTCTATCTCGGACCTTCAAGACACGCATTCACATTCGATACCATTCCGATATTACGCACGCTACCACATAGGTCCTGCGCTTCTGCACTTGTTCTCATTGCCTTTGGAGACTTTCGATAACGCTTCAAAAACTCGAGATGGCAACTACCACCAGTGTGAACCCTTTCCGTCCCACCGGTGCCGGTTTTACCAACCCCAATTTCCCTCCCCCAACAGGGGCGCATGACGCCCATATAATCATCTATGGGTCGGCACATCTCCCTGATCGGGGCCTCCGAAGCCTGAACACACCAGCTAATGGCCGAACTAGATACACACCATCTATTGTACTCGCATCCTTGGCAATAGCCCTGTTCACGATATGCAGCGTCCTGCATATGATTCAGATGCTTCGTTTCAAGACCTGGTCGTTTGGCCCGCTCACATTTGCATGCATACTCGAAGTCCTAGGATACGTATTTCGCACTCTTTCTTCGCAGCAGGACCCATATTCCATCATCTGGTTTGTGCTACAGTATTTCCTCATTGTGGTTGCACCGGTTTTCATCTCCGCCAGTATCTACGTCTGCATCACCCAGCTCATTCGACGGGCTTCTGCCTGTGGCTACGACACTACCCTCAGACCTTGGTTGAATCCTAAATGGATCCTCTGGGGTTTCATTACCGTCGACGCCGTTACCACTGTCCTGCAGATCGCGGGTGCTGCCATGATTGGGAGTTTTGAGTCAAAGGGCAAAGATCCGGCCAAGGGCAATCACATCTTACTGGCCGGCCTTGCCATCCAGAGCTTTGCTCTAACCATTTTCGTTGTCCTGGTGGTTGTCCTCCGGACCTCCATTGGGCGGGACGAAGCGACGAAAGCTCTGGTCAAACAAAGAAATGCATTCATCGTCGCGCTCTTTGCCGCAAGCTTCCTGATATATTTTCGGACGGTATTTCGCTTGGCGGAGACGGCTCAGGGTGTTTTTGGTAATGCTTCTACCCATGAAGTATTCTTTGGCACCTTTGAATTTGCGCCTGTTGTGGTAGCTGTCGGTACCCTAGCATTTTGGCATCCTGGAAGGTGGTTCTCTCCCACGGATTCAATGTCCAAGGAAAAGGGGTCGCAACAATTAGACTCTAGCTTAGTGGAGGCTCAGGCTGGCTGAAAGAGTGTTCATAGACTTTATCAAGGGCCGTAGCGTTGTGTATAGAAAATGTACAAGGGTATTGCTGAATACAAGACCTTTGAAATTTCTCAATACCGCCCGATGAAGACGTTATTAGATTTAGCTTACATCAAGATTGTTTTCTTATCAAAATTAAAATTTAAGCATACATCAAGACTAAGAGAATTAATGCACGTAGCTCTCATGCAGTGACAGTCTGTAGTACCTTAAGGTATAGAAAATACATGTAAATAGTACTGTTCTATACTCGTAAAATAGGAAACTCTTACATCGTAGTCTGAATTTCAAGCTTGATGTGTAACATGTTCGCTAGCTGGCAAGCTTCAAGTCAGAAATCTTCAACAAGACTTAATAATCATCAATAGTAAGGTATGCATTTCTTGTAGTGTTGAGATTGTCGCAATAAGCACTACAAGCGCAGTAGCAAAAATAAATAAACTGGATCGGATCAAAAGATCAAAATTGAAGATTTCGTGGTTCTAGAAAGCGCCAAGAGATCGAATAACTTTTGCAGGCGCCAAAAGCTGGTGGCGGTCAGAGCGGCATCACCCTCGGCGTCGATGAATGGGTCCATTCGGTGGGGACGCAATAAATCATCCTGTGTAGGTGGGTGCCTATATTCGATGGTATGCCGTTGCCGACTGTGTGAGTTCATTATGAGTCTGCCACTCAAAGAGCTGTTGCAATCCAGGTTCGAAGCCCGCTGAGCAGAAGGGCTGGGTCACCTTCCTACCGACTGCGAGTATAAAACGGCGTCATACATGTCCAAGTCATGAATTCTACAAATCACCGGCGACCTGGTGCCTTCTCTCCACGTTCACCGGCCTCACCAGGGACCTATCAAGCCAAAGCGCAGAATGCTGCTGAGCTCTCAGAAAGCGACTCATCCAGCTCTTCACAGGTTACGGCTCTGTCAAGGGGCAACCCGTCGCCCATGCCTCTACAAACCCCACGAGCACAATTGTATGCAGGATCAACTTCGAATGCAAGCACAGCGTCGGTCAACAACTTCTCAAGACCTTCTTTCGGTCACGCCAACAGCGAGCTACCGCTAAGTAAGCAGTCGCCGGTAGGCCCCGACCAGCACAGGCACAGGCGACAGCACTCGCAAGGCTTCTTTGAGCCCTCGTTACCTTCAGCGACTCCTGACCATGCTGTAACGGCGAAACTTACGGCTTCTCAGATTGCTGCTCAGGCGGCAATGCAACAGCAGGGATCAAGCCAGCATGTCCGGAAGCGATCGCAAACCGTACCAAGCCCTCAAGAGTCAATTCATAATGTCTTAAAGCGAAAGCCGCCACCTATACAGACAGCGCAAGACGGTACACGAAAACCAAGTGGAGGACCGGCAACTGGTGGCCAGTACTCGAACGGATCCGTGGGAGGACCTACTGTTGCGGCGGCGACGGCTGCCAGTGCTGCCTATCCTCGCGGTGCCCAGCTGTCGCCTGGCTTGACAACCTTCGAGGTCCCAGAGAAGGAGCACAAGTTGAGAAGTGAGAAATCAAAGCTGAAATTGTTTTCGAAGCCAAAGCAACTCGGAATATCTGGTCACAAAGATGCGGACTCGAGGGATAAAGGCCCGCCGTCTCCGAACAAGATGGGCCCGCCAGGACCAAGCGCTTTGTCTAAGATGGTCAATCCATCTGTGACAAGTCTTGCTGATTCTATGGCTTCTGTGGCCCCGTCTTTCTACAGTCCACATAACGCATCTTCGTCTACCCTGATCCCCACAGACCGCCAGGTGACTGCAGAGAAGGACAAGAAGCACCACTTTTTGTCAAGGCAAAAGAACAAGTTACGCGATAAAATAGACGATCATACACTCCCACTATCATCAGCATCCAGTAATTCGCGACCTATAGACCCAAGCGCTCCACAACCATTATATTCATTCGCCCCAGCCTCGCCGGGTCCCACAGCCGCAACATTTGCAAAGTCTGTCAGTGGCTTGGACCTTCGACATGGTGGGCGCGCGTTGCGTGAAAAAATGAAAGAAGCTGCGGGTGATCATCGAAAGCCTGACGTTGAGCGAGGCGATTGGGCTTTGACAGGTTCGCTAGGCTCCTCTGCTTATGCTTTTCTCGGACCTGGCGCTGCTCCTTCGACTTCTCATGGAATTGAACCACCTGGTCCAGGAACTCTGCAAGGGTTCGGTATTTCAAACATGAGTCCCGAAGATGCTTGGGATTTCTTGAAGGCGAAATTGCTTATCATCTTCGAGGGCGAGCAGCTTCGTATGCCTGTGGAAGACCTCAATCGACTCGTATCTATCCACATACAACGATGCATACTTCAACGGATGCCAGCGGTCATCACGCAGGATGTACATGAGCTTTGTCGTACGGGTTTTCTATCCCTTGATCACACTTTACGCGGTGTGCCTGATTCGCGACTTGTGCCTCACTTGGCTAGTATGTGGATATTCGTTTATGGAAAGGTCCTACCTTATATGCAAGCTGTGTTTTTACCGCTCGACCTCGAGTTCAAAGGTCATGGTACGCTTATGACTTCACAAGAAGCCGCAGAATTTTGGGGCGTGAACCCAGACTCGGCGAATGATGCATTCGGTAATGAGTTTGATGTACGTCGCATTGTACTGGTCTCTTACCGAGACAACGTTATTCTACCACGGCACGACTCTCTGAAAGCTATTTTCTCCCGCCTGAGCCTCGATAATGCTGGAGTAAGCCTTGTGAATGAAAGTCCGGAAGGCGGTGTTGGCCGGCCAGGTACAGCAGGAAGCCTAGATCCTGGCTTTGCTAGCTTCAACTCGCAAGGCTCGACTGTTTTTGGGGATGGCGCTAGAAGTAGAGCTACCTCGAACCTATCAGCACCTGAGTTGCCGCCGTTCAGCTCTTCGAATGCACGGCGGCAGCCTCCGCCAGATAGCACTCAATTCACGGAGACTGTGGGCCGGATGCTACAATGTGTGAGTGTGCTAGCGAGTGTACAGAGTAACGATGACCCTCAGCGGAAGATGGAAGATCTGGCCAAAGAGCTGAAACTCAATTGGCTGGGGCGTGGGAGGACTGGCAGGAATAGAAGGGGGTTCGTTGGCACAAGAGTCAATCCGGTCAGGCATGGAAGCTCCAGAAGTAGGGCAGAGCCAACAGAGAGTAAGAGAGCCAGCATGCTGTAAGGTGTTACCATTTACCTCAGCGAATCGATCGTTTGCTACTCGGCTGCGAAACTGCTCAATACAGTGGAAACCGACTATGCAGAAAGACTACTACCATATTGGCGTGGCCTCCTTGCCCAAAAATGAAGCAGATGAAGGTTCTGAATAGGGCTGAACATGCACGTCAGAAAGGCAAAGGTGCTTGTAAATGGCGGCAGCCGTGGGAGCCGTTTCGAATCGTCACGTTACTTCAGCAGCCAATTCACCAAAGACTCGTATTCCGTTCGACAGATGCAGAGGCTTCACAATGCGGGAGAGAAGTTGCCAGGGTCATGTCTGTGAGCAAGGCGAAATCGAAGCCGTCGAGGTACGTCTCGCGCCGTTGCTCAGCCAAAGACTTCAATTCGCTTCCGAAGCCCAAGCCGGGAACTTCTCGCTCATGACGCTTGAGGTTGAGTCACTTGACCTAAGCCGAATTAGCATTCCCAGCTGGGACTGCTGGAAGACACGAGGCGAAATTTGACTGCCGACCCCATTCTTCTCAGAGAGAAAGCAGCACAGCAAAGCCCCTTGATCACTAGGTTCCTAGTTTGTATGTGTTTGCCATGGTGGATCTGTGGCTGGATCGTCTGATGAAGCAAACTTCCGTGGAAGATCTCTTCGATCTGCTCTGTATAAGTGAGATTCCCCGAGTTTCTTCATGTCCTGTGTAGTCAGTCACAGTCTGAGTTCACCTATTCAGCACTTACCCTCAACATCCGACTTCTTTTATGTTTAATTCGCCTTTTAAGCACTCCCGAACATTCATCACTACCTGCCGACGGAGATGTCTACTTCAGGAGCTTTCTCCCACTTTGCTCTTCCATCATTCTTGCATGTGCCCCTACCTCAATTCGACTTGTTACAAGCCTGATTCAAGATCGATTAGAGCAGACGAACCAGTGCCGCGAACATTGACGTAGCTCAGCCTCAATCAACAATGTCTGCAATCATTGGGAAGACGACACTTCCATTAACGTGTGCATTGGAAGGCATTCAAGCTCAGCGACCAGGATTCAGTAGCGAGCCAGAGAAGCTGCTCCATGTTTCAACAAAGCCAGAAGACAGTCGGGTGTCTCTCCAAAGGCAATATAACTTAGGTACCCCATACACCGGACAATCTCGGTGCCGCAAAGCCTTGCATTACGTTCTTTACGGGCTCACTTTCGTAGAGTTGTGGCACTCAGATCGCACTCTGCACCCGTTGGACCTACCTGGCTTTGCTGACTTTATTTGAAGCCCAATGATCCAGATTACAAGATACTGAGACCTTGTCTTGTGGTCCTAACATGATTTGATCATGGTCCGTGATCTGGTGCTGAGTTGGCAACACACAAAAATCCAGCATTAGCAATGAATACACAATGGATTACCACTGAATCCCGGGTGGAGCAGTCTTCGTAATCTCTACAGCCTCAATACTCAATGCTACGTCGGAGTAGCATCTTCAATAGTTTCAGCAGATCTTATATTATATTTTTATATAACCGCGAGTAATGCGGAATATTAGGCACGATGAGAAATCGTACCAAGGAGTGGCTAATGGATTGAGGTTACAGGGTCACCTGATCTGCGACCCTCCTGCCACAAGCTAATATAAGACTGTTGTCCTACACACCCTAATGCAGGTATGTGTTCGATTACAGCCACCCTCAACACCCAGCATCCTGTGAACGCGATGCGTATCGTTCTACACTTCGACATTGTCAAGTGTTCTTCGTTTCACTTCCACTTCTTATGTTCCTCCTTCTCATCCGTATAAATCTTCTTCTTCATCCTGCTGATGGTCCATCCTTCCTCCACTCACAGTCCCTCTAAACCATTACTCTCAACCTCAAACCTTTGATGATTCCGTCCAGGATATAACAACACAATATGGAGAAAGGTAGATCATCTTGAAAGAAAATCTTAGATTAAGTGCTTACATACGTTCAGGTCACCAAGATACCCTTAAGCCAATTACGAAAGGCAATGCTCCGTTGCAAGACAATGGGTCCGATCGCAAAATTTTGCATGTTTTCTGGAGCGGTATCCCAATAACCAAGCAAGGTATTCTCCATGGACTATGGTGCACTCTCCCAGCAACCTGTCAGATGCGCTTGGATAAATTTCTCCTGAGCTGCACAATCGGAGAACTTTTCCTGCTCCAGAGGCGACTTTGCATGATGGTTGTGGATAGACTGGCCATGCTCGGCACTAAGCTCCAAAACGCCACGTCCAAGTACTTCTGGTGTTACCTGGAGGTGCTCATTGCTAAATCATCGTACCTCGAATATCACGCTTATACCCCTCATGAGGGTGACGGCTTTGCTTTTCTCTATCACTCCTCCATCGATAACGGCTTCATCGAAGAAGACGAAGACGCTGGCCGCAACGACGAGGATCCAAACGGGATGACTCTGGCCACTCAAAGCGAGCTAGCTACCTCCAAAGTCCTTGGTGTTCCCTTAGAGATCCTCTATCTCTTCATCGAAAAGCTGTTCGAAGCATTCTATTTGCCCGGAACAGTGACCGCAGATCAATTGCCCACATGGGATGGTCTTGATTGCTTCGCAGATTCTGCGTTCTGCCTTGCAAAATCAAGACTGCTCCGTCGACTTGACTCAAAACTCTATGCACGCTTCAGCATGGACTATTGGACTTACAACACCTGGTGAGATGCATAATCCTTGTTCCAGTGAGTTTGTAGACTGACGACTCGCAAGGTGTATCCCGGAGGGGGATCCAAGCTACACTATGGAATTCCTTCATCTCATCTCACCCGAAGCATACGTCTTGATACGATCGATATCCATTGTTTTCTCCAATCACCATCACGAAATGGCTTTCTACCATGCCTACGATGGGGACACCGATTTGCTTGGCAACCTCTACCAGTATGACGATGAATGCCAGAGAGCTACGACTGAATTGCAGAACGAGTGGTTTTGGTGTTTCGAGACCATAGCTGCATTGAGGCTCGAGAACTTGACGTTGGATTTCAAGAATGCATATTCTAGTATGGGCGAATTTTTGGGCTTGACAACAGTCAAGGACTTCAAGAGGTTCAGTCATGGATTACCGAGGTTGTTGATTAAAGCCCCTACCCAGGAATTGGAGGAAGAGATCTATGATGTGCTTGTGGCTAAGAACGGGCAAAGCTATTAGCCACGCAAAAGCAAGTTGAAAGACACAAAAGGTCTTGCGGTAGCGTGAACGTGGGCTAGGTCGAGCGTGGAAGATTGGTCTGATCATAGTCAAGAGCTAGAGCGTGCACGCAGATTCTTGAGAAGTCACTGACCCATGTGCTTAACATGACTCACCTTTATTTCAGGGCTACCAGATCACTCGTCATCTCTTTTCACTAACATCAACCTAGGGAGCTTTCTACGTCCGGGTTGCCCTCTTACATATATCCCGTCCATGCTGTCACTTTGCCATTGTTCAAGCATGACTACTCAGCAGCTTTCGATGCTCTTTAGACTTTCACAGACTCGGAAACCTTACCGAGAAGATCTAACGAAAAGCTACTCAATCACGTGCTCTTGAACGGCTTCTGTCGCGTATACTCTATAATACATTCATACTAATAATTTATTTACTCTGCAATCTCAGCATCCAGCGCGATCAACACCTGGAACTCAATAGGTCATTCCTGTGGAAGCAATCCACCACGAGTGAATCATAACAGCGAAGGCTCTCACCCCTGGGCGCGTCTCAGAGAAACCGCATTAATTCCTTCAGTGGCCATATACTATATCGTAGAAAGATGCTTTATGATGTGGTCATTGCTTCGAGGAGAATTTGGCTCACGGACTCAGGCCGTCGGGATAGCACGAGGCCTGATAACTAGACCCTCGCCTTTTCTCTGGAAAGCCGGGACGATCACTACAGCCGCTATTCAATTATCTTTGCTCAGTCTCTGGAAGATCGATTTGAACTCGACTACAAGATGCACTCAAGGAGACCAAAGGTTCTATGACTGAGCTGCAGGAACTGAACACGATGTTCCAAACACAAATAAACTTGCTGCTCGTTACAAATTACTGGTATTCAAGAACAAATACAAATCATACAAGGTTGTCTGCAGAGGAGACAGCGCAGCATCTACATCTGCAACTATGAGAGGCATTAATCACTGGCTCGCCACCAGGAACCTTTGAGACTACCATTGACTTCAGTGACGCTTCTTTCGGGAAAGAGAACCAGGCTTTATATAGCTCAAACCACCTTTTACTTGGCTTCTCACGGTGCTGTCACACATCTTTGATTTCCATCGAAAGTCCTTCGTTTCTTCTCCGCTATAGCTCAAGAGGACTTTTCTGGTGACAACATTGACAACAATCTCCGTCAACTGAAGCCCTGAAAGGTCATCGTCCCTCCCATTTTATTATATATACAAATAAAGGTTGAGGACGTTAATTCGCTTCCTTGCTTACGCCCCTAACGTGAGCGAGCACAGGGTCATACCCTTACTCAGACAGTGGTAGCAGCTTCGACGCCAGACTTCAACACCCTCTGCCTCGGAGAATGCGACAACAACGCTCACCGAATGGTTCCGAAGCGAGAGACAGGCATGCAGACGCTTTAAACCAAAGATTTTGGAATCCGTGCGGCTG
>JAABUL010007923.1_pt1 | contig 11112 bp, 10 predicted proteins | sample 5559151 | NCBI WGS metagenome assembly JAABUL01 (sample SAMN10711876, study PRJNA513368) | rock metagenome | isolation source: Antarctica rocks | place: Antarctica: Victoria Land, Pudding Butte sud | reverse complement strand
TTACAGATAAGTCTCCGGAATTCCCGTTTGTACACGGCGTGAACGCTGCCCAAGGCCTCAAATCTGGAGCTGCAATTTACCGCTTTACAGCCAACGAGTCTCTCTTAGAGAACAACCGTATCGGGGTTAACTGGACATTTACCTACCATGGAGATCCCGCTGGAAGCATCATTGGCGACGAAAGAGAAGCAGGAATTAATGCAAATAGGGGCTCTGAGCTTTGTTCGGCGGTCGAGACTATGTATTCTATGTCTTACCTGTATCAGACATTAGGTGACAATTACTTCGCGGATCGATGTGAATTAGCAGCCTTCAACGCGCTACCAGTCAGCATCACGGGCGATCACTGGGCCCGTCAGTATCTGACCTTGGCGAGCGAGCCAGTATCATATGAATTGAAAAGTCCGACCCCATTTTGGAACGTCGGAAGCTTTGGGATCATGTATGGCCTGGAGCCCAATTACCCATGCTGCACAGTCAACATGCCTCAGGGATTGCCCAAGTACCTTTCAGCAGCTTTCGTGCGTGCTGGCGACAACGGTATTGCCCACGCTCTTCTGGGCCCGGCCCAGGTCTCTACGAGCACTGCTTCCAACACCTCTGTCACTGTGGCTAGTGATACAAGTTATCCATTTAGCCCAATACTGAATTACAACATCAGTGCGTCGGCTCCTTTCACCTTTCACTTTCGGGTTCCTTCCTGGTATGTCCCTGCCAACTCATCTGTCAGCCTCAACGACAATGGCGCCGAGTATCCACTTGCGCCCGATCCCTATACGGGGTTGACCCCGATCTCAATACCGGCCGGCAATAATACGGTGAAATTCACTCTCGGTGCCAAAATCCAAGTTTTGCCTAGAGCAAACTCCACAGTGGCCATCTACTATGGCTCCCTATTGTACGCGCTCGATGTCGGACAGAATATGACCACCCTGGCTCCGAATCTTAATGACGTCTCCCACACCAATGGCGATGACCCTCACAACACTAGCTCACCTATCCTGCCATCTGAGGTCCATGACTTTGCGTTCACGAACACCACGCCTTGGAACATAGCCATTGACATCTCGACCTTGACCTTTCACACCACACTCAATCATACCAGCGAAAAGACATTGGCAAACCCCATCTTTGAATATGGGGCGCCTCCAACGTACATCACCGGTAAAGGCTGCCAGATATCCTGGCCCTTGTACAGAGGGCTTCCAGAACCGCTACCAGCGCTCGCCAACGGGACTACCCACAGAAACTGCACAGGCGATGTCACAGACATTGTTTTGAGACCTTATGGCAGTCTGAAAATCCATATGGCCGAATTGCCAACCGTGGATCTTTCGAGAAAATTGACTGGAACAGCCTCAAAAGAGCGACATGCACAAAGGTGATGGACTGGTCTTGTCATTGCTCCGCTCCTGGCTATGAATACAGCGGTCGCCATGTCTGTATAGCTGTTAGTGTATATGTATCCTACATTACGTGCTCGTTTTCCAAGCCATGACCATGTACAATAGGGAGAATTTTATCAGCGTGTTTCCATTGGTCACGTGCATGTTTGCTTGGTTGATCAGACTGTCTTTGTCATGCCTGATTGCATTGTCATTCATTAATATATCTAGCCATGTGGACATCTATATCATAGACATCCCTAGTAGCTAGATAGACTATTCATGCTTTCCTATCATCCCTCGCTGAGAAATCTCTCGTTCATATACATCCACGTATGTTTCTACATGTTAAGATAATCACAACCACGACTTGTCGGACAATTCCCATTGCATTGTCCGGGCCCCATCCAATTCCAGCGAGGATGAATCACCCTGCAATGTGCGACGGGAATTGGTAGCTCTGAGAAGTAAGGTAGATAGTGAGGTTCTGATTTAGTAGGAGCCCACACTTTTACTGTCAAATTGTATGGCCTCCCAGCTTAGGCTTGGCGACACGCGGGCAGCGAAATAACTTATAGACTTGGTGGGTCGAGGGGGTGCTTAAATAGTCCTAGTGTCCGAATTTTTGAGCACCAAGGCCGTTATTTTAAGGAAGCTACTCGAAACCGAGGTCGACGACCACATACGCCACACTCCCAAGATGACATACATGTATATATTATTATAGTGGTTCCAGGTGAAAGGACCCATGGCGCAACGGCAGCGCGTTCGACTCCAGATCGAAAGGTTATCTGTTCAAATCGTATGTGACCATGTCGTAGATGAAGTTCCAGAGTTGTCTCTAACAAATATATAGAGGTTGGGTTCATATGCTTAAATTTTTTGAACGCTGGGTGCATTCTCGTTGTTACAGCTTGACTGGCCAAAAATATTGTAGAATGCTATCGCTAATAGAAGGAGTCCCCTTCCCTCAGCCATCAATTAGGTAGTCTATTCGATATAGTACACTACTCGCGTACGTCCCACATCACTCCGTACACCCGAGTCTGATCCTCTAATGTCTTGAGTCCGGCAAAACCTGATAGGCACGTATTTTGGAATTACGACTCAGCTGTGTTTTTCGTAAACAGTACATTCCCCTGTGAATGGTATACCTCATCGATATCCAGGTGCGCTTTTTGGCTCCTTCGAACTTGGCAATAGTTGTTCTAGAAGAAGTCCTTGTAAAGTGATATTGTAACTACTGAAAAGGGTCCTAGAGATAGCTGGGGCCACATAAGGGCGGCGACAACAGGAATATAGGCCGAGGGCTAAAACACTCAGGATCACCCTGATAGGATAGACTAAGGCTTCATGTAAACGTTTATGAAGTGTTTATGGGCTCCAATATCACGACCGCATGTGGCCCTGCCGCCCATTTTTGGTGGGGGAGCTTCTACGATTTGCGACCCACTAGCGTCTGGCCATTGCAAAACTGATGGTGCCGAGGCTCAATCCTCCCCATACAACAGATTGCCCCATGCGTAATGCTTTGACCCATACCCCTTATCATCAAACTCGAATGAATAAGTTTCGCTTTCTTCGTTTGATTCCATTTTCCAAATTTGCAATACCATTGAGGCTTGCTCATCTCCGCGAAAAGGCAGTGTTGCCCGCATCTTCTGCCCGCTCGAAGGCGAAGATGGAGACTGAATCAAGAAGCAGACGGCGGTGATATCTGCAACCCCTTAAGAATCTAGACGCTCAATTGCTATGGATCAGGCTCCTCCAGATCTCATACCTCGACAGATATGGGTGGATCCAACTCCCACAAGCGGCTCTTTACCGCACTCTTGCACCCCCTTCAGACTCACCTCTGGCGGTGAGATCAACATTGGTGGCGGCACAATCATTACCCTTACGCAAGACGCTGCCTTTCAGCCAGCATGCCCTGGGACCGAAGTCCCTCCACCTGTCGACCCACTCCAACCTGGCGCTGATCTCTCCGTGCTTGACTCGCAAGATCCTTGGTATTCGTCGACGAACCCCCAGATTTATGCAATCTCTGCGGTAACGATCGTCAGCTACATGCTACTCATAATCCTCTTCATCACACCCAGGACGTTTTTCGTAGGTGGAGCAGGAGGAGGTGGCGGTTTCCTCGGCCAAAGAGGAGTGGTTAGTGGGGCATACGGGAGCAATTCAGTGATTGGGATCGGAAGCAGGCCATGGCTTCAGAAGATAGCAGCTTTGACTGTTGCGGTCTCGATGACGATTGTTACAGCAAACACATTTACTTGGGCTCACAGCCAGTATGACGCTGGATACCAAGACGCAACCGAGTTGACTATCAAGGTCGTCAGTAGTACGGAGGTTCGCGCTGTGAGGGTCATATCTGAGACTTTTCTCTGGCTCGCCCAAGCTCAGACGTTGATACGACTCTTTCCAAGGCACAAGGAGAAACTTCTGATCAAATGGATTGCATTTGCTTTGATCGTACTGGAGCTCATATTCACTATCCTGAACCACTTCCTTGTTGAAGGCTCTTCAGGCCGTCCGAGGCGATTCGTTTCCGCTGTCCCCGCTCTGAATTACCTGTTCGCTCTCACCCTCAATCTCTGCTACGGAGGCTTTATAATCTACTACGCCTTACAAAAACGGCGTTTCGCTTTCTATCATCCACACATGCGCAATATGCCATTAGTCGCATTACTGTCTTTGACAGCTGTACTGATACCTGTCGTCTTTTTTGTCCTCGACCTCTCGAAGCCCAATATTTTTGGTTGGGGGAATTACGTTCGCTGGGTAGGCTCAGCGGCGGCTAGTGTAGTGGTTTGGGAATGGGTCGAGCGAATTGAGGCATTGGAAAGAGACGAGAAGAAAGGTGGCATACTGGGTCGTGAGATATTCGATGGAGATGAGATGCTTGACGCGACACCAGGTTCAGATGTTAGTTGGCCAAGCTCGAACAGGAGGGACGACAACAAGAGCAAAGGCACCAGCGGATCCGGTTATGGCTTGAGTACTGGCTGGAGTAGCATGACCGCCAGGGCTAGAGAATTTGGTCGATACCGGCGGTCGCAGCGTATAGGTCTACGGTTTGGACCGAAATCGAGTCTTCCTCGGGATCCAAATGGAATAGGCATGCCGCAAAACAAAGAGAGCATCGCCGTCAAGTATGCTCCGCATCCTGCCCCACCACCCGCCATAGCCTCGCCCACGGGCAGAGCAGATAATGCTAGTGCTGGAAGTACGCTTTACGTAGTACGGTATCATCCGAATGAGCCAACCCCACCGATACGGGGGGATATTGCGTCTCACTCAGATAATCGCGATCCACTAGCGCACCTCCCTGAGCAGCGAACAGATTCTTGGTTATCTGGAGTCGAAGATACGGTTCCCACCTCCGCATCGAAGCGACAAAGTCTTTGGGGAGGCTTGCAGAGGTTACCAAATCCTTTCAGACGTACCCGAGAGACCCCACCGCCCGAAGTTGCCCGAGCTCTTGCGGAAGGCTCTCAAAAGCCCGGTGCTACTCAGGATCGAAATGTGGCACAACGCACCGTGCTAAAACGTTTGCACCTGACGAAGACGCCGAAGGCGACGGGGCCCCCCAGACCTGTAATAGTGGTACCAGCCCCGCCTCAGAGAAGAAGCTTCGGAAGAAGCTCCATGAACGACAGCCTCGACAACGCTGAAAGCGAAGCTGACACCGAACTTCCAGTTGAACGGAGCCAATCCATCACTGATGACACTCCCACGGATAGAGATGCTGATCTTCCACCAGATGAAGTCTTGAACGCAATGAGTCATTCAGCCCTGGTCTGTCCTCTTTCCGGACGTGTGCGAGGGAGATCGCCTTGAAACAAGGTCACAAACCCAACCAAGGGTACAAGGTGTCTGGCGTGGATGTGGGCTAAATGCATCGCATGACTGATTTTAGCGCGGCGCTGGCAGGGGACTTCTCATCATTGTGGATATGAACTTATGAGTACGGAAAGGAGTCCCCGCATAAAGGAACAATAATGGTCAAGACACGAGAATTTGGCGTATGATGGAAAGGACAAGATGCCAAGAGCTTGATTGTCTTTGTTGTCGACTGCGAAGTAGATTATGATAAGTCCAGTACAGTTTCACAGTTGGACATAATCCACATAAAGACGATTCACCTAGAACGTGTTCATGGATACGAATCCACTGTTCTTGGCGTCTATCTAGGTCGATTTCAGGCACCATCTTTGTCGTAGGGCGGGTGCCAAGACTTTTATGACGCGAAATCCATTCCCGATGGAGGTAAACCTAGTCTTCTGCGCTTTTGTACCTGTGAAAACATCTATAAGTTGCATAATTCGCTGTTAAAACTCAATATGTCAGACCCGTGGATGATGGCAAATATGATGAATGCGGGCGTCGCCACAAATAAATACGATAGCGCATCCTATGGCTTACCTTTACCGTTAAATCTCATTGCTCTGATCATAGCTTATGTATCTTCCAGTCTTCCCTTCAACTCCATTGAGAGTCTAACGTGTGCCAGCTCGATCGCCCCTCAGATCTTGCCCCCATATGCAGAACATGTCGAGTCTTCCACTATATAGCGCTTCCTCAGCTCTATTCCAGCGTGTCTCTACAATCTTATGACTATATACGATATTGCCAGCGTGGTGGGCGACCACAAGGATGTGGGATGGCAAGCCCGTTCTCGATGGGTCTCAATGGATTGGTGTCAAGAAATGTATCTGGTTATGTCAAGAATTTTGAAGTTTGTGGAGAATGGAAGGAACATGAGCAACAAGAGCATGCAAAAGTAGGGAGAGTGCCGGATGAAAGCATGGTATTGAATACATTAGTGAGGGTAGCGGTGGAGAAGATGACAGTGTTGGATAGCTTCAGGTGTGTTGCGGGTAGGAGATGACGATAATTAACTGCTGACGATACGCAGATGGGCGCTCAATACTAAGATGCTTCCTACCATATGGCAAGGTCTCGCCCAGAAGAACTCACTAACGAAGCTCACGGTCAAGTTTCCCTCTAATCGACATCCAAGACCCATTACTCTAGCGCCTTCAATAGCAAACCTCCAATACCTTCACATCTTCGACATAGACCCTCTGTGCTATGCGGACGACATATCACTCCTCCTCCTCGCCTCAAAGAAACTCCAACATCTCAAGATGCACTGGAGTCCACGTATGCGAGAAGCGCAAGAACCCAGCATCAACCTGGCTGCATATTTTGGTAAATGCGCCGCGGCACAGTATCAACTACAACTGCGAAGTATGGCGGTACAGAACCTGTACACCCATCACGACCATCAATGGCGGTGCGAAACAATCGACCATTCGAGATTAGAAGAGATCACTTTCTTAAACTCCACCGGGGGCATAGAGGACGACGGAGCGACCGTGTTCATGGATGCAGACTGGCGCGGACACCACACGGCTGCACCAGCCCAGCTGAGATCGCTTCGTATCGACAAAGTCTCGCGGCAACAGTGCGAGTTCCTTACCCATATCAACAACCTCGAGAGACTTTACTTACTCAGCCCACACATCCGAGCTAGCCATGACGGTCAAGGGCAGTCCGTTGGTGCCGCGAATTTCCCTCGCTCCCCGCCGTCTAGCACCGGTTCTCCCAGCAGCATCGACAACAATAACGGTCTCGTAGCCCTCAAAGACGATTACCTCAGAGTCATCATCAAGCACCACGGCCGCACCCTTAAACACCTCCTTCTTCTTCCACAGTGGCGCCTCACAGACGATGATATCGCTGCCATAGTCCGCCAGTGTCCTAATCTTGAACAACTGGGTATTGGCGTCGAATTCACCAACTTCAAACACCTCCGCCTTCTTGTCCCGTTTTTATCTAATCTCACAGTATTTCGCTTGTTGGGCAATCCCGACGACACGACCTTTGTCAATAAGATGAGAGATTTGGATGAGAAGGGTATGCATGAACAGAAAATTGGCGAGGAGACTGTAAACCAACAGTGGAGCCGCCTGAGGTATATGGAATTAGGTGCAGATGATATGATCTTCGAGGTTGGCAAGAGAGAATTGGTGGAGCAAGTGGACGGCGGCGTAACGACTACGAAATCAGTTTACAGGAGACCAGTCAAGAAGACACGGTGGGACAATATAAAGGACATTGATATCTGGAAGATGGACTCCATGATTCTCTAGAATCTCGAAAAGACCTCGGTCCCGGTTGAGCATTGCTATTAGCGCTATATACCCATTTTTTTACTATATATCCCAGTCACTTCCTAACAGCGACCGCTGACAAAGCGACACTCCCAGTAAAGGTTTCCTGCTGCCGATCTGCTCACATGAGAAGTCCTGTAGGAAGGGGATGCCTAACAACAGAGGCTCGTACCCAACAGCCGCAATATCCAAACTGACGATAATATCCACTGTTGGTAGATCCATCAGATGGTGAAACAGAGGGAGTATATATAAAGTCTGCGGCTTCTAATCCTCACTATTCTATTCAGTCCGCCGTCGCCTTCAGTAAACTTATACTAGGCGCCGACCTCGTCCGAGATATCATTACCTTGTTATAGTTAGCGCTATACTCAGCTGTTCGGAGTGTATATTACCCTCATCCTACCTAGGAGTAAGCTCTCCCCTTGCCCTTCTCCGTGACTATCATCCTGGGGTTCCCTCTTGCTACCTTCATCTTCCTCAGTCGTCTGTGTGCTCCCGCTTCCTGCTTTGTCAGTAGGGTTGTTGATCTCTACGACATCGCTTCCCTCACCGCGTTTCTCGTCCTTCGTTATGGAGAGCGCTATCTAATTGATAGTATAATCAGGTGCTACTCTTACCACTCTGATACACTCGACTGATTTAACAGCTTCGATTAAATCCCAGCGGACCCGTGGAAGCTTCTGCAGGACAGCATATATATCCTAGCATCTATCATCAATCTACTAAGCAACATATGAGATATTTCTATACTCCCACATCTTAAATCTACATACAACATAGCAGAAGGACTAGGGGAATGCTAGGTAGATGTCCCACTAAATTAGCCAGCAAGTTTTCCTTGATCACCATGAGCACCGCAGGCCCAACCCCTATTTCTGAAGAAGCATACACCTAGGAGATGTGCTTCGCATTTTCCCACCTAATTCTATTAGCGTCGGTAGAAGTGTGACCGTATATGGTCTGCAAGCAGATATCGCCCAAGATCGCGCGCTTGTTTTGGCCGAAATTCGCGCCAGCATCATCTTCGAACACACTATGATATTGACCTTGTGCGCGGCCGTTTCTTCCTAATTCATTCTAGGCCAATCTGACCATGCGGGTGCGGAATATCGATGATTGTCTTGCCATTGTGGTCCGCAAGCGACGTCTAGAGGCGTAAGATTTGAACAAGCCACTACGTGAATGGAAATCCGCAAGGTCCATCGAGATTTCGACATGTTACCACCTCTCTTTGCTTTCCTACCATATTTGAGTCTGCAGGGTTGTCCCCTCAGGCGCAGTTTTGAATGCAGCCGCTTTGCGTTTGCTTTCGCGTCACTGCATAATCACGTTCCGCTTCCAGATTGATACCGTTTCTGAACTTGAATCTCCAGTCATCCTCCAGCCGCGTATCATCTCCTCCCAGTCCACATGGCTGTTTGGAGCGTCGGTCTGCTGGTGCATGAATGTAATCGTTCGCCACGTCAAGGAGAGATCGCATGAGCCCAATCCAGTTGATGATAAGCCATTTGTTGCTTACGGGCAATGGCTCGTCCCTGTCGATTGTACAGTGGTTGAGCGCGTGAGAACTGGTGCATGTTGATAATTTGTAGGCTTCGTTCGAGGCTTGCCACAGGTCCTGTAGATCCAGCTGGAGAGGGGTATCCCGATGAAAATTCGTGTTGGTATTGAAGAGGCAGGATCTTGGTGGTGTTGATATTGTAAAATGGACTCAACAGGGTCGCTTCTTTGGAGTCCCTTCAAGCTGTGGTACTACCGACCAGTCTCTCACCGATGCTTGCTTCTACGCTGTTCCTGATCATGCAAACCCTTTTGCACATCCCCTATCCATGTTCGTCTTCGCTTTCTCTTCTTCGACTGAGTTCAACTAGAACTCAAAGATTCGCATTCTCTGTTATTTGGATGCGACTAATATACCCATTCGACAGCCTCTGGGCAAACGCTTGATATATCGCTCGTAGCACTTAGAGGCCAGCGTAAGAGCAGCTTGCCCAGTCTCATATATAAGTAGGAATGGACATAGGAGTCGATTTCTCTTCTGCACGGAAGCGGACATTTTGCTTAGTGGGCTGTGCGGCGATGTACTGGAGCTTTACGGGCGCTTTCTCCTCCTTACTCGCCGTTTCTGCCTCTACCAGACGCCAATGCTTCTCTTGAGGTTTACCGTCTTCTACGGGAAGGCTCCCATTTGTACCAACGTGCGCGGCTGGTTTACGGGGGCTGATCTCTTCGCGGAATGTTGTTACTTCATCGATCGCTGTCTTCAATGCTTGGTCAAGGGTCGATGACTTGGAAGTAACTAGTTTGGCCTCGATGTTGGCCGGTATCTTCGGTTTCGGAGTCTGAGGCCATGCTGAGCTGTACGGGTGGATACGAATAGTTTCAATTTTGTGCCAGAATGAAAATTGTCTGTACAGGGAAGTACACATTAGAACTGAACGCAAGTGAGGTCTCTCAGGTACTGCGTAGTAGGCTATAGTCGAATGGGGTCAACAATTCCCAGGATAAAGTCGTTTTGATAGCGTGAGTGAATTTCCCTTCTTGGAAGTCGCATACACAGATTATAAAAGGGAGGAACTCAGCTCAATGTAATCTCCTTTCTCATAAGGACGAACTGTACGGATATGAGCGAGGTCACCAGCCGGAGGTGAGCTCGCTCTGTGAAATGAATACAGAGACGTGCCGGAATGAAGCGATTGAAGCGGTGGCTCTGATGAGCTGCGTGTATTTATATAGGGGACGTAGACAGCTAGACTGAGTGTACCAACACGATTCTACTATGCTTGTCAAACATTTTGTTCTCAACGGAAATGCTCGTGCAGCGACTCAGGGAATATATAGCTAATCTTGTAGGAAGGACCTGTGTAGATGCACAGCCTTTTTATCGACTTCTTAGTATGAAGTTCATGTAATGAATCCCTTTAGAGATTGCATGCAAGGATGTGACCACATGAACTACTAGAGAGTATATGGAGGCAACTGTAGTGGTTGATCATTGGGAGAATCTGCTACCATCGCTCACTCAACCTGAACGTTCGTCTCCTATTGTACCGGTCGAAAACCTGGAAGGTGGGGCATAAACATGAAGAGAAGATTATGTTGATGATGCGAAGGTGTAGGATGTGTACGAAGTACTGCTTAGCTGTCGCTGTGCTTAGATGATGCCTGGGGCTTTGAAGACAAGCATCGCCAAATGAAAGATTGCTATGGGTTTTATTAATCTAATAAGAGGAACAGGATACCTCACAAGGGCTTCTAGGCTAGTAATCACTGTGAAGACAGCAGGTGAAGAAATCGGCATTTAACGCCTTCCTTCTAATGACTTGGAACATAAGAATCAGGTATGGTTCCATCCTGGCTGGCAGGTGCATCGGACATCGTGAATGGTACTGCGAGCTACTGAGACTGAGCTTGTGGACAGCCGGTTCAGACGTGAACAGGGAATACAGCGAGACATGTGTGAGAATATGCAGACATTGCGTGAGCCCGCGAGACTCGGTCTCTTCCGTATAAGGTTTCTAAGGAAGTATTTCGTTCTTTGA
>JAABUL010007922.1_pt1 | contig 11112 bp, 9 predicted proteins | sample 5559151 | NCBI WGS metagenome assembly JAABUL01 (sample SAMN10711876, study PRJNA513368) | rock metagenome | isolation source: Antarctica rocks | place: Antarctica: Victoria Land, Pudding Butte sud | reverse complement strand
CCCGCAGCGGGCGCTCGCCCTGCTGCGCGCCACCCAGCGCCAGAACCACAACGCCTACCGCTCCCATCGCAAGCGCATCCTCCGTCGTCTCCTTGATTCATCCTGACCACCTAACGTTGTAGTACTATGTAGACGCGAAAAACTAGGGGCGCGCCCTCGTCCGTGGGGTGCGCGCCACCGCTCTATGTTGCTCCTCCTCGTACTCTTGAATCTCTCGCCAGAATAGTGTTTCTTGTGCCACCGGCAACTCCAGCAGCCAATCGATGAATCAGTATAGCTTTAGCGCATCAGAGTTGACGGGGCGCGGGGGCCGGAGGCCGGCCAGCGCCGCGAGCAGGTTGTCGGCGGCGAGGTCGGCCATGGCTGTGCGCGCTTCGATCGTGGCCGAGCCCAGGTGCGGCGCCAGGACGACATTCTCTAACGTGAGCAGGCCCGGCGTGAGCCGCGGTTCGTGTTCGTAGACGTCGAGCCCCGCTCCGGCAATGATTCCATCGCGCAAGGCGTGGACCAGCGCCGCCTCGTCGATGACCGCGCCGCGTGCGGTGTTGACGAGGTAGGCCGAGCGCTTCATCAGGCGCAGGCGCTCACCATTGATGAAGTGGCGTGTCTCCGCTGTATGCGGCACATGCAGGCTCACGATGTCCGATTCCTGTAGCAGTTCCTCCAGGCCGACCGCTCGCGCCCCCAGCGCTCGCTCGACCGCCGCGTCGACGGGGCGGCGCGTGTGGTGCAGGATGGTCATGCCGAAGCCCATAGCGCGGCGCGCCACCGCTTGTCCGATGCGCCCGAGTCCCACGATGCCCAGCGTCTTGCCGTAGACATCGGCGCCCAGCAGTTGCATCGGCGCCCAGCCGCGCCACTCGCCGGAGCGCGCCACTCGTTCGCCCTCGCCGAGGCGGCGACAGGCGGCCAGCAGCAGCGCCCACGTCAGGTCGGCCGTGGCTTCGGCCAGCACGTCGGGCGTGTTGGTGACCAGGATGCCGCGGCGCGTGGCCTCGGCGACGTCGATATTGTCGACGCCGACGGCGTAGTTGGAGACCACGCGCAGGCGCGGCGTCGCGTCGAATAGCGCCGCGTCGATACGTTCGGTCAACAGGCAGAGCAGGCCGTCGGCGTCGCGTGTGAGCGCGACTACCTCGTCGCGCGTCGGGGCGCGGTCGTCGGTGTGTACGGAGACATCGCCAGCCGCACGTAGGCGGTCGAGCGCCCCGCCTGGCAAAAGACGCGTCACGGCGATACGTTGGCGGTCCATCAGTCCTCCGGCCCTTTTATCATGACGTCCGCTCGGCGACTATTAGCCCGGTGTGCTAGCGTCCGGCGTCGTCGAGGGGCCGCTGCCGATTTCGACGACGACGCTTGTCGCGGTGGCCGGCGCCGTGGCAATAGGTATGGTCGTGCTCGGCGCCGCTGGATCTGTTGAAGTAGGCGGCGGCGCTGATGTCGCTGGATCTGTTGAAGTAGGCGTCGGCGTCGTGGTGTCCGTAGCGGCTACAGCTAGCGTACTTGTGCTCGTTGGGATAGGCGTGGTCGTGGCCGTGGGAGTAATCTCCGTGGCGGGCACAGCGGTAGGACTCTCTAGCGGCGCCGGAGACGGCGATGGCGTTGAGGACGATATGGTCGTAGGAGATGGCTCATCAACCGTTGCTGTTGGTGTGGCGCTAAGGGCGGGGTCAGTGTTCGACGGCGCGGCGGTTGGAGACGTGGTGATAGACGGCGCCGCGGTCGGTATTGTTGTATCCGTCGGACTCGGAGTCCCGGTATCCGCCGGCATAGCCGTATCAGTGGCGCTTGGGGAAGGCGTTGCCGTTGGCGTCATACTTGGGAGCGGCGGCGCCGGCGCCGCGGTGGGCGCGATAGGATTCGCCTCGCCGGTTAGCGTCACGGGCGTGCCGGTTATGCCGCCGGTGACACTGAAAGGGTCGGTGACGAGTAGCGCGGTGGGCGTACCCGATGGCGTCGGGCTCGCCGCGTCGCCGCCGATCTCGGCCGGTTGCGCGGGGGGGGCGGCAGTGGCGGCTAGATTCAGCGACGGCGCCGTTGACGGCGTGGGGGTGGCTGTGTATGTGGCTGTCGCTGTGGCGACGGGTGGTTGCGCGGTGATAGTCGCCCTCACGAGCGGCGCGGCGGTCATACTGTTATCCACTGTGGGGGTGGGAATCGGCGTATTTGTGGCATCCGTACTGCCGCTGACGAGCGTGGGTTGAGCGTTCACAGGTCCCGCTACCAGCGTTGGCGTCCCTTGAGCCATGACCGTCGGCGGCGCCGTGGGCGTGGCGGCGCCGGTATTAACTCCGACAGCCGGCGCGATCGGCGGTGCGGTTTGTCCCTCGTCGAATCGCGCGGCAACGGGGGGAACGACGGCCGGTCCCGCCGCATAGAGGGTGGATGGGAGCGGCGTTGTGGTTGGTGTTATCGTCAGAGGTGGCGACGCGGTTGACGCCACTGTTGGCAATGTGGGTGGCGCCAGCGCTGGAAGTGGTGACGCTTCGTCGTGTACGACGACCACCTTGGTGGGCGTATCCGTCCACGGCGGTGACGCCATGGCCGTCGCGGCGGTGACAGATGCGGACGGTTGATTGACGAATACGCGTCTATCCGTCGCCGGCGATTTAACTGTCACGGAGAATAGGGTCAGCGGCGTCGAGGACACGGATTGATCGAGCGGCGCCCTGCTGACGGGTGGCCGCGCGACGATCTTCCGCGTGGCATAGTCTGGCGGCGCGGCATAGGGATGCGGAGCAATGGTTAGCCTTGGTACGACATCTGGCTCAACCATGGACACATACGGTAGCAGAGGCGGGGATCGGCGCGCGGGCACGGGCGCGGAACGCGCATGGGGCCGCGATACCGCGAGGGCTATCGACGGGGACGGCGCCGGTTTCGAGACGAGCGCGCCAACCATGACCGCGCTGGCCACGGAGATGGCGGCTATCTTGGCGACGGCCCCCGTGCCGGTGGTCAGCGCGATGACAGTTCCGGCGGTCGCGGTTGTCGCGGCGCTGGCCGCGCCCATTCCAGCGGCGATCCCACTGCCTGCGGCGCTGGCCGTTGCCCCGGCCGCAAGCCCCGTGACCGAGCCGCTCGCCGCCGCGCCAAGGCCAGCCGCTCCGCTGGTCGCCGCCGTCCCCGTCGCGGCGGCGGCGCCGCTGGCCGCCATGGCGCCGGTCGCCGCCGTCCCTGTCGCGCCGCCGACCGCTGCCGCCCCGCTAGCGGCGCTGGCGCCACCGACCGCTCCACTCGTCGTCGCCGCGGCGGTCCCCGTCGCGGCGGCGCTCGACGAGGCAAGCAGCATCCCAGCTTTGGACAGCACCGCCGCTTTCATGGCCGCGGGCACGGCAAAGGGCAGCGCTATGAGGCGTGCGCGCGTGTCACGTTGAGAGCGTAAAGTCGCCGCGCACGCCGCACACAGGTTCGCGTGGGCGATGACGCGTGCGCGTTGCGTCCCCGCCAATTCGTCGTCGGCGAGCGCCGCCAGGACGCGTGGCGCTTGCTTGCATGGGGGGAGGGGAGCCAAGGCGGCCCCACTTACTTTATGGTATTCAGCGCGGAAGCGCGCCCGCGCCCGAAACAGCAGCGCCTCGACCGCGCCGCGTGTCAGGCCCAGAGCCGTGGCGATCTCGGCGTAGCTCAGTCCGCCGATTTCGCGCAGCGTGAGGGCGGCGCGATGTGACGGAGCCAAGCGGTCGAGCGCCGCGCGGACCAGCCGCTGATCTTCTCCGGCGAGCCCCATGGCTTCGGGAGAGCCCCAGCGCGTCGCGTCGGGATACGTATCGGCCACGACGTCGCTTAACTCGGCGCGGGGCAGGTTTTTTCTCTGACGCGCGACGACGAAGGCCGCGTTGGTGGCGATGCGCGTGAGCCAGGCCCCGAAAGAGCCTGGCTCACGCAGGGTTGGTAGGGCGCGTAGCGCCTGCAAGAAAGCATCCTGGGCGATATCCTCGGCTTCGGTCCGGTCGCCGATGAGGTGGTAGGCCAGCGCATAGACGCGGGGAGCGTGACGATCAAAGAGGATGGCGAAAGCGTCCGTCTGGCCGCGTAGCGCCCGCTCCACCAGTTCCGCGTCTTGGAGCAGGGGAGGCTCCGTGTCGCCGGATGTCTGCTGAGGCCGGTATGGAAAAACATGGTAGGTCATGTGTCACCAGTCGAGCGGTCCGCGTTTGTGGGGCGCCATAAATGTCGCGCTACCACTACAGTAGCGGCGCGCCGCGCATCCATAGTATAGCGGCTTGCCGCGAACCGCCACTTGTTCAAGGAGCCTATCTTTGGTGTAGTATACTGATGCCATGGCATGTGGCGTCGCTCATCGACGCCGCGGCCTCGGTGGAGGGGCGTGGTCTGATCACGCATCCCCCCACCGTTGGCCTAGTCTAGCGTTTTTGCTGAAACGCTAGCCAAGCCAACGGCCGCCACGCAGAGCGGACCCACCGCGCTGCCTGGCAGCCACCCCGCCGCCGTTAGTCCGGCGACGAGGTACAACAGGGCGATAGTGGATAGCACCGCTATCGCCCTGGCCGTTGGTTTCGCCATAAGACACCTCCTAAGGTGCGTTAGCGACCGTGTGGGTCGAAGCCCTTCCCACACGCGCCTACTATAACATGACTGATACCGATACGGATGTATAGATAACAGCATAATGAGCAAAATGAACACGGCGCCGATGAGCGGCACGCGCGACTTCCTGCCGCTGGACGTGCTGCGCCGGGACTATGTGATCGCTACGATCGAGCGCGTCTACCAAAGCTACGGCTTCGAGCCGCTGGAGACGCCCGCGCTCGAACGCCTCGATACGCTGCTAGGTAAGTATGGCGAGGAAGGCGATCAGCTGATCTTCCGCGCGCTCAAGCGTGGGCAGGAACTTCAGCGTGTCCTCGACGGGGCGCCCACCGAGAATACGCTCGCCGACGCCGGCCTGCGCTACGACCTGACGGTGCCGCTGGCGCGCGTGGTAGCCGAGTATCGCCATCGGCTGCCGCGCATCTTCAAGCGCTATCAGATTCAGCCCGTCTATCGCGCGGATCGCCCGGCCAAAGGGCGCTACCGCGAGTTCTATCAGTGCGACGTCGACATCGTGGGCTCGGCTAGCCAGACCGTCGAGGCCGAAGTGATCGGCGCGGTCGCCCAAATCCTGCGCGACCTTGGCTTCGCGGGTCCCCTGGAGACGGAACTCCTGGAGACGGATCCCAACGCGTCGGAGCAGCCGGAGAGTTCGGCGGGGTTCGCGGTGCGGCTTAACCACCGCGGCGTTCTGCGCGGCCTGATGGAGATCGCGGGGGTCCCGGCCGCCCTGGAGGGCTTGGCGTTGGTGGCGATCGACAAGCTGGACAAGATTGGGCTCGACGGCGTGCGCCGCGAACTGGACGAGCGTGGGCTCGATCCCGCGGCGGCCGCGCTATTGTTGGGGACGATGGCCGAGGCCCCGGACACGAACGCGGCCACGCTGTCGTGGCTGGCCGGTGTGCTGGAGCCGTCCGAGGCGGGCCGGCAAGGCGTCGCCGACCTGCGCCAGGTCGTGGAGTACGCCGCGTACGGCCCCGCCGCCCCGCATCTGCGCGTCGACCCTTATCTGACGCGCGGACTGAGCTACTACACCGGCGCGGTCTTCGAGATCGCGTTCCCCGGCTTCAGTGGGTCCGGCGGCGGCGGCGGGCGCTACGACAACTTGATCGGCATGTTCAGCGGCCAGAACGTGCCCGCCTGCGGTTTCAGCCTGGGTCTCGAGCGTATCTTGTTGCTGATGGAGGAGCGCGAGCTGTTTCCGGAGCGGTTGGCCGGGCAGCCGCAGGCTCTCGTCACACGGGGCGACGAGCGCACGACGGGGACGAGCCTGGCTCTGGCGCAACGGCTGCGTGCGGGTGGCCTGCGCGTCGATCTCTACCCCGACGCGGACGGCTACGGCAAGCAGTTCAAGTACGCCACGGGGCGTGCTATCCGCTACGCGCTGCTGCTCGGCGCGCGCGAACTGGAGCGCGACGTCGTGGCCGTCAAAGACCTCGACAGCGGCGGCCAGGAGGATGTCCCGTCCGGCGAGATCGTGTCTTGGATGAGTGAGCGGGTCTAGGGTCCGCGGACGCGAATCGTCAATCCACGGCATGCGGGGTCGTGGCGAGCAGCACCGTGAGCAGGGCCATGCGCACGAAGAGGCCGTTGCGCGCCTGCCGGAAGTAGGCGGCGCGCGGGTCGGCGTCGACCTCGCGGCTGATCTCGTCGACACGCGGCAAGGGGTGCATCACGATGGCCTCCGGCGCCACAATATCCATCAGGGCGCGGTCGACGATGTAGAGCCCCTTCGCGCGGTCATACGCGTCGGCGTCGGCGAATCGCTCTTTCTGCACGCGCGTCTGATAGAGCACGTCGACCCCACCCGCGACGGCGGCAAGATCGTCCGACTCTTCGTAGGCGACATCGCGCGCGCGCAGGTACTCCAACACATCGCGCCGCATCCGCGTGGTCGGAGGCGAAACGAGGGAGAGTCGCACGTCCTGGAAGAGCGGCAGCAGGCGGCACAGCGAGTGCACGGTGCGTCCGTTCGCCAAATCCCCCACGAGGGCGATGCGCAGCCCGTCGACGCGGCCTAACTCCCGCAGCATGGTGTAGATATCGAGCAGCGCCTGCGTGGGATGCTCACCGGTCCCATCGCCGGCGTTGATGACCGGCACGGGCGAGGTCTCGGCCATGCGCGCCACCGCGCCCTCCTCGTAGTGCCGCACGACGATGGCGTCGGCGTAGGCGCCAACGATGCGCGCGGTATCCTCCAACGTTTCGCCCTTGGTCCCCGACGAGTGCTCACGCGCGTTCTCGGTGCTGATGACGTTCCCGCCCAGCCGTACCATCGCCGCCTCGAAAGAGAGACGCGTGCGCGTGCTCGGCTCGTACAGCAACGTCGCCAACACGCGTCCGCGCAGGTCATCGGTCCCGCCGCACTCGTGTACGGCATCCTCCATCTCGCGCGCCCGTGCGAACAGATCGTCGAGGAAGGGGCGGTCGAGGTCCGCCGCCGAGATGAGATGCTTGATCATGAAAGTCGGAAGCCGGAAGTCGGAAGTCGGAAGTTAAGGACTCGAAAATTCGTGCGGGTTGTTGACGCCATACTGATAACCTCTCGCATAATAGTTTACCAAGTCTACTTCCGACTTCCGACTATGCCCGGTTGTCCCGCGAGGCGTTGGGGTCCTCGATGAGCGTGTCAGCGTCGCTGTTAGGACCAGCGGCGGTAGCATCAGCGCTCTGGATACCCGCGTCGATGGTGAGCATATCTGGGGCGGGCTGACGGTCATAACCGCCGGCGTAAGGCGTATTCTCACCCATCTTGCCGCCCTCGTCGGGGCCCGTAAAGCTATCGTCGGACCCCGACTGCGATCCCGCCTGGGCCGATTGCTGGGGCGACAGAGCCGCATCGTCCGACGTCGACTGTGTATCAGATTGGTTCGTCATCGGCATTATTCCTTCCAAGGGCTGATAACTGGCAACTGGCAACTGGCAACTAATACTGATTATCGACCACACCCTCGCCGACCGAGTCGTCGAGCGTGGCGCGGTTGGGGCGATCGGGCGCGAGACCGGAGTCGCCCATGCCCGCGCTCGAAGAACCGGGGGAACCGGATGTGTGGGGATACGGTGACACCCCCTCCTCAGCAGCGCGCGCGGTCTTAGTGTGGGTCACGGTCAACTCACCCTCGGGGGTGTCGTTGTCGTGCTGCAGCACGGCGTCGTCGGTGATCGGCTGGCCGCCGCCGCGCGGCACGGTTGGCACGTCGGCCGAGGGCGCCTCAGGGGCGTGGACGCGAGTGATGTTGTCGTCGCTCATCGGTGGTTTCTCCTTACGCATGGTCTACGGACTATGGACTGTGCATACCCTATGCCACGGGGTACGGCCTTCACCCCCAACCCCTCTCCCTGACGCGGGAGAGGGGAGCGTCCTACGTGTTGTGTCTCGCCCTTTGCCGTTTCTTTGACCGATACGGTAGCGGAAGAAGCGCTTATACGGAGGGCGTCTCCCCCTCTCCCGCGTCAGGGAGAGGGGGTTGGGGGGTGAGGGCCGCGCCTACCAACGCCTCAAAGCGGTCGATGTCGGCGCGGACGATGTCGAGGCTGGCGCGCCAGAAGTCGGGCGTGCGGATGTCGATGTCGAAGCGCGCGGCCAGCGTCGCGGCGTCGGCCAGCCCCGTCGAGGAGAGCAGGTCATCGTAGCCGGCCACGAAGCGCGCGGGGTCCTGCTGGTAGCGTGCGTACAGCCCCAGCCCAAAGAGCTGCCCGAACATATAGGGGTGGTTGTAGAACGCACGGCTCGCGCTGTAGTAGTGCCCCTTGACCGCCCACATATAGGGGTGCAGCTTGTCCTGGTCCAGCCCATCGCCATAGGTCTCACGCTGCGCCTGCACCATCAGGTTTTTGAAGTCGTCGATGGAAAGTTCATGGTCCTGGCGCGACGCGAAGACGCGGCTCTCGAACAGGAAGCGGCTGCTGATGTCCACCACGACCTGACTGGTCCCCTGTAGCGAGACCTCCAGCAGGCCCAATTGCTCGTCGGGCGCGGTCGCGGCGGCGAGCCCGGCCTGGCGAATGATCGTTTCGCAGAAAATACTGGCCGTCTCGGCCAACGTCATCGGTGTGGAGCGCTGTAGCGGGGTACGGCCGGCCAGGTTGAGGTTGTGGTAGGCGTGCCCGAGTTCGTGCGCCAGCGTGCTGACGCCCTCGAAGGTGGGCGCGTAGTTGGACAGGATGCGCGACTCCGCGCCGCGCAGCAGCATGCAGAAGGCGCCGTCGCGCTTGCCGGGGCGCGGCTCGGCGTCGATCCACTTCTCGCCGACGGCGCGCGACGCCAAATCGCGCATCTTGGGCGCGTAGCCGCCGAACGTGTCGGCAATGAACGCCGTGCCACGATCGTAGCTCCACGCCTCTTCGCCGCGACCCACCGGCGCGAACAAGTCATACCAGGCCAGCGCGGGAACGCCGAGCGCGCGCGCCTTGGCGCGCAGGTAGCGCCGGAAGTCGGGGAACGAGGCGCGCGCGGCCTCCATCATGGCGTCGAGCGTCGGCCGGTCGATGTTGTTGCCGAACAGGGCGGCGTCGAGCGGAGAGGGCCAGCCGCGCCGCGCCGCGAGCGCGTTGCCCTCACCCTTGATGCTGTTGAGCGCCGCCGCGAGCGGCAGGGCGGCGCGATCCCAGGCGGCGAGTTCGGCCTCGTAGGCGCGGCGGCGCGTCTCGCGGTCGGACTCATAGGCGAGGTTGCGCACGCGGCTCATGGGCAACTCTTGCGTGGCGCCGTCAAGTTCGACCGGGACCGACAACTGCGAGGTCCAGTTGCCGTGTAGCTTACCCCAGGCGGTCCCGCCGGTCACCTCCAACTCGGCGGCCAGCGCCTCCTCGTCCGGCGACATCTGATGCGCCGCCTCGACCTGTGCGCGTTGTAGCGTGTAGGCGTGGGCGCGCGCCGTCTCCGAGCGCGCGAGCAGCGCGTCGACGTCAAGCGACCCGATCCAGGCGGTCAGGCGCGTGTCCAGTTGCGCGAGGAGGACGGTATGGCGCTGCATGGTACTGAGCAGAGACTGCGCGCGATCGTCGCGCGAGTTCGTGGACACGAAAGAGCTGATGTAGGCGCCAAGCGTCCCGATCTCCTTGAGGACGTCGTTGTAGCGCGCGATCACTGCGTCGAACGCCCGCACGGTCGCCTCGTCAAGGGGTCGCCGGTCGCGCGCGCCGACTCCGTGCGCGTCGAATAGCGCGGCAAGGTCGGCGATGTGCGCGACGGCGGCGGCAAAGCCTTTCTCAAACTGTGGGGAGTCCAGGTTCGGGTAAATCACCGTCATGTCCCAGTGCGGCAAAGCCTGCGTCGGCGTCGCGGTCGTCATCGCTGTTCAAACCCTTTGCTAGTTTTCTCGTGGGAAGCATCCGTCCCGGCGATAATACGCCCGTTGGATGTGCAGATAGCCTAGTCTATCACGATACGCGCGCGACAAAGGGCGCCGCCGCTCACGGGAATCGGATTTGTAGGGACCGAAAACGCTGCGGCTATACGCATGGTCAGCCCTATCTTAGGCGACACGACGCATCTGCGATGTGGCATACTGTCGGTATGATCGTGCTAGAGTTCAAGCTCACGGGCGGCGCCACACAATACGCCGCCGTCGATGAGGCTATCCGTACCACACAATTCATCAGAAACAAGTGTGTACGCAAGTGGATAGACGAGCGCGGCGTGAAGCCCTATGAATTGAACAGGTATTGCGCGGTCTTGGCGCGGGAGTACGATTTCGCCGGTAAACTCAACGCGCAGGCGCGGCAGGCGGCAGCGGAGCGCGCAGGCGCGGCAGGCGGCAGCGGAGCGCGCAGGCGCGGCAGGCGGCAGCGGAGCGCGCAGGCGCGGCAGGCGGCAGCGGAGCGCGCAGGCGCGGCTATCCTGCGCTTCTATAAGAATTGCCGCGCGAAGACGCTGGGCACGAAGGGTTACCCTCAGTTCCAGAAAGACGGCCGCAGCGTTGAGTATAAGCTGACCGGCTGGAAACTGGACGAAACGCGCACGCGGCTGACCTTGACGGATGGCTTCAAGGCGGGGACGTTTCGGCTGCGGGGCACGCGTGACCTCCTGTGCTACGCGCTCAACCAGATCAAGCGTGTGCGCACCGTCAGGCGCGCCGATCGATACTACGCACAATTCGGTGTCGCTGCCGATCGGCGCGTGCCCGTCGCGGAGACGGGGCGCACCGTGGGCATTGACCTAGGCTTGACGCACTTCTACACCGATTCGGAGGGCGCGACCGTGGAGAACCCGCGTCACCTGCGCCGATCGGAAAAGGCGGTAAAGCGCCTACAGCGGCGCGTGTCATCCAAGGTCAAAGGGTCCAAGAATCGGGCCAAGGCGCGGGGTCGGCTGGCGAGAAAGCACTTGAAAGTCAGTAGGCAGCGTAGAGACGTCGCCGTGAAAGCGGCGCGGGCGCTGGTCATGTCCCACGACGTGATTGCCTACGAGGACTTGAGAGTGTCCAACATAGGACTCGTTAAGGAATAACGTCCCGTTTTCGCCGCAGCGCCCTTCCATTGGACGACGCGGCGGGATAGAATAGGGCATCAAGCTCGGGAGTGCTCGCCCAGGAGGTCGGTGCCATGATATCAACG
>JAABUL010007921.1_pt1 | contig 11114 bp, 10 predicted proteins | sample 5559151 | NCBI WGS metagenome assembly JAABUL01 (sample SAMN10711876, study PRJNA513368) | rock metagenome | isolation source: Antarctica rocks | place: Antarctica: Victoria Land, Pudding Butte sud | reverse complement strand
GGATCCAGGACTTCATCGACTGGCACCGGCCGGACGCGGTGCGCATCCTAGATTGGCCACACGCGCTGGGCTACGTGGCACGGGTGGCGACGGCCGTCTATGGGGCGGAGACGCCGGCGGCGCGGGCCTGGCTGGCGCGGCAACGCCGCGTGCTCCTGGAGGAGGACGATGGTCCCGCTCTGGTGTTGGCCGACCTGCGGCGTTCACGGACGGACCTCGTGGCCGTGGCGGAGGGCGACCGGGCGCCTCTGGTCTGGACGGTGGTACCGGCGGAGGACACGGCGGCCGTCCCGCTGACGGGGGTGCTAGGGCGGGAGGCCGCCCAGCGGGCGCTGGGCGTGGCGCAGGACAGCCTGACCTATCTGGAGCTGTGTTCGCTAAGATAAAAGCAGGCCGATCGGCAGGATAAAAGTCGGCCACTCTGTACGGCCGTCCCCTACGCTCTAAAGTGTGCAAGCTTTGGAGAAAGGGGACGACAGAAAGGTGTACACAGTGGCCTTGAGAGATGATAGACGGGAATGGGTGCTGATGCAAGGGCGCTCACAACGGTCGGCCGCCAAGCACTTCAGTGTGTCGCGGGATATGGTGGCGGCGCTGCTGCGGGAGCCAGCCGAAGGGACGGAGCGGCGGTACACACGGCGTAAGGCGCGCGAGGCGCCGGCGCGGGCCCGCATCGTGCCGCATATCGAAGGATGGCTCAAAGAGAACGAGGGGTTGCAGCGGTGGGCGCCGAAACAGCGCTGGACGGCCCACCGGATGTGGGTGGAACTCGGGCGTCAGGGCATCGTGGTGGGGGAGTCGACGGTGCGCCTGACGGTGCGCCAGCTCCGCAGCCCCCAGCGGAAGACCGCCTATGTGCCCCTATCCTTTAATCCGGGTGAGCGGGCTGAGTTCGACTTTGGCCACGCTGTCGTCGTGCTCGACGGGGCGCGCGTCGAGATCCCCTTCCTGGCGGGGCGGCTGCGCTACTCGGGGGCCATGTTTCTGGAGTGCTTCCCGACGGAGCGGCAGGACTCCTTCCTCTTAGGGCAACGGCATGCCTTCGAGTTCTGGGGTGGGGTCACGGCCACGGTCGTCTACGATAACCTCAAGCCCGCCGTGCGGGAGATCCTGCAGGGGCACACGCGGACCGAGCAGGCGGCGTTTACGCACTTTCGCGGCGTCTACCGCTTCGAGGCCATCTTCGCCAACACGGCGGCCGGATGGGAAAAAGGCAGACTCACGGACAAGAACGGCAACGTCGTCAACACGTATCGCTACGACCCGTACGGGAACAGCCTGAGCAAGACGGAGGGGGCGAGCATCCCGAACCCGTGGCAGTACGCGGGCGGCTACTATGACGCCGAGAGTGGGCTCTACCTGCTCGGCGCGCGCTACTACACGCGCAGTTGGGGCGTTTCAAGAGCGCGGGCATCGACAAGATCACGCCGCACACGCTGCGCCACTCGTTCGCCACGCACAAGCTCAACGACGGCGTCGACCTGCGCTCGGTGCAGGAGTTGCTGGGCCACTCCAGTATCGCCACGACACATCCAGTATCGCCACGACGCAGATCTACACACATGTCACCGCTCAGAACGAGCACGACGAGCCTGAAGAGCAGGGTAAGGGCGAGGCTGCGGCCGCCGAGGCGGTAGCGGCCGGCGTGGAGTAAGCCGCAACGCGCGATAATAGAGGATGGACGACAAGGATATTGACGATGGAGCGGATCTTATTCAGACGGTGCATTGGATGTCGCATCCGTAGTGCCCGCAAGGAAGTCGAGCAGTTCCGCCGGTGTCACGATTTGTAGCGTTCCCAACTCTGATGCATCCCTGAGTGACAAGAGATCGTCATCCCGACTGACCAGATACTCGGCCGCTCCACCAGCAGGTGGATCTGACCGTGCTCCTGGGCAAAGAGGACACGGGCAGGCTGACCATGCGGATTGATGAGGCCACTGACAAAGATGTTGGTGTCAATGACGACGCGTGGTGGGCGCTGCATGGTCCACCTGGCGTACCTCGATAACCGCTCTAGCTATTTCGGCTTCGATCTCATCGGGATCGGCATCGCGGTTGCGGTCGTGGATCTCTCGGATGGTGTCGAACAACTCGCGCGTTGCCTGGCTCTGAAACTGCTCGTACTGCTCGGGGCTGATGACGACCGCGACCGGCGTGCCGTGCCGCTCCACGATGGTCGGTTCGCTCTTGTCGTAGGCGCGGCTCACGACATCACCGAAGTTGTCCTGCGCCTCTTTTGTGCTCATTCGACTGGTCAACACACGCCTCCTTTCATAGTAGGGCGAGTATAGCTGATACGCGTATCTGGCTGTATTATTGCACACTTCATCGCGGGGCGTCGGCCCGCCTGGGACGCGCGTTGCTCACGGCGACCGAGGAGATGTTTGGGCTGTGGGACCGCCAAGTTGACCCGTTAAGGGGGTCTGCGTTGTCGTGCTCCTGTCATTTTGCGCGTGAGGATGTGTGCGCGGCGTGTCCTGCTGGTCGGGCAGCAGGCCGTCTTCGTCGAGCAGGCACATGAAGCAGGGCGGCTCGCCGCCCTGGTCGTCGCTCTCGTAGCGCGCATCGCGCTTGGTTGGCATAGCGGTCACTCCTTGGCTTGGCGCCTGGTCGTTCACTCGCCGGTGGCGCCGTCGGTCAACTCGCGCAGGATGTCGGCGTGGCCATTGTGGCGCGCGGTCTCCTCGATCATGTGGACTATGATCCAGCGCAGCGTGAATTCCTCACCAGGTCGTGCAGTGCGTTTCGCCACGTCGTCCAGGGCGCTTCGCTGTGCGATATCGCGCGACAGCCGCGCCTCTTGTTGGTAGAAGGCGATGACCTCGGCGGCCGTTTCGTGCGGTTCCACGCGGAACTCCGCGTCGGGGTCCTCGTCCGTCCAGGGGAAGTCTGGGTCTTCGCCCGCGAATATATGCTGGAACCACCAGCGCTCGACATAGGCGAGGTGCTTGACGAGGCTGAGCAGGTTGGTCCCCGAGGGCACGAAGGAGCGCCGCAGATCGGCGTCGTCGAGCCCGGCCACTTTCTGCAGCAGCGTGGCGCGGTGGTAGTCGAGGAACGTTTCGAGCGTTTCTTTCTCCGGCGCGTGGGTAGGTGGGTCTTGCCGCGCAAAGTCGTTCATCATGTCTCCTCATTGGTCGTAAGTTGTCGGTTAGCCGGTCAGAGCCAGCGTCGCGAGCACGGGGCGGTGGTCAGACACGCCGTCCCACGGGCCAATGCGCGCGTCGACGGTTTGCCACTGGCGCGAGTGGAACACGTAGTCGATGCGCACGAGCCACTGGGGGATGAACCAATCGTGCACGCGTGGGCGCGTGTCGTCAAACGACTTGTCGCCTGGGAAAGTGTGGCCGAAGCCGAAACCCTTTTCCCGCCAGGCGTCGCCCAGGCCGCGTGTGACGATGCCGTATGGCGTGCTCTGATCACCGGCGTTGAAGTCGGAGAGCACGAGCACGGGGTCCTGTTGCGCGCGCACGAAGTCGGTGATGACGTGCGCGGTGTACGCGCGCTGCTGTGTCTCTTCGCGGATCTCTCCCCGCGTGAGTAGCGTTGAGACCGGGTGGGCGTCGAGCACCATCACCGTCGCGCCCGCGAACCGCAGGCGCGCTACGAGCGGCGGGTCGTTCCATTGCCCTGGCAACGAGAGCCCCGTGGGTTGCAATGGGTAGCGGCTGAGGATGGCGGCCCCGCTCGACGTGCTTGTCACGTTCATGATCTGATACGGGTAGAGATCGGAGAGGTCGCGGCGCAACGCTTGCGCGACAGCGGGACTCACCTCTTGCAGGCCCACCAGGTCGGCGTCCGCACGGCGTATGGCCTCGGAGACACCGTCGGGGTTTGTGTTGGACACATGGACGTTGAAGGTCATGGCGGTCAGGCGTGGCGCGTTCGCGGGCGGGGTCGGGCGCCACGCCAGGGGCACGAAGAGGTCGCCGTAGGTTATGAGGAACAGGACCGTGCCGAACAGGGCGCACGCGCGTAGCAGGTAGCTCCGCACGACGATGGCGAGGGGCACGATGAGCGCCAGCGGGACGAACAGATAGAGCGCGAACGTGTCGAGCAGGAACGACCACCAGCGGCTGTCCCCCAGTAGCGCATGCACGACGACCCAGCCGAGCAGGACGGCGGCGTAGAGCAGCGCCAGGAGCGCGACGCCGGTCACCACGACACGGCTGATGATGCCCCGCCGCTTGCGGCCGCCCGTTTCAGTGGGTGGCATGTCCTCCCATCGCCGCGTCGTCTGTCTGAGTGCCATGCCGTGTCGCGCTCCCCGTCTATTCCACATTCATCATTCATCCAGCCGTGTACACGTAGTATGTCCCGTCTCGCGAATAGGGACAACCGCATAGCGGCGTAGGGCTGGCGGCCCTATACTTCAAGGTATGGAGCATCGTAAGCATGGGCGCCGGCCTGGCCCCAATGTCGCGGAATTACACACGCACGTCGGCGCGGCCGTCGACCCGGCCATTCTCTTTTCGATCGCCCACGATCAGGGTATCCGCCTCCCCACCAAAGACTATTGGGAGTTCGCGGAGTTGGTGACGGCCGCGCCCGGCAAGGTCAAGACTTTCGAGCAGTACCTCGAACTGTTTCACTGGACCGAGTTGGTGCAGAGTTCGCCCGAGGCTATATCCGCCTCGGTGCAATCGGTCATCGCCGGTGGCTACCGCCATGCCAACATCGACCTGATTGAGCTGCGCTACTGTCCGATGAAGCGCAACCGCGAAGGCGAGCGTGACCTCGACCACATCATCGTCGCCTCGGCCCACGGTATGGAGCGCGCCCTGCTGGAGTACCCCATGGTGCGCGCGGGGCTGATCCTATGCGCCGACCGCTCGCTCGACCCCGACGCTAACGACAACATCGTGCGCAAGGCTATTAAATACAAGAACTGGGGCGTCGTCGGGGTTGACCTGGCTGGCCCCGATGTCACGACCTTCGGTGGTGTGCGCCGGTTGGCCTGCGCCTTCCGCGAGGCTCAGGAGGCCGGCCTGGGCGTAACTGTGCACGCCGGCGAGAAGGGTACCCGCGAAGAGATGCTCGAGGTGATTGATGCGCTGCGGCCGCAGCGCATTGGTCATGGCATCAAGGCGGCTGGTGATCCGCGGTTGCTCGACCTGCTGGCCGAGCACGGCATCGTGCTGGAGATCTGCCCGACCTCGAACCTGAGCACAGGCGTCGTGCCCACGCTGGAGCGCTTCGCCGAAATTTTCGACCAGTTCCATCGCCACGGCGTGCGCTACTGCCTCAACACGGACGGCCCTGAGATGCTCGTCACGGACATCTACCGCGAACGCGATCTGCTGCGTGAGGCCGGCATCCTGACCGACGCGCAGATCGATGGCGCCGACGAGGTGGCGCGGCAGGCTACGTTTATTAGTCGTGAGTCGTGAGTCGTGAGTCGTGAGTCGTGAGTCGTGAGTCGGATGGGTGGTATGGCTGATGCATAGCAGGCAAATGGTTGACTCAGTACTCGTATAGTGATACGCTCTCACGACTCACGACTCACGACTCACGACTCACGACTCACGACTCACGACTCACGACTCACGACTCACGACTCACGACTCACGACTCACGACTCACGACTGGAGAGTAGACAGCAGTGGTACCCCGCCTGTTGCGCCTGCGCAATTTCATGAGCTATGGCGCCGAGCCGGTCGAGCTTGACTTCAGCGGCATCCACCTGGCCTGTCTGTCGGGTGGGAATGGGCACGGTAAGTCGGCCCTGCTCGACGCCATCACCTGGGCCTTGTGGGGTGAGAGCCGTGCGCGGCGCGAGGACGACCTCGTCTACCGTGGGGCCGCGGCGATGGAGGTTGAACTCGAGTTCGAGGTGGGAGGCGGTTGCTATCGCGTGCTGCGAAAGCGCACGCTGCGCCCCAACTCACCGTCGTCCGCGACGCTCGAGTTGCAGGTGCTGGGCGAGGGCGGCTTCCGGGCGGTCACCGGCGGGACGATGCGCGAGACGCAGGAGCGCCTGCTCGATGTGCTCAAGGTTAGCTATAAGACGTTCGTCAACTCTACCTTTCTGCTGCAGGGCCGCGCCGATGAGTTCACGGTCAAGTCGCCGACCGAGCGCAAAGGCGTGCTCGGCGAAATCCTGGGCCTGGAAGAGTACGACAAGCTTGCCGAGCGGGCGCGCAATGAGGCGCGTGAACTGGCCGCACGAGCGGGGGGCAAGCGCGCCGAGATCGGCCGGGACGAGGACGAGATAGCCAAGCGGCCGATGCTGCGCGCCGAACTCGTCGAGCTCGAGGCCAGGCATGCTGACGCTGTGACCGCGCTACGCGCGACCCGGCAAGCGATGGCCGATACTAACGCCGCGTACGAGCGCTGGAAAACCGAACAGCGTCTGCTCGATGGCGCGTTGAATACGATCAAGGCGACTAAGGCGGAGTTGGAGCGGGTGCGCGCCCGGCGCGCGGAGGACGCGCGCGTTGCCCGCGAGGCCGAATTGCTCCTGGCCGACGAGGGCCGCATCAAAGCTGGGGTCGACGAATTGCGCCGTATCCGTGAGGAGTTGGAAGATGCCGAGGCGCGCGCGAGTTGTGTGCGGACGTTGGACGCCGCTCAGACGGCCGCCCGGCACGATATCGCCCTCGCTGAGAAAGGCCTGCGCGGCGAGTATAAGACGGTGTGCGCCGAGGCTGAACGGGCCGCGCGCATCGCGGGCGGCGCGGAGGTGCTATGTCGCCAGATCGAGGAGTATACACGGGACGAAGCGTCTATCGCCACGGTCGAGGAAGATCGCGTGGGCGTCGCGCGCGATGTCGAGGCGGTGCGGGCGACGATCGCGGCGGCGCAGGAGGAGAACGCCGGCCTGGAAGGTGAGATGAAGCCGCTGCGTGAGCGTCTGAAGCTGTTGCGGGAAGAGGGCGCCGCGTGCCCCATCTGCCGGAAACCAATGGAGGACGAGGAGCGCCGGCGTCTGCACGCCGAATTCACGGCCGAGGGCGTTTCCAAGAGCGCGCGGGTCAAGGTCAATACCGCGACGTTGGACGGCCTCAAAGCGCGGCTGCAAAAGCTCAAGGAGCATGACATCGTCCTCGTCGCCACGCTGGAGCGGCTGCGTAAACGGGCCGGCGAACTGGGCGCGTTGCGCCAACGCTTGCAAGCCGTCGAGGAGTCCGCGCTGGCTGAGCGCGAGGCGCGGGCGCGCGCCAACACGCTACAGCGTACCCTGGAGGCGGAGGACTATGCGCCCGAGGCGCGGGCGCGCCTGGCGACGGCGCGGGCGGAGATCGACGCTGTTGGCTACGATGAGCGGCGCCACGCGGCCCTGCGCGCCCGCATCAAAGTGTTGAGCCCGCTGGAGGCGGATTTGTCGCGGCTGTCCACCGCGCGCACGCAGTATGACAGCGCGCGGGCCAATATCGCCGTCTACGACGAGGATCTGGCGCGCTGGGAGGACAAGGCGCGGCAGGATCAGCAGATCGCCGATGGGCATCGCGCGGCCCTGGCCGCGTTGGCGGATGTCGAGGCGCTCAAGCAACAGCGGGAGCGGGACGTCGCTGCGGCGGAAATGGCCGAAGGCGGCGTGCGCAACCACGTCGATAGGCTGCGCCAGCGTCTGGATCTGCTCTACGAAGTGGAAGATCGTCTGCGCGCGGTGCGCGCCGAGTTGGCCGCGTTAGAGAGCGGTGGCGACGCCCACGCCGAACTGTCTCGCGCCTTCGGCAAGGCCGGCATCCAGGCCATGATCATCGACAACGCGCTGCCCGAGTTGGAGGACGGCGCCAACCGTATTTTGGCGCGCATGAGCGACAACGGGATGCAGGTACGCTTTTCCACACAGCGTGAGAGCGCCAAGAAGGATGTCATCGAAACACTTGACATAAGTATTGCCGACGCCAATGGGACGCGGCCCTATGAGATGTACAGTGGCGGCGAGGCGTTCCGGGTCAACTTCGCTATCCGCATCGCCCTCTCACGCTTGCTGGCCGAGCGGGCCGGCGCGCAGCTGCAGATGCTGGTGATCGACGAAGGCTTTGGTACGCAGGATAGCCAGGGGCGTGAGCGGCTGGTGGAGGCCATTAACAGCATCGCGTCCGACTTCCAGAAGATCATCATCGTGACCCACATCGACGAGCTTAAAGACATGTTTACGACACGCATTGATGTCGTGAAGGACATTGGCGGTTCGCGCGTCGCGATAAGCGCCGCGTAATGGCTGTGCCTTCGTCGACCTATCATCCGTTTTCAATCAAAGGGCCGCCGCGAACTATCGTGGCGGTCCTTTGATTGTGCGGTAGGTGTGCCGTACGCGCCTATGCTTCACCGCCAGTGATTCATCAAGGGATAAATGACTCCCCCAGCCACTACCATACCCATAACTGTGTTGTAGGCCATGACGGCGCGTAGCGCATAACGCTTCCAGTGGTGGTTGCCGCGGACGCTCGTCGTCTTGATGTCCATAATGGTTTTCCTCCTTGGTGAGCCTGGCGCTTGCCGGAGCCATCACTGCCCCGTTGGGGTTATTATCGCACAAACGATATAGTTTGTGCAAGTGATGGGACAAATTGCATCTATGCAATGGTTGTGGCGATAGTGCGACTCGTTAGAGGGGGGCGTGCGATGGGTCGATAACGGGGAGGAGGCGCCGCGTGTCGCGTTCTAGGCGTGCAGCAGGGGCTGGGGACGCACCGTTCCCTCGGCGAGGGCATGTTCGAAGGCGGCCACGATCACCGGGTCGAACTGTGCGCCGGAGCCCTCGTGCAGCCGGCGGCAGGCCTCGTCAAAAGGAAGGGCTGGGCGGTAGGGACGGCTACTGGTCATGGCGTCGAACGAGTCGGCCACCATTAGGATCGCCGCGTCGCGCGGGATAGCATCCCCGGCCAGGCCGTCGGGATACCCGCGGCCGTCCTGGCGCTCGTGGTGGCTGCGCACGGCCGGCAGAATTTCGTGCAGGAAGGGTACCGCCGCGAGCATGTGTTCGCCGATGACGGGGTGCTGCTGGATGATCGCCATCTCTTCCGGCTCTAACGACGACGGTTTGGCCAGGATGGCGTCGGGGACGCCAATCTTGCCGACGTCGTGCAGCAATCCGGCCAAACGCACCCGCGCTACGTCGGTCGAAGCTAGATCCAGGGCGTAGGCGATGGCCGCGGCGTAGGTCGAGACGCGCTGCGAGTGGCCGCGCGTATAGCGGTCCTTGGCGTCGACGGCGGCGGCGAGCGCCCCGACCGTAGCCATATTGGCATGCTCAAGTTGAGCGGCGAGAGCGGCAGGATCGTGGCCGGACACGAGCAGAGCGTCCTCAGGGCGGCCCACGCGGCCTTTGCCGCGGTGCTTGGCGGCGTACGAGGCGCGGTCGGCCATCTGGATGAGCTCTTCGCGTGTGGCCGCGTGCAGAGGCAACGCGGCCACGCCAACGCTAGCGTCGACGCGTACCGTCGCGCTAGCCATGACGACGCGCAGCCCCGCGATGGCGGCGCGCACCCGCTCGGCGACGTCGAGCGCTTCATCCATGCCGGTCTCCGGTAGGATGAGCGCGAACTCGTCACCGCCATAGCGCGCCGCGATATCCGTCGTGCGCGCGGTCTCACGTAGGGCCGTGGCGATTGCCGTCAAGGTGGCGTCGCCGGCCTGATGCCCGTAGGTATTGTTGATCGTCCCGAAGTCATCCAGGTCCACCATGAGTAACGCAAGTGGGCGGCCATCTCGACGCGCCCGCGCGGTCGCTTCCTCCAAGCGTGTTTGGAAAGCGCGATGGTTGAGGAGGTCGGTGAGCCCGTCCTCCGAGGCGCGTGCGAGGGCGCGCTCGTGCAGCCGGGCATTCTGCAAAGCGGTCGTCGTCTGCATGGCCAGAATGGACAGGATATCGCGATCGTCGCGATCAAGCTGTTTGGTGAAGCCCGTGAGGCGTAGCAAGCCAAGAAATCCAGCGCCCTCTTGCTCTAAGGCCGCCAGGATAGTGCGTCCATCCCTCTCGATGACCTCGTGTATACCCTGGTTGGGCGTTAGAACCGTAGCCATGAGGCGCGCGGGCTCCTCCACGAGCGTGGCGTCCCTATCCATGGAGCCTGGCGCCAGCGCGACGCGTGTCAACTGAGCGGGATTATCTTTGTCGCGCAGATAGATCGCCGCCGTCGCCGCGTCGAGTATGGCGCGCGCGGCCTCCGCGACGGGGCGTAGGAGCTCCGCTTCCGCCTGTTGTAGCCCGAGGTGTTGGCCTACCGCCAGCACAGCTTCCAGACGGGCGCCGCGTCGTTGCGCCTGGGCTATAGCGCGTAGGGCCACGCGTAAGGCGACGATTGGCACGATAAAAAGGGCCAGCAATAGTGGTTGATACAGCCATGCCACGGCTCCAAGGATGCCGATGCTGGCGGCCGCTAACTCGGGCAGGAGGGTACGACGGTAGTTATCGGCCCAAATCTTCCACGGGGCTTGCCGTTCGAGCAGCGAGAATAGGCCAAGCATGACGCCGACGTCCAGGACGTAATAGACGAGGATGACCTGGGCCAACACTGGGATCGCCGCTATGATGGTGGTCTGGCGTAATACGGTTGCCGGGTCGGCGACCAAGGAGAAAAGAGAGCTATTCAGCCCGACGAGGAGCGTCGCGTGGCAGATGTTGAAAAGCCGCTTATACAGCGGCAAGCCGGTGTACGTCAACTGCCACATGAGCATAGTCGCGAGGGCGATGAGCAGCGGGGCAGGGGCGGGGAAAAGCAGGATGGCGGCGACGTAGACGGCGGTCGACAGGCTCTGCTCACTCGCGCCGCTTATCTCTAGAGCCGTGCGTTCACAGATGTACGCTAGCAGCACGAAGACAGCGGGCGCCCACATCGTGGCGAGCTGCTCCCGCCAATGTGGGAGCAGCCCGACGATGGGACTAAGCTGCGCGATGATCAGTAGCGCGCAACTTAGATAGACGGCCCAGAGATACCAGCGTAGGGCGCGCGGCAACTCCCGCATCTAATCCTCACAAGAGCTTGTGTCTTTACATTGTAGGGCTGCATAAGCTAGCATAGCATACCTCTTCCTGCAGGGTCTGTGAAAAGTCAGGCAGAGCGGGTCCTGGGGACAAGGAAGCGCAGAGCCTTGGTGGGGCGGGAGCGCAGATGCTGCCGGAAGGCGGCGATTTCGCTGGTGCCGGTGCGACGAATGAGG
>JAABUL010007919.1_pt1 | contig 11115 bp, 10 predicted proteins | sample 5559151 | NCBI WGS metagenome assembly JAABUL01 (sample SAMN10711876, study PRJNA513368) | rock metagenome | isolation source: Antarctica rocks | place: Antarctica: Victoria Land, Pudding Butte sud | reverse complement strand
TGAAACGCATCCTTCGGATCCTCTGAGGTACAGCGTACAATGGAGTCAGCGGCAACGCCACGGACCAAAACACTGATCGGCATTGGCAAGGTATCTGTATATGTGAATACATCTTTGTTTTTTGCTCTCATATCTTTGCAAATCACATCTCTGGTGATTCGTATCGAAAGCGTAGAGCATTCTCCCTACTTACCAACTTCAACCTCTGACCAAAAAATTCCTATAACACGAAAGCTTTCCCATCTCTCTTTCAATCTTTCTCCTTCTCGCACTACATTCAGCCCAGCTTTCCTTCTCTCTCCTTCTCGCATCACAACCCCCTCAAACCTCCCATTCTCGCTCCCTCCCATCACACCTCTCCCACCACACACCCATCATGTCCGTCCACTACCCCCAACAATCGTACCTGCCCCCCCACCCCCTCCCTCTCCTCTCCCAACTAACAACCCTCCAGCTACAACCCCTCGCAGCCCTACATGCCACCCCCAACAATGGGCCCAACACCCCACGGCACCGCACCTCCAGTTGGTCTCCCCATTCCCTTCTTCCTCCCTTTCTCTCCACAAGCCTCCCCTCCCATTGAATCCCCTCGATTTTAACCCTCCATAGATGCATTATCCAGTAACACCCGCCCCAATCGTCGAAGAGAAGCGAGGGCTGCGCATCGTCCGGGATCCATCTAAGAAGCCTCAGCGGGTGTGGTGTGGTGGATTTAGGTTCTCGTGGTTTGATTGCTTGACTGGGTCCAGTGTTGCGCGGTAGGTGGATGGGGAGGGGAGCTAGGTGGGTTGGGAAAGGGGACGGGGGGGAAGGGTTGTGAGTGTACGTTGGGAACAAGTACGTACACAAATATTGAAATGCATGTTTCGGTGATGAGAGGTTTATGTTGCACCAGTAATGCTCGGTGTGCCGCGGCGCGGCGAGCCCCAGTAAGTGAAATAGATTCGACGATAAGCATTTTGCATATGATATCGAAAACGGCCTGGGCTATATGTCAAATTTTCGCGTCCAAGCGATCGAAATTCGCCTCTTCGACATCATAAGCCGCTCTGATTACCCTCGTGATATCCCTCAGCTGCACCCACGTAACAGTATATGGCGGCGCAACAATGACATGATCTCCTCTCACGCCATCAACCGTCGCCGCCCCCGGATAGACCGCGACCCCAAACTCCAATGCTCGAAGTTGGACCTTCAATCCAAACCCCACACTAGGGTCAAAGCTCTCCTTCATCTCCCTGTCACGCACGAACTCCACAGCCCAGAAGAGTCCCCGCCCGCGAATATCGCCTACGTACTTGCAGCCCTCGAGGTCGCGGCGGAGGTACGTTTCCAATAGCTGGCCCATCTCCTTGCAGCGCTCGACGAGATGATCACGCTTTAGTATCTGCTGTACCGAGAGGGCGATTGCGCATGTGAGAGGGTGGGCTTGGTAGGTGTGGCCGTGGTTGAAGCCTCCTGTCCCGTTTCGCAGGACAGCAATGATCTTGCTGTGGACGAGGACAGCAGCGATAGGCGCATACCCGCCGCCGAGACCTTTGCCGATGGTCAAGATGTCTGGGACCACGTCTTCCTGCTCGAAGGCGAAGAAGGTGCCTGTCCGGCCGACGCCGCACATGACCTCGTCGAGGATGAAGAGGATGCGGTATCGATCACAGATTTGGCGGATTGCTTTAAAGTATCCCGTCGGCGCGGGTGTGCAGCCTGAGGTCGCACCCACGACGGGTTCAGCGACGAAGGCGATGACATTGCTCGGCCCAAGCCGTTGGAACTCGGCGTCTAGCTCTGCAGCAAGGCGGGCGACGTAGGCGGACTCTGACTCCGCCGGGTCTTGATAGTGATACGCGAAGGCTGGAGATACGTGACTGATGTTTGGGATGAGGAGTGGTTGATATGGTATCTTTCGAGGGAGGTTGGACGACATCGAGAGAGCGCCTATGGTCGTACCGTGCCATGATTGGCTGCGGGCGACGAAGTGGATTCGTTGGGTTTGGCCTTGCTCGAACCAGTATTGGCGGGCGAGTTTCATGGCGCCGTCCATGGCTTCGCTGCCTGGATGAATAATAGTCAATGCGTTGCAAGTGTGTTTAAAGAGATGGTAGTTATCTCAACAAGCAATGGGTATGAGAGTAGTATGGGCTCATACCGACTCAAACACGAGTGATGCGACGGGAATTGAAGCCAAAGCTTACCACTGCCTACGAACAGCGCCTTTTCCAGCCCATGTGGATTACCGTCGAGCAGTATACGTGCCAAGTCCTCTGCGGACTCGGTGGTGTAGGCTCCAGTGTGCACATAGCTGACCTGGCTCATCTGCTTGGCTGCAGCGACAACCACCTCTTGGTTGCCATGACCGAGGATAGCGACAGCAGCGCCTCCGCAGGCATCGATGATGGTCCGACCATCTCCGAGGTACAGCTTGATTCCCGAAGCGTGTGTCACGCTATGAGGAGGTTCGTGTAGAGAGCGATGCAGGAGCGCCGAATCAGTCATTCCCTTAGCCGAATGAGTGAGCTTTCGTGAAGCGTCAGGTTCCACTGAGGGCTGTCAGCCTTGATTGAGTTGCAAGCCAAGTCCTCAACAGATCACGCTTTCGAATATAGAAAGATTATGACGGGCCAAATGATGAGAGGAGGTTCAATCGCTATCTGTACTTACCCCGCTCCTGTCCTCTCATAGGCGATACCCAGGGATGAAGCTCTTTATCTGAGGGAGTGAAGGGTCTGCCAGTCATATCAGATTTCGCACAGTAGCGCCATGCCGGTATCGAAATTCCATATAATGAATAGCGTTGTGAATTGTAGGCTGGCCGGGAATTGGACGGTGATTGACCAGGTTCGCTCGCATGCATACTTGGGATCTCGCTCATGATCTCAAATCCGTATTGACATACTTCGAGCGCTCCTACCCAGGCAAGAGTAGCGAAGAACAGTGCGAGGATACGATAGGGATATCTGACACGATATAGTGCTATCGATAGACACATCCACTTTACAGCAGTGATACATGCAGTAGAGGCCGCCCAAAGAAAATTGAACCAAACAACACGGAGCATGAACATACCTTACAGAGCTGTCTTGCGGGAGCGCGCAGCTTGTGTATACATGGCTCTACAGCCTCGCATTATAATCAATGCTTTGAGGTAGCGAATGTATGAGATTGCAACTCCAGATGAGAACCGTGGCATCGCTGACAAAGAGAGAAGGGCCTTCTGCTCATGTATGGGCTAAGATGATAGCACCTCTGAGTTTAAGAATAAAGGTGCAGAAGCTGTGGACTACCACGAGATAGTCGGTAGAAAAGGTTCGGTGTCATTTCATGGTCAACGTTGATGTTCTATCACATGTGCCATGGGGAAGCTGTCCTCGCTTTGGTCATCAACTCTGTCTCTTTTGAGCCGTGGTTTAGACCACGGCTTCTACGACAGATGGGGTCCTCCATCGCAGCCAAAATTTGGAGGTTCTTGGCGCGCTCAAGGCAGTGATGGTGGCCGAGATCACACCCGACCTGAACCCAATTCCTATCGACGAACGAGCTGGAATAAATGGTGCACCCAGGACTTTCAAATGAAAGCCGGAGATACACAAGACATAGCACGGGGATAGTGCCTCTGTATGGATCTAGTCATGGTACTAGACATTTTCCGATGACCATTGCGCGGCTCGATCAACGGGAATGTACCTTTCGTGTGGATGACCCTGCAGCCGGTCGCGTGCTCAAAAGTGTCTCCAATTGCCTGGGTCCATCTGCTACTCTTTCTTGGCTGTAGAAGAGTATAAACAGCTTCGCAATGATCGTCTTGCATCAGTAGTAGCAAGACGTGTACGTCGTGGTGTCTGTGTGGCATCCTGCTACCGTTCACGAAGTACGCTTAATCTCTGCAATAGGCTCGCCCTGCTCAGCCTGTTCCCTGACCTCTTGCTTTTCCTTCTCCTGTGGAGTTTGAGTCTTCAACTGCAGCGCATGGATTCCGCCTGCAGCATCTAGCTCTTCTTTCAGCAAGGCGTAGACCATCCGATGTCGCGCTGGTTGAGGCTTTGCCTTGAAAGCGTCTGAAACAATGACTAATCTGAAGTGGGTTTCTTTCGATATATTGCCCTGCATGGCTTTGTGGTGAGAATGCATGTGGGAATCGTTGTAGATCTCGAGGACCAAGGGCTTGAAGGCTTCGCTGATCTACTCCATGATCAGCAGCGTTCTGCACATATGGGAGGTAGGAGGAAACGGAAGGTGGAGGAAGCTACCTTCACCCGGACAGCGTCTTCGATGGGTCTTTGAGACATTGTTGAAATGGATCTCCTGAATCCGGTGGCTATGGTACGAAGCATTGAAGGCTGAGAATGCTCATCGGGACATACCAGGTCTATCTCAACCTCCTAGTGCGGGAGCCTCTGCTATCAACAAGAGGGTGGTTGATATTCCAAACAAATGAGCGAGCTGCCGCAGTGCTCGCGCCTACCAAGTCCGAGAGCCCTATGAGTACTCAAGTGACAAGACTACAAGCGAACCTAACAGAAAATACGGCCAACAGCTCCGGCAATGCTGTCCCTCAACTACCGAACCCTACAACGTCACAACCCTGAGGGAGCTGCTGTCCTGGACTGGCCCCAGCGAACAGCACTTTAATTTACCCCAATCGAACGACCCATGGATCGCTCTCTCCATGACCGGGTCCATCGTACAGCTGTTGCTGCGGGGCACCCGGCGTAGTCTGTTGTTCTCCACATCAACCGCCACTCAGTTGATTCGGAAGACAGCCTACCCAACTGCCTTTATGCGAATGGCTTCTACTCTGCCCAGACTACCGCTTTTCGATGCCATTGCGGGTCATGATCCCCAAAGTACCGCCGTTATCCATTGCGCTTCCGGTCGAAGATTCGCATACGGGAGCCTACTGAAAGATGTCGCAGACGCCAAAGAGCGGTTGCGCGAGGCCGCGGGGCCTCAGGCGGTACAAGGACAGAGGGTCGCTTTCTTGGTTGAGAACGGCTACGACTATGTGGGTGCGACTTGGTTTGCTCGGGATGTTGCAAAGGTCGCTGATGGCAGGCAGTAACATTACTATCCATCCTTGGTAGCAATGGCATTGCTGTCCCACTGTCGTCCGGATTTCCTGCTAGCGAGCTACGCTATATACTTGATAACAGCGAAGCATTGATATTGCTGTCATCGATCAAATTCAGGCCGAAAGCCGAAGAAGTGCTCAAAGAGGGCGTAGAGAGGCAAGTAAAGTATGTGGCAGTGGAGAAGAAGGAATCTGGTGCAACATCAAGCCAGCATTTCCAGCTTGAGGAACTGGTAGACGACCTCGGAGGCATGATGCTGTACACTTCAGGGACGACAAGCCGACCGGTATTCGCATCCTGTTCGGCAATCGAAACAGTGCTGACAATAGACTGCTCGCAGAAAGGTGTTTTCCTTCCCCAATCCGTTCTTACAGCCCAAAGCCAGTCACTGCTGAGAGCCTGGAATTACACCGCCCAGGATCATATCCTCCACGTCCTCCCTCTTCATCATATTCACGGTACCGTTAATGCCCTTCTTACCCCGCTCTTCGCTGGCTCGACCATCGAATTCTTATTTCCTTTCAATGTCAACGCCGTCTGGGAGCGTCTGGCGGCGCCGTTCCTCCCGCAAGACGAGATCCAAAGGCGACGCAAGCCTCCCATCACCTTCCTGACCGCTGTTCCGACCATCTACAACCGTCTAATCGCCTCGCATCAGGCTCTCAAATCGCCAATCTTCGATGCATCAAAGAGAGCTTTGTCGCCCGAAATCTTGCGCCTCAACATGTCAGGATCGGCTGCGCTACCTACGCCCACGAAGAAAGCATGGTCAGAGCTTAGCAATGGCAATGTGCTGCTAGAGCGATATGGGATGACTGAAGTGGGGATGGCATTGAGCTGTGGACTTGATTTCCACGACCGAGTCGATGGAAGTGTAGGTTGGCCCTTGCCGTCTGTCGAAGCACGCCTCGTGGATTCCGAGACCAATGAGGTGATCAAGGAAGGCGAAGAGGATGCTGACGGCAAGGAACGGGAGGGCGAGATTCAGCTCCGCGGACCGACAGTGTTCAAGGAATATTGGCGCAACCCGAAAGCTACGGCCGATGAGTTCGTCGAAGGGGAAGATGGCAAAGGCCGATGGTTCAAAACCGGAGATGTTGCGACTAGGCGAGCTGTAAAAGGCGCTGGACAGAGTGGCCAGGACTGGGCGAAGGGCCCGATGTACTTTATTCGTGGGCGGAGGAGTGTTGATATTATCAAGAGCGGCGGCGAGAAAATCAGCGCTCTAGAAATAGAACGGGAGCTACTATCTTTGTATGAGTCCCCTGTTTGTGCTTGGCTTGGAATGCTGACATCGCGAAGACCTCAGATTTCCGAAGCAGCTGTCGTGGGCGTCAGTTCCGAACAATGGGGCCAAAAGGTCGCTGCTGTGGTGGTCTTGCATTCAGAGCATGCCCAGAGTGGCAGAGGAGGCAAAACCTGGGGCGTTATGGATATGAGAAGAGCACTCAAGGATAAGCTGGCCAACTACAAGATACCGCAAGAATTGAAGGTTGTCGACGCGATTCCGAAGAATGCAATGGGCAAAAGTCAGTGTTCCACCACTTCACTTACTTTGATCTCTCATGCTAATTCTAGCTAGTCAACAAGAAGAGTCTAGTCAGAGAAGTGTTCAGTGACTCCGCTTAAGTTCGACTAGAACCGACCAAGACATTGAGACTACTCGGCCGTCGTCTTGGTCATGTTTGGCTACAGACTCGTGATGATGATATATAAAGGAATCGCTGCGTAGATATATATACTAATCATGCAATTCAAATATCACCTAAACCGAAAACAGAGATTATTCCAGTAAGGGTTTAGCATTCTTTTCACACATTTCTCTCAGCCGCCTAATATCGTTCGCTATCTCGTCTCCGAATCCACTCTTCTTCTCCTTGTGAAAGAAAGACCGATCCAACCGGTCCACCGCTTCTTCACCTCGATGGCCTTTCTTCCGATCTAATCCCGACCAAGAACGGCTGGAGCCAGACCCATGGGCTACGCATCATCAAATAGACGTCATGCTAAGCTGTCAGCTCATTGCTTCCTCCTTGATTGTCCCCTACTCTGCCAGGCGTTGCTCGAATTGAAGTCCCAGAATTGAAGCCACCAATAGAATCGCCGAACGGAGGGTGTCGCATTATCGTGGCTTTGAGCGAAGTCAATGTCTTCGACAAAGTTTATGTGACAAAGATGATGTGAGCAAGAATGATTTTGCGAGTGCAAGGGGGTCAGTCCTCAAGGAGTGTGCGCTGGAAGGTAAAATTGATTCTACGGGAGGGATGGGTAAGCGGGTTGCTCGGTTTTCAAGATCAAGGCTACTTTGTCCTCGTGACAGGCTTCCACAGGCCAGGAGAAGGATCTTCTTGTCGGCGTTTTCGATATTTCAAATGCCTCGAGACCCTTTACGATACAGCTTCCGCGCAAGGCTGCAAAGACCCTTTCGCTCTAACGCTCACCAACAAGGAAACCCAACGTATTGGTCCACAAGAATACCTTAGTATAGAGGCTGATCTCCCTCAAGGGCTCAGGTAGCGTGCTTCGTTCGATTGGTGGCTCGGTGTTTCAACAGGTCTGGGTCAACGTCTGGTTCCTCGCCTCGACCTTCAATACGATGTGTGTCCGCCAAGGGAGGATTGGGATTTATAAGACTCGCGGTAAGCAACCCAGTCCGATCTCTTGGATTTGTTTTGGTTGAGGCGAAGAATGATGCTGGCTACTTTATTGACCGGAAGGACAGGGTCTAAACGCAGGAATTTGGTAAGAAAGGCCGCTGTGGACGGATACGGCTTGATTGACCTGCATGAAAGATTCACGGAGCATTGCTTTACCCACGCTCCACGCTTGGAACAATCAACACAGAGGAAAGACGAACAAAAAGGATAGCGTAGCAGTCTCGATACAGCATACTATGGAAGTATTCAGGTCGAAGTAGGCCTTGCAGTGCCTCTATGTACGGAACATCTCATCGTATGGGCAGTATTTTTGTTTTTCGCTTCCCGGACCCAGCTAGGAAGCTTTCTTAGTACATCGAATGTTGGTCAGGCTCCGATTGTGCGTTGTCTGACGAATTCGTCAGTTCTCATGGAAAGATTTGGTACCTATTGCGTACGTGAGTCAAACAACAATCTGGGAGCAGCATCATTGACGGGAAATAATAATGGAGGATATGCGTCCATATCGGAGCAAACCCTGCCAGTGAGAGAGAGGATGATTGAAGTCTTCAACGTACTTGGATTTCATGCAGCTATTTCGTTTCTACGACCGGGTCTTACCCTCCCCACTGGCTCCATTGGCTGCGTCCGAATTAGCAAGACCGCACCAAAAGACTACTCCTTCGACCTCTCCGCCCACTCCTCCGGGATCTGATCGAGAAAAGGCCATTGCCACTGCCTAAACGCACCCTCCTTCGCAAAGAACCATATCCGCCTTAACCATCTCCCCCTCCCATACGCATCCTCCTTATACCCCGGTAGCACCGCTTCGATCTCCGTATCCCAATACGTCTTCAGCGCTTTATCTTCCTCCGAAAGCTCCGGATCCCTGAATTGGTCGTCTGTCAGATACCCATCAGAAAGCCCAGGCTCTTCATCCGGAAAATGCCAGATCCATCGCGGCGGGATACGTGCCAGAGGTGTAGGCAGCGCGAGCACATCATCCCAGTCGATAATCCCACAGATCTTCCACACACCGCTGGACTTGGAGGCCATGACATTGCGGGGTTCGAGATCCCAGTGGTGCAGCACGATGGGGAATGGTTGGTCCTTGAAGGACCCTTCGTTTGCCATATCTTGCAGCATGGCTTTGAGTTTCTCGAAGCGCGGGGTTATGGAGCATGAGAATTCGTGTTGCCCGCGGTCTCGCTCGTCTTGGATCCACTTGTCCAGGTGCGATATCAACAGCAACTTGACATCCGGACCTGCCCGATCGCGGATAACTTCGCGGTCTACCAAGGGCTCTTCGGCAAGTGCATCGAATACATTGACAGCCGGCTCCTCTGTGTCAGAATAGTCGTTCGCTTTTGCGGCCAGGGGAGCCGACGATGCGAAAGTACCCGCCGTGGCAAATCTGACGGATTCAACCTTGACGAGAAGATTGCGGAACTCGTCCACGATCGCATACTTATCCGCATAATCCATGGTTTTCCACAAATTATCTAGCGACTCGCCCGGGATCCGCGTCTGGATGGTGTAGGCTTTGTTCAGAACGTTATCTTCGGTAGTCGAGTAGGCTCTGATGCGTGGTACGGGCAGCTTGTCCTTCAGATAACCTAGCAGAACGATATCGTTCTCCATCGTCTCGTGCCGGCCATCGGATTCGCGGATGAACCCGTCGATAGCCACACGGAGGATATATTGTTCTGTTGGATCTTGGAGGGATGTTAGGGCGTAGACGCAGTTCATGTAGCCGTAGCCATGCTGGATGGCGTCGATCGAGAAGTCTGTAAGTCCGATATCTTTCAGCAATTGCTGGATCTTTACTCTGTAGTCTTCGAAAGACTCCATAACGGAGCCGCCAGATTCATCTGATGCGACGGATTCATTATCGGAGTGGTTGGAATGATCAACATTGCCTGCGTGTTCGCCCTCTTCCATCTTCAAATTCTCAATTTGCAGACAGCACTCTCCTTCCGGTGTTGTTGTGCAAAGGTCTGGCAGGCTCATAGCGGCAAACGTTATTCTATCGTAAGTTTGCTCCGTGGAATGCTGGGGTTGGTTTGTTTGTTTTGAGCTAATGTCGAATGCGCTTCCATATACTTAGTACGAATTGGCTGATGTATGTTCGAACGATTCGTGTCTTTTAGATGGATGGAGACCATTTCACAACAGAAGCGGTGTTATGAGCAGATGTCTTTCTCCCTGTTCCTCCCATTACTTTCATTATTATGACCAGCCTGTGAGACTTCGTTAAGTCGGTCTGCAGGCTTTGTCCTTGTTCTGTCTTATGAACAATGACACTGTCATATTCAATTCTCGCTATGGTGAGGACCAAATTCATCGGCCAGACTCACACTGCTATCGTTCTATTCCTTTCACTGTGCGATGACGCTTGTTCAGTCGGATCTCTTCCGTCGGGTCTCTTCCGTCGCTCCCAATACGACCTCATTAATCGTTTCACTCCCACAATGACCAATACTCTATGATAATCTGACTCGACACAATGCCTTTGTTAGGTCTACACAACAGTTAGACACCACTTGGCAGATATCAACCTCTATGCCTACTTCAATGGTCTCGCAGGCCTATCCATTCCCAAACATCAAACCACTTCCGGAAGCAAAGCAAAAGATCGAGACATAACATCTTCTTCTCCAAAAGACCATATCCCAAACGGTCGAATCAACAATCATCAATCGAGAATGTCCGGGGCTTCGAAGATCAAGACCCACCACTGTCCGAAGGAGGACAAGGGCAACTGCCGACGCAATCGCAAAGCCAAAACTCCCCATGGCCTGGTATTGTCACAAGCACGAGGCGTACTGCTCCAAACCCGGCCACGTCGGTGTGTTCCTTCAGGGTCAGCAATGTGCGAGTTGTTTGGCGGAGCAAGGACTGCGAAGATAGATAAGGGATTAGAGTAGTTTTCGGATCGATTATTGCCTAAAATGGATATTATAGCTTATGTTTCAAGAGTTGTAATTGCCCAAAATGAAAAATATCGCTTCTATTTTAGAGAGAGTAATGCCTCGAATTAAAAAGAGCTTTGCAAGTCACTTGAAGCAATATTAACAAACAAAACTTCTAGTTTTGTGTTATATTTGATGATCAATATGTGTGATTTACGTTTAATTTGATTTCGCTTTATTTTGTCGTCGAAAGAAGTAATTGCAATGCGCTTTGATCACGTTTATAAAGATCTAAGAATGTTGTTAAAAAAAGTAATTAACAATGCGCTTTAATTACATTCATAAATTGTCTAAGAATTTATATTTATTAAGACAAGTTTTGTGTTTCACGTAACGTAGATGCAATAAGTCGAAAATAATAGTTTTTTTACTAATTGTTAATCGACATTAAATAGAAATTCTAAAACAAAAAAAAATAGAAATTCTAAAATAAGAAAAAAA
>JAABUL010007917.1_pt1 | contig 11119 bp, 6 predicted proteins | sample 5559151 | NCBI WGS metagenome assembly JAABUL01 (sample SAMN10711876, study PRJNA513368) | rock metagenome | isolation source: Antarctica rocks | place: Antarctica: Victoria Land, Pudding Butte sud | reverse complement strand
TTAAAAATTTATATAAAAAATAAAAATATAATAATTATATTAAATATATATTTTACAAATAAAATAATAATAAAAAATAGAGATTTTTTATAAAATTTTATTTTAATTTAAAAATTTTAAATATAAAAATTTTAAATATAAAAATTTTAAATTTTAAATTTAAGACTTTAAATTTATAATTTTTTATTAATTCTAAAAAATTTAATAAGATTATATTATTTATATTATATATATTAATATAATATAAATTTTAAATATAAATAATTTATATAATTTATATATATATAAGATATTATTTTATTTTAGTCTTATAATATATTTCTAATAAATCTTATTATTAAGTAATATTAATCCTATTATATAAAATAGCTTATATAAATTTATTTAAAATATTTTAAGTTATTAAATATATATCTAATAATTTAAGATATTTTATAATCTTAAAAGCTAATATATAAATTTTTATAATATATAACTATATAAGATTACTAATATACTATTTAATAGATAATTATAAGATAATATTATCTTTATTAAGAGGATAGTTTACTAGTTATAAATAGTTAGTTATTAGATATTTTAAGATATAATAAGAGTTTACTAAGAGATTTCTTACTATTAAGTTACTACTCTTAATAAATAAATTAATCTAATATATTTAATAGATTACTTAGTCTAAGACTACCTAGTTTATAACTAGCTTATTAATTAGGTAGATAGGCCTAATAAGAAGATAAGTAAAAGGTAAAAGGTAGTTATCTTATTAAGATAATAATATTTTAATAAGAAAACTCTTATATTTTACTTAATAAAATTAAAGAAATCCTTTAACTATTTAATTAATAAGTAAGAATATATAGATATTAAGGATATTATTAATAGAAGGCTTTAATAGTATATAATAATATTTAGTATTATAAAGTCTTTAATAGGCGTCTTAAATAAGTATTAAATAGATTAGGAATATAGTAGTAAATAGAAGATTAATAGATTAGTAGGATTAATATTATAAGACTAGTATCTTTAAGGCTAGTATTCTTATTAATATATAGTATAGTACTTAGTAACTTAGAATAAGATCTTCTATAATATTACTACTACTTATAAAGTATATTTATAAGATAGTAAGAAGATAATTTACTAGAAAGGTAGAAAGCCTATCTAAGTACTAATATACTAGGCTTAATTTAGCTAGTAGCCTCCTAGGCTAAGTAATATACAAAGATATAAAGTCTTTAGTAATAACTATAATATAAGTCTTAAAAGGCTATTATAATAGAGTTTTTCTAAAATTTATTTAAATACTAAGAATTTAGTAGTAATTCTATTAAAGTAGCCTTATACTTATAATATACTAATTAGTAATATATAAATTAGATATTTTTAATATTAGGATATCTAATACCTTTACTATTTATCTATTATTTATACTCTTTTAACTATAATTATAATAGGTAGTTTTTATAAGATATACTTTATAATAAGAATACTTAATAATAAGTATATAGTAAGTAGAATAACTTTATAAAATAGATATAAGAAATTATAAAATCTAATATATCTTAAAATAAATATTATATAGGACTTTTAGTATATTATACTAAATCTATACTATTAATTAGGTATAGACTATATATTTCCCTAGCTTTTATAAGAATTTCAGGTATAGTTTTCTATTTAGATATTATAAAATTTATATCTAGAAAGTATATCTTATTAGTAAAATTACTACTAAATTCTTAGTATATAAATAGATTTAATAAAAACTCTATTATACTTAAGAATAATATTAAAGTTATACTTAAAGTACTACTTCCTATTACTAATATTAAGAGTATATCTAAGAGATTACTTCCTATTACTAATATTAGGAGTACGCCTAGAAAACTACTTCTAGGAAAGGTTACCCCTAGAAGACTACCTTACTAAGCAGGCGCTAAGCTTAGTAAGAGGGGTATATACTTATAAAGATAGAGTATATACTTATAAAGATAGGATATATACGTAAAAGAATAGGATATACGTATAATAGAAGCCTATAGATTTTCTATATTAGCTTATATTAGTATGTATAGGTCTTTATAGGAATGACTAGTAATATAATATCGTACTGAGATGGTAACCCTCCTGTGTTCTATAATTGAACATGCTTCTTGCTAAGTCGTTGTATAATCCCAAATAATTGCAATCTACTCCTTAGCCAGACTTCAACATGCTCTTAAGTCATCTCAAGTGCGTCCCTGTTTGGATGAGTGCATCAGTCATCGTAGCTTGCAATGCGCTGGTATTTGGGTAAGTCCCCAAGCACTGGCACCCTCCATAAGCATGCTCACCTATATTAAGTATCAAGGCTCGACACGGGAACAATTGGCCCAGTGACCGTAATGCCATCATTCATCGCAACTTTCGGGAGCTTCTCTGCAACTTTGCACGGAGTGATCGTCTCCTCAATCCTCGTCACCGGAGCGCTCGTGTCGTTGCTGGGTGGCATCCTGGCCGACCGCTACGGCCGACCGCAGATGATCGCGCTGGGTTCTCTGATTTTCGGCATCGGGGCCGCTGTAGAAACCACTTCCGTAAGATTAGCAATGTTCATCATCGGTCGTCTCATCAAGGGTGTTGGCGAGGGCATATTCCTCATGACTGTGTATGTGTTGGTGGCGGAAATATCACCAGCTAAGCGGCGCGGCACCGTGACCAACATCACGCAAATCATGATCAGCTCTGGCATTGTGTTGGGGTATTTCATCTGTTACGGCACTCAGGTAATGAATGGATCGTTGTCTTGGAGGCTCCCACTCGCAATACAGGCGACAATCGCCCTGATTAATGCCGCGGCATGCTCGCTGGTCCCGCAAAGCCCGCGCTGGCTGCTCATGAAGGGGCTCACTGAACAGGCGCGACAAACCATGGCTCAGCTGGAAATTGCGGCGGAGGAGCAGGAAGAGCTGTTCAGGCACGTGGTGGCAGGACTCGAGCATTCTCCCAACTTGTCATTTTTGGACAGTGTCAAGGTGACGCTGCACGGTTTTAAGAACGCTTTTGCCGCACCTGTCAGGGGTCGCACGATTTTTGGGTGTTTCATTCTCGCAATGCAACAGTTCAGCGGTATTGACGGTTTGCTTTACTATGCGCCCATTATATTCAGGCAGGCCGGCCTTCGCTCAACACAGGCCAGCTTCTTCGCGTCTGGGATTAGCGCGCTTGTCATGATGATCATCACTGTCCCAGCTACGCTCATGTGCGATATGTGGGGTCGCAGAACGTCAAGTCTTGTCGGAGGTTCTCTCACGTTCTTCTTTATGCTTCTAATCGGTAGCCTTTATGCCGCTGGCATGGTCTACACTGACCATGGTATGGCACGATGGGTAGTCATTGTCAGTGTCTACTTGTGGGCCTGTATCTTCAGTGCAACCTGGGCTTTGGGTCTCCGCATGTATTTGATCGAGAGCTTGCCACGCAAGACAAGAAGTAGCGGTGCCAGCTTAGCTCAAGCTTCGAACTGGGTACGTCTATCCAATGAACTTCTTGGTCCCCGCGAATGAGAGAAAGACAGACTGCTGACAGATGCCAGTTTGCAAACTATATTGTTGCTCTCACCACACCAGTCTTCCTCGCGTCATCAAGTTTTGGAGCCTACTACTTCTTCGCCTTTATGACTTTATTCTGTACTATCATGTGTGCATTCTTCATGATCGAGACCAAAGGCCAAAGTCTGGAGTATATCGAGCAGAAATACACTGAAAGACAGTCGAATGCAAGGTCTATTCTCAGACGGAGGAGACTCGGCGGGCAAACTTTGGCCTTACGCAACGCCCAGTGATGCCGATGTGCCTTGACGTATCTTTAGACTGGTGAGGATGGTGTTCTAGCTAACAATGCGGCCTTCGACCTGGTCCCGTGGGGAGATTTGCTACCTAAAGTTCCGGAAGCTCTAATCTCCATTCATAAGATAGCCCTTGACCTTTGTCATAATCAATATATCGGGCACGCGAATACTACATTACTAAAAGAATGTATTTATAAATTCCACGTTAGTATTATCATCTACAAAACATTTTTGAACTAAGAAATTCTCACGGGCTATAGCTACTCAAGCGGCTATAACTAAAACTTAGGACGATTTAGGACGATTTAGGTAAAAGATCTAAAAATAGATAAAATAATTAAATATAACCTTTATTTCTATAGTTTTTAAAGTTTAATATCTAGCGTTAAAAGTAAGTAACTTAGAATCTCTTTATAAAAGTTATTTTTATTCCTTATTAAAATATATTTTTAAAAATATTATTTTATATTATATTTATTATATATAAATATTTACTAGTCTCCTTTTATAAATATTATATATTATGAATTTTAAAATTTAACTAACTTTTTCTTAGTTATTATAAGACTTAAGTTAGATAAGCTTAAATAATCTTATACTTTAAGATAATTTAAAGTATTTCTAATATTAAATAGCTAAGCCTTATTAAGCTAGATAAGCTTACTAGAAGTACTTTAATAGAAACTTATCTATAAATAATATCTATAGATAATAGAATTAATAGAGGATTAAGAATCTAAAGTATATAAAATCTAAAATCTTAAGCTTATTCTATATCCTAGTAAGAAGTTATATTCTTAGAAGCTAAACTTTTTATAATTTAATACTTATATTATTTTAGATTATTAAGGCTAATTTACCTAGTAATTAAAGTATAAAAAGTTAGCTCTTAAGAATATAACTTCTTACTAGGATTATAAGATACTTTAAAAGTAATATTACTATTATAATTCTTTTACTTATAATATATCTCTCTTTTACCTATAATTATATTCCTTCTAATAGGATTTAAGGTAGTCTAAGCTAGGTAATATAATAACACCTTAATAGAATAATATTAAGATTAAGTTAAAAGAATTACTTTTAGATAATAGTATTTAGCTTATATTTATAAGGCTAGTTCCTAGGTATAATTAGTAACTACTTCTAAGAACTAGTATTAAGGTTATACTTAAAGGATTACTTCTAAGGAATAATATTTAGATTAGCCTTTAAAGACTACTTTACTATAGTCTTAAATAAAGCGCTAGGAGTATTAGTTAGCTTAGACTATACTAAATCCTATTAGGAGGTATATAATTATAGGTAAAAGAGGGATATATATATAAGTAAAAGGATTATAATAGTAGTAATATCTTACTTAGATAAGAGGCTATCTAATTAATACTTAATTTAGATTAGGTCTTATAGTAAGCTACAAGCGGAAGCTAGGCTATAGTACCCCTACTCCTAGCTAAAGAGATTTAAGTACTAAGGCTACATTATTATATCTTGAAGGTCCTAGACGTTAGAAAAACCTCTTCAAAAGCTCTCCAGTTACCTACTATCACTAATCTAGGGAATGATTAGTATCTACGATACACTCCTACGTTCTTTCTAATTCCAGAGTCTTGGTGGCATAATGGACGTAGCATTGAAAGATTGTCGATAGGTATAGTACACGACTACAGCTTTAATGTCGCGAGCTATACCTTTGATTACTACATTCGACTGACATCTGATTTTAGCTTCTGGCGTCATTAGCGTTAATTAGACATATTGGATTTTGTTAAGAATACTCAAGCCACATAACTATAGCCGCCTTAATTGATTGGCGCCTGGACTGGTTGGCGGGAGCAGCCCATCGAAACTCGTTTTTCTCAAGCACACGAGAGAAGATGATCGGAGGCTCCTGGCCGTCAGAAATTGTAAGTTGTAGAAGCCACGTGCGAAAAGGGACGAATGAGGCGTTCAAGGTGAACTCCTAGTGACTATTTTCCAATGGAGTTTTCGTCAAAGGTTTAGACTCGCCCTCGGGCGACCGCCAACAATCCTTCAAACCGCGATGACGTTCTCATTGCTGTTGATTAACCTGCGGCATCTGGTGGTTCCGGCTTAGAGAATTCCTCATACACGATATTCTCGACATTTACGAAATACGAACATTGAGAAGGCAGTTCCGAAAGCAAGTCTCAGAAGAAGCGCAATAAAAACGGCTCTCCGCAGGCGATGGGTGTATTCGGCAAGCCACATCATACCGGTAACACCGGCCTCCGACCCTTTACTTCGCCGCATGACCGACGTACTGTAAGTTGTATTGTCGAGACCGCCAATGCGAACACCGTTAGAACCTGGCGGATGGGAAATTTTCGCCGTCATCTGATGTTCCCGTATTTTCCGCGACTGGAATCTGCGATTGAGGAGCCAGATAGTAAATCTTATATCCCAAGGAGAGAAGGTGGGCCAACTCCATAGCTTGGATGTGGCAGGGGTGTCAACAATCTCCAAAAGATCTGCCATAATGCCAAGAGTCAAGCCCCACAATAGTAGCGGCTGGTCGTCTTCATCAGCCTGTTTCATATTAAGCAGACGGGTCATAAAGCTGCCGAGCAATGTTGAATGTTGGCCAATGAAGACCGACTTCGAAACAAAGCTATTATACAGGCTTTCTGTAGGTTTTAACTTCACCGCACCGTAAATGACCTGACCGGCTATTGCTCGAATCAATATTCTCATGGTGGGTGCTCTCTGCTGCGTGAACCGCTCTGATATATCACAGCGAACATCCCTCCTGAGGGAAGGTGATAGGATCTCTTTGAGAGAAGTCCAATGCGCTGAATGTACCTCCGATGGCTGCAAAGCTAATGGTGGGAGATCATGCCGCATCTGCAGATATACGAATGGGCAAAGGACCATAAGTCTAGGCGATTCAGTCGAAATCGAAGGTATTGGGGGACGATAGACTCACGGAATGTTGTTCCAGGCAGTTTTCAGAGTTCTTTCGGGCAGCTTCCCAATATAAAGGCAATGGTCTATGTCAAGCTCAAGGCCTGTTTCTTCTCTTGTTTCTCTCTCGCCTGTAGCACGATCGTGCGAATCCTCATTGTCTCGCTTACCACCAGGAAGGGCAATGTGACTAGTCCACCTGTCGCCAGCTCGTGCAGCACGCTTGATGAGTAGTACTTCAGGATCTCCTTGCTGGACCCATAGTTGAGAGAAAAAACCATCGAGAGATTCTTGGAAAGTATGAGCAGAGGATGCGAGTCTATCTTGGTCATAAGTGGGCTTCTGGGGGAACGTAGGGCGAACGCGCAACACCACAGCGACTGACGCTCTCTTCTTACATCCCGGAGGATTGGGGACCTGGGGGCAGTCTTCATGGTTGATTTCCTGGAGAGCAGTCTTGAGACGTGATATGAAGGACATGGTAGTTTCCTGAGCAGAAAGTAGCCGAGGTAATTGGTACTGTATTTTTCTCTGGGCGGAACCATTCCGTAGAAACTTCGAAGCGCGCTATATCCGTGTATCTCAAGAACTTTAAGGTAGGATAAATTTATCTATGCCAGCTACATTCGCTTCTGCTTCGGTTGGTCGATTGTTAAGTGGCTAATTGGATTGGTCTCTGTTCACGATGCGTTACGGCAAAACGTTAAGGACTTTCACGTACACACCCTGGGAGCAAAAATACATTGACTATAGTAAGCTCAAGCTGCTCTTGCGGGAAGATGACCCCGAGGACGAGGGTCGTGAATGGACAGAAGATGACGAAGGCAACTTTGTTGAGGAGCTAGTGAATGTACAGCTTGAGAAAGTGAATGCATTTCAGGCTGAGACATATAAAGGTCTTCGTGATCGCACGTCTGAATGTGAAGCAAGGCTGCAAAACATGGACTTTTCAGGTGACAATGCCACGCAAGGACCAGACAAAAATCTGCAAGAGGTCAAGAGGGATGAGGAGGATGGCAATCTGGATGAGGTGATCAAGGAGCTAGACGGTATCTCTAATGAGATCAGTGAATTGGAAAAGTACAGCCGAATCAACTACACCGGCTTTTTAAAAGCTGCAAAAAAGCATGATCGAAAGCGCTCAAGATACAGGGTGCGGCCATTGCTGCAAGTGAGGCTGGCAGCTTTGCCATTTAATTCCGAAGACTACTCCCCATTATTGTACAGGTCAGTAGTGCACCCAGCTTCAGATACTAGCTGTGTGAATTGACATCAACGATAGGCTCTCTACGATGTATTCATTCGTTAGGCAGAGAATTAGTGGAGTTTCGGAGAAGACTGGGTCGTTGAGCAAAACTAAAAGCGGCAAAGACATATTTACGTCTCATAAATGTACGAATCTTAAGCAGAATGTGAGACGTGTACTAACAATCTATCGGCGTAGTTTGGATTCATCCTGAAAACCTAATCGAAGTGAAGACATACATTCTTCGGCATCTTCCTCTCCTAGTGTACAATTCTCAGACATCAAAAGCCGTGGAAGGAGGTCAGGCAGATCCTACCGTAACGTCGCTCTATTTCGACAACCCTCAGTTTGATCTTTACCACAAAAAACTCGAGCGGACTTCGGGTGCCTCGTCATTACGACTGAGGTGGTTTGGACAGCTTGATGAGAAGCCTGAGATCTACTTTGAAAAGAAAACTATCGAGGAGAGCGGTGATAGCGATGAGACACGATTCCCCATCAAGGAAAAGTATATTCAGCCATTCATTCAAGGAGACTATAAGATGGAGAGGAGCGTGGAGAAGCTTCGGGATAGAGAAGGTACTGAAGGGAATGGCGTAGCGAGCCTACAAAAAAGCGTAGAAGACATCCAAAAATTCATAAAGAATAACGGGCTTCTCCCTGTTCTGAGAGCCAATTATACCCGCATGGCGTTCCAAATTCCGGGTGATAACAAGGTCCGAATATCTATCGACACAGATTTGACTTTCATCCGGGAAGACTCTATTGACCAGGATCGGCCTTGTCGAAGACCAGAAGACTGGCACAGGGGAGACATTGACAGACTCGGAATCAAGTTCCCTTTTCCAGAAGTCAGACAAGGAGAAGTATCCAGATTTCCCCACGCGCTTCTGGAGATCAAAGTGAAAGAGGGTTCCAGCAAGCGGACAAGTGAATGGACTTCAGAGCTCATGTCTTCGCATCTTCTAAAAGAGGCCCCAAGATTCTCGAAATTCATACATGGAGTCGCTCAGCTTTTCGAAGATCATATCAACAGCTTTCCATTCTGGTTGAGTGATCTAGAGACAGACATTAGGAAAGACCCACAAGATGCTTTCCAGGAGGAGCAAGAAAAGAAAGCGAAGCAAGCCGAAGACGAGCTGGCGGTCGGTAGCTTTCTGGGATCTAAGTCTGTCCCTTCCTTCAAGCCCGCAGTCGGATCGCCAGCCGGCAAAGTAGCAACCGATTTCGGGTCAAGGAGCTCAAAGGCTGGCATCGACGATTTTGCTGAACAGCCGGATTCCGATGTTGAGCCAGATCAGTCGACTCGATCAAACTTAGGTGTTTTCTCTGGGCTCATGTCTTTGTCGCCTTTTTCCAACTCAAAATATGCACGTGCTCATCGCCACCAAAAGCCAGTGCATCTGCCTCCGGGGGTCCAGGAACCAGGCAAGTTCATCAAAGACATGAATGCTGTAAGGGTTGAGCCGAAGGTATGGCTTGCGAACCAGCGGACGTTCATCAAATGGCAGCACATATCGGTGTTGCTGGCTTCATTATCTCTAGGACTTTATAACGCAGCAGGTGCGGATAATGAAGTTGCTCGAGTTCTGGCATTCGTTTACACGGTGATAGCTCTATTCACCGGGGCTTGGGGCTGGTGGACATTCCTGCAAAGAAGTAGGATGATCGAACAGAGGAGTGGGAAGGATTTTGACTATGTTGTGGGTCCAATAATTATTTGTATTGGGTTGTGCGTTGCTCTGTGTCTCAATTTTGGCTTCAAGGTAATGTCTATACAGAGTAAAGAGGCATTTCGCTAACGCTTCGCAGTATCACGCAGCATCCAATCGAAATGAACAGCATCGTGATGCCAGTGATATTCTTCTCATCAAGGAATTATACGCTATGGGTGGCTTGCCAGAGAGCAGGATGCATTACGGCTTGCGCTGAATCTTGAAATCCAGACCTTTATCAGACGTCTTAGCGCCAAGTATACGACCGAAAAAACAATATTGTACTAGCAGCCGCTTATGCCATTGAAGCATTGCCAATGTTGTTGGTAATGATATGAAGCACAAACGATCAATCCCAACAAACCTTCTTCTTTCACGTATTGCTGATAGACCTCTAGTACCAGGTAAATATCAATGTTCCCGACTAGAATCAAGCCAGGAAACTGCTTTCTCATCCCTAACAAGGATTTTGGATCAACCATTCGCAAATAAGGTCGACAAAGCAGAGCATCAAGTTTTGGATGTCTTTAGTACTACTCATATCAAGATGTGGTAAAGCTATAAAACTTCTATTGATAAATGGGAATAAACGCATAGTCGACTACTGTGAGCTGAGAAAGCCTTATAGTAGACGATGCTGAAGACTGGAACGAATTCCAAGACTGGCCTGGGTCTTAGATCTTGCTGTGCGAAAAAGATTATGGAGGTCCAATCGGGTAAAATTCATCCCTCTATTCTTGAGGCTGAGTGGAATCGATGTTCCACGGGATTGGGAAGCGACTCCTTTCTTTTTCCAATTTAGTATTGGTGTCCAGGCGAATTAACTATTATACACTTCCACCAAAGTCTTTGTGGGGATTTTCATCCTCCGATGAATGAGAAAGTGAGGTGTCATGATATAATGATTATGCATTAGCTATCGTATCACTCGTTCGTGCTATGTACAAGTCTTCGTATGCGTCTCTGCTTCGTTCTGAACATAAAACTCCTCGAGCCAAAGTATGCGACAATGGCCCTGTTCCTCGGTGGAGCGACTGATCGGGCCTCAGGGGGTATCATTTTCCATATATCCGCGTTCCAATAGTGTTAGTCATGACAATTCCTGTTCCTGGTTTTCTTTGCCCCCTTTCAAGATCTCTCTGCCTTCCATGACATCCGTCTCCTCTTCAGTGGTATCTCCGCTCTTCAATTCTCCATCGATCTCGAAACCCTCGCTTCTTTCGACCAAGCTCCGATAGTAGTCCACCAGGACTTCGGGCTTAGGAACGATTCTCCACTCCACCCTCCATAGAAACTCCAGTTCAAGTAATGCCAGCTCCTTCAGACTTACGCCTCCAACCCGAGCATACGTGTTGTTCGTCCAGAAGCTGTCACTCAGTCCCTTGCTTGCTACTGTCGCGCTTG
>JAABUL010007916.1_pt1 | contig 11122 bp, 2 predicted proteins | sample 5559151 | NCBI WGS metagenome assembly JAABUL01 (sample SAMN10711876, study PRJNA513368) | rock metagenome | isolation source: Antarctica rocks | place: Antarctica: Victoria Land, Pudding Butte sud | reverse complement strand
TTAAAATTAAATTTAAAAAATTGTATACTATCTATAATTTATATATTATACTTTTTTATTTAGAATATATTAAAAATAACTGCAAATTGTTTTAGTTTAGTTATTAAATACTATAAAATATTAATATATTTGCTAAAATTAATAGTAATTTAAAAAGTATAGATAATATTAGAAACAAATTTGTTATTAACTAGATACAATTTAATAAAAATTTAAAATAATATAGTAGAAAATTTATAAAATTTAATAAACTTTCTATTAACAAAAACTCTATCGAAAACTTCGATATTAATAAACAGTATAATTTTAATATAATATTTATCAAAAAATAGATAAATTTAATTTACACAAATCTTAATATAAAAATCTAGTTGCTAATTGTTAAATAGTTTGTTGTTAATAGTATTAAATTTAATTTCAATTTGAACAAACAAAACTCTATTATATAAATTAAATATAGTTTTAAGTTTTTTTTTTTTTTTATAAGTATTAGTTTCGGTTTTGAACTGCAACTTTTATCGAAAACATCTAGTTTTTTAATTTGCTAAAGTTATTTAAATTGTTATTTAAAATATTAGAAAAACTCTTTTCTCTAAATATTGTTAACTTGGAATTGCTAATATTATAAGTTTTAAATTTAACAAAAATTTTATTTTTAATTTTAGTTAATTTGTTTTTGCAAAAAATATCTTTATAATATAATCTATATTCTGATTTGAAATATTTTTAATAAAGATTTAGAAACTTAATTTTGTTTTTAAAAATTTAAAATTATATATACTAAAACTATTGTTATTGCAAATATTTGTATTAGTATATTTAAAAAGCTTAAAAATACTAATATAATTATTATATTTGTTAATATTATTAATAATCTATATATAGATAAAAATTTAAATAATTGTCGAATAAATTTTTTTTATTTGTTAAAGTTTTAGATTAATTTTACAAATTAATTTAATAAATTAATTTAGAATAATATAGTCTATTAAAATAATATAGCAACTTTAAATTTTAAATTTTAAATTTTTGTTAAATTAATATATTCTATTAACTTCTAATATAGAAATTTCAACTATTATAAAATATAAAGCAATTAATATATTAATTAAAGATTTCGATATTCTTTATAGCAAATTCGAACAATATAATTTTAACAAAATTATATTGTTTTTTGTCTAAATTGTTCTATAAAGTATTTAGATTTTTAAGAAGATTATTTATTGTTAGATAAGAATTAATAAATCTATCGAACAAACAATATTTAATTTTTCTAAAAATATTATCGATAATTTTAATAACAGCAAAACTAATTTTAAATTTTTAAAGACAAAATATTAAAAAATACTACTAAACTTAGAAATTAACGCAGTAATTTATTATTTAAACTTTTTAAAATTTTTAGTAAAAACAAAAATATTTAAAAAATATTTATTGTTTTCTATATTTTGTAATTTCGACTTAAAATTATAAACAAAATAGATATTATTAAATCGATTTTTTGATTATAAATTAGATTTATAAAAGTAGTTATATTTGTTATTGCTATTAAAGTTGTAAATTATATAAGTAGATTCAATAGATACAGTTTTTTTAATTTTTAAAAAAAAAACTCTTGTTTTAGTTAATATACAGTAGTTTTGAACAAATTGTATTGAGCTAATATATTGTTTCGCTTGTATTAAAAATAATATACTATTTTATTTTAAATATTTACTGTTAATTCTGTTTAATTTAAATATATTTTTAAAAAATTAGTTTAAGTTTTTAGACTATAGATATAGTCGAAATTGATTTTTTTATTAATTTAAAACTTGACAATTATAATACTATTTTTATAAAGTAGTTAAAATTATTTCTTTAAATAACTTTTAACTGCTTTTAAAAGAAGTTAAAATATTTTTTGTTAATTTTTTGTTAAAATTGTTAAACTAATTAACTAGAATACAACGTTAATTTAATTTATTTTTGTCTTCTTTTTTAATATATTAGTTACAAAATTAAACAAAGTTGCTATTTAACAACTAATATATTAAAAATCGAATTAATATATCTAACAAATCTATATTGTTAAACAAATTTAATTTAATTGGTCTATTAATTATAGTTTTGTAGAAATTAAATTAAGCAAACAACAAGAATCCGAGTATATTGTTTTTAAATAAATTAAAATATTTTTTAAGTTTTAAATTTTTTTCGAAATTGTTTTAATCTAATAGAGAATTTACAAAATAGTAATTGTTATAAAAAATAGTATTAATATCTAATTAATTTTTATTTATTAAGAGTTTCTTAAATAACTTGCAATTCTTGCTAAAACTAAATTTGATTTTGCTTTTCGACATTTCTTTTTTGTTAATTATATTGCAAATATAGATAAAATACAAATAGTACAAATATTTGTAAACAAAAATAGAAATTTAAAATAAAATATATTTAATATTATATAAACATTAAAGAACTTATATTATTTGCAAAATAAAATTTTCGATACTAAAAATAAATATTGCTTGAAGTATTGTTTTGTTGCGTAGAAAATCTCCTAGTATACAAAAACAATAACAAAATTATATATATTGTAATTGTTGTTCTAGCAGATTTGCTAATTTTATTCTAACAGATTTATTGATTTTATTCTAGCAGATTTACTAATTCTATTTTAGCAGACTTACTAATATTATTCTAGCAAATTTATTAAATCAAAATTAGAACAATTTATTGTCTTTCTATTCCAGTAGATTTACTAATTCTATTTTAGCAAATTTATTAAATTGTAGTTAGAATAATTTGTTGTCTATCTATTTTAGCAGACTTACTAGAGAGTTAATATAATTTAACAATATTAATTAAGAAATATTTATTGTTGCAATTTAGTCATATTTTGCAAAATATCTATTCTAGTAATTCTATATCTAGAACTTATCTTGCAGAAAAAAAAAAGTAACAAATATAAATATTTTCAGAATACAATTTGCAGAATTATATCTAAAAAGATAGCTAGTATTATATTGAAGTTAGAGCTTTAATAACTACTATATAGTTAATTAACAAGAATACTAGCTATACAAAACTAACTATATATAGAAAATAAATATAAATACTATAGATATTAAGACGCTAGATATTATCTGTAGTATATTTAAGATTAGAGAACAGATATTCGAAAAGTAATCGAAGAGCGAAGTCTGTCTAGTCTAGAACCGTAATATTAAGATTGAAAAATTACTATAGTATATATTTAATCTAAAATTGCTTCTTAACAAAACTAATTTTCTATTTTATAGAGAGTTCTTCAAAAGTCTTTTGTTGTTATAATATTATTAAATTTTTTTAAGTCGATATTTAAACAATTGAGCGCGTTTTAACGTTGCTAGACTCTATTAAAGATTTTGCATATAACAATTTTTTGCCCTTAAGTTTGCAATATACTTTATATATTTGTGCAAAATAGCTAAGTTTAATCTTGTATATCTAATATTTGTATCTATTAATATTTGTGCAAAATATAATTGTCGACTAAATTAATTTCGAAAGAAATCTTAATTATTAGACTTAATATTTTGCTATATATAAAAAAAAGTTTAAACAATTAATATTGTTATATTTATTTTGCAAAAAATAATAAAAAAATTAAAAAAAATTAAAGACTTTAATATTTTTAAAATAAAAAATATACTACTATTGCTAACTACTATTATCTCAAGAACTTTTAAATATTATTAGAATTGTTTTTTTTTCTATCTTTGTAAACAATATTGTAAAATTTGTTAGAATAATTTTCGCTTTATATAATAATACAATTGTATATTTTTTGGAAATTGTAATTGCAAAACTTAATAATTTTAAAATATCTATATATTTTGTATTGTAGTTAAAAAGTTTATATTTTTTTAACAATTTCGATTAAAGTATACTTTAGTACTTCGAAACTTATTTGCAGATTTTCGAAATTACTATTTTTTTAGTTCGGTTTTTTATTCTACTATTACTCTCGAAATTGTAATTGCTAAAATAGTTTTTAAATTTTTGTATCTTTGTTAAATAAAGTTTTTTTTCTTTTTAGATTTTTTGTATTGTTTTATAAAGAAAACTTTTAATTAATTTAAATAGAAAGCTATCTAAAAAATAATTAATAAACAAGAAGTTTATAATTGTTATTAAAAAAAATTAAAAGAGACAAATAGAGTTTTACTGCTATTTAATAGTTTTAAAAAAATAAAGTATTCTAGAATCGACTATATAATTGAGTTAAATTTAATTATAAAATTGTTTTTGCTTAATTTTACTTTTGTAATCTTAAATTTTAATATTAAAATATTAACTAAGTTTCTTTAATTTCGAATTAGTAACTATAATTTGTCTTTCTTTATTAAGAGAGTTTTAACAATAGATTGTATATTTAATCTCGTATATTAGAAGTATATTATAATATAGAAAAGTTGCTAGCTTTACAGAAGCTACGCAAGATTGTATAGAATTAAAATCTTAAATAGAAAATATATATTACTCTTAATTTAATAGTTCTCTTAAATAATCTTTCGAATTCGATTATTTGTAAAAAGTAAATTGTATTAACAAAAGTTATACTTTATTGTTTAATCTTAAATATAATTTTTGTTAATATTTAATATTGTTGCTTTCTAATTGCTTAAATAGATAATTAAGCAAGCAAAAAACAATAGTAAAATTCTATTGTATTGTTTGAATTATTCTATAGAATTGCTGTAATTGTATTATTATATTTTTCTTCTTTCTCTTAATTCTCTCGAGAAAGATTATAAATATTTCTCTAAAGTATTAGAAATATTATTTTGCGTTTGTCAATTTCTCTAAGTTTTAGTAATTTTTTTTTTTTTTTTTTTTAGATTTTAGTTTTTTGCTATTGTTATAATCTTAAATAAGTTTTTATTTTGCAATATTTGCAAATTTCGCTTCTCTTATAAGTTTTCTTTATTTGCTAATAGTATCGATTTAACAATTTATATTTTCGATTTACTTTATTTTTTAAAATCTAAATTATAAAACAAAATATACTTTAACAACAAATATAATTTTTTCTAATAATTGTTAGACAATTATTTTTAGAATAACAAAGACTTAATTTACAGTTTGCTCTATAAATAACAATTACAATTGCTAATTTGTAAATTTATAAATAAAATATTAATTATATTTGTAAATAATAACAACAATCTTAGTATTATAAAACTTTTTTAACTTATATATCTTTTTAAACAATATTATTTTGTATTGTTTGTAAATCTTATATTTAATTTTAGTATTTTTATATATATTGTCTATAATAGTTAAGAATATTTGTTAGAAAATTTGATTAATTAAGAGATAAATATATTGCAATTTTATTCTCTATTCTAATAACAAAATTTGAGTATTTAAATTAATATAAAATATTTATAATTGTTAAACTCTCTACTCTTAATTTTATTGTTTTGCAATACTTTACTTTGCAATATTCTTCTATACAACTCTTGTTATTGCAAAAATACTTTTGTATTTGTTTATTTTAAATATAATATATTTGTTTTGTATATATTTATAGAGATAATTAAGTTAGTTATTTTATTTGTCTTTTTAATCTTTTATTAAGTTAATTAATTGTTTCAAGAAACTACAAATAAATAAATAGATTTTGTAAAAATATAGAAGTTATTTTTTGAATTAAATATTATTTTTAGAAAATACAATCTTTAGTTATATTATAATAATTATTGAAGAATATAATTTTAAAAGAAAATTAAAACTCTTGTATTATAGCAAACAAAAAAAGAAAAATTAAATACAAAAAATAATCTTATCTATTTTTGCTATATAATTTTTGTAATATTGCGTATTCTCTAATATAAGATTTCTTTAATTGCAAATTAAATAGCAATATAGTAGTAATAACTTATTAAAAAAAATATAAAATAAATAAATCTTCTTAATATAATTTATTATCTTAGAAAAACAAAAGTAGATAAAAAGTTTTTTGATTAAGATTTTTGTAGTATTATTAATACAAAAAGAACATTATATTTTCTTGTACTTTAAGAAAAAGAAATTAATAAATATTTTAGTTATTTTTAACTTTAACTCGAAAGAGATACAATATAATAGATAAAAAAGAACAATCTTCTTTTAAGAAATTAAAAAATACGTTGTTTTTAATTTTAACTTAAAAGAAATACAATACAATAAATAAATAAAACAATTCTTTTTTAAAAAGTCGAAAAATATATTGTCTATTAAAGATTTTTTGTTATTTTAATAATTTTCTTCTTTCGAAACTAAGATTTGCTCTATTGATAAAAAATTATTATATTAGTATTAATTTTAATTTGATATTAAACAATTTTTTTTTCGATTAAATTTGTTTTAAAGTTGTACAAAAGTTCTATTAAACAATATTGTTTTAGAATTTTATATTATTCAATAAATTTAATATATTTTGCTTTATAATTTAAGATATTATTAAACTGTTGTTCGATTTTCTTTGTATTAATATCTCTAAAATAATTTTTTTTTATAACTTATTTATTTTGCAATATCTTCAAGCTTTGCAACTAGAGATTTAACTTTTTGTATATTTGTAATTGTTAAACAACTTTATATCTCTTATTTTATTTACAATATTATAATTGTTTTTTATCTTTAATATTAATTGTTTTTGAATAGATATTAGTTTATATATTTTATTATCTAAAAGTAAAGTATTTAGCAATTTTATACTAATATTAATTAAAGCGCAAGAGTTGCAAGTAAGACTTATATATATAAGAATACAAATTAAGATTTTTTTTAACAATTGTTTTAGAAATACAATTTAAATATTAAAATTAATATATTTATTTATATAAGTCTAAAAGATATTGAATTTTAAGTTGTATTTTATAATCTTATTACAAACAACTTTAGTTGCAATATCTATTTTCGAAAGTTAAAACAATTAACAAATTTATTAATATTGTTAAGTTAACTTATTATCTATAATATTGTTAATAGTTTGTTGTATATAATACTTTTCTAATATATTTTCGAAGTTAGTATTTTTATTAAGACAAACAAAATTATAATTAAATATAAAATATAGAAACAATTTGTTAAAGATTGTAGATTTCTCGATATATTGTATAGTTTAACAAAACAAAGATTTTTTTAATATTAATTTTTTCTATTTAATTGTTAAGAAATACAACAATCGACAAAATCGAAAACAATAAAGATTGCTAAAATTTCTAATTTTTTTTGTATCAAAAATATTGTTAATAAAGATTAATATCAATATATATAGTAATAGATAAAAAAATAGAATTGTTCTTTTTATAAAATAAGAAAATTGTATTATTAAATTCGATTAATTTAATTAATTATTAATAGCTAATAATATATACAATTTTAACTGCTCTTTGCATTTCTTATAAAATTTCAAATATATATTTATAGCAAAAATATAATACTTTTTGCAATTTAAATTGACAAATATTCTAAGAGTTAGATTTTTGTAGTACAATAACTTGCAATATTGTTTTATATTGTTTTTACTATTGTTAAGCTATTTTCGACTTAAATTTTTTTAATTGTTGTATATAGTCTATTTCTATAGCAAGATTTCTAAATTTTAAAAATATCTATTTTTTGTTACGTTTACAAACTTGTTTAATCGAGGAAATATATAAACAAACAAAATTAAAAGAAACTATATTTGCTAATATGTAATAGAAAAACTTAAGATATTGCAAACTTAATAATATATAAAAGCAATAAGAAAAGTATCTATATTTATTATAAATTTCAATTGCGCTAATATATCTAGAATATAGATTATTTTTAAAATTGTATTTATAAACTAGAAAATCTATAATTAGCTATACAATATTAATAAGCTACAAAATTCGAATACTTTGTAAATTTTATAAATATTATTTTTGCTAAAGTTTGTTCTTGTGTATTTAATATAAAGTATTTTCTACTACTAAAGTATTAGTACTAATACAATATATTAAGTTTTCGAAAAAAGTATATATTTAATATTTATTTTAGAAAAATTATATATTAACTTTTGATAGTTTTTGCAATTGTTTAATATAAACTCTTCTTATTTAGTACTACTAAGCAGAAACTATTATCTCAATTAATATTCGAGAAAAAAATTAAAAAAAGTATTGCTTATTGAATTTATTTGCGTTTTAAAATCTTAAGATTAATCTTTGTTTATTTAGTATAATATAAAAGAATAGATCTATTATTGTTTAAAAACAATACAAGAGCTCGATAATTTGTTTCGAACATAATTGATAAAAGAAAAATTTCTCAACTTCAAAGAGAGAAAGATGCTAAGAGAGAATCGAGTAGTAGCTTTAAGAACAGATTGAAGTGTAGAGCAATACGTCTTGGAAAAACTTAAGATTGACGCTTACAACTAGTATAAAGCAATCGCAAAGTCTAGAACAAACATAGTTTCGCTATAGTGCTTAGATTGTTGAAATGGCAATTAAAGTTCTCCGAAAAAGATAGTCTAGATACAAGAACTTAACTTCTTTCTATATTAATTTGTATTTAGTATATACTTAGACTATATGCAAATTAATATGTCTATTATAAATATTAAATTTTTGAGTAGATTATTTAATTATATTCTAAGTTTAATCTATACTAAGTATATACTAGTATTAAAAAAGTATAAAAAAAAGAACTTTTTTTGTAATAATAGTATGTTTAAGATTTCGAGAATTTTTAAAGATTTATATTCTATTTATATTTAGTATATATATAGCTAACAAAAAAAAGTTGCTTATAATAATAAAAAATCAAATATAATAATTAATTCTAATAAAAGAGTCTAAAATTTATATATATTATATTTATATTTACTATATATTTAGAAAAGAATTACAATTTTTTTTTTAATTTAAACAAAAATAAGTTGCGTTTGCTAATTTACTATATTAAAATTATACAAATTTTATATTTAATAGATACTTGTATTTTAACTAATATTTTAATAGTAAAAAAAAGTAAAATATTGTTTGCAATTCTATATTATATCTATATTATATCTATACTAAATTTATATATAGTTAATTTTTTTTCAAATAGATTTATCTTTATTAACAACAAAAATTAATACAATTATTTTTCTATTTATATTGAAATTATACTAAGTTTATATTTAGTTAATAAAGTTATTGCAAAAACTATTATTATATTTATAGCTAAAAAAGATAAAAATTAGATTGTTTTTTATTGTATATATTAAATATACACTAAGTATAAATTAGAACAAATTAATAACAAAAAGTTTTTAAAATTGTTTTATTAAGTTTTAGACTTAGTATATATTGTATTTAATAGTTTAATTTGTTTTAACTAATTGTATATTTTCTATTGTATCTACTATATACAATATAGATAATTAGATATTTATTTTTTCGACTTCGATCTAATAGAATAAATTAATATTTATTATATATTCTATTTCTGCGTAGCTGCTACAATAGCTATATTTCGATAAAAAAAAATTGCAAATTAATTTGAAATAAAATACAGTCTATATCTAATATAAAATTTCTGTATATTTTCTTTAATTCTAAATTAAGATTCTTTTTTTAACTATATTTAAATATATATTGAGTCTATATCTTGTCTATATTTGCTATATATTTATTTTATTTACTATTTTAATCTTGTATCTACTTTTTCTATTCTAAATATTATTTTTTATAAAATAAAGTTAAACAAACAACTATAATAGTTTGTTATATTATTGTATTTGCTAGTTTTATAAATAATATAAATATTTTGTATATAATTTTGTCTTTAATTGTTTTTTTTTAATTTCGAATTTTTTAATAAAGTAGTAAATTTTTTTTCAATTTAATATTTAATATAAACTCGATATAAGCTAGATTTATATATAGTTTTTTAAGTTTAAACAAAAGTTTTTAAATTATTAATACTATATAGTATTTGTAAAACAAAAATATAAACTTATAAACTAGTTTATTTTTGTTATTATTTTAATTGTTTAATAGATATTGTTAATTTGCTTGTAATAAAAATATATTCAAAATATACTTTGTATTGCTACGTAGTAATATTAAATTTCTTTAACTTAACAATTTTTTTTGTTAGTTTTTTTTTTCTTTCTAAAAGTTTGTTACGTTCTTAATATATATATTGTATATATTGTTCTTACACTTAATTTTTAATTTAATATTTCGATAGTATTGTTATATATTTTTTGTTTGATTTTAATATATTGTTTATAAAGTTTAAGTCTAATTTATATTTATTCGAGTTAAACAATAATATATATTGAGTTAATATTTAACGTCTATCTTTTCTAAATAATATTTTTGTATATTATTGTATTAAAAAGAATGTTTTAGAATTTTTATCTAATATATATTAAGTCGATATTTAATATTTGTCTTTTCTAAATAATGTCTCTATATATTACTATATTTAAAAAAAATTTAGAATCTTTATTTAATATATATTAAGTTAATATCTAATATTTATCTCTTTTAGATAATATCTTTATATATTATTGTATTAAAAAAGATTTTTTAGAATTTTTATTTAATATATATTAAGTCTATATTTAATATTTGTTTTTTCTAGATAACATTTTTGTATATTGTTGTATTAAAAAAGATATTTTAGAATCTTTATCTAATATATATTAAGTTAATGCTCAATATTATTTTTTTATTAAATAAGTAATTTTCAAATTGCAACTTTAAGATATATAAAAAATCTTGCTATTAAATTTAGACATTATATTTATATTAGATATATATTTAGAATTAAATTTGTTAAAAAAGAATATTATATAAGAATTCTTTAAATTAAAAAAAAATATAGATATTAATAATAATATTTTGCAGTTTTTTAATCTTTTTAATCTATGATTTAATTAATTATTAAGTTAAATTAAATATAAACTAGTTGTATTTTTTTTAACTAGTTAAACAACAATATAATTAAATTTACTACAATTGTATTAAGTAAATAAAATATCTTTTTCTATTTTAAAATTGTTCTTTTCAAATATCTTAATAGTATATTTTCTTATTTTAATATATAATTAGTATAAATATAGTTTAAAACAAATATAGAT
>JAABUL010007915.1_pt1 | contig 11122 bp, 12 predicted proteins | sample 5559151 | NCBI WGS metagenome assembly JAABUL01 (sample SAMN10711876, study PRJNA513368) | rock metagenome | isolation source: Antarctica rocks | place: Antarctica: Victoria Land, Pudding Butte sud | reverse complement strand
GAGTATGCCCGCGCTCATCCCACGGTAACCATCCCCGGTCGCCGGACAACGCGAAGCACACTGCCGACGTTGGTTGGATCGACGCCCGGCTCGAGGGCACGGGTGGCCACAGACGTGTCGTCGGTGGTCAGTGTGCGGTGGTGTAGACGTCGGCGAGGGTGACGGTCCGCAACCGTCGTTGGGCGATGATGTCCAGGAGTTGGGGGTAGGTGTGGGTGATGGCGGGGTGGTTGGCGTGGCCGATGACGATGTGTTGGGGCTGGAACCATTGCCGGGCGAGGCCGAGTAGGAAGTCTTCGGTGATGATGGAGGAGTCGCCGAGGCTGCCTTCCCACAGGGCGGTGGTGGGATAGCCCAGGTCGGCGGCGACTTGGTCGGTTGTGGGGTTGTGGTGACCGTAGGGCGGCCGGAAGAACGGCAGGCCGGTGATCCCGTAGGTGGTGCGCAGGAACGTGTCGTTGCGGGTGATCTCCTCGCGGAGGGCTGTGCGGCTGAGGGTGGTGATGTCGGGGTGTGATCAGGTGTGGTTGGCCAGCAGGACCTGCCCGGATTCGACGAGGGGGCGTAGGGCGGGTGCGTTGTCGGTCCATGGTCGCCCCGTTATGGTCAGGCAGGTCGTCGTCGACTGGACCTGGAGCGACGGGCCTTGTCCCGACGAGGGTGAGTGCGCTGAAAGCGCACGCGTGGTCGAGAGCGGCGACCTGGGCGACCATCCCGCCAACACCGATGCCCGCTAGGTGCGCCGGCCTGGAGTCAAGTTCGTGGGCGAGCGACGTGGCGTCTGATGCCAGATCGCGCAGCGTGTAGGCAGGAGACTCAGGATCGACGGTGGTCGACTCCCCGAATCGCGCAGGTCATACCGCACGACATGGCGCCCGCCGCGGGCGAGAGCAGCGCATAGCGCGCTCGGCCACGAGAGCATGGTGGTGCCGCCCACGAGCAGAACCAGCGGCGCCGCCGCGTCACCGAAGTGCTCGACCCCGAGTGTGACGCCGCCAGCGTCGATCGTTTTCATCACCTCTGCCATCAGGTTGCCTTCCGTCATCGTCCGTACCGTCCGGCCAGTGGACCTCCCACAAGCCGCTCGTGCACTAATAGACCCGTCGTGAAGCTCAGATTCATCGGAGGGGCCGACCGAACAGTTACGCAGATCGACGACGACCATGCACCGTAAGCCGAACCCCCACCGCACGCACCTAATGTCTTGTCGACGGCGATGCCATCGAGCTGACGTGCGGTGTTCTGGTCCAGGGTGCTTACCCGACCAGGTAGGCGAGCTGCACCGACGGGCCGACGAGGGTTCCGCGAAGGCCGCCCTGGCCCGCGAGTACGGCATCAGCCGCGAAACCTTCTACCGATATCTGCGTGTTGCACCCTGATCGCTCCCGCTCATCGCTGTACGGATCTCACCGGCCGCAGGGCGGGCGCAGGACGGACAGCCGGTGCCCGCTCTAACGCGGCTCTTCACGGTGGCTGCCCAGGTGTGCCTACACGTTCCGCATTGCCACCACACCCGCTGACTGGACCGCGGTGCGACCTGCTCTGGGCGTCGGTCCGCGTTGCGGTCGGGATGCCACTCACAGGCCAGGTCGGGTCGCGCGGCCGCGAGGTTGTGCTCGGTTGCGGCGCGCGTGCCGGCGCAGTCGGGGCATCCGCTGCCGGTGGGTGCGGTAGCCCGCTCATTCCCGCTGGCGTGCCGCCCTGGTGGTGTCGTGCGTGCGTTCACGGTCGTGCGCCAGCAGTGCCCGCGCGGGCATTGCCACCACACCCGGCGCCCGGACCCGTAGGTGATCTGATCCGGCGTCGCTTCCTCGTTGCGAGTCGGATGCCATTGCGCCGCGATCTCGGGGTGCGTGAGGGTGAGTGGGACACGGCTGATGCGGGTGGTGCTCCACGCGCACTCCCGGCAAAGCGCCGCTGGGCGTGGGATGCTCGACGCGAGTCGAGGTGGTCACCGGCGACGGTGACCACGCAGAAGCAGCGGACCCGGCGACGGGTCGAGGCAGTGGGAGGGTGAGGGGAGTGGGTGTGGTTAAGGCGTTGCGGGGGCATCGTGAGCACGCCGAGGAACGCAGGTTGAAGCGGGTGACGGGGCGGTTCAACGCGGCGGAGTACGTGGCTGTGGCGCAGGCCGCGGCCCGGGATGGGTTGAAGCCGGGGGCGTGGGTGGCGGCGGTGGCGACGACGGCGGCGGCACGTCCGGTAGGGGCGGGAAGTGCGACGCAGAGGCATCCGGAGTTGGAGGGGTTGCGGTCGGAGTTGTTGGTGGTGCGGCGGTTGGCGACGAACATTTCCGGGAACCTCAACGACGTCGCCAGGCACGCGAACTCCACCGGGGAGCTGAAGGGTGAGGTGGTGGCGATGATGGAGTTCATCCGGAAGTTGGCGCGGCGGATGGACCGGGTCATCGAGGACATTCGGATGTTGACCCGATGATCGACAAGATCAGCCGGGGGTGGTATCCGGCGGGGTTGGTGCGCTACCTGATGGGACCGGGCACGCACGAGGAACACGTGGCCCCGCGGGTCATTGCCGCCTGGGATGGGGACCCGGGCATGCACCAACCCGCCAGGGTCGGGGACTCCGACTTCGCCTACGACAAGGTGGGAATGGGTGAGTTGATCGAGGACATGACCGCCCCCGGTAAAGCCGCCGGCCTGCCCGACCGAGCACCGGGGCCGGGGGAGAAGGGGTCGAAGTACGGGTGGGTGTGGCAGTGCTCGCTGCGCAACGAGGACTCCGACCGGGTGCTCTCAGATGCCGAGTGGCGGGGTGTGGCCGAGGACGTCATGGACCGCACCGGCATCGCCCCCACCGACGATCCCGGGGGGTGCCGGTGGATCGCGGTGCGCCACGACGAGAACCACATTCACCTGATGGCGACCCTGGTCCGCCAGGACAGTGAACGACGGTTTCACCCGAAGAATGACTTCACCGTGGTGCGGTCGGTGTGCCGGGAGTGGGAGGCCAAGCTGGGGCTCACGTTGACCGCGGGGGCGGACAAGACCGCCACCCGCGCGGCGACGCGGGGGGAGATCGAGAAGGCCGCCCGCCGTGGCGGTGGGCCGCGCCCGGACAGGCCCAGCACCGGGGGCCCGGGCGCTGGTGGTGGCACCACGACAGCGGTGGCGCCGTCGCGGGTGCGCCTACGCCAGATCGTGTCGCAGACCGCCGCCACCAAGCGGGGCACCCCGGAGTTCCTGGAGGCGTTGCGCGCCCAAGGGCTGCGGGTGCACGAGAACCACGGCCCGGACGGCAAGCTCCGCGGGTACGCCGTAGGGATGGCCGGTGACACCGACCGCAAGGGCAAGCAGGTGCTGTTCGGGGGCCGCACCCTGGCCCCGGACCTGTCCTTACCCAAACTCAAGCAACGGTGGGACAGCGCCCCCCTGCCGCATGTGCAGGTCACCCCAACCCGGCTGTCGAAGGCATCACCGGAGGACAAGGTGACCGCACTGCGCACCGGGCAGGCGGCGGTCGAGCAGGCCCGCACCGCCCTGGCCGCCGGCACCGAGTCGATGGATGGGATCGCGCACGCCACCGCAGATCTGCTCGCCTCGCTGGCCCGGGCCACCGACGGTGCCGACCCCGGGGCCGGGACCGCCGCGTCCGAGGTGTACGACCGGGCAGCACGGGTCCCCGACACGGTGCAGCCCAATCAGTGGGGTCAGGCCGCGCAGGGCCTGCGGATGGCGTCCTGGCAGATCGGGATGATGGGCATGATCGCGGGCAAGGGCAAGGATCAGAATGCCGCTGCGGTGGCGTTGCTGCTCGCCCTCGCCTCGCTCACCGCGGAGATCGCCGCCAACCGGACGCAGCACCACCGGCTGCACCAAGCCGCCGCCGCGACGAAGACCAGCACCTTGCTGCGGGAGCATCCCACCGTGCTCGCACCACCACCCCCGGACATTGCCGCCGGCCTTCGCCGCCTCCAACAACAAGCCCAACAAGCACAAGAGGCCCAACAGGGCCGCCGGGCGCCTGCCCCGGCGCAGCCGAAGTACCCGGGGGCCACCCGGCCCCCCGGCGCCGAACCACCACGGAGAGGACCACGACGATGACCGAGACCGAAGTTCCCCAGCTGCATTTGTCGCGGGACCACATCATGGCCATGACCCAGCTGCTGACCATGCTCAGCCAGCGCCTGGCCGAGCAACGCGAACGCTGGGGCCGCGCCGCGTACAGCAACGCCGAACACGCCGCCCGCATCGCCGACACCCAGGACAACCCGGTGCTCCGTCCGATGACCGACGCCGAACGGCAGCAGTTCACCGCGACCGCCGGGAACCCGCAGGTACCCCAGCACGGGCTCAGCGTGGCCACCGCCCCCGTCGGACAGGAATGGGGTGTCCGCGCGGTCACCCCGGCCGGGGATGGCGCCACGGTGATGTGCCAGACCATCACCGAAGCCACCCGCTTGGCGGATTACCTGCGGGCGCAGAACACCCCCGCGGTAATTGATGAACTCAATGAACTCAGCGAGCAGATCGGGCACCGGGTCGCCGCCGAGACCACCCCCGGCGCCCCGCAGTCGGCGGAGCAGCACACACAGCAGGACCCACCCCAGGACGGCCTCACCAAGGGCGGCTCCCTGGCCGAGCGCGCCGAGAACGTGCCCACGGCGCTGACCTCCACCCCGCAGTGGCAGGAAATCGAGGCGCAGTTCGCCGACCTCACCAACCGGGGTGTTCACCCGGACGCCCTCGCCGCTGGGGTGCAGGCATTGGACTTCGACCGGGCGCGGCGCCCGGACGCGTTGGTGCGGTGGTCGCTGGAGAACACTGAACGCGCGTGGCAAGCCGAGCACCGCAGCACAAACAGCAAGGGCGGGGACAGCACCGCGGTCACCGCGGAGTGGGCCACACAACTCGACCCCACCAGCGCTGTGGATCGGGCCGCCGCGGCCGAGGCCGTCGGCCGGTACGGACCCGACGTCGATGCCACCCTCGCCGGTGCCTACCCCGGACTGCTCACCGCCGCCCACGACGGGCGCACCATGGCGGAATGGGCCGAGGATGCTGCACTGTCCCAGCAGCAACGCGAAACCGCCGAAGCGCTCACCGCTGAAAGCACCGCCCGCACCCTGCGCGGCGACGACGTGGTCAGCGGACTCGGCGGCGACCACGACATCGACCGCCAGGAAGCCGCGGTCGCCCAGGACACCGAAGCCGCCGAACACCGCGGACGCGCGGCTGAAGCAGGCAACGAAGCTGAACGAGCCCGCGACGACAAGGTGACCGCCCAGTTCACCCCCGCGCGGAGTCAGACGAGCACCGCCAACAGGACATCGCGGCGTACCGGCATTCGGACCGGTTTGCCCGTGCTGGTTTCGACGCAGACGCTCACCCGTGGGCGAGGACGCTAAACACTCCTACGCGCAGGACAGTGCCGAGTCGCGGGGTGGGGGTTCGAATGCGCCGATATTCCCCTATATCAGCGGCAAACTGAGCAGTGTTGCAACAGATACATGTTCGTTCGTCGCGTGATGCCGGTGACAGGGAGGCGCAGTGCTCCTTAGAGATCGTAAGGTCGGGTAGACCTTCGACTAAGAGCGGTTCATGTGTCTGACGTTTGGATGCCGATCGACGGCTGCGCAGACGGAGAGGACGCCGAGAGTGAGGCGATCAATCCCAGCTTCTCTGCGCTTTCGGTTCCCGTCCGGAGGGCTTGACTGACGCCACGGGTGGCATCGGTCACTGCTCCACCGGCCGCGCCGTAGGCACCGCCGGTGACGGCCGCCGCGGCACCGGTGATGGCTCCGGCCGCGTCTCTGCCGGCCCGACGAGTGCTATTGAGTAGTCCCATGCGCTCTCCAGGGTGTCGGGTAGCGATGACCCCACGGACACCGCGCGGACCGGGCGATGACGTGGTCACCCTTGCTCGTCGAGTCCGATAACCAGCTCGTCGAACGCCCTCGATCCCGTGTAGTCGAGGTCGAAGATGGCGTTGGCAGCGATCACAAGTTCGTGTATCGGCGGGGCGGCCGAGTCCAGGATCCGTGATCACATCGGCGATGATGACAGCGGCGCGTTCGGCGGGGACGCCGTTCTCGGTGAGAAAGCGCACCTTGCTGACAGAGGACGGACTGCAGCTGTGGCGGCCGCTACCTATGAGCAAGCGTGGAGGGACGGACGCCCTGATCGCGGCTCCATCATGTCCGATAGGGGTTGGCGGTCAGGTGGTGTTGGTGAGGTGGGCGGAGAGGTCCCACAGCTGCCGGGCGAGGTGGGTGTCGCGGGCGGGTTGGGGTGCCTCGATCACTGTCGGGTAGCCGCGTAGGTGCTGGAGTCCGTCGGGTCCGACGTAGGAGCCTGAGGGGATGTCGGCGGTCGCGGCGTACAGGCTGGGCAGGGCCCCGCGGGCGGCGTCGTTGAACATGCGCACGGCCAGTTTCTGGACAAGACCTAGGGGACCGCCGACGTGCGCGGCGAGGTTGGTGCGGGCGAAGCCGGGGTCTGCGGTGATAGCGCGCACGGAACTGCCGGCGTCGGTGAGCGAGCGTGAGAGCTGCAGCGTGAACAAAGTGTTCGCGAGTTTGGAGTCGCGGTATGCCTGCAGCGCGTTGTACGCGCGTTGTACGCGCGATGTTTGCCGTTGAGGTCGTCGAGATGGATGTGCCCACCGCTTTGCAGCTGGGAAGACACGGTGACGACGCGCTGGCGTATGTGGGGTAGCAGCAGCGCGGTCAGGGCGAACGGGCCCAGATGGTTGGTGCCCATCTGTAGCTCGAAGCCGTCCTTCGTGACACCGTGGGGGACTTGCATGATGCCGGCGTTGTTGATCAGGATGTCGAGGTCCCCGGTCCAGTCAGCGGCGAACGCGCGGACCGAGGCCAAATCCGCCAGGTCCAAGGCCCGGACGTCGGTGCGCCCGGCCATTGTCTCCGCCGCGTCGCGGCCCTTGGCCACGTCGCGCACGGCGAGGGTCACGCTTGCGCCGACGCGGGCCAGTTCTGTCGCGATGATCTTACCGAGCCCGCTGGATCCCCCGGTCACCACCACTGTCCGCCCGGAAAGGTCAGTGAGGTCGGCCGCGGTCCACCGCGCGCGAGCCATCAGTGTGCGCCGCTGAGCATCGTGAGGACGTCGTCGTGGCGGCCCTCGGCGTCGGCGTTGCGCAGGAGCCCAACTCTTTGGACGCAGATCTCCACGGCGTCGGGTCGGGTGCGCAGGATGTCTATGACCGCGGATAGGAACGCCTCTAACGGCATCGCCCGCTCGTCGCCGGCCTGGCCCATCAGGTCGGTCTGCACACCGGGCGGGATCAGCTCCAGGACTCCGACGCCGGCATCGGCCAGCTGCACCCGCAGGCTCTCGGTGAAGGAGTGGATGGCGGCTTTGGTGGCGCAGTAGGTCGGGGTGAGCGGCAGCGGGACGAACGCCAGGCCGGAGGAGACGTTGATGATAGTGGCGTCGCCGGGCTGGGCGGTGAGGAACGGCACGAACTCGGCCAGCAGCCGGATCGGGCCCAGCAGGTTCGTGGTCACCGTTTCTTCGGCGACGCTCAGGTGGCCGGAGTCGGTGAGGTCCTCGGCCAGCATGATGCCGGCGTTGTTGATGACCACGTTGAGCTGTGGGTACTTGGCGGTGACCGTGGCGAAGCAGCGTCGGATCGAGTCGGGCTCACCGACGTCGAGAACCACGAAGTCCATGCCCTCGTGCTCTGCGGTAATCTCGGCCAGGAGTTGTTCGCGGCGGCCAGCGATGATCACGGTGTTGCCAGTCCCCGGCCGATGCCTGAGGTCCCTCCGGTGATGAGGATCGTGTTGCCGGTCATCTGCATGGCCATCTCCTGTCGTGTCGGGCGCTGCGCACCCGCTGCGGTCCACTATGCGTGGCGCGAGAGCCAGCTGGGGAGGACTGCTGATCCATGGATCGGCGGTCCCTGGATAGGCCGCCGCAACTGGGCGATGATGGCCGGTGTGGACCGACTTGGACTGGCCGAATTTCTACGCCGACGCCGCGAAGCGCTGCAGCCCAGCGATGTTGGCATGGCTCCAGGTTTACGGCGGCGTACCGCGGGGCTGCGCCGTGAAGAGGTCGCGACCCTGGCTGCGATGTCCACCGACTATTACGCCCGCCTGGAGCAGCGCCGCGGACCGCAACCGTCGGAGCACATGGTCGCAGCGATCGCGCGGGCCCTGCGCCTGAGCTTGGACGAACGCGACCACCTGTTCCGCCTGGCCGGGCACACCGCCCCCACCCGGGCGCTGCGCTCAGATCACGTCAGCCCCGGACTGATGCGGGTGCTCGACCGCCTGGATGACACACCTGCCCAAGTGGTCTCCGACATAGCCGAGACCCTGGTGCAGAACCGGCTCGCGACCGTGCTGCTCGGTGACCAAACCCGCTACGACGGCCTCGCCCGCAGCGGCGTCTACCGGTGGTTCACCGATCCCGCCGAGCGGTTGATCTATCCCGGCACCGATCAAGACCTCCAAGCCAACATTCAGGTGGCCAACCTCAGGGTCTCGGCAACCAGAAACGGCCCAGACAGCCGCGCCGCCGCCGTCGTCACCCGACTCCGCGCACACAGTGCGGAGTTCGAACGCATCTGGAACCGCCACGACGTGACCGGGCGGACCGACGACAACAAACCATCGTGCACCCCGAACTCGGACCCATCCACCTGCAATGCCAGATCTTGTACATCCAGGACCACGGCCAAGCCCTACTCGTCTTCACCGCCGACCCCGGCAGCGAAGACCACTCCAAACTCCAGATGCTCTCCGTCATCGGCACCCAACAGCTCGTTGTCCCGAATGGCGGAACCGGCACCGCAGGTGCGGGGTGAGCGAGACTTCACCACCGAGTACGACACCGCCCTAGACCGCACAGCGCACAAGGTGAGGGCGAAGGATCGCCGAGCGGTGGGCGGAGACCGGGCATCGGCCGGTGGCCGAGGTGAGCGCCACCCTCACTGAGGCCCGCACCCACCTGCAGACCCTTAACCCCGAGTTGGTCGCTGCCCGGGCCGTGGTGGAGCATCAGGTGGGTGCCGCTGCCTCCGCCCTGGTCACCGCCGAACAAACGATCAGCAGCGCCGGCCGGTTGGGCAGGGGCCGCGCCCAGCACCGCTTCAACCGCCTCGCCTCCCACTACAGCGAACAATTGGGGGTTTTGGTCACCGGGGGCTGATGGGCGTCAACGCAGCTACGCCGTAATCCGCGACGACGTCCTGCACGCCCGGCACGGGGCACCATTCGCCCAGCGAGACCACTGCGCGCTGACCGACCACACCGCTACCCGTCAGCTGGGAGGGTGGGAAAAGATCCGGGCCGAATCGTCGGTTCCGCGCCGCGCCAGGCCGGATCGTCGCCCCGGATCGGCTTCGGCACCATGCAGCTCGTTGGTGTCGGCGGCTGCCGTCGGCGGCGTAGCGTTCTTTCGGTGACCGACACCTATCAGTTGGCGGACCGGCTCGTGCGGCGTATCGGTTTCGGTGCGATGCAACTCCCGGGGCGGGGTGTGTTCGGGCCGCCGCGCGATCGTGAGGAGGCGCTGCGGGTTTTGCGCCTCGCGGTCGAGGGGGGCGTCAATCACATCGACACCGCACAGTTCTACGGCCCTGGTGTGTCGAATCAGCTGATCTGCGAGGCGTTGCACCCCTACCCGGCCGATCTGGCGATCGTGTCGAAGGTTGGTACACGACGTGACGGTGACGGGGGGTGGGTGCCTGCGCAGACCCCTGCCGAGCTGCGGGCAGATGTTGAGCAGAATTTACGCACGTTGCGTGTCGATCGGCTCACCGCGGTCAACCTGCGCCGGATGGACGAGCACGAGGGCGAGCTTGTCGCCGCGGTGCCGTTGGAGGACCAGCTCGCCGAGCTGGTGATGTTGCGCGAGGAAGGCAAGATCGCGGGAGTGGGGGTCTCCACCGTTACCGGTGAGCAGGTGGCCACTGCCATCGAACTGGCCGACATCGTCTGCGTCCAGAACCCCTTTAGCATGGTCGATCAACACGACGCTGATGTCCTCGACCAGTGCACCGCAGCGGGCGTTGCCTATGTGCCGTACTTCCCGCTCGGTTCCGCTTTCCCGCATATGCCCAAGGTGACCGAACAACCGACCGTGCAGCAGGTTGCGTCCCGCCTCGGGGTGTTGCCGAGTCAAGTCGGTTTGGCGTGGCTGCTTGCCCGCGCCGACAACGTGTTGCTCATCCCTGGTACGTCCTCAACCGCGCACCTCGCGGACAACCTCGCGGCCGCGGACATCACGCTGTCGGCGGAGAACCTGGCCGAACTCAACGGGACGGCGTAAGTGCACCACCCGTCAGCTGTGTCTCTTGTAGGGGAACGGCAGCAAGCTCAGCCCTGACGCCGACCCGCGGCCATTGCGCCGGCGTGGCCGCCGCTGACGGGCGCGTCAAGGAACTCGACGCCAGCGGCGGTGCACCCTTCGGCGAACATGATCGCCTGCGCGGGGTGCCGGTGCCATCGTTGACCACGACGGATCCCCGTCGCAGGCTCGCAAGCCGTCCTTGGGTCAGCAGGTTCATCATGTCCTGGTCGGTGCTCATGCACAGACCGACGACGTCGCTCGCGACTGGGTCTGTGCTGATTCGATGAGCTTGAACGCCATCGCGACATCGGCGGCGCGGGAGCCGGGGCCCTTGGTGACTCGCTGGCGAAGCCTGACGGTGGGGGTCGGGGTCGCGGAGCTCCTGAAGCATGCTCTGGGTGAGCATGAACATCGACAGTGGCGCCCGAAACGGCACTTGCTGACCATCGTCGTCGGATAGGCGGCGGATGGCGGCTGTGGCACGCGGTGCCCGCTTATTCCGCGTTCAGCGAGGTGTGGTTGCGGTTGTTGGTAGCGGCGGGTTTCTAGTCAAGGCCGCGCGGGCGGAGCAGCTCGGCCAGCGAAGAGGCGGCAGCGGAATCGATGGTCGCTCTGGTGAGCAGCTCTCGCGAGAGCCGAGTGGACCACACGTCCAGGGACAACACCTGCGTGGAGAGCACAATGCCGTTGACTTGGTGGCCGACGCTCGCCGCGGCCGGAGCACCGACCCGTGCCCTGCGCAGGCTGAACAACGAGTCGCCAAGGCGCATGTGGACGCCGGTGACCCGGCCTTCTTTGCCCTGCATGCGATCCCGCATGCTGCGCTCGCGGTCGATGTCGAT
>JAABUL010007910.1_pt1 | contig 11126 bp, 13 predicted proteins | sample 5559151 | NCBI WGS metagenome assembly JAABUL01 (sample SAMN10711876, study PRJNA513368) | rock metagenome | isolation source: Antarctica rocks | place: Antarctica: Victoria Land, Pudding Butte sud | reverse complement strand
GAAGCATATTGCTAACCAAGTCCTCGCGCTCAGGAGAACACATGTTAGACAGCTAAGGATGACAAGTTGACGAGAGCTACCATGGGCTTTGCGGCTTTACGATTAGCCTTCGCGAGAATCAGCAGGATGGGCTTAGTGGCTTGGCAACGCATCGATATTGCCGCTCTGAGTGCTCTGATATGACGAAAACCCGTCCGCACGCGCACCTCTACGGTACTGATTACAGTTTTCGATGGACCAGGCGAGAGTCCGTTGCACAATTATCAAGGGAGAATTGATGTGTCTAGCTCTTTCAGGAAATACTATCGATATGAGTGTTACAAATCTTTCAATTGTGCAGGTGGACTCCCCTGCCCATATACTCGAGGGACACTTGCTTTTTCTAGCCCATTCAGGAAATACTCTCGATATGTGATTCATAAATCCGTTGGATAGGCCGATGCCGATGTGTAGGTGGATTCCTCTGCCTATATATAAGGCTTTGTTGCACACGGATACTGTAGACAGCATCGATATTTCGTGAAACCTTACCTCAAAATCAAAAATCTCACTAGCAAGAAAATGTTTGCGCCACCTATTCCCGCCTCACTGCAAAGGAGCGTGAATGCCACCAAGGTCGAGTATGTCCAGTTGGGCTCCTCTGGGCTTCGAGTCTCCTCGCCAATCCTTGGTACCATGGGTATTGGCAGTAAGGACTGGATGGACTGGGTAATAGAGGAAGACGAAGGGTTGCAGATATTGAAAGCGGCCTGGGACAGAGGTAAGTAGGACATATGGTAGTATACCGAAGATCAGTAATTGATCCAACAGTAGGCCTCTCGACCTGGGATACCGCGAACGTTTACTCCAGCGGCATGAACGAGGAGATTGTTGGAAAGGCGATCAAAGCGTTCGAGATACCCCGACACAAGCTGACCCTCTTAGCCAAGTGCTTTGGAACTGTCCCAGATGAAGCGGGCATTTTCAATTGGCCATTTGAGGCACAGATGCAAAAGAGCAAAGATTATGTGAATCAAGGCGGTGAGCACCTCTCTTTCAAGATGGAACGTCTTCCTAAAGGTGCTTGAGCTGACTATTATGGGCCTGACAGGTCTCTCACGCGGAGCAATTTTCAAAGCTGTCGATGCCTCACTCAAGCGTCTCGGAACCGACTATATCGACCTTCTCCAAATCCACAGATACGATGCCTCGGTTGCTCCGGAAGAGACCATGAAGGCGCTCCACGACCTTGTCCAAGCTGGCAAAGTCCACTACATTGGCGCAAGCTCCATGTGGACGTACCAATTTGCTCGCATGCAATTCGTTGCTGAGAAGAACGGCTGGACGAAATTCGTGAGCATGCAGAACCAATACAATTTGTGTTACAGAGAGGAGGAGAGGGAGATGAACAAGTTCTGCAACGAGACTGGTGTGGGTTTGATCCCCTGGGGTCCTTTGTTCTCAGGCTTGCTGGCAAAGCCTTTGGGAGTCGAGTCAGCCAGGTCTAGGATGAGCATTGCCTTCAGTGGTGGGCTCACGGAAGCAGACGAAACCATCAACAAACGAGTTCAGGAGGTGGCTGAAAAGAAGGGTTGGAATATGAGTCAAGTTGCACTGGCGTGGATCGGAGGCAAGGGTTGCATTCCCATCGTCGGCTTGGCTAGTGTCGAGAGGCTTGATGAAGCCTGTGCTGTGCGGGACATGAGGCTGACTGAAGACGAGATCAAGTATCTGGAAGAACCATACGCTCCCAAGCCAGTGGCTGGACACGTCTAAAGCCATCGTGTAAGCTAGGGTGGTATTCAGAATTAGGAATAGATAGAAGTCGTGCTCGAAATATCAGTTCAGGCCCGTCACTCGCATGCGGCAATATCCTCTCTTTGTCCAACTCTAAACTTCCAGACCTTGACCTGCTAACCCTCCACGACATTCTTGACCTTGTCAGCTATATCCCTAGATCCAGCTCCCTATTGTGCTTTCGAGGCTCCACCTCCGCTCTCTCAGCCATTCTGATTGACTAGAAGACGATTGGAACTAAAGTATGTCCAAAATATTACACCTGGCGTCATGATTGATACTTGTTTGTGGAATGCAGCTTGTGCACAAGCTGGGTCGACCAAGCGCCAAGCATTGAAAAGACCGTACTTAAGAATAAAGTTGGATATGTCTATTATTATCCACGAAGGATTCGACTACATCATGTACTTTACTTTTTTTGTTGCTGTTAAGTATACTCACGCCATCTCCCTTATTTAGATGCCAGCATCTCTGGTTTTAGAATCGTGACCATGCGGCAATGCTCAGAGCGTATGTAGTGATCTCCTTGCGCTATTCGAGCCCAGCAGAGAGAAATCTATTTCCGAAGAAGGATTATCTGGCTGAGCAACGAGGTGGAAGCTCATGGGCACAGAATGGACACCTGATATAGTATCCAATACAAGGCAGTTTCCCAAATAGCCACGCACATCATTGCGTCTCAACGCTTTCTTGATCCTCTTCCCAGATACACCTTTCGCAAACACACACACCGCCCAGAGCACCCACAGCCCATTCCCTTCTTTCCTTCACAGGCAAGTCCACATCACAGTAATGATTCAGCACCTCTTCCCCGTTGCGTATACCACCTTTCGGTCTCTCCACCCCATCCTCAACTCCTCTGTCCTCGCCCCATCTCACGTCCTCTTCTCCACCCCTCGCCACAAATCCCATAGCTCCCTTCTCCCATTCCCACCTTACATTCGGCGCGCAGCTATGATTTGCCAAACTCCATAACCAGTGTACGCCCGCCACCTCCGGCATGCCAGTTAGCTCATTCATCTTGGCGTTTGCTGTAGCGCGGAACTTGGCGAACAATGTATTGATGACCCATGTGTCATAACGACTTAGTACTTCCGGAGCGAAAGGGTCCTTGTCGAGTCGCGCAAGGAGGTGCAGTGGTTGTGCGATGTTGTTGGAGAAGCTGAAGGGCAGGGTATGCTCTGCTGGATAGTTGGGATGGCTGTAGTCACCCCAAAGAAACTTGATTTGGGGAAGATCGAGAGGGTGGATATCCTGTGACTCGGCCATTGCCATACATCGGGCAACAAGGAGAGTGTAGAGAGCGCTTGTGGCGGCGAAAGGCGAGGGATCTTTGGCTACGATATCAAAATCCAGTATGCCGCAAATAGCAGGGTGGTAGATATTCTGAGCTCGCTCAAAACAAGCTTGTGAGCAGAAGACGATGTCTTCGCAATTGGGACATGTTGGTAAAGGATCTTCTGGAGAGAATGGTGGGAGGCGCGAGGAGCAGGCATCGCAGAGCGGGTCGTGTAGACGAGTGGAGGAGGTGAGAACGCTAGCTTCGAGAAGCACTGGTTCACAGGGTTCGATGTTTGCGACTGTAAAGATGCCCAGTTGTTTGATCGTCGTAGGTTGAGATTTGATGTACGAAGCATCTCCGTCCAAGACCGGAAGCTCGGTTACAGAGACTTTGCATTTTGGAGCGCTTTTTTGAATCTCACCATTGATAAAAGAGAGGCTCTCTTCCGAGAAGCGGTCAGGCTCATGATCGTTCCAGGGATATATCTCTCGTCTAGTAGAACCGTTTTCTGGGAGGTCTTCTCTGGGATTGAAGTCCGAGTGGTTCCACACACGTTTCCTTTGAAGCAGCATCTGCCTGTACTTTTCAATGACACTTTTTTCCAGTGCTTGTAATTGCACTGTGCCTGGGAAAGCCATCAAGCCTCGCTGCGTAAAGTCATACGCGCTTTTCGAATCACCGCAACTTGACAGTGTGCGGGCTAGTATCTCGTAGCTTTGAAAAGCATGCTCCCTGGCAGTCTCGTTGCACTGACATCCACCGACGCTCTCGTCGTCTTCCTCTTCTGGTCCATCCTCGTCCGTGCCTGCAGAGGCGTGTTTTGATCCATGCAGACGCGTTCCAACAAAGCCATCAGTAGCAAATCCGGTCTTTCTACTCGTCACGGCTGCAAGTGCGTCTACAGCCTGTTCATGATATTCTCCCCCCTCGTCAAGCACTTCGTCCGTCAAGAGCAAGGCTCTATACGCATCGCTCGCAGCCAGGTCTGAGAATCCCAACTTCTCATGGCAACTGGCTCTGTGCAGATATAAGTGCGAGCTGTAAGGGCTTTTTCTGAGCTCAAGGGTCAAAACTTCTCGCTCTTTGAGCCAACGGCGCCGGTCGTTTCGCATTAGAGAATGAAGAATGATTGGCCATGATGCTGATATTGTGGGAATGCAGAGTTTTATGCGCTAATTTAGCTGAACGTTTTCCTTTAAACTTCGTCGGCTTGGGTATTACATCCGTTGGAAAGCACAGGGGTGACACAAGTCGTCGCACACCCTAAGCCGCAAACGGCTAGAAGATGCGTCCCCAGTTGGTACTAGGGTGTGCGACGACTTGTGTCACCCCCGTGGAAAGGTAGAGTGCTCAAATGTGTATATTCATTAAATTATCATTATCATTATTTACGTAACAATCAACGGGTTATGATAATTTCTCGATTCTATTAACATTCTCGATGCTCCTCCCTCAAAGCTGTCAATTTCACCTACGAGCCTGTCAGTGCAATGGCATCCTGATGTAGACCGTGCATCACCCATCAGACGTCCCTTCACATGACCTGCACACCTATTAGTATCCTGACATGTTCCAGGGCGACGTTGGGTTCAAAACTCACCGTGCAATTGTCATCCACCAGCACCGCTTCTCCATCCTCGCCTAAAACCACTTCCCCGCCAGTTCCCCCAGCATCGCCTTGTCTAGCTCTCAACCGGGCAGCCAATTGTGCCAACATGCCTCGCTACATCATAAACAAGAAATCAGCCATCGAACCAACGGGCCCATTCTGCGAAATCCATCTCCACTGTTCTCATCCTCACAAAGGGGCCATCAGCACGTACCGTGATGAATGCATCCCTCATGCCCCCTTGCCTTTGCACATCATTCTGGCTCAAAATTTGGTAACTCTGATGCATCCTTTTCCTGCTCGTGAGCCCTTCGGGACGATTGTTTTCATTGAGGCCGAACTCGCGTCGAGCTGTTCGTCGACCTGAAAGAGAAGAAAACCCCGAGGACCCGTTGGTAGCGGAGCTGATATTGATTCCTGCTTCAGCGTCCGATTGAGCACGACTATCGGGAGAGAAAATTTTGATTGTATGGTCAATGCCCGACACAGCTAGAATCGGTTCATAAGGATGGCCTGAAGATGATTGTGTCAGTATATGGAGTAGACTGGTTATGATCTAAGGGCCTACCCTGAATAACGTTGACGACCTCATTGTCGCCTTCCAGTATGTTGATTAGTTCGGATGTCTTCTTATCCCATATGAAGAGGTGGCCTCCGTCGCTACCACTGACCACATACTGCGCAGACACCTGAATCAGTAATGTCTTCATACGGAGTTATTAAGCGATATGACACGCCATGAAGAATGGACAGGGGTACAAGAAAATGACATGGCTCCCTGATCGTGACCGGAACGCAAAAAATAGCTCTGAAAGGTGCCTACCTCATCCTGTAAGCCGAAGAAATTGGCATCTTTCACAGTCTTAACGTTGCAATGACCACGGTATTGGCGAGTATGAGAGTAGCAAGGCGTATCCCTCTCCACCATCTCTCGTAATTTGCCCCTATCGGAAGCTGACTGAAACATAAATTGGCGTTCCTCAGCCGTGATATCCCCATCGCCGTCATCGTCTGCGTCGCTGTCCCCGTTCTCGTTGTCTTCATCTTCGTCACTATATTCATTCGCATCTTCAGCAGCTATGTGGTCTGCTATCTCGTCATGTAAATCATCCATTAGTATTACTTCCGCGTCGTACCCGGCGTCTTGAATGTCAATATCGGATTCGGTGCCTTGAATTGAGATGGATGGAGCTTCGGATACTGACGCGCCTTCACCAGCCTCGCCACTCGGCATAAGATCTCCAACACTAGAGGCAGCAACGCCTTCCACAGCCGGTTCTCCAGGGCGCCTAATGAGACCGATATTTCCTACTACGTCCTCCTGCTCATTGAGATCTATGTCTTCCTGGACTCTGCCTTCGTCAATCTCGGCGGTACCCAGACCGCCGAAGGCGACGTCAACAGATTGAAAATCTACACCTTCTCCAGCATTCATCAAGATGCCGCGTCCGACTTTGAAGCCCCAGTACTTCAATGCACTCTTCTGATCTTGGACAAGAGGACTCAAAAGATCGTCCTGGCTTCCCGAAGCGGGCATGACTGCTCTCTCGAGATCTTCAAGCGGCATTTTGATGGCATTAGCGAAAGCGATAACGGCATCGCTCTCTGTGTAAAAGACTGTCCGAGTCTCGTCTTTTTCGAATCTGGATGCATCGACATTGGGTATCGGGCTAGGGCCGGACAACCCGAGCAGATAGGGAATGAGAAAATCATCTATGCCAGAAAGCTGAGCGTCATCAGGTATTGGGAATCTCGGGTTCTGCTTTCGCTGATTGGGCGGTCTCTTAAAACCTTGCAGCAGAGCCTGGGAACCACCTTCAAGCCAGAGGATGATAGCTTTAAGAAAGTCATAGCAGAATATCTCCCGCATAGAAGGGTTTGGCCCTTCATGCGGCGCAGGGATGATTATTCGGAAGAGGTCGAGCGCAGGACTTGGTGTATGACTCGCAGTTTGGATCTTGCCACCCAACATTCTAGCCAGGGTTCCACACGCCTGCACGAAGCGGCATGTAGAGTCTCGTTTAGCCCGCAAAGATCGCTGCAGCATAACATCCTCTTCTAGAGGGTCGACTGGATATTTCCAGAATCTCGAGATCTCATCCATTTCAGGCAAACAGGTGGCAGCAGTGCCGAGGGCAGCGGTAAAAGTTGGTATATGATTTGCGGGATCTAGATGTACGGCATCATCCAGGCCACGTGTGTTTACTTCGAGCGAGAAGAGCAGCTTCCGTATCTTGACTAGACTCTTCGCCATTTGCAAGCTCCTTTTCTGAGACTCATTGAGAACCGAACTTCTTGCTTCTTCAATCATCGATAGTGGAATATTCGGCATAGTATCACCCATCGTAATGTCCTCGCTTTGCCCATTCCCATACCGCACGCGCAAAGCCAAGTCCGCGTCTTCGTCCGGACGCTCAGCCGCACGCCTAGGCTTCGGACTCCTCCGAGCTGCTTCGAGAGAAGTCGTCAAAGGCTCCTTTTTCCGCTTGCGTTTCCGGTCGCCCGATTCCCTAACCTTGCCTTTTCCGTTCCCACTGGTCAGACATTTGACACCTTGTGTTCTTCGGTCCCCAGCATCTGGAGACCGGACAAGGTCAAAGCTGTAAATGTGGTCACCTGACCAACTGGCTATCATTTCATTGGGATTTGCGTCGCTGATCTTACAGGCCGTGATATGACCGTTATCTGTCTTCCGCATCTTCTTGCGTCCCTCAGGTGCAAACTTGCGGACGCATCGTGTGGCCTCGCCCATCAACTCGGTCTCATGTTCGGACATAGAGCTAGCTAAAGACGGTCTGCCAGGATGCCCCTGTTCCTCGTGCGTGTTTCTCCCAAGCATTCTCCGGTCATGGAGAAAGCAGTGAAGATGTGCACCTCCCAATGCAATGTAATGGGGCTGGCTTCCCGAGCAAGAAATGGTGTTCAGGTCAAGGTTGAAACGTTTGTATGAGATCAGAGGTGGTGGAACATTCGAATTGTCATGATCGGCTCGATGAGATGGAAAGCCTCGACCACCTCTAGGAGATGGATACGCGGAGGATGGTAGTCGCAGGTCGAACTGACGCACCTGTTGTCGGTTTTAGTATCGATTTTCACTTAGCCGATCCTGAGATCTGACCTCGCCATCTTCAGAGCATGTCAAGAAAAGGTTTGGTGATGACTCTGTCACTATCCTCTTGACTCGATCTGCGTGCGATCTGTAGACCCTTGCGTTTGTATTTCCATCGCTCAAATACTTCACACCTCTGTACATGTTTTGGAACCTTTGTCCTCCGGTAGATGCGATGTCCGCACCCCTTGAAGATTGTGTAGACCGCCCACTATATTCAATATCAAAGACTCGGACTTCAGCGTCCCCAGCAGCCGTGACAAGGGTTCGGTCATTGGAATGCGGCATGAACTTGACGGAGAATATGTTTTGAGAATGCCCAGTGGCGACTGTAGTTGTGAGGGCAAAAGACGATGCTGAGGAATCCGGTTGGTATGAATGGATATTGAGATGCTGGTCATCACTTCCAGATGCTAATAATCTTCCTGATGTGGACCAGCTACAGTGGCAGCGTCAGTAATGCTATGCTTGTGATACCAAAGGGGATCGAAGGTCTCCTCACCTTAGTGCGTTGACGCAGCCCGAGTGACCTCCAAGTTCGTTTACAATGTCCAAATCATTTATCCAGCTCTTATCCCCGTATATGCCCTTGATGGCCGAGTATCTGGACGTATCGCCCAATTCACGCCTCAAGAGGCGGTCTTGCACAGTGGGCATCATCACACGTTCATCAGAGTCGTCCACCCCTCGGCTAGGCTCGACAATCGTGGCATTAACATTTCACACGTACGTTCAATGTTGGAAGGAGTTAAGCAACTCCAGTTCAAGTTGTACGTTATGGATCTGGCAGGGTATCGTCAAAAGCCCTAAGCCCTATTTCTACCTCGAGCACATCAAGCGCTAGTGCCAACATTGTAGGGGAGATTTCACATTATTCCATAAGCATCTAAAGCACCAACCCAGAATTTCTCCTGCTCGGATGCTACTTCTATCTGTCGCTGCAGCAATCACACCTACACTGTGGAACATATCGTAAATCGAGAAATGGCATTGAGCCGGGTTTTGGCTCCAGCAAGACGTCGGCGACAGTCAACATCCAGGAACAATCCGGCTGCTTTCATACCCTTTGCTTGACTTCTCCCCAGATCATATACACCACGGTCAATACTATTGAGGTGCCAATCTCAAATGCCACTGTCACGAGGCCTCTGGCTAAATGTCATACCTTCCGGAGCGCCCTGTACTGAGGTGAAGGGACGGGGATTGGCACCTGCGGCTTTTCTCGTAGTCTCAGATTTGCTACAAATCAGAACTCTAAAATCAGTGCGACGCATTTGTCTCCGCTCGTCGCGCCAAATCTGTGGTATGGTCCGAAGCCTCCGAGACCGGCGGGCGCTCGAGAGGCCGACCCAAAAATGTCAGATGGAATAAGGTACTCTAGGGGCCGCAGCTGTCGACAGCGTGCAGCCGTGTCAGCCATGGCGGGGCGCCACGTTGGAGCTTCCATGATCGACCTGTCTCTCGGCTCAGGTATCTCGGACGAAAGCCTTGCATTTTGAATTATACTTTAGTAATCGGGGCCCGATTACGTACTACCACGTAGGTGGCATGTTAAATGTTAGCGTCTTGGCGGACGCTAATTAAATTTCATGTTTCTTCTAGAAGGGTCTACATATATTTGCATGCGTAACGTTATATTCTGCCTACTTTCTACAAAGCGCTAGCTACTTTACACATGTAATTCTGTTAGTGTCCCTTGGCACGCTAACATTTATCTACCTTGAGACTAGTACGTACCTTAGTGACTCAGCGTTCCAAGGGAGTTGATTGGCTCTCTACGACTACCGACGAAGTCGATCATGAAGTAGCGCTAGTGAGATCTCTAGCAAGAATGCAACGTTTCGAACGCGCAATCAAACCGCTGCAGTAAAGTAACAATCTACTTGGGTCACTGCTCTCCCCCTCACCCAAAGCTTTCATTGCAATTGACTCGGTTTGAGGACGATTCCACGAATCCTCGAAAACATTCACTTCCTCGAACGTTCCCTATCACTATCCTGCCCGTACGGACAAAACTCCCTACAATACCGGAAATCACCCTTCCCTGTCGCTATGTACGCGTCTAGCTTTCTTCAACTTCAGACTCAGGCCGCACACAAATCGCGAAGACCTTCCAACAAGCCTGTACAGCCAGATACCTTTGTCCCCATCCCACAGTCAAGTGAATCGGACACCTCGCGATCCTCTTCCACCGAGTCCTCACCCTCCCAATCGATGGATCACGTTCGTTGTTCCCGCTGCCATCGTGGCGTGAGCATGGATGGTTCGCTTCCTTCAATGCCTGGAGTCAGGATAGGAGTCAATTCTTACTACTGCGAGCACTGCGCGAAGCTGGTGCGATATACATGAACAGCCAAAGGAGAAAAGTACACGGCTTTCGGCGACACAAACCCTTCGTCAACCCAATCGCTAATGACGATCCGGCCCTGCTGTGTACTCGTACCATTTACAACAATATACTTGATGACAGACGCCAGCTGTTCAGCTTCCTCATGCAACCTGTACGGTTCGATTCAGTTAAGTCGCTTTGATAGGTGATGCCAACTCAGCCACTGTTTCAAATCGCCATTGCAATCTCTATGAGTTAGAACCTCAACAGCAGCTCGAAATATCTGCAATGGCCACGTCATTCATTTGCACGGTCCATAGAATCGAGTCTAAGCTAGCGAGAATCAGTACATCAGGGCAGGTCCTACAGCTAAATGTAGAGGGAATCAGGTCTGTCATTGTGCGTCCACATTTACGAAGTACGGCTGTCATGATGAAGCTATTGACCACATAGTCACGACTACGAATACGATACCCAGCTTTAGTAGCTACTCAATTGATCAGTGGAACCATGCACCCTCTGAACATTCTATTTGACAGTGAAAACCCTTGATACTCATCTAACTACCCCATATCGTAGCTATACTAGTACACAAATGCATAGTCTCGTATCCATAAATCCTCTCTGATATCTACAAATTTACAGTGTAAATACATTGTAGTACCATCCATTGAAGAAACATTCTTTCCGAGCTTTGATCCTATTTAATAAGGGTACAATCCATCAAAGTGGCACGACGGGGCAGCGCTAGAATAGTTAGTGTCCGATTATCTCACAATCTACACCCCTTCGACCTAGAAACGTGTAAGGTACGGTTGCATTGCCAGCCGGTCCCCACATATCCCTATGAGGAGGATAATCAGATCCGGGTAATGCGACAATATGGCTGAAACAACTGATCAAGCTGATTGGACTACTCGCCGAACGAGCTTACTGCCTCAGCGAAGAAGCAACAGGCAAGCTTCGACCCGTACGGAGGCTCTCGCCGCTAAGCAGCAAGCACCCATAGCGGAACAATTGG
>JAABUL010007909.1_pt1 | contig 11126 bp, 24 predicted proteins | sample 5559151 | NCBI WGS metagenome assembly JAABUL01 (sample SAMN10711876, study PRJNA513368) | rock metagenome | isolation source: Antarctica rocks | place: Antarctica: Victoria Land, Pudding Butte sud | reverse complement strand
GTGGAGGCCGGACGTGTTGCCCAGCTCTGGACCAGCATCCTCCTCTTCCTCGGAAGCGGTGGTCTGGATGCGGCCGAAGTTGCCGTTGAGCTTGGTAGTGCTTTGACCTCCGTGTGCTGACCAGCCAGAGTGGGCGTAGAGGACGAAGTCGGGCTTGAAGCGGAACCAGTCGATGTAAACCTGGAAAAGTCCGATGGCAATGATCATGGCACTCTACTCACAAGGGTCAGACAGTCGTCCTGAATTGCAGGACGGCTAAGCTCACCATGAGAGCTCCGCAGGCGAGGCCAGACTTTGCGCGCTTGCCATTCTGGTCGGTCGATAGGAAGAAGAGACCGGCGAGACAGATCCCTTCGAGGTAGAGCGAGACGAAGACGGTACGAAGTGCCTTGATGTAGTACAGACCACCGGTCTCGAGCGAGTCGGGCTGGTCGGCACACCAGTAGAGCAGGTACTTGTATGCGGCATAGAGCAAGACGAAGGCGACGAGGGCGAGGAGGGTGATGATCGGCTGAATGACCGAGTAGACAATGGTGATGCAGATAATCAGGCACATAGGAGGCCATGTCGTCGCCCAAGCAAGGTTGTCCATTTTATACTGACGTACACGTCAACGCGGCTCACAAGGGTATGCAGGAAACGCTCACAGTCTTCAAGAATGCCTTGCGAGGGGTGTTGCCACCGAGGACTCCGCCCAGAAGGTGCATGGCAAATGGCACGACACGAGAGTAGCTCATCGCAGCTTTCGTAAAGGTCGCTGTGAGGATACTAAATCTGAATTAGCGCGGTCCCTCAAGTTCGTTAGCAGGTTAGCTTACAATGTCAGGAAGAAGATAGAAGCGCCCGGAAGATTGTCCGCTAGGAGCGTAGGCACTGATTGCGATGTGTTCCCCAAGTTACCCAGGGAGCTGATGAGACCTGACGCGAGGGTGACGATGAGGAAACCGTGGATGACCTGGAACAGCCAGAAGCGGGTGAACAGCTTGAGCTCGATGTCGCTGAGAACAGGATAAGTCTCGGTATTTCCTGGAACGGATATGGCTCACCTCCTTCGGACCTCGCCTTGCATCTTGATGAACAAGCGCAGCACAATGGGCAGGAGCATGAAGAGGACGGCGAGAAGCACGGGAGGAAGGACACCCTTGATGATACCGAGAACGGGCCTACAGACGCATAAGCGATGGCAAAGGCAAAAAGAATCTCGCACTCACTTCGGCAGCTTGCAGATCCAGGCAAGGAACTTAGCAGTGGTGCAGAGAGTGTCGACATTGCTGACCAACCCGACGAAGGCAACAGGCACGGCCCAGATGATGATCAAGAAGATGGTCAAAGCCCACGAGAGCATGGTCTTGGTCTTGCGCTGAGCGGCGCTCATCGAGGTGTTGCTCCATTGCACGTCTTCGGGAACGAGCTCGATGTGAGTCTTGACGAGGTGATACTTCTTGTCAGTGCTCGGGATGAGGCGGGCGAAAGAGTGCGCTTCGGCCTGAGATGCGAATCGGACGAATGCAACATCGCCTTGAGGGTATGAGTCCTCGTTGCCGCGCATCTCGTCAACCTGGGCGTTGTGCTCGGCGATGTAAGTGGGTGAAGTTTCGAGTGTCATATTCTTGCCGATGAGACCGAGCAGTCCTTGCTTCCAGGTGGGACGCTTCTTGGGGACGACGAAGCGGTCCACCATCTCGGCGCCACCACGTTCGGTGTCAAGTGTCCCTGCTAAACTCGTCAGCACTGACCAGGCAACAAGCGTCTCCGCGCACACTTACCCTGCTTCTCAGGGGTCTTGCCCTTTCGCTCATTCTGATTACCGAGCTTCTGCAGTTTGCTGACCCCGCCCTCGAGCCTCGCACACTCCTTGTCCCTCTCCTCCCAAGTCTTCTCGAGGTCCTTGATCTTCCTGGTGAGCCAGACGCTCCTTACACCATCGAAATCGCCCTCGGGGGCGACGCTATCTGTGACATTGCTGGGTCTAGAAGCAGATGTGCCAGTAAGTCGTCCGACAGTGCCGGCGAGTTCTTTGATGCCGGAACCTGAGTTGACGTCGGTCGGGATGTTTGAAATGGCGATGGTACGAGTGCGAGCGAGAGAGACATGTTGAGGCGATGAGAGCCAAGCCTGACGGATCTCGATGAAGTGGTTGTATTCGCGCCAGATGAGGAAGAGCGTGTAGCTCATCAAGATGATGGACACGATGAAGTGACCGATGTGGCGATCTTGCTTGCTTGCACCGACGTTACCAAAGGCCAGCATGTTGAGGCCGGATTGACCCGCGTTCGGCTTGACCACGCTGATAGGAATCAGCACTTCGAATTCATCCAGCACAGGGCAAGCTCACGAAAGCGGTATGCAGACAGCGAAGGTCAAGATGAAGTACGGCACCAGCATGTACAGCCCAAAGACCTTGAGGAATCGGACAAATAAGTACGCATCAACGCCATTCGCCACGATGATCTCGGTGTCCGGTGCAGCGAACACTGTCCTCCAGAACGGGAGTATACCTGAGGGTATGGGCATGGGCCTCTTAGCTTTTGGCGCCAGATCGACTCGGGGTTGATAGACCCGGTTGAGGTTGCGACGTCCATGAAGGACGAGCCAGAATACGGTCAGAGCACCGACGGTGATCCCAGCGACGACAAGGGCGGAGATGAAGGAGGGGGTTGAGGAGGCTTGGGTGTTTTTGCCGGTTGCCGACATGTTGGGTGAGGGATTCTACTGGTCGATGATTGAGAGGAAGGAGGTGGGTGCTATAATCAGATAATGGGGCAAAGAAGCGGGTTGGCGGAAGGGATGAAAAGGACGTTCGGTGATGGCGGGTGTGTTTAGGGGAGGATCGGAGGGAAAGGAGGTCCGGTTTCTGGCGGGAACGAAGCAATCATCAGCTCGTGCAATCCCGCCCATTGTTTAAAAGGAGATCCAGAATTACGACTCACCTCTTCACGCACTCCGATCCGCTTCAATGATAGGGATGAAGAAGAGATCAAAGCACTGATATAAATCTTTTCTCCAAGCTCGCGCCACCTTGCGTCCGTAGGGAAAATCACTGTGACGTAGTGGGAACTTGGCTTCCGGCAGGGAAATAGCTTCTGGGCCCGAATTTTGTCCATCGTTTCAGCTCGGACCGGTCGATCTCTCCAAGAGGCACAGGTCCCGAAATATGACGACACTTTCTCGGTGTTTGGGAATCAAAAGCTATGCTTGCCAAAGGCTATCGACGGGATTGGTGTATAGAACATTGCGGCATTATGCATCACTGCTCAGTTTCGTAGACGGAATATGAAAAACGGGCTGGCATGCTTCGAGACAACGTTTGAACTCCTGTATGGGCCCTAATGGTCCCAATTTATGGTCCCGGTTGGTCTTTGTATGGGGGCACGATTTCCCGTCTACCTGCGGGTGTCTTGGCTCGTCGACCCGTTCAGGCAAATAGCCCACGATACGGCAATCCGACACCATACGTCGACACCTGCACCGTCCCATCATGCGATGTTCTATCTCTCACCATCAGCTCGTCGACCATTGAGCAAAAATCAGAGCCTTGACTGACGAGATCCATCTCCCCTCCTTCAGCCCCACCGCGAATACCAAACTTGTGTGCCCTGTCATGGCCCTCAGGCTTTCTCCGCTCTGCATGTCCCACATCCTGACCGTATTGTCATAGCTTCCGCTTGTGATGAGGCCATTGTCCAGATCCAGTGAAACGGAACGGACGAGCTGGGTATGGCCAGCGAACGTATTGATGAGGAATCCGGAGAAGGCTGAGTACAGTTTGACAAGGCTGTCATTATCGCCTGTGAGGATGCAGTCGCCCTAGACAGGCATCAGCTAAACCGCTCTCCTCGTGCATCAGCAAATAGGTAGAGGAAATTGTGCTGCTCACCTTCCAAGCGACACAAGCGAGTCCCCTTCCTTCCCCAGCCCCTCGTCTAATTTCCTGGCCAGTAGAGAGATTCCAAATGATCCATGATCCATCACCAGAAGCTGACACGACTTGCGACACAGCGGTATCTGGGCTGAGGGAGAGACAATTGACGGGTCCAGTGTGTGCTGAGAATGTCCGGAGGTGCGAGAGTGTTGCGCGATCGTACACCCGAATCGTCGTGTCTTTTGAGCTGCGGGTTGCATCAGCAAGCGATCAGATTCGGCGATGGGGATACTGACCAGGTCACGATGCGCTCCTTCCCCATTCCAACATCCAGCACACTACCCTCATGACCCCTCAGCGTCCCTGTTCTCTCCACCTTCATGCCCTCCGGCTTCCATCCTTTCCATACTGTAACTCCCAGACTCCAGCCGTACAGTCCGAACTACCGGTGATCATCGTCCATTTCCCGCCTTCCACCCCGATCTCCGAGCTGATGCTCAGCACGCTTCCATTGTGCGCATTCTCTACAGTCTTGACCAGCTCTGTATCATCCAATGTACCGCGTCGACCGAAAGCCCCAAGCCTCCAGATCCGGAGAGACCGATCCCGTCCGCCGGTGATGAGCCATGGACCCACGGCCTGAAAGCAGTATACCGAGTCGGTATGTTCCTTCAGAACCGAGTGATGTGTCGAGTTCGTCAGATTCCGGGCGAGCAGTTGACGCTTGAGTTCCAGGCGGGAATGATAGAGCGTCGGATAGTGAATGTGGATAGTATTATCGTGGGAATCGCTGGCGGGTGAGGCCTCGGCCCCGTCCTCCGAGACGAAATCGGGTACCAACCACCTCCTTGTCGGTGAAATTCTCGTCGCAACAACTGTTGTAATCGCCTCAGGCTTGAGCTTGAATCCGGGAGTCGAATGGAAGGCCCTTGACCAGAGGATGGGGGAGTCGGCTAGTGTCCGGAAACGGGAGGAGACGAGGGCGAGGGTGTGGAGCTGTTGCGCAGTCGGCGGGAGTTGAGAGAAGATCTTGATGACGCTGTAGCATGGTCAGGTTGATCACATGGTTTACAATGGGGAACTCACAGCTCATCTGGAAGTTCCGTAAGGAAGCACCGACCATCCTGCGATTGATCCTGGAGGTCTCTGCCGAAAGAGGAAGCAGCGTCCACAAAACATCCTTCGTCCCGCTCCTCCGCATTCTCATCCTCCTCCCTACCCGACTGCGGACGATGCATGATGGTTGGGTGAGAACCGGCCAATCTGGATGAGGGCTGTTTCGAGCGTGGACTGGAGGAGAAACTCTGGAAGAAGCTGCTGAATTGACGACGATTGTTCTCGGTTGTACGCGGGGATGAGGTGGAAGGTTGGCCATGTTTGGTTGGAAGTACAACGGAGCTCATCCTGCTCTCTGAATCCGCAAAACCGTGCAGCTTTAGCGGGATGATCTTACCACTAGAAAAGGAAGCGAATGCAAGGAGTCAAGATGGTGTAAGAAATCGTTGACGAGGGTTCTTTCTGCTTTGCGAAGTGGCTGAATCAGTCAGGAGCGGGTGGGTACCGGAATCAAATGCGGAAATGCATTTCAAGCCTTGGTCTTTTTATGCTTCTTCCCTTGTGCCATACCATCTGATCGTCTCCGTTTGTCTTTGTCGCCCTTGTCCCCGTTGATCACTGGAAGTGGCTGCGTCTTTACGCTGATAGTCGTCGACAGCCTCGACTTCACATCAGGCGGGGCGGAAGCGAGAGACTGGATATGTGAATCGGCGGCAGAGAAATCCGCAGAGCCGTCGATAGCGAATCTGAAGATCATTAGCACGGTCTTTTCACACTGGGTTGCAATAGAAGTATGACATACTGCGACATGTCCATTGAGTCGATGAGCTCCCGCTGCACGTGTCTGGCCCGCTTCACTTCGTCGTCGACATCCTCAGCCAGTTCCTCCTCAACTGTCTCTTCGATTGGCCGCCGACTCGTCTGTTGCAACTCAGGCTGCTCAAGCGATAGATCTTTGCTCAGACCCGCTTTCTGTATACCCTGAAGATGCTTCGTGATTCTCCGCGAAATTTTCCCGAACAAAGCGAGTGTTTGTGCCGAGCCGAGGCCCAATTCTCCCTCGAGCGCTTCCACCGGCTTTCTCTGCAGTCCCAAAGCAAGCAAGATCGCTTGCTGTGCAGCTGATAGTGTACATTCCGGTCCAAGACGCTTCGAGAAGAAGAGAGATGCGATAGTGGGGATAAGATCGAGGATCACATGGTAGTCAATCATGCTTTCTGCGTAGGAGTCGAGGCGTTTCATGTCGAATGGCGTGAGGAGACCGTTGAGTTCTTCGGCGGTAAGGAGCTGGGTCGTAGTAGGTGTTAATTGCCGAGGTGAGGCGGCACCGATGATGCTCAGCGCGGTAGCGGAATCGAACTTCTTGAAAGAATCGTAAGACAAGAGATTCATAAAACGTTGTCTGAAGTCTGAGGTCCCGTCAGCAGCATTCAGGGATCACTAATGAAGCGGTCTCACCTTGAGAGAATGATGTCAACCATCCTCCCGCTTGCGCAACATCGCTCGACAACCCCTTCAGCATGACGAAAGAGAATTCTCCAGTCAGGTCGTTCTCCTTCTGACTTGCATACAATGGCACGAAACCCGACCGCTTCCAAAACCGCAATAGCTCCTTCGTGAGACCGAAGGACACGCCAAGGTAATCAAGTCCTTCGGGCTTGCGCTCAGACAACCGTTGGAGAAGAGGCGGCATGCGGTCGGCAGAGCGAATGGCAATCTTATCGGAATCAAGGGAAGCATTCTAGAAGTCCGTCAATGCCGTAATAAAGCTTTTGATGAGTCTACATACAGGATCGACACGCGCAGCTTCTTCGAAGGACTCGCCCATATCTGCTGGAACATCGTCCAGGTTGAGAAGCTCGCCACCATAGAATGAAGTGATCGCTTCAATAGCTCTGGAACCATATCCCATCTGCGCGAGCATCAGCTGGGACGGATTTGAGCAGATGAAGACGAGACGAACGCGAGCATAGTCTGGATGTGTCGCTATCCGCACCACTCGAGCACCAGAAAGCATCGCAAAGTCGCCATCCTGGAACTGAAAACCAGGTCAGTGTGACCATGCGCCTTGGGATTGCCGAATCTTACCTGTTGTGACACGATCCATGGGATCATATCGCCCGAGCTCCCCTTCCCTGAATGACTCAACTCCTTCAATACTGCTTCTCTGGATATATTCCCCTCCAATGCGACTTGCAGCACCGCTAAGGGATCCGGCAGGGAATTGTCATCCTCCTTAAGCGGAGGTAGAAGCACGAAGAGGTGATGCGCTGGGGCGTCGGACAGCATTTGCAAATCGTTGGGCGAGTTCTTGTAGTGGCTTGCGACATACAGAGCCATCATGCGTTGCAAGAATACTTCAGAGGCCGGATGATAGGAGAAGAGGGTATCGCGGTTGACGTAGTACAGCTCGCATTTTGACGGATGCGGACATCCTTGTACAGCTTTAGAGATGATGGTGGCATCAAGGCAGAGGAGGTTGTTGAGCCATCTCTCGACGTTGTCGCCAGGACTATACCGGATCGGTTCTTCAAGCTTGATCTCGCGGAGTGACCGAACGAGGCCAGCTCCTGACCGACCAGCTGAAGAAGCCTTGGATGGCCCTGCACCGGGAGTCGATGTCGCGTCGGCATCTTTCAAGACGGACGGTCGAGTCTGCTCCCGCAGTTGCTGAATGAGCTTGATCGAGAGTGATCGCCCCGTGCCTTCGTACCCGTTTATGGTGGAAGCCATGAATACGAGATATGGGCCGATGAGCTTGCGGACAAGAGGTAATGGGATTGCTGCGGCTTCATCGATGATGACTAGCTCAGCTTGTCCAAGGACGTGAGAGTCTTCGGGAGCGATGTACTGTGATCATTTCAGCGAAGGTCGCCGCAAATATCCTATGCCGAAGCAGCTCACCTGAACGGTTTGTCGATGCCCTCTAAATACGTTCACCCTGACAATCGCCTTTCTGAATTCGGGGTTCGTGCTCTGCACCACGTCGTAGTCGATATGCTCCTCATATCCCAGAGCGTCTAGCGCTTTGAAAAGAAACTCGAACAAAGTTTTGAGATTCTCGGGATCGGGAGAGGTGACAAAGATGTTCGAGTAGTCATGAGTGAGCGCTGCACCTATGGCCAGGCCAAGAGCTGCAGATTTGCCTCGTCCTCGCGCGGCGGTTAGAGCGATAGTGGACGACAGCGTCTTCTCCGTGATGGCTTCCACAAAGGTGAGGAGGGCTTTGGCCTAGAATAATCTCGTCAGCCCCGCAACGCGGCTCACAAACACATGACCTGCCTGATCAATAGTCTTCGCCAACTTTGCGAGCGCTCCGACAATATCCACTCCTCCCAGGCTCTCCTTCATTTCCTTCAGCTCCTCAGCTTTCCGTTTCCGTCCTCGATCATCCTCTTCCCCCTTCCCAAGCGCTATGTCCTTCCCCCTCGATAGCGGCAGCACATTCAGCTCATCGTCCAGCACCAAGCAATCCGGACATGATCCCAGAGAAAGGATGAATCGCTCGTTGAAACGAGGTTGGACGAATTGGTGTGCGTCTGTCCGATATCGGGAATGAACATCCTACCGGCCAAGTCGGCTTATTTCAGGAGCGGCTAGCTCGAGTTGAACAACCTACCATCGCCATGGTGTACAGCTGCTTCAAGCTCGACATCGTCTTGAATAGCAGCACCACAATCCCTCCACCTTCCACCGTTTCAATCGTCCTGGCCAGCAAGTTCGGCGTGATAGCTTCGTAGTCCTGTAGTACGAGCATCCCGAATGTCTGACCGAGGATCTTCGCCGAATCCTTGTAATAGGTATATCGGATGTCGGTGACGGCTATGAACAGCTCAAACGGGTCCTGCTCGTTGGCTTCGCGGATGCCACGTTTGATGTCGCGCTTGATTTTGGCTTCACGCTTCTTCCGATGGCTGAGCTCGTATCAGCACCAATTCGAGGTCAAGCTATGAGTAGCACACAGCAAGCAGTCCAAGCACCTACGTCGTGAACCCCAGCTCTTTCTTGTAGCACCACAAAACACTTGGACGGGACGACACCCTGGTTTGGGACAGCAAGAAATGAAGGTTGACGACCTAGGTAATCCATGAGCCTTGTAAAGACCCCGCTGAGCTAGACGCACCTGATCTCGACCCTTGTCCCCGACCATGACGAAGAAGCTCCGGTGATTCGCCTTGACGCCATTCGTGATGATCGCTGGTATGCGCGGGTCGAGCTGTTTTCGCATGATCACAAATGAATGACCACTTGAAAACAAGGCAATTGAGCTCGATATCGGAGTCGTATAGCTAGAAAAGCAAATCAAAAATGGGATTAAAACAGACAACAAGAAAAGGATATTCCGAGTGGCGGACTTCATTCCCAAGAGAGATAGACAGAAGTTGGCAACCTCCATCCATCTTCTTTTCTCTCAATCACCCCTTGCGACCCGATCAGCTCATCCTTCAAGCCAAAAAGCTAGTCGAGACCTGATAAGATCCGGCGAAACAAGGCGGGGGTGGGGCCCGCTGACAAGATGTATGTCTATGTATGTGGTGTCGGATGGAGTATTCAAGATGACGTCTGAGAACTTTGTGGGAAGTTATAGAACAGCTTGCTGACATTGCCTTGTCTCTTCCGGCGCGAAGGTCGAATAAGATCGTGGTAGGTACCGTCGGGATGCAGAGGACCTCGAGGCTGATGCAGTCCTCTCTCCCTCGGTCGTGCAGCCGCAAATATACCGGTCGATCATTGACGATGTCGTTGCCAAAGTTCAAGTAGATTTCGAGGAGTACGGGATGGAGGAGGAGGTTCTGCTGAATCTCCAAGCAGTCAGTCTCCCCATCCTCATTCATACTTTTATGCTCATGAACCGTGTAGAAATGGGAAGCCAAGCTCCTGGAGACACGAGTCGCCGACTTCGCTCGCGCTCCCGGCTCGACCGTGACCGCCACCGTCTCTCCCGAAGCTGAATCCCTCAAACCCTCCGTCAACTCCTCACCACCTACTGTTCCCTTGTCAGCTTCGCAAAATCAGTATGCGCACCCCTTCCCGCCGCCTTCGCACGGCTTGGCACTACCGAGACCGGGACGACAGGGGAATAGATATGGAGATGGCTTTCGGGTCAAGTCTGAGCCGGACGATATCCTGCGGATCCGAGGTGGAGCGGTATGTTCTTCCTCAGGTGTAATAATATCCCATGCTGATGAAGCAATAGAGCATGCAACCGGACCTCAAATCCGATACATTCTTCCACCGCAAACCCGAGCCAAATGCAGCTGGCCTGCTGCCGGGTGACGAGGTCATCGATTCGGATCTAGATGATAGCGATGATGAATTGAGGGATGAGGGTGAAGGAGGAGAAGAGGAGGGCGAAGTGGACATCGTGTTCTGCGTCTACGACAAAGTATGTTGCTACCAAACCTGCCTGCTGCCATGAGCTGATCCCGGTGGTAGGTGCAGAGAGTGAAGAACAAGTGGAAGACCACTTTTAAGGACGGTATGATCCACATCCACGGGAGGGACTATCTCTTCGCGAAATGTAGCGGGTGAGCGTCGCGTTATCGGCTTCCTCGTTCGCAGAATTGAAGTGAACGTAGCGAATTCGAGTGGTAGAACCCGGTCTGGAGGGTTACCCTTCCTGCCGGTTTTAGGAGTCTCCTTTGGTTTTTCGAGAAAAAGTCCATCACCTCATCCTGTGTCTGGTCTTCATTACGACTTGTACGAAATCTGCATATCCCATTTATACCCCAGCTCTTGTAGCATCCCCCAATACTTGTGGGATCATACATCTCATTCCCTATGACACGAGAAGAATTGTGATGCTAGTCTTCCCGTAAATTCCTTTGATCTCTTTCACTGCTCACTTCGTCGGGATCCGATGACGTGGCTCAAGCACTACCCTTTAAAGCTCTCAATCGCTCCGTAGCCACCAGATCGCCCCTGATCGCCTTCACGATATCCACCGTGCCAGTCTCGTGTCCGGCTCTATCCAGTGCTTGCTGTGCCTTGACCAGCTTCGCGATGGCTTGATTACCAGTCGCATCCTGATGGTCCGCAAGGAGACGTAACGCATGGCGCAAAGACCCCGCATGGTCGCTCAGTATTGGCGAATGCAGGTTGCCGAGGACGATGACAAGGTCGAGGAAGACTGAACGGCTTACTGCTCGTAGCGGCTAGAATGAAGATGAGTGCAAGGCTTAGGCGATCGTGGATCACTCACCTCGTT
>JAABUL010007908.1_pt1 | contig 11127 bp, 11 predicted proteins | sample 5559151 | NCBI WGS metagenome assembly JAABUL01 (sample SAMN10711876, study PRJNA513368) | rock metagenome | isolation source: Antarctica rocks | place: Antarctica: Victoria Land, Pudding Butte sud | reverse complement strand
TCCCTGTTCCGTACTGTTCCCTGTTTCCAACACTCCCTCTTAGGAATTGAAGCTCTATACAAAGCTATTCAGATCTTCTACTGACTGTATATTCATGCTCTTTTACTCGCCGACGTCATACTCGACGAGGTTAACTTCGATCCTTGAAGCTAGTTTCATGACTGATCTGAATCTTAGAAATTTGCCTGAGTTCAGAGACTTGATAAGATCATCGACTATCATTTGATCAATGAATATATATTTCAATCTGATTGCTTTCTCTTCTACCTTGCTTCAAACATAGTAATACTGTTACGATCCTAGCTACGCACCTATGTTGGTAGCTATGTTGGTGACTATGTTGATGGCTATGTTCCTGGCTATCGCCGGTCGCTCGTCACTAGGCTATCGAGTTGTTCCGAAGCCAACCCTATTCAGGGTTAGCTTATGTTCTCCTGAGCCATATAGATAGCCGGTCCTTCCCTCCTAGATACTTTCCTTCCTTAGCATTTATATACTCGTTACATTACACCCATATGACTCGCTCTATGCTGGCCCCTAACAAATACGATGTATCAATGTGCTTCGCTCGAAGATGATTGACAAAATTGCTACTCATTTTTATAGTCGCTTAGAAGTATGCTCGAGCTCGTGCATGTTTTAATCTCATGCACATCTTACTTTACTACTTTCATCTTTCTTCAAAAATCAATTACAAATTCAATATGACTTTAATTGAAGCAGCGTTTGCTGATTTAACTTTGCAAGACTCATTTAACTACATTGCTACTGCAAAGAAATTCAATATCAATTGAATCATGCTGTCGTGATGACATAGAAGTATAATGATCTCGATGAAGAAAAGTAAGCAAACGACGTCAATTCTTTCAAACCAACAAGAAAAAGAGCTTATTCGCTATATCATCAAGCTTATCAAGCGTGATATACTTTCTTTCAATGCAATGATTCGCGTTTTTGCATATAATATATCTGAAAAACAGTCAGGCAAAAACTGATTCTATGAGTTCGTTCAATGTCATTCAAATATACTGCAGTCAAAGTTTCTACAAGAAGCTGATTTAAAGCGAAAAAAAGTTGATAATGCATATCAATATCAGCTTTATTTTGACCTAGTAAGTGTCTTTATTACGTTTAATTTCATACTAATATGAGGTAGATAAAGCAAAAAATCAAAGAATATGAGATTTTTTCTTCAAACATATACAATATGAATGAAAAGAACTTTCTACTTAAACTGCTTCAAAAGACTCAAAGAGTCTTTAGTTTAAAGCATTTAAACAGTGACAAATTGCTGAGTGTTGATCAAGATGATAATAAAGAATTAATCATCTTGATTGCAATCATTTGCATGAATCTGATCTATATATTCTCTTCGATCATTTATCAGATGAAATCAGACAATATTCATAATAGCTGACTTACTGAATATAACTTCAAAGAGCAATTCTGCTTCTTTGCTTTCTTCACTACTGACTGAACTAATGATGAATTAATCTACTTTTGACTCACTATCATATTTGATTGAAATACGAGATTAAAAGCCAGAAATTTTCATGATTATCATCTTCTATTTGTTGATGAGCATGATAATCATATCAACATAAAGTTTCTTGACTGATGTGAGCAGAACAAGATGCTCATGACTTTATATTCTTCTCATTCTACTCATCATTTTCAATCTCTGAATGTCAGCTTATTTAATTCTTTGATCAATTACTACTTGCAAAATTTGAATGACTGAATCTTTAAAAGTCAAGAACTTTCTTAAATATTAAAAAAAGACTTCTTTAATCTATTTTAATTTGCACATCAAGCTGCTTTCATGTTTGTCAACATTAAAAGTGAATGAAAAAAGATGAAATTGCAATCTTTTAATTCATCACAAATCATAAAGCAGATTAAATCAAAGACTAAATCTGTTTCAAGTCATTCTTCTTCTTCAGCATTGTTCAAAGCTGATTGAAGAATGATTCAATGATTAATGAAGTCAGTTGTAAAAGAAGTAATTGATTTGAAAGCTCATAAGTTGAACAATATGATGAAAAAGCTTACTACAGATGTTGTTCTTCTGAAAGCAAAAAATGAAGATCTTCAATGAACAGTATGTATTAAGTGAAGTTGCAAATGATGTGAAAAGTCTTTATTTGATGATCTAAAAGTTAATAGTAAGACAAAGAGAATGTTTTTTAGTTTTAATAAAATTCAGATGATTCATGATCATTAAATTCAAAGAATCAAAAAGAAATAGCAAACTACTATTCAAAAGATGAATGAAAAGAAACAAAAAAAGCTTAGAAAGCTAAAGAAACAGCGTTTAATAGTTGAAAGAAAGATAAAATGAGAAAAAAAGAAAATGAAGTGAAAGAAGAAAGTGAAGCAAAAAAAAAAGCTACAAGCGAAGAAATTGAAGCAACAACGTTTAATTCAGAAGCAAAAGCTGAAGATTAAAGAGCTTTAAAAAGAGTAAAAGAAGAAGTCTAAAAAGATGAAAGTACAGCAATTCACTGATTTTGTTTCTATTGAGAAGATGAAAAGAAAGTCAAGTCAAATCAGATTTACGCAAGCTGAAAGACAAAACAAAGCTTTTAAGTGATTTGATGATTGATTTTATAACTTGAAAGCTTCATATAAATATTGATAACTCTTTACATTAATTGCAATTTGATTCTATGAATGATGATTGAATAATGATAAAAATAGAATGAATGACTAATCAAGTTTAGAATGTGCACAAGATTGAAATGTGCACAGACTCAAGCATACTTTTAATTGTCAGTTAAAATAATAGTTGAATTCATATTTAAATCATCATATTTCATTTTTTTCAATGCTTGAATCAGAAAGATGACTTTTTTGACTGCATTATATTCATCGACATATTCAGCTTCAACAGATGATATACTGATGCATTATTGATGTTTGAAACTTCAGCTAATTGATTCATTTTATAGAAAAAACATATAGCTGAAGATAAATTTTCAAGAATTCAAGCAATTTGCATAAACTGAATGAATATATTTAAAGAATTCAGCTTTTTCAACTTTTTTCACTTTGAAAAATTCATATTAAAGTTTCAATTGAGCAGTTTTAACTAAATAATGAATGATTTGTTTAACAGTTAAATCATGATCAAAGATAAAATTCATTGCATATTTGTGTAATGATTGTTTCTTTAACAACACAAAATATAAACAAAGATTTGTTTAGTAATGTACTAATCATTAGACAGAAGATCTGAGAATAGCTAAGACAATAAACTGTATTGACTATTATATGAGTTGAGCATGAAGCTTCTATCTAGAAGAAATAACTTTCATTATATAAACATAGAAGAATCATGTCAATTCATTTCTGCTTTGAATGATCACTCTGATCATTCTCAAGCAATGTGAGCAAGATGAATATCATGCTCATCATGCTCATTGTGATCACTTCTGATTCAAGTGATCAGAGTGATCACTTTGAAACTCTGATTATTTAATGATTATCTAATCATGATCTTATTTAATATCTTGTTGAGTAAATTCTAACATTAAACTACATGTTTTGCTTAAATCTTCACTTCATAAAGTTGAATTGATCTGCAGAACTTTCATCTTCGTTCTTTGCATTTTACATGCTTCTCATTCTACTTATCACTTTACATGCTTGTACTTTACTCATCTGTAACTTTACTCATCTATCTGCTCATCACTTTACTTATTAACTCATCTACATGCTCAGCTATTTACTCAGCTATTTAATTGTTCATCTACTTCTCAGTTTACTCACTTTGAAACATACTGTAATACATGCTTCAAAGATGCTTGAAAGCAGACTTCATGCAACGCGTTTAAACATGCATCATTCGCTTCATGCTTTACTTCATAGTATGCTTCACAACTTTCTATCTATCTGTCATTGAGCATGCTCATTTATCTACTCATTTATCTACATGACTTTCTTCATGACTTTCTATCAAACACTCTTCATGACATCTCTCATGACTTTCTTCATAATTCTTTACTAAGCACTCTACATAGTCAACAATTAATTCAAGTAGATGATTAAATAATTAGCTGAATGATTAATTCATTAAGTCATTTAATAATTTATTTGATAAATCAGAGTTAACATCTGCATGCATCATGTCACAATGAGTTATAGATTGAGATTCACAGTCATGATTTCAATGTAAATATTGAAGTGAACATGTACAAATGTCACAATTAAAATTCAACAATGAACTTCACTTCTGATTCAATGAATCAACAAACAATGATTAAACTTATGCAAGAAGATAGCATCAAGAACAAAAACAGAATACATCATGATTAAATCATGTTTCAAATCATATCATTTAATGCAATCGTTGAAAAATTGAATTGATGAGCTCATTGAAAGTGCATAAATTCGATCAACAATATGATGCATCACAAAGTTTGCAATGAGCAAGATTTGAAGATGAAAATCAAAGAAATCAACAGAACAGTGAAATTCAATTCTATCACTAAAAAGCTGTGATTTAACATGTGAAATTACTCAGCGAATTAATTAGATTTTCAAGTGCTGAATTTTTATCATGCAACATCATTCAGTCTGTTTAAAAGATTACATTGCATGTAATTACATGTTGAAAATAGAGAACAGTATGAAACAGAAAACAGTACTGTTACTTATATGATTAGTAATCTTTGCATTTATTCAAAGCTAGTGAATGATGTTAAAACTCTTTTGCATGAGATTATGTAACAGCAATAATTAAATAATCATTGAGTAATCAAAGTCTTGAAAGTGATCACTCTGATTACTTGAATCAGAAGTGATCACAGTGAGCATGATGAGCATGATGCTCATCTCGCTCATCTTGCTCAAGAATGATCAGAATGATCATTCAGAGCAGAAATGACTTGACATGATTCTTTTATGTTTATATAATGATGATCATTCTCTTAAATAAAAGCTTCATGCTCAACTCATGTAAGTAATCAATACATATTATTGTTTCAACTATCTTCAAATCTCAAGTCTAGTAATAGTGATTATTGTTTAATCTCTGTATATATCTTGTGTTGTTAAAAAGACAATCATTACACTTTAAGCATCACTCTTTTACAAGATATCAGAGATGTTCATTTCTTTCAATCATGTTTAATCAGTCAGAATGAGCTACATTTAGTTAAGAAGCAAGCATCTTCAGCGCAGATAAGATCAAGATCTCAACATTAAACTTATATCATAATGATCGAGATAAACTCGAAGCATATTTAGTACAGATAAAGCTATACATCAAATGACACTCATCTCAGTTCAAGTTCATCAAGAACAAAGTACTCTTTGCATTTATTTATTTAAAAGATAATGCATTCACATGATTTTATTACTATTTAACAAATTATCTGCAGAAGAAATCAGAAAAACGAGAAGAAGAAATCAATATGATATTTCATGATTTTCAGATGTTTAAGAAATGTTTAAGAAGAGTATTTGAAGACATTGACAAGAAATGTACAGCAGAACAATAGTTGTACAATCTGCAACAGAAAATCTTTGCAGCAACTTATTTAATTAACTTTCAGCATATTATGATGAATATGAAATGAAATGATGCAGCTCTCATCAATCAGTTCTATCAAAGACTGTGAGAGAAAGTCAAGAATGAAATCATTAAAATCAATAAATTCATTAACTTGCAGAAAATGATATTCAAAGTGATGATCATTGATAACAGACAGTACAAGAGACGTCTGAAAAAATATAAAGAATCAACTATGTCAGTAGTATTGAGTTGAAAGTTCAAGAAGAAACAATGACAGTCATACTATGATTCTTAATCTATGAAGTTAGATGCAACTTGAAAGATATCAATGAACACTCATGATAAAACAGCTCAACAGAGCAAGACATGTTATACATGTGAAAAGCTGAGTCATTACTTCAAGAATTGTACTCAGAACAAGTACAAAAATAAGTTAAAGTTTTATGATAAGCAAGACAGATCTTTCGCAGCAACAAAAGAAAATCAGAAAGATAAACATCAAGCATTGTCATGAACAACATGTTACAAAGACAACTGTTGCACTCATTTGAGTGATAAGAAAGATTCTGAATGATACTTGAAACTCTCACGAAAGAATCATTTCTACACAGCAACTCATCGTCAATCAGAAGTACATGATGAGAATAGTGATAAAAGCTCATTCACTATGATCGCGAAATCAGAGATTCTCAACAGCGAAGCATATGACTTGAATAGAATGAACAGCATTGAAGAAGCTATTCATTAAGCAGTCGAAGAAGAAAATCGATTTAACAAAATCTTATGAGCATTCACTATTGCAGCAAAAGATGCTCTCAAGCAGAAAGAGAATCATCTTGAAGTAAAGAAAGATCTTAGAAAGCTTACAAGTTAAGCAAGCTTTATAAGCATGTACAATGAATTGTACACTCTCTTTAAGCAGAAAGAGAAAGATTTTTCACAACAAATACAACAGATCAAGAATGATATACATCAAGCTATTTATGACACTATGCAAGATGAGTCGATTGCATTATGCAAAAACATTCAATATTGTGACATAATTATGAAGAAGTCACTCACAGAAGTTAAGTTCATCAAGCAAGAAGAATATGTACTTCTTGATGAAAATTACATATTCAGAGAGTTTAGACAGATGATAGAAATCATCAGAGAAAGATTTAATCTGTGTGATTCAAAGAAATATTCACTTAAGAAGATCAATTCAAATTGATTTCAGTACATAAAACAAGTATTGAAAGAAAAGAGCTTTTAGTTCAAAAAATTAGAAGACTTTTTGATCAACAAATCATTAAAGAAGTCTAGTTGAAGATCGAAAATTGAAAGCATATTTATCGTCACTAATGACTTGTTACAGTTATGAGTCTGAGTCAAAGTTAATGATCACGTAGCACGATTATTCATAAACAGCAACTGCACAAGAAATTACATATTTTCAGAATTTGCTAAAGAAGCGCAAATATTTATGCAGAAGAAGAAAGAATCTTATAATTTGCAGAACTTCAATGAAATACTCATGAAGTACAATAACAAACTAATAAATTAAGAAACTTGACTCATTCATTTGAGACTTAAATGACATTGAAAGAAGTTACGTTTAAATGTTACAAAGCAGTCAGACAGTGATATAGTTTTAAACATATCATGACTTCATACAATCAATTCAATGATTGATTGAATCAACAAGACAATTGCATTTCTAAGTACAAAAATGACGCGATTGCACTTGATATTGAAGTCATCACAAGAAATGAAGATATTCATCATGATGAGCGAAGAAATGCGCGAAGAGTTCAGAGAAATCAATGACGCACAAATATTATGAAGCAGAGAGATTCAGAGCAATCACTTGAAGAATTTCGCTATCGCTATTATTTCTAAAGAATATCAGAAATATAAAATTCTTTTTGAGAAAGAAAGTGATCAGAAGACACTATTCAAACATCAATCATAAAATCACGAGATTAGACTTGTTGATGACAAGAAACTTATGAAACAGTTCATTTATTCATTGTTGACAGAAAAGCTCAATGCTTTGTAACAATATCTGAAGAAGAATATGCGAAAAGAATTCATTAAAGAATCACAATCATCAGCAGAATACTCAATTCTGTTTGTTTTGAAATTGAATGAAAGCTTAAAACTATGTTTTGATTACAGAGCATTGAATAATATCACAATTAAAAACAGCTATTCATTATTGCTTATAACAGAACTGCAGAATAAATTGCAGAGTGCACAGTGATTTACAAAATTCAATATACTTGAAGCATTCAATCAAATATAAATTAAAGAAGAAGACGAGTGAAAGACAGTCTTTTGCACTCAACTAAAACATTACAAGTATTTGATCATGTCTTTCAACTTAATCAATGTTTCAGTCACGTTTCAGATCTTTGTAAATAATGTGCTACAACGTTATCTGAATCAATTTGTTATAGTATATCTGAATGATATATTAGTATATTCAAAGATGAAGAAAGAACATGTGCAACATGTTAGAAAAGTTCTACAGACTTTGAAGAAAGTCAATCTGCACATTAAGTCAGAAAAAAGTGAATTTCATGTACAGAATGTACAGTTTTTGAAATTCATAATCATGTTTCAGAGTCTAAGAATGAACTTAAAGAAAATAAAAGCTGTTATGACTTAATTGACGTCAAAGTCAAAAGTTGAAGTTCAATTCTTTCTAAAATTCGCGAACTTTTATAAATGCTTTATAAAGAAATATTTCAGAATTGTCTTGTCACTTACAAATCTTACAAGAAAGAACATATTATTCATGTGAACTGAAAAAGCAAAAGAAGCTTTCAAGAAGCTGAAGAAATTGTTCATCTTTCAGTCAGTACTGATCATGTTTGAATCAGAAAAACTCATTACGCTTGAGATGAATGCATCAGACGAAGCTATTGAAGCATGTATCAATCAATCAAATGATAAAAGACATTTGCATCTCATTGCATTTTACAATAGAAAGCTTACAGACGTTAAATTGAACTATGAGATACATGATAAAAAGCTGTTAACTATTATTAACTCTTTCAAACAATGAAGAGTGTATTTGAAAGAATCTAGACATCAGATTCAAGTATATACAGATCATAAGAATTTGTTATACTTTATGATCACAAAAGTTTTAAATTGAAAACAGATTAAATGATTAAAAGAATTGTCATTGTACAACTTTTAAATTCAATATCAAAAGAAATCTGAAAACTCAAAGATCAACATCTTGAGCAAAAAAGCAAATCACATGACAGATAAATCACAGATAAATCAGACTATCTTGCAAAAGAATTCAGATGATTTAATTGTTTATAATAGATAAAACGCAGCTACTTTATGAATCAACAATCAAGATTTTGAGAAATGAGTAAAGCTAAAGTTAGCGAAAAACTCAGTTGCATAAGATATTATAAAAAATATTGAAGATAACATGAACTTTGAAATCATCAATGAAATACTAACATTTCAAGATTTGATTTATGTTTCAACAAAATGCAGATAAGAAATGATAAATGATCATCACAAGTTAATGATACATGAACATCAAGATTTGAATAAAATCATTGAAAGAATATTTAAAATCTACTATTTCTTGAAGATGAGAAAACAGATAAAAGATATTATCAGAAAGTGCAATGTGTGTATTTATATGAAACATAATTAACATAAACTTTATGAACTTTTGAAAAGTCTCAGCATATTGAATCATGCGTGAAAAAGCATAGCTTTGAACTTCATAATCAAGCTATCTAAGTCAAAGAAAAGAGTCATTGAAACAATGTATGACTTTATATTGATTATAACAGACAGATTAATCAAGTATAAATACTTCTTGTCATACAAGAAAGTAACATTTGTAGAAGATTTAATTTACACATTTCTGAGAATGATTGTAATCAATCACAAATTGTCAGATGAGATAATTTTAAATAGAAATAAGCTCTTTACATCAAAATTCTGAAAATTCTTGATGAATCAACTAGAAATTCATCATAAACTATCAACAGCTTATCATTCACAGATGAATGAATAAATGAAAAGAATGAATCAAATATTGAAACAGTATCTCAGATGTTATATTAATTATAAACAGAATGATTGAATATCACTACTATCAATAGCACAGTTGACTTTCAATAACACAACAACAGAAGTAATCAGCATGTCATCATTCTTTGCAAACTATGAGTTTAAGTCAAAAACTCTTAAAAAATCATGTAAGTTTGTACAATTAACTCAAAAAGCTATGCTATAAATAGAATAATTGCAGCTGTTACAGAAAGAATTACAGAAGAATATACAGTTTTTTTAGCAAATGCATGATTCTGTATGCAAATAAAAGAAGAGATAGAAAATCTACTTTTAAAAAGAAAAACAAAGTGTATTTACTAAAATGAAATATCAAAACGAAAAAATCAAGTAATAAACTGAATCATACAAAGCTAAAATTTTATAAAATTCTAAAGATTAAAAAATTGATTAACTACAAGTTAAATTTATTAATATTTATGAAAATACATTTAATATTTCATATTTGTCTTTTAAAGTTTGCAGATTCAAATACATCAATTCAAACAGAATCTTCAGAAATTGATTCAGAAAGTCAGAACATTGAATATAAAGTAAAGAATATATTGAATCAACAGAATATCAAAGATTAGTCTCATTAATTAGTTAAGTGAAAAAATTACAAACATATTGAAAACACTTGAGAATTGAAGAAAAATCTCAAGAACTGTCAGATGCTTCTGTGACAGTTTCAGTTGAGAAACTCAGTCAGTCAAAGTGTTACGAGCGTGCTCAGCCTTCTACTGGGACGCGTGTCCTTTGAGCGAGCCTAGACCCTATCGGGCCTAGCGCTCACCCTTCCTTCTGTACATATAGTCTTCGCACCTAGATAGACCTCGCTCTTTAGCTTTGAATCCTCGTTTACCTGGTTTACCCTTCGTTTACCTGTACCTCTATGACTTGCTCTAGGCATGGTTCTAACATTATTCAAAGCTTCGTACATATCACACGACAGTGGTTCGCTTTCTAGTTGAGTCGGTTTTTGCAGCTCTACGGTCGGAAGCAGAAGCTCTGCTACAGATGTGTAGTAGACGTGAAGACAACAGTTGACCTCTTTACTGAGCTTGTCATCGAATCGAACAAGCCCTGTTACGTGTTGCAGGCAAGAAAACCTCGACTGAGCTCTTGACTGAGCTCGCCATCGAACAAGCCCTGCGACGCGTCGCAGGCACGAACCGACCCCTCGACCGACCTCTTGACTGAGCTCGCCATCGAACAGAACAAGCCCTATCGAACGCGGTAGGCAGGAATCGGAACAAGTCCTACCGAATGCGGTAGGCAGGAACAGAGAGCGCTATCGAATGCGGTAGACGCGATCAGAACAAGCCCTGCTTCAAGAGCGCGCCTAACCACTGAGGTATGTACGTGTAAACATACCTTCGTAGGTATGTATGACGTACGAACATTTCTACGTACATACCTCATTTCCAACACTAAGATGTAATAACAATTGGAAATATGAAAAGTAAAAAAGATGATCTAAGTTTATATACTGACAACTGTAGAAGTTTTGACCACTTAAGCGATTGAATTAA
>JAABUL010007907.1_pt1 | contig 11130 bp, 11 predicted proteins | sample 5559151 | NCBI WGS metagenome assembly JAABUL01 (sample SAMN10711876, study PRJNA513368) | rock metagenome | isolation source: Antarctica rocks | place: Antarctica: Victoria Land, Pudding Butte sud | reverse complement strand
TTTTGTTGAGTGAGGGTGGGGAAGAGGGTGGGGTGGGGGGTTTGGATGGGGGTGAGGCCGAGGAGGATTTGTTTGAGGGGGTGGAGGTGGGGATTAGGGAGTTTATGGTTTTGGAGAAGAGGTTGAGGGAGGGGAGGGGGGAGGGATAGGGTGAGAAGGGGAGGGGTGGGTGGACCTGGGGATTAAGAGATAGGGGCTGGAATGTCCGGGATGGGGCAGGCTTTGGACGTGGAGGGTCGTGCGAGCGTCAGGTATCGGGATGCAGGCGAGGATTAGACCAAGCTATCTGGCTCGGGAGATGGAGTGCGCCGCTCCAGCAGGCATTGAGAGGGGCGAGAAGAAGCTGTAAGTGGAGGTGAGAGAGGCACACCATTCACAAGGTGATAGCGAGAAGATGGCAGTGCAGGACAATGTTTTAAAATCCCCCAACAATTATGAATATTACTCAATCAACATCAACCCCCTTCCGCTTCAAGTCCTCCCTCGCGACTTCAATCTCCCCCATCAACTCCTTATAAGCCTCCGGCACATCATTGAACGTAAACACGCCCCAGCCAAGGTTGAAAAGTAGATACGCTCCAAATGACACCAAGGCCCAGAAGGGAAACTGTTATAGCGAGAATTAGAGGAGTTGCTCTGACTGTGGTAGGGGGAGAGGGTGCGTACGACTGGTATGACTTCGTCTTGGATCGTCTTGGTGAGAGGTACGATGTGGAGGAAGCAGGCGATATAGAGCTACGGAGGAGATAGGTTAGCTGTAGAAGGTGAAGGGGGGGAGCTGAGGGCGTACTGAGGAGACCAGCAAGGCTAGGGTGATGGTTTGTTGGGCGCGTGTCATGGCTGATGGGGATCGTGCGGTGAAGCTGTAGTCCGCCAAATTGGGTTGCAGGCTCTTCGGAGGCCTTTCAGAGTGTAGATAATCCCGATCTGAGCACTTTAACCCAGCAAATGCAATGCGGTGCAGTTCGCCAACAGGACGAACCCTTGTTCTTGGCAACGGTCACTAGCGTGTGCCCGAAGCTGAAGCTCGAAGGAGTTCCCTCAGTCATTGATGAATTTCATATAATTGCAGGCTCAATCCTTATCATTCATCAGCCTCGGAGGCAATAAATATTGCCGGGGATGAAAGCTAGACATGGAAGACGTGAAAGTTCTTGAGCCACTGTAATGGCTGCTTGCCTCTTTACGCTTCGAGGGAGAGCGGAGGGATTCGCTCGAATGGTATTCTACAGGCTTTGCAAAGTGTAGATATGGAGACGGCTCCGTCTCCGACTGTCACCGAAGTGGATCGGTCATCATCTCCCCAAATCCAGAAGGAAATCCAAAGCCTGGTGGTGCTCAGAGCCCTTGGGGAAGTGGTCGAGGAGGCAGTCCAGCAGAATGACTCCGAGGCCAGGACATTGACCGCACAACTAAAACATGCCACTGACTACGACGATTGTGTGGAGTTGATCCCCTCGATTCTTCGCCATTTGTACCTGCACGATCCAGAAGCATTTGTCACTGCCACTAAGGCTCTAGCAGATGGTAGTCGAAACGAATCATGGCGGTATCCCCTGGGCCAGACTGTCTTGAACTTCTATCTTGACCTCATTGCCGAAGCTGGAGACCAGGGGTGGACCGTTGATGCCTTACGATTAATCGGCAATTGCTGCATCGATTCAAGTCTGTCATTGGACTAGGGGTCTTGGAACCGCCGCTGATGATGACCCTAGATGCCAATCGCAGCCGCGTCCTCCAGAAAGTGGACATGGCATCTTTGTTCAAGCGTCTCGAAAGCACAGAGAAGCAGGCTGCCTTAGCCATAGGGGTGCTGTATAATCTTTGTCTGGATTATGGTATTCATCTCCAACTCGTGTCATCCTTCTATTCTCACATCTGGTAGAGCCAGCAAAGCAAGCCGCCAGAACGCATGGACTATTCCAAAGAATTCTCCACATGTTCCGAGCTCGGCTCTACACAAACACTAATCTTCTTGGTCGACTCTGTGATCTACTTGATCTCGCTGTTGAAGACTGTAAGCCGCTGCTTTTCTCCCCATTGCCTATGGTGTTCTAAACAGGGAGTCCTAGTGAATCTCGAAACTGGCCCTGACGATGCGATTAGTATTATCTACAATTTTATCATTGCAGCAGACCCCGGATTTGATGATAGACTATCCTTATGCAATTCTATCCTTGTTCTCTTGGCGAGCGAGCGCTATCAGAAACTTACTATTGCTCGGAGCGAAGTACCCCTAATCACCACTTTGTTCGTCTTGACTTACACGCAAGATACTACTACTCTGAAATCTCCCAAATACAGTTCCGCATTGCAATTTGATCAGTACCTTGAAGAGCCCGAACAAGAAGAAGCGTTGTCTGAACTACGCTCCGTTCTGTCAGCTCGCTTGTGGGATATTTCCGCTAGACCCGAATTCGCCCTCCCTGATACTCTTACCACTGATCTTCTGTGCATGTTGCGTCGGTGGCTTTCGGGGCCTCAAACACAGATGCAGCTTTGCGCTTGCTCTGTGTTCCGAAATCTGACAGTTTCACACGGGGCTACTTCTGATCTAATCCGGCAGACGAACGTTAGCGACGCGTTGGTGGATATAATGAGAGATAGCTCAGACATCCAAGTGCTGGAGGAAACACTTAGACTGTACAGGAATCTTGCAGTACACCTTCACTACAGGATTCTGCTAGCCGAGAACGGAGCGATGGACGCCATTACAGCTCTCTGGTCCAAATATCCCGTTCAAATCGTGCAATACGCTGCTGCAAGGGTCATTCGGCAGCTTCTCACAGGTGAAAGTTTCAACGTGAAAAAGTTCCTGGCGTTGAAGCCGAAGCTGTCAGAAGATTCAAGATCAGGCAATACCTACGTGGCTCGTCTAATGGATCTCTACTCCATCACGGATGATCTTGGCACTAGAATGGAAGTAGGTCAGGTTGTAGTGGCAATGTGGCGTGTGGGAGCATGTCGGGAAGAAGAGACAGCAGCAGAACCGATCACCATTGACGATGCAATCCACCAAGCCGAGGCAGTCGGAATCAGCATTGCAAAACCTGTAATGGCAATGATTACTGAATCCGGGAACCCTTCTCTAGTGACCCAAGGATGGCTTGGCCTGGCATTGATGGCTGGCACTGAAAAAGGAAGTGTCGCGGTTGCAGATATCCTTTGCGTTGCCGATAATTTCAAAGTTTTTCGTACGACACTACTCGAACATGGGAAGGAGTCCTCTACACAGGACAACAACAATGCGAGTATACTCCTGCGACTACTGGAGAAGAACCATGTAAGGCACAATGAGATTGCCGGTACTTATGGTCTGCTAACGTTGTGTTCTAGCCTGGGCTGCCCGAGCAGATCACGCAGCTCTCTGCTGGAGGATGACTGAATATGTGGGACTCTTTTAGGATTCTACGATACATCCTATCCAATCTATCAAATAATTTGACTTGAAGAAGTCAGCCCCATTCCACCAACCAAATTTTGCTTCACGAAAGAAAAGCACTTAGATTCCATCTTATTATCAGGATACTGCCTCTTTCTCAGCTACTTCGGATAACTATCAAATAATCCAAGCATCCCACTTCAAACAGCACAACATTAATCATCCACCTCCAGAGCCTCAAGCCCAAGCATCCCTTCCTTCAACCCAACATCCCTGCCCAATAATTAGCAACGAACTCCTAACCAATCTCCACCACGCCATCACCTAAAAGCAAAAACCCTCTTGATAAGTACTATCAAACAAAATCAACCACAAGTTATACCTCCTCCCTCCCTCCCAACAAATCCATCTAGCGCCTATCAAAACCCAGCTCCGAAACCTTCCAATAGTGCACATATCGTCCTCATCTTGGCATCTCATTAGTCGTATGTCCAAAGAGTAAGATACTGCCCTCAATAAGGATGTACGTAGTATGAATGGCAAATGTTTATGCATTAGCCCTCTTCGGCTCTAGGGGTCGAGAGTTTGGACTGTAGATCGGGCATTGAGTATTCTGTGAATTGTTTGGGGGATTGGGTAGTCAGTGAGTTGTTTCAGATTTCAGCTGAAATAGTTTGAAAGCTCTTTGTAACTGATATATTTCGGGATGTTGTCCCATGACTAGTATAGTGCACATATGCATGTATAAGCTAGAATCAAGCCTTTGTTTTCCAGAAGTAGTTACAATCCCAGCGAACAGCATGGGCAGATCCGCATGAAAAACAGCACTGTTCGGCCCCTCCTGCGCCAATCATGCATGTACACGCACTGCTCGACCACCATACTCATTCACTCATACACATACATCTCAGGTAGGTCTAGCCCGCTCCGCGATGATCCATGGTCGTAATCATCGTTTCGGTTGCGCTCCTCGAATAAGTCTCCTCCATCATCTTCATCAGTACGGGCGGTACGCTCTCGTCCGTCGCTCGTATCGTGATGCGGTAGAGCTGGTTCGGTTTCAAATCAGTAAAGACGCTTTCTCTCGAGCTGATCAAGAGGGTAAAGGAGACTCACCTGCGTTTCCCAGTTCGGTTCCAGCCGTAGTAGACATCCCAATTTCCCAATGCCGGTATGTAGCACACTAGCGCCAACGACGTTCTTCTCATTCGGGTCCACTCCCTTTAAGATTCCCCACCCAAAACCCTCGGCCACTCGCTTCGTCCAATCCGCATCTCCCATCCGCCCGCTCAGTCCGAAGACGCGCTGTGCTTCCCTTGGTGCGCCGCCAATCTGCCGCCATCGCTTGAAAAAGTCGTCGGACGACAGATCCGCAGCGTCCATGAATTTGTGCATTACGACAGGTAGCTGAAGGGTGAGTGCTTGGAGCGCGCCGGCGAGATAGCTGATGCGTATAGTGGGGGGAAGGGAGAAGACGGATTTGGCTTCGAACATTACGGTTTGCTGTACTTGTGCTTCTGGATGTATGGTCGAATCGGGCAAGCTTTTGGTGTCGATGCGGAGTTGTTCTGTGGGATTTGGGTTGTCGAGGGTGGTGGTGAAGCTTCCGATGGCGGATGATGCGCGATTGGTGAAGTAGAGGATTAGGCAGCCCATTGAGCCACGGTATTCGCTACGGACACCTATCTGGATCTGCGTGTCCTCGTAAAGAATACTTTCGGCAGCGAAGAGCAGGCGTCGGTAACCAGGCTCCCAGCCTTGGGATAGATGGGCGGCTGAGGCGAGGTTGGGAGGTTTGCTGGTTGTTGGGGTGGTAGTCTGGTCGAGGTCTTTAAGCCCGTGGGTACCGTTTGTTGTAGGCGTGCCGTTGGTGGATGGAGCAGAGGGCCCGTTCGTATTGAGTGTGCCGTTTGCGGTGGGTGTGAAGGAGCGTTTGAGGCCCGTGGATTGAGTGAGGAGAATTTCTTTGGAATCGGCATTGGCATCTTTGCCACCTACGACCCAGGTACGTTTGTCGCTGGTCCCAGCATGCTTGCCGTGGAGGCGGGAGAGGAGGGCTGATGTACGCTCAGGGAATGGTGGCATTTCATCGCAGACTGTTCGGAGAAGGTCGTCAGTTGGAAGGCTGGCAAGACTCAGGTATTCGCAAGCTCTTTGTTGAAGCTCCGAGTCAAGAGTTCTGCTGTAAGCTTTGAATACGACGAGCAATTGTGGTTTGATCTCCGGGAACAGGTTGACAAATTTGACGAAGGAAGAGAGCAGTATTGCTCTCGTACTTGACGAGCACCCCTGCATCTTCGTTTGAAGGGCCAAAAATTGCTCGATGGGACTGCAGCCTTTGATATCGGCAATGAGATGCCCAAATTCGCCTAGCAGATATCCTCCGATTTTGATGAGTGTTTCGTGGCACTGCTCTGCTTTAACATAATCCAGTATATTTTGGGCAGCATAAACTTGCAGTCCCTCGTTATTCGTCACGATTTGGATCACTCGTTGCCAGACTTCATCACTGACATGGTCGCCAGCCATTGCTATCAATCGCAATGATATATCCACATACCATTGAACGTCTGTCGCATACTTTTCGGTCAAGATGGCTATTTTCAGGACCATCTCTTCCCGAATCGCAAAATCTGCAATTTGCAAATACTTCAGAAGCTCGTTCACAATTGGCTGCGAATTTGATTGATCGCACATGCTGTACAGGAGGTCTAGACCTTTGCGCCGGACACTGATATCTCTGTCTCGCAGCGAGCCTATTATTATGTTCTGGTGCCTCTTGATGGGATCCAGCGTTTCTGCCCGAGCAGCAAAATGCGACATGGCGTCCAATCCGAGGTATCTGACGTTGGTCTCTCTTGACTGTATGAATTTCCCTAGTCTCGACGAAATTTGCACCATGAGATTGTGCTCTGTGTCGAGGTGTATGACCAGATTGATCGCTTCAAAGAGCACAGCATTCTGCGCGTTATTTTGCTGAACATTTTTGGGCATTTGCATGGCCTCGTGTAGGATTTGCTGTAGCGACTCCCGGATGAGGCTCCGTACATGCGTGTCTTCTGTTTTACCTGTCAGCAATGAACAGCCCTGCTCAGGCGTTTGGAAACCTACCCAAGGGAGGAAAATACTGCATTAGCCGCAGGAGCTTGACTTGTATCCAGGGACAAGGGACCTTATAGTATAGGTAATCAGGCGCAATGTCGTTATCAACAACGATCCGTTTCAGCCGTTGCGCTGCTTTAACATAGGCCCCCTTATACTGGTCGGGCTGGTCTTGCGCCAAAGCCATCACCAAAGAAGTGACAGAAAGACATACGCCCATGTCTGGGTCATCCATTAGGGATATGATTCGTTCCGCCCATTCTTGCTGCACAATGCCAGGGTACTTTCGGTACAGCCGAAGTAAAGTGAGGGCGGCCTTCTTCTTGACAAATGATTTCGATGTCCTGCAAAAGTCAGCCAATGCCTGCTCTGAGACCTCCGCTGCACATACGGTGAGATGAGCAACATATGTACATCCCCACTCAGTGCCTCACCCATCTCTCTGCCTCCCACATTCGCAATTGCATGTAGCGCTAAACAGTTGAACAGTTCGTTATGCCCCAGTAGATCCTTCCTTATACTATTCACCACTAAATGCAATAACTCATGTTGCTCATGCAAAAATAGCGTTACGGCCAAATAGCCAATCTGCTTCTCCGAGTATTTGTTTGCACTGATAAGGTTGACCGCCTCCAAATGCCCAAAGTCCACGTTCCATCCCAGTATGTAGATATACAGCAACTTGCAAACGTATTTCTTCTTGTGGTATCCATTGAGGTTACCATCTTTAAACTTCTGCCGTATATTCGCCAATTCTTTGTTTATCCGTTTTTCTTCCAATTCGCGCGCCCGGGCGTTGCGTAGGTCGGCTATGAATTGCACAAGACCTCGCATGGAGGAGTTGTTTCCTGAGGTACCCCGGCCCAGGAAGCCGGCTGCCGCGGCGCTCGCCAGCTTGGAGACTGCGCCAGCTTCGATATTGGTAGACTGGGGGGCTCGAGCCGGGTAGCTTACGCACTGTGAACGTGCTTAGGACGTTGGATCTGCTAATTGCAAAGGTGGGCTATAGGGAAAGGATTGTATGCTTGTGGCTTGGCTTAGATATTATTGGGGGCTAACACTCGGGCGAGTAGACCGGTCTCGGGCAGTCCAAAGAGGTGTCTTGATTGGGAACGAATCGACTGTATCAACAGAGTTCCGATGATTGGCTAGTGGTTTGCTCGATGCGTTTTATGCAAGTCTGAAGCGGTCGTCGGCGCCGACTCACTGCTCGACTTGTCCCCGGACTCTCTACTGCTAGCGCCAAATGGACGGTCTTGGCGTCTATCCATTTGCCGATGCAGTTCTTGCGCAAGCGTGGTTGAGGCTCAAATGCACAGGAAGCAGAGAAATAGTATAATGCACGCATGAATGATTTCAAATGATATCAAGGATGTACATCTGAAAGACTGCGGTCTGATCGAGTTTGTGAGCTAGACTACACGGCCGCGAAGCCAGAGCATCTTGCATCCCTCCCTACATTGCATGTGTCTACTCGACCCCAGTCACAGCAATTATTGCAAGTTCGACAATGCCAAAGCCAGCTCCGCAACCCCGTGGTATCATAACGCCAAGCACCGTTCGCCAATGTTATGCCATGCCACATTCCTCAAGCCTGATGTACTATCCTACGCACCGGCGGCCTTGGTGGTGAAGTCGGTCTCTGTAGGAAGAACGCCGCCATCGGCAGCCTTCTCGCAACTACAAGCATCTGCTGGACGCGCGCCGCAAGAGCAAGTAGCCCCAGTCACCTTGGAGTTCTCGGTGGACGCACGCTCACAAGTGCATTCACCGGCGGGACGGGCACCTGTCAACATGGACACTCGTTAGCAAGGTGTTCGCATGAGATTGTGCAAACATGAGTTATGCTGAAGAACCAATTGGACTAAGCAGTGGATCAGGCACCAATACATGTCACTGGCACAGCTGGCTCTGCGTGGTAAATGAGAGAAGATGAGCACTCACGGCAGGAGCAACGTGCACCAGCTACGGCGTTCTCTGTTTTCGCCTTGTCGCAGTTGCAATGGAGGGCACTCTGCTTGCCACAGGAGCACTTGGCCTGAGAGGCGCAGACGCAGGACTCGCGGAAGCGACCGCAGCAGGTGGTTGGAAGAGTCATGATGCTGGTATATGAGGTGTAATACAGTTGTTTGGTGACAGACTGGAATGCTGGAGCTGTTTTGAATGTTTGTCTGAGTGAATTGGGCGTGTGGTGATTGATGCGATGGAGCGGAGCTTCTTGACTTATGGACACAGGCTTCCTTATCGATAAGCCTGACTATGTAATACTCCGACTCTGATTGGCTAGTATAATCACGCTACTTCTCTTCGTCTTCTCCACCATCGAATCAGCACTTTTAGATTGTCATCAAATCATGCTGTCATTGGTCATCTATCAGAAGGCTTGGTTCCACTATCAGGCAGCTATAATCTTTGAGGCGGAGAAACACGCGAAGAGTATCTACCTGAAGTAACTTTGACAACATAAGCTATCATCGTTCTGAGAGCTGCGACTTCTCCGGAGAATTGTACGTAGTCAGACCTCGATCAGCCGGATCCCAGATCCACCATAGCATGTTGGAGAGAATATTTCCACTGAAAAAGGTCAAAGGATGTACAGTGATCGATCAGGCTTGTTTGGGCTTGCACGAGGTGCCAGACTATTCGCAGTGTTGGATGCAAACACCAGCGAAGTAGGGAGACAACAGCATCGAGAAGCTCAGCAATGATCTTGGCTTCAGGCATAGCTGTGATCAATCAAAACATCGTCTCGTCTGTCAGCCTTTATCGTTATGGGACCATTCTTTGCTGTTGCGGCCTCTATTCTAGTCTCAGACTTTCGAAGTGCTCAAAAAGGCGACAGATCTCAGGATCCTCGGAATTCAACCTGACGATCAAGCACAACGAGTCACCCTTCTAGTAATGTTCATAATGCTAGGTCTTGCCTGGTCTCTTGGCTTCCTCCACTACTTCACCAACATGGCACTCGCTGCTACACTAACACAACCTGGAACTATCTCCGCTCATGATCTGTCATGGGCAGATTATGTTCTTGATGGCCCAAACATTTCATATCCAATTCCCTCGACCACCCTCGACTACAATTCCAATTCCTCTATTTTGATCAGTCTCTCAAATCTCGGACCTGTTCGTTGTTTCCAGAATCCTTTGCCTCCAGCGCCCACGAGGTTTCCCCCAGTCATATTCAACGACTACTGGAGGCTCTCGAAAGGATAGTGGTGGAAATCGACGCTCTGAGCATACTCTCGTGGACCTTCAAGCCAAATGAAAGGAAGACATGGACTTCGAATCGATGCCTAATTACCGTTGGGGCGACCCCTTCTACGGCACGCACAGTCTCCGCTGTCTTTCAACCAGTTGTGGTTGCGCATCTGGCGGCTAAGGTTGCGCAAGAATGTTTTAGGCCAGGCCAAGTGTTGGGAGGAACTGTGACATTCGGCGACCATCAAGAGTTGATTGTAGCCTTGGGCGGAATGAGGTCATACAACGCAGACACTGCGACTTCTTAGCTCGATATGTTTGAATTCTGTGAGCAGGGAGATGTCAATCTGTGGGCTCACGATACATGATCGGTCCATGACGCTCGATTCGAAATATAGGAAGAGAAGATGGGAGAAAGATGAAGAGAAAAGACCGCAATCTTCGAAAAAAATGAAGACCTTGACGTAGCTGATCGGGTGGTAGCACTAGGGTAGTGAAGGCTTTTTGGGTGGCTTGCCATATGATTGTACGTTGCGCTCTCCCTCTACATTGATTCCGTAGCGACCGAGACCTCTAAAGTCACTGTGGGATACGATATAACAGACTGAACAGCTACATCAACGCTTGAGGTGGCGCCCAGGATCTTGATTACGTCGAAGCGTCTAAGCCGTACCAACTTCAGATACCTACTGTAGGGTTGCAGAGGTTGCATAACTAGTTACGCCGGCCTTTCAAGCTGGATCGCGCACAACATCTATGGTGTAGGTGCTCTGGATATCTGGAATATTTGAATGGGAAGCGCTGTAATTGCAGCACCAACGATGCCGAACCCAGCTCTTTTCCTGGTAAATAGCCTTCCGTGCTTTCATCCGCCATTCATATACACGAAGCGGCATCCTTGCCCTCTAAATGATTTCCTTTGATCTTCATCATCACCGGCGATCTGATCTCCAGTGTAGTCCCAACATGACGCATTGCTTACATACTATGTTCATTGGCTTTTTCAATATTGTCATCGTCACCACTGCTCGCCAACACACTTTCAATACCAACGTCAGCAACACTCACTTCCGGATCTTTTGCGTATGTCTCCTTTTCAACTACTAACTCCACGTCCATCCCGGCACCGATTCTTCCAATTCTCCCATGGCAATGCCGCGATGCGTATGACGGAGTCTCCATCGAATTAAGCCTTGGCTTTCGCCGTCGCCCTCTCTCCGTTGTTTGCCACAGCCCAAGAATCCTTCGACTGAGGGAGCAATCAAGAGCGCTAGGACGTATAGTATACCCGAAAGAACAAAAAGCAAGTCTTTTTCATAACGAGCGATGGCAATATTTTTCTATCAATCGAGAACGTAGCCATCAAGCGTAAATTCAAGTGGAGAACGTTGGGGCAGGTTGTTCATGGGCTGTCTCGGTTTATGGTTGATAGAGAGAAGGTGTGA
>JAABUL010007904.1_pt1 | contig 11132 bp, 7 predicted proteins | sample 5559151 | NCBI WGS metagenome assembly JAABUL01 (sample SAMN10711876, study PRJNA513368) | rock metagenome | isolation source: Antarctica rocks | place: Antarctica: Victoria Land, Pudding Butte sud | reverse complement strand
GTTGATTTGGCGATCACAACGAGCAAAGTCGCCCGACCTACTCGACTGTTAGTCGATCTCGGCTTATGTGTGGTGACACAACTGTTCGCCTCGGACTCGATGAAGCGCAGGAATCTACGAAGGTAGATCGACATTTTTGGCCATTCGAGCTCATCAAGACGATCCTATTAAGCCACAGTACTCTTTCACTTTACCAAAATCCTGTGGAATTACGGCACTCAAAGTGTGTTTGAGTACAAAAGATTTCACTAACACGAGGCAGTCTTTGCGAGATTCTAAAAGGAAATCCTGCCGAAGCCACGACAAGGGCCCTCATTCCTACACCCTTGGCCATCGTCCTGTAGGCGAGCTTACAGTGCACAGGCAAGAGCGAAAGGAAATTGATACATCATCAAGATGCTGCATGTCGTTGTTGAGAGCTGGCGAGTCGGCAAGAGTTTCGTATTGCATATCAGATACCGGGGCGTGATGACGGAAGTGGGGCCTGGAACGAGCGGTTTCCATTGCTGGAACAAGATGTTGTAAGGCAACTTTACCCAAAAATTAGTCTATCAAACACTACGAAAAACACTATAAACGAGAATCTCTTGCATCAAAGTATATATATAGAATTCGTTCAACAAGTTAGCAAAGATTGAAGGTCAAAGGTCTCAGGAACCATCCGTGTACTAGACCCAATCTAGACTAGCGCACCCCCGGGCCGTCAATAAGTATATTGTCTATCTGGCTCTTCGTCTCTTATTTCGATCTCCATACTTAGCATTCGCGTTACATATCCCCCTTAAATGTCAACCTTATTATCCGTCAAATATAAATTGAGCGAGACACAAAGACAAGATCCTGTATATAAATCTAGTTCTGGACTCTGCTATCGCATAGACTACTTTCCTAATGTCTATATTTTCAGATGCTCAAACAAGAATTGATATCCATCTAATACGGCTTGCCACACGCGTTGGTCGTTCTTGGGCACCTCAAGAATCTCGAACATGTGGCCTCCACCGGACACGAGGGAAATCCCTGCCGGTATATTGCGCTTGATTAGCTCCTCATAGGTCCCACGTGTCTCTTGCCAAGGTATGAAATCGTCCTCTGTACCGTGTACAAAGTACGTTGGGGTGCGATATCTTCCCTTCCGAATCTGCGCAAGTGGGTTGATTGTTTCAATGCGCCCAGCTGGCGGTATCGGTAGAGGAGTACGACCATCGTAAGATGGGAGGGATGGCCGTGGATTCTCTGATAATGAACGTTGCCTACGCGCCTTTTCCTTAGAAGATAGTCCTCCAAGTAGGATGGGTAAAGTCTGTCCAGTCCAATTCATGTGTAGTGGGATACGCGCCCGTGCATCTTGCGTGGACATCCATCCACCTGGCACTCTTGCACTGGCGATATTGGAACCTGTAATGGCGTCGTCGTAGATTCCCTCCCAGACATCGTAGCTTTTCTCGGCATCTGCTTGACTCGTGCGCCACGGGAAGTGAGGCCTCTTATACCACTCTGACGCATAGTCGGTGGTACAGTAGAATACTAGGATTGCTTCGGGCGGCCGCAGGCCACGTGCAGGTGCGGTCCAGCCTAAGGACAAAGCTAACATGCCCCCCGTAGACCACCCAACGACAACAACCCTTGTGCTATCTATTTGAATGTCAGGTCGTTTGAGACTTGTGCCGGGCAAGAAGTTGCGAGCCCAGTCAAGAGCATGGCAAACGTCCATCATAGGGCCCTCAATCAGATCTACTTCGGGACACAGCCTATGGTCGATGCTGATAGGAATAATGCCATTGTCCAGCAGGTGCTGTGTCTGCGCAGGACGAACATCTTTACGAGAAAGCATAACGTGGCCACCCCCATGAATAAGCAGCGCTATACCTGTCAGTTTAATCTCATATTTGGCTGTTCCTTCTGGGATTCCCAAACTTACCAACTGGAAGCTTGGACGACACTGTTTGGTTCTGAGGATAATAAATGTCAGCGTACAGGGGAATTCCCTCGACTTGCTTGAACAAAACAGTTTCCATTATCACTTTTGCTGGTCGAGGAGGAGACGGTGGGCCCTCTACAATTGTGGTTGAAGCGGACGCAACAATCAACCGGGTCAAGTCGCCGTCCTCATGGTCATGATTGGTCCAATAAACGTTGTCGAAGCCGGCCTTGCGTAAGCTTTTCTCCCAAAACTGCACATCTGCGATAGCATGGGTTCGACCATCGCTGAAGCGCCACCAGCCATCAAGCAAACCAAAAATAAGGTCGTACCATTCGAGAGGGCGTGTGAGCTCAATCAAGCAGAGTATGCCGTTTTTAGTAAGCATGGACCGGATATTGATACAGGATTCAGAGAGATTTTTGGTCGCATGTACCGTGTTCGTTGAGATGATAATGTCTTGACTTTGGAACATTGCTGCCTCAGGACACTTTTCGACGTCTAGAACCATGAATTGAATGTTAGAGTGTCCACCAAATTCCTTCTTCGCCGAAGCAACCAAATGGGAAGAGATATCAGTAAAAGTGTATAGGAATGGGCAACCTTTCTCTTCCAGGAGGTTTATAATGGACTTAGTGGTACCACCGAGTCCGGCTCCGATCTCAAGAAGACGCAATGGTTCTGAATGGTGCCTCATCGTGACGAGTTTGGATAACAAAGTCGACAGGAGTCGAGTGCCTATCGAGAAGATCGGCGCGGTGGTGTACGTGGTTGTCAAAAGCTCCCTATTCAACTTTTCACCAAAGAGTAGATGCAGTGGGTCTTCCTTCCCCGATAGACAGTCCGCTAATCGAAGACCCACAGCCTCCAGCAGGCGGAACTCCAGTCGATGTTGTGGGAAGTCAACTGCCAGCTCGTTAAGGGTTCTGATGCAAGCAGCCCGTTCCTCACGAGTTGTGAAGCGTACTAATTTGCTCTTAGATGTTTCTATAGCGTGTGCTTTTTCCAGTATCCGCCGAAATTGCGCTGTCACGTTGGCGTACCTTGGAAGGATTGCTTCAGTTTCCCAATCATCTACAGTCGCACCATATACGGAGCAGCCGAGCCTTTCAAACGCCTCGATGATAAATGAGACAACCACGTTCTGCAGCCGGGGTAAAACACTGCATGTGAAGCCCTTCAACCCACTTTCTTGAAAGTGATGGTCAAGCTCGGCCTGTGTTGCTAGAAAAAGATCTGAGAGATAGGTGACTGAAGGTGTGGCTTCACTCGCTGAAGTTGCGGTATAGCTATGGTGAGTGGCTTCTTTATGGCCTTTATAGTAACTAGTAGCGACGGCTTCTTGATATGGCATCGACTGATGTAGCGCTGCTGGCCACTTGATGGTAGCTTAGCGATGACTGGTCACGGCTGGAGCTGCTACTCACTGGATGCTCAAGCTGGACGTCTTCTGCCTTCTTGTGCGTCGTTGACTGAACGCGCAAAGCTATGGACGCTAGATCTCGCATCTGTTCAAATTCGTTTACTGGAATGTTAACACCGAAGATTTTCTCTATCTCATCCAAGACTTCGATAGTAGTCAGAGAATCAACGCCAATGTCCTCAAGTTGGGAGCCCCCATGCATATCACTGGTGGCTTGTCCTGTGATCTCGCTGAGGCAATGTTGCAGCCTGGAGAGAATGTCCTCATCACATTGTTGCCGGCTGTCAGTCTTGGTGGGTGCTTGTGCGACCCCCATGGTAGAAGCATGATCCTCACTGTGAGGGTCTGGCACAGCCTTTGTGCTTGGTGATTGCGGCGTGTCTTTGCATCCGAGTAATTGCCTGGCGAGTGTCTTAGTAAGAGACTCCCTCGAGATTCCGCTAAATCGCACTCCCAAGATCGAGAAGGTTGCACGCGGGTCAGAAGAGGCTCGAGCTGAGATGTCGCAGACTACAGCTTTGTCTCCTTCATGATCAATGTGTACGATAACATCCCATGGTGCAGCACCCTGGATTCCCGGGTCATTTTCAACGCAGAACTGACCAATCCGACTACAGACATAGACTTTCTCCGAGAGATTCGGGCGGAGGCAGTTCACGTATAGACCAGCTACCTGAAGGAAGTTGTCGATCAGTAGCGGATCGTAAGTCGAGTGCACAGAACGCGATTCTTGAGACTCGGGCAAGAGGACTTTGCCTACGACACCAGAAGCGCGAGATGAAACGCTTCTGACTCCCCTGAAATATTTGGCGTACTCAGTCACCCTCGAGAAGATATTGTAAATGAACGATCCTTCAATATTCGCTTTGATATCGTGGTCCTGAAGAATCTTTGAAGGCTTGCGCTCCTTGATAGTCCAGTCAACATCAGTTTTTAGGCATGCGATTCCAGTTGCATGGCTCTCTGCTTTCCAAGGATTCTCGAGGGAGCGACTGACGACCTGGAAACACCATTGGTGGGGAGTGTCATCACATGACTCCAGTTCTAGATTTATCATTCGCTTGTCATCATAGCCCAGGGGCGAAGTCAACACAATGTCTTGAACACAGCATTCCTCCATTGCTGTCGGCCTGGAGAACTTTTCACCTGCTAAATGAACTAGAGCTCTTGCCACAAGATATAGGTACACGGACGCTGGACAACAGCGATAACCATTTACTTTATGTCCCTCAGTGTACGTCTTATATTGAGGGCTTTGGAAATCAATCTTGAAATCTGCAAGCGATCTATTGTCATTTTGGGGCCGTATGAAGGATATCATGGCTAGCATTACTCGCTGTTCAGTATCTTTCGTGGACACGCACTGAGTTCCAGGGCCCTCTCGTAGCGGTAACCAATGTTGCGTCTTGTCGAATTGGTATGGCGGCAAAGAAATGCGATGATACTGTTGCCTTTGTATCCTATGATATGGCCAGAACTGTAGTTTTATGCCAGATCTCAACAGACTCACGGTTATCTCTGCAAGCGAGCTCATGGAGTTTGCTGAGGTTAGCGAGATGGATTGAAAAGTGTCCTCGTGTCTTAGAGAGCGAGGGAAAGCGTTGCGCACCAGAGCTATGATACCAGAATCTGACCCGGCTTCAATCCATGTGCATGGGCCTCTCGCGGCGATTCGGTTGACAGCTTGTGAAAAGTACACTGGCTCGCGTGAATGCCGTACAATCTCTGCGGCGTCGGTAGTCCAATTCCCATCTGAGGTGCACGTCTCTATAGGTATCAATGGCTCTCGATATGTCAGCTCACAGGCCAACCTAGCAAGGGCGGGCAAAATCGGATCCACGAGGGCGGAGTGGAAACCATGCGTCACGTCTAGTCTGCGGTGTTTGATCTCTGTGGGTGACTTTGATACCTTCCCGGTGGCAATGGCTCCTTCGAGTGCCTCGATGGCTGCGGTTGAACCAGCGAATACAGAAGCTGTTGGGCTGTTATAGCAGGCAATGTCCAAGCAATGGGCAGAACCATGCCCCGAAGTTGAGGCCACTAGATCCCGAGCTTGCTCAGATTCACACTCGGTACTGAGCATCATACCCTTCTCGGGGCCCCAGACACTCTTGATCAGTCTGGCCCGTGTGACGATGAAGAGCAGGGCTTCCTGCAATGATAGTGCATTGGAGACACACATTGCCGTGAGCTGGCCGAGGCTGTGTCCAATAAGTCGGCTCACTTGGAGTCCGCATTCCATCCAGGCCTTTGCGCAGGCATATTGTACGGAGAAGAGCATGCAGTGTAGCAGTACTACATCTTCGATTACGTTATTGGTGAAGATCTGTGGATAGAAGTCCAAAACTCCTAGTGAACTGCACACTGATCCGCAAGCGTCGAGATGCTTGCGTAATATGGCACAGTTGCGGTATACATCTTGGTGCAGGCCAGCCTTTCTACTAGATTGACCGCCGAAGCACAGTACGATAGGTTTCGTTGTGGCTTGCTCATCGAGTAACGATGCGTTGCGAAGCTGAGGTGTGGGATCCATAAGAGTGACTTTAAGTTCCGGCAGTGAAGCGACAGTCGTATACAGTGATATCGGAAGCGCGTGGTTGGCTCTGTGTGCCATGGCGAATCCAAGATCCGAAAGATCGGCACCGACCAGGCTCGAAAGAACACCATCTGTCAGACTTTGATGTAGAGCTACACAGTAAGATTGCAGACTTGTCTCTGAATGCGCGGCTATAATGATCGGCCACTTTCGCACCGGTGCTTCATCTACTGGTGACGCTTGCTCTGAGAGCCGAGGAGGTTGTAGTTTGGACACGATGAAAGCAGCGTTGCTACCGGCCGCCCCATAATTATTGACAAATACACTGTTCCCATACCAAGATTGAGTGTGCTGTGGAATCTCCAGTTGAAGCGAAGATATTGAAGTGATGTTGCGATTGAGCTTCGTGAAGTTTATTTGCTTGGGTACGGAAGCGTGCTGAATCATCAGCACCGCTTTGATAGCCCCAGCTACACCTGAGGCGGCTTCTGTGTGACCGATATTCGCCTTGACAGACCCAATGTAAAGCTTGTTGCGGCGTTCCCCTCCAAACACCTGCCGAATACTTTCAAACTCTACTGGGTCCCCAACTTGGGTGCCTGTACCGTGTGCTTCAAGACCGTCAATTTGAAAAGGGTCCAAACCGGCCTTCTTTAAAACCTCTCCATACAGATCCATCTGTGACGACTGAGAAGGACAGATTATCGGCGTGGAGTTGTCGCTCTGATTAACAGCCGACGACGCGATTACGCCGAGCACTGGATCGTTATCCGCAATGGCAGCGGATAGCTGCTTGAGAAATAGCATGCCGGCGCCCTCACCGCGGCAATAGCCATCCGCCTCGATATCAAAAGGTCTGCACGGCCCAGTTACGCTCAAGAATCCGCTTTTGGTCAGGTCTTCGTATTGCGCTGGGCTTGTAATGACATTGACACCGCCAGCTAAAGCAGCGGAGCATTCACCGGAGAGAATTGCCTTACATGCGGAGTGGATAGCTACGGCTGAAGATGAGCAAGCAGTGTCATACGTGATGGAAGGCCCCGTCCAGCCAAAATGATGACTAATCCGACCGCTGACGAAGGCACGAAGAGTGCCGAGTGCTGAGAAAGCCGTGGAAGGGTGCGAAGCAACATTAAATTGGTAGTCCACTGAGCCAAGTCCAAGATAAACTCCAACTGAGCGAAGCTTGGGCGACTGGTCAAAGTAAGCGGCTGCCTCTACTGCTTCGTACGCAACTTCCAGGGCCAAGCGCTGTTGAGGATCCATAGACGCTGCTTCTCGTGGTGAGATCTTGAAGAAGTGATGATCGAACACGCCTGGGTCATCTAGGAAATTGCCCCAGAATGTGGATTTGGTACTCCCGGAGCGCCAACGGTTGTCAGCTGAGAACCTTCCACTTGGCACGTGGCGGTGCATCGACATTCCAGCAGACAGAACTTTCCAATATTCATCAACTGTACTAGCACCAGGAAACCGACATGCCATGCCGACGATAGCAACGTGAGCTTCGGGTACAGGTTTGCCAGTCATAATTACTGTAAGGGACAGCCGACAGATGGGTGTGTATCAATGCTACCGTAGCCAGCGATGTATGATTATAGCGGTTGCTGTGGGATATTCTATAGCTCCCAGTACCACTCTTTCCCTATGATAAATTAACAATGGAACGAGGATTCAAACCAGGATTATGAACACGCTAGGATGGATCTCTAGTGATTTTTTGGCGTGCGGCGTCAAAGTTGAGCACTTCGAGTCCCATTACACCAGTGTGGGGACGCTGCGCTTTTATCTCTGACACAATCTAGAGAGGCCTGCAACGGTAACTAGGTTGCGAGGTGGTGCGCAAACAAGCACTTCTTTCCAAATTCGACAGCTCGCCTCGTCTCGGTCCGTCATCAGCAGGCATGCCTAGACGAGCTTGTGAGACAGAGATGAGCGGCAGAAGCTTCCTGTCATGATGCTCCAAATCCCACCTGCATGGTTGCCTAGCAGTGGCAACTTGGTCTTATTCCCCGGAATAGCGCCTTCCCACGACTCTGACAAACGGGATTCGGCATATGCGCTGACGCTAACGCTCCTCTGCCTGTCAATCACTGGCCCCGTCCCATGCCCTATATGCTCGTGCGGGATTTTTAATGCGTGTACTGTAGGAGGATTCCTCAACTCGTGAGCTTCGAATGCGTTCAGTTGTCAGACGGACCATGCTGTGAGAGAGGACAGCGATCGCCGATCTGCAAGTTGCATGAAGTTGGCAACGATCGCGGCGCTCGTGAATCGGAATTTTGGTTAGCCTATGCCTTGATTCATCTAGCCTTTAGCCCCCCAACTATTATTCGGAACATACATCTAAGTCTCACCATCCTGCCCTGGCCGTGTAACTGCAACTAAGCACAACCGACGGGTGGGGGGCTTAGAAGGGTCCGCGTTCGTTTGGTCATTAATCTAACACAGTCAAGTCAGTGCTCTGTGACAAGTACGACTATGGCTCGAGAGACTACATTCGATTTCCTCGTCGTTGGAGGAGGGACAGCCGGCTGTGTGCTGGCCTCACGCTTGAGCCAGGCCTCTTTCAGTGTGGCCATTTTCGAGGCCGGACCTGAGGACTACTCTGATCAGATCATGTCTCCGCTGGCAGCGCCAACGCTCCTGGGCTCGAGTCTTGAATATAATTACACATCCACGGAGCAGCCTCAGTAAGTACCACATCGTTGCTCACTTAGATATTTACTGAGAACGGCTACACCAGCCTCGCTAATCGCCGCGTGCCCAATTGTGGTGGCCGTCTTCTGTCCGGCTCATCAGCTGTCAACTACGGCAACTGGACGAAATGTCATTCGGTAGACTATGACGAATGGGGTATGTCTGTTCACGTTTCGCGATCCGCAAAATTCGTCCAACTCACATTAACAAGATCATATGCCATATTCCTCTCTTTCAATTGCGGTTTTTATATTATTGACATCGTCTGCTTTCGCATAAGGTCTCATGTCTTTGTTCAGAGATAATCCTCTAACTTCAAACATATACAGCGGCATTAGTTGAAGACGAACAGTGGAGTTTCCAAGGGCTAGGTGAATTTTTCGATAAAGTCGACAAGGTGATCCATGCAAGTGCAGGGGACCGCCTGTATCCGCTCAAAGAACCGCTGCGGAACGCCCTTCTGGAAGCCGGCATTCCATATAACCCTTGTGCCAACGGAGGGGATCCACTGGGTTTCGCAGCGCTGTCGGAAAACTGGAAAGATGGTCGACGTCAGCCAGCGAGCAAAGCGTACGACCTTAGCAAAGCTAACGTCTTTACAAACTCAACAGTGAGGCGAATCCTTATTGATGCCAGCAGCAAAATTGCGACTGGAATCGAGTTGTTGGATGGCAGAGCTTTCCAGGCTACAAAGGAAGTTCTGTGTTGCTGCGGTGCTATAAAGACTCCTCAGCTCCTTATGCTTTCTGGTATCGGTCCAGCGAAGCACCTCGCTGTACAAGGCCTTGTGACAGTCGAGGATCTGCCGGTGGGAGAAAATTTGCATGATCATCTTTCAGCGACGCTGTACTTCAAGCTGAAACGGCCGGAGCAAGGTCTTGCAATCGGATCAGCACTCTTCGGTGAAAATGCACCAGATTTCAAGAAGGGCAACCCCATTAGCTGGATCGCAACGCTATCAATTCCAGACGTATCGCAGGCTACACTTGCCAAGGCCATCCCTAACAACGACTCGCTTATATCTAAGTCACGTCGCCATGTCGAATTCTTGATTTCTTATGCTCCGATCGCGGCTCCAGCATTCTTCGAACATAGCCTTGCAGGAACTCATATCTCCACTCCTATACTGGGTCTCTTGCCCAGCAGTCGTGGTAGTGTCACCCTCTCGAGCACTGATGTAAATGCTGACCCAATAATTAATCCTAACTACTTCGACTGCGAGCTCGATCGAGAAGCCATGCGCACCGGAGTAAGAGCTGTCCTACATACTATGCTCGATACAACTGAGGGCAAGACAATGATAGAGGAAGAGACCCCTCCCCCTGGTCAGGTCAGTGCTCCCCTAATGCTTTATGTTCGTTTGGCGTTTAAGTCCTTGTGCTTTGGAAATTCAGAGTTCAAGGTTAGTTGCACTAACACTGCATGCGAATCAGCCGCAATTATCAAGTGAAAGCTCAAACGAAGAAATCGACTCCAGAATCGCTGTGATTGGTCGAAGCTTCTACCAATGCGGCGGCACAGCAGCTATGGGTAAGGTCGTCGACACAAAATTGCGTGTGAAAGGAATCCGGAACCTACGGGTGGTAGATGCGAGCATTCTTCCTATGCCGTTGGCGGGACACTACCAGTATCCGATCTACGCGATAGCTGAATGCGCGGCCATGGGTATCATTGGATCAGTCTGATCGCCAGTCTGCTTACTGGAGATTAGTCTACAGCTATGACGGCGGCCAAAAGCGCCTTGAAATTGCAGATAGTAGATGCTTGTAGGTGTGGGCGATCACTTACAGACCGTAACAGTCCCTACTTAATTTAAAGCATTTGTGTGCGAATTTACACGTATATTGTAGTGCCATCAGTCAGTCATAATTCTGAACCTGGTAAAACGCTGGCGCCTTCGACAACGGTACTCCGTAGCATCCGCAGAACGGCCGTCTTAGCGCCGCGGGAAGAGCTTGTCTCGCCTGAGCGCGTACCGTGGTAAGGCTGATATGATGCTCACGTATCCGTCCTCTAATTTGCTCATGCCTGATTCCAACAAGAGTCTCCGAAGCGACAATACGCTCCGTTCCTTAGGGCAGCAATCACACGCCGAATGTCAGTCCTGCCGATCCTTGAGCGCGGGGATGGTGTCATGGGCTCTGTGGGGGCCGCACTTGCCTCTCTGTCTTATCCCGAGGCGTTCGCTTACTTGGATTGCGGGCGTCGTCCCGCGGAAGTGCATTGCCATGCCTGCCTTTCTGTTGGAGAGACTGCCCATGCTGCATAATCCCGCAGCCTAGCTCTTATAAACAGCAAACCCCGCAAATTTGTCCGATTCATGCAGTCTGTCCGTACCACGCCCGAGATGCACATCTCACTGATCTCGACTCTATTCTTGGTCACAGCAGGCTACGGTAGCCTTGCTGCCTTCAAACCGTCGAATGCTCCATTGGACGTGGAACGCAGTCAGACGGCGTTCGACTACGTTATTGTTGGTGGAGGATTGGCTGGCCTAACTCTGGCGTCTCGACTTTCCGAAGACAGTAAGATTAGCGTCGCTGTCATAGAAG
>JAABUL010007903.1_pt1 | contig 11134 bp, 8 predicted proteins | sample 5559151 | NCBI WGS metagenome assembly JAABUL01 (sample SAMN10711876, study PRJNA513368) | rock metagenome | isolation source: Antarctica rocks | place: Antarctica: Victoria Land, Pudding Butte sud | reverse complement strand
CTCATTCGTCGCACCGGCACCAGCGAAATCGCCGCCTTCCGGCAGCATCTGCGCTCCCGCCCCACCAAGGCTCTGCGCTTCCTTGTCCCCAGGACCCGCTCTGCCTGACTTTTCACAGACCCTGGATACTGGATAGGGCGCCTACCATTCAGGCCTCTACCTCTGTATACTATATCCTTTCAAGGATTGCATAAAGATGCGGTATCATGAATATATATTCGTTACGGGGAGTTGAGGTTGAGCGTATGGTGGCCGAGGCGGAGATAGAGGTGGTCCTGGACGCGCAAAGCGTGACGGTGAGTGAGACGCGCGAGATACCGCTTCACCAGCTGCGCCGCCTGCACGACACGACGACGTGGGCGCGCGGCCGCACGCAGGCCCAACTCCAGGCGATCCTGCGCCACTCCGATATATTTCTGACCGCGTGGGACGGCGATACGCTCGTGGGCTGTGTCCGCGTGCTAACCGACTTCGTCGTGCGCGCCCTCGTCTGCGATGTCATCGTCGACCCCGCTTACCAGGGCCTGGGCCTTGGGCGCCTGCTCATCGAGGCGGTCGAGGCGCACCCCGCTTTGCGCGATGTCGAGCAGATCGCGCTCTTCACGACCCGCAAGCGCGATTTCTACGCCCACCTCGGCTGGGATGACCACCCCGGCCACGGCATGGTTCTGAGCAAGCAGCGATCAGCTGTCAGCAGTCAGTTGACCGAGGGCTAACATCACCTATACTGGCTCACACTAATATACTGGCTCACACTAAGGCCGGTAAAAAGCTGATCGCTGACATCTGATCGCTTTTTTGAAAGGAGCTACCCACCATGACCGCTACCGCCAACCCACCCACCACGACGGCCGCCGTCGATCCCGCCATCGCCACGATCCTGGCGCGCATCGCCGAAACGCCCAACCCGCGCGTCACCCGCGCCGCCGTAGCCTTCTCGGGCGGCCTCGACTCTTCCCTCGGGGCCAAGATGCTGACCGAGGTCTACGGGGCCGAGGAGATCGTGCCCATCACGGTCGACATCGGGCAGGGCGACGAGGAGTTGCGCATGGCTCTTAGCCAGGCCCAGTTGCTCGGCCTCACGCCCATCCTCATCGACGCCAAAGAGGAGTTCGCCACGGCGTGGCTAACCCTAGCCATCCAGGCCAACAGCGACTACCTTGGCTACCCCGTCTCGACGTGCATGACGCGCCAACTCATCGCCAAGCTCGTCGCCCTCAAGGCGGTCGAGCTCGGCTGCGACGCCATCGTGGAGGGCTCCAGCGGCAAGGGCAACGACCAATATCGCATGTACAACGCCTTCTCCATCTTCGCGCCGGCGCTCACCGTGCTGCAGCCGGTGCGCGACTTCGACCTCACGCGCGGCGACGAGCAGCTGCTGTGCGACTACTGGGGCATCCCGCTGCACGAGAAGTTGGCCGGCGGCGACGACAAGACGCTGTGGTGCCGCTCGCTGGCCTCGGGCGCGATCACGCTGGAGACGGAGTTGCCCGACGACGTGTGGCAGTGGCTCACGCCCCCTCAGCAGGCGGCCGACACGCCCGTGACCGTGACGCTCGACTTCAAGGGCGGCGTCCCTATCGGGCTCAACTACGAGCGGCTGCCGCTCGACCGGCTCATCGGCAAGCTCAACCTCATCGCCGGTGCCGCCGGCATCGGCTACATCGACATCTGGGAAGACGGCATCATGGACCTCAAGTCGCGCGAACTCTACGAGGCCCCCGCCGCCCATGTTATCCTCAAGGCGCACAAGGACCTCGAAGGCATGTGCCTGACCAAGGACGAGCGCCAGTTCAAGGAGGGCGTCGATCAGAAGTGGGCCTATATGGTCTACCACGGCGAGTGGTTCCACCCGCTCAAGGGCGGCCTTGACGCTTTCATCACGCACACGCAAACGCGCGTCAATGGCACGATCACGCTCGAACTCTACAAGGGCAATATCCGCATCACCGACCGCGCGTCGGCCGACTCGCTCTACCACCCTGAGATCCGCACGTTGCAGAGCAAGAGCTTCGATCAGCGCCTGTGCGGCCCCGCCGCCGTGATCCGCTCGCTGCCCTACAAGATCCTGGCGCAGCACGGGCTCGGGGCCGAGCACACCAAGGGTAGCGTCTCCGTCGGCGCTGAACCGATGCTGCAGCTGCCGCTACAAATGGAGATCGCGGTACAAGATTAGAGGATTTTTTGTGTCAGACACACACGACCGCCTGTGGGGCGGGCGCTTCACCACGGCGCCCGAGGAGGCGACGGTCCGCTTCATGGCCGGGCGCGATGTGACGGGGACATTGCCCGCCGACGCGAACCTCATCGCCGACGACCTGTGGGCGACCTCCGCGCATGTGACGATGCTGGCGCGGCAAAATATCATCCCCGCCGCCGATGCGCTCGCTATCCTCGATGGCTTGGCCGAGATTGGCCGGCGCTATGAGACCGGCGTCTTTGCGCTTGATCCGGCGCGCGAGGATGTCCACACCAACATCGAGCTGACCCTGGCCGAGTTGTGCGGTCCCGAGGTGGGCGGACGTGTGCACACCGGGCGTTCACGCAACGATCAGGTGGCGACCGCGATGCGCCTCTACCTGCGCCGGCAGGCGCTGCGCTTCGCCGTTGACGCCGTCGCGCTCGCGCGCGTGCTGCTCGACGTAGCGGCGGAGCACGTCGACACGGTCATGCCGGGCTTCACCCACCACCAACCGGCCACGCCCACTACGCTGGGCCACGTCCTCGCCTCGTACGTCGAGGCCTGCGAGCGCGACGCCGCGCGCCTGCTCGGCTGGCTCGACCTACACAACCGCTCGCCGCTCGGCGGAGCCGCCGGCTACGGCACGACCGTGCCGCTTGACCGCGATTTGACGGCGGCGTACCTCGCCTTCGACGGCCCGCACCTCTCTTCGCTCGATCCGCTCACCATGCGCGGCGAGCCCGAGACCGACCTCGCGCTGGCCCTGGCCGCGCACCTGAAGCACCTATCCAGCCTGGCCCAGACCGTCATCCTGCTTGGCGCGCCCGGCTATGATCTGCTACGCCTCAGTCCGGCCTATAGCTCGGGCAGTTCGATCATGCCGCAGAAGGTCAACCCCTGCACGATGGAAGCGATCAAAGCCAGGGCCGCCATAGCCGGTGGTATCGTGTCTGGGTTGCTCGGCGTCGGGGCGGCCGCCTTTATGGGCTACAACCGCGACACACAGTGGAGCAAGTACCTCATCATGGACCTCGTGGGCGAGGCCCACGACGCCGCGGCGATCATGGCCGGCGCATGGCAAACCATGACCATAAACCGCGACAAGGCGCTGGAATTGGCCGGCGGCTACTTCGTGGGCAGCACGGCCCTGATGGAGTGGCTGGTCACGGCGCACGGGCTGCCGCTGCGGCAGGCCAAGCGCGTGGTGGAGACAGCGGTACGCCTCTCCGACGAGGCGGGCGCGGCGGAGGTGACCGGCGCGGCGCTACGCCGGGCGCTGGAGGAGCACGGCATCGCGCTATCCGTCGACGACGCGCGGGTCGTGGCCGTGCAGGAGCCACGCGCCATCGTCACGGCGGCCACGGCCATCGGCGGCCCCGCGCCCACGACCGTCACGACGGCTATCAACACCTTACGCATGCGCCTCGATGGCGACGCGAACCGCCTCGCGGACGCGAACGCGGCCATCGACGCCGCGCACGCGCGGCTAGACAAAGACATCGCCGCGCTCGCCTCATGACTCAGGGCTCGTGAATGCTTTGGGCTAGGATATCCGCCCCTACCCACTCTTGCTATAGCACGCCCTCGTGGCCTTAGCTTATACTGAGCCCAGTTCTTGGTAATGCTTATCCGCCCGTAACTGTGTTACAGGTCTAGCTGAGGTACGATGATGCGCCGATCTCTGTCCACGCTCACCCGCGCGACCGCCGCCGCCACGCTCATCGCCGGAGCCGGGCTGGCCGCGCCGACCGCCCACCACGCTCAGGCCAACGCCGGCCACTCCGCCGTCGATACCGCGACGACCGACCCCCGCTTCGGCATCGACCAGATCGCCGACCACAACGCCGCCGTCAGCGCCGACTACCTCTCGAGTCTGGCCGACCAGATGGGCGCCCGCTGGACGCGCATCCCCTTCATCTGGCGCTACCTTCAGCCTAACGCCCCCACCCACTCCGACGCCTTGACACCCGTCGCCGCCGGCACGCTCCCCGCCCCCGCCGCCTGGCCCAGCGGCTGGAACCCCTTCGCCCTCGACGCCGGCGGTACCGACGCCGCCATCGACCGCGAACTCACCCACCGCCGCGACATCGTCGGCCTCCTCCTGGGCACCCCGGCCTGGGCCTGCCGCGACACCGCCAAAGCGTCCCGCGGGACCTGCGGGACCGGCGACGTGCCCACCTTCACCGACGCCAACGGCCAGCCGCTGCCCTGGAACGACCCGCGCAACACCTGGGGCGCCTACTGCTACCAGATGGCCCGCCACTTCGGCCCTGATACGGCCCATCCGCAGGGCCGCATCAACGAGTGGACCATCTGGAACGAGGTCAGCATCCCCGGCGGCTCCAGCTGGACGCAGTGGAACGACCCCAATAAGGCTCAGTCCGAGCAGGACTACGCCCGCCTGGTCGAGGTCGCCGATCAAGCCATCAAGGCCGCCAACCCCGCGGCCACGGTCGTGCTCTACGGCGACCCCTATTGGTACGACCAGGGCGCGTTCCTGACCGGCGTACTCGATCAGCTCAAGCGCGACGATCCCACCGGCAAGAACAATGGCTACTTCGACGTGGCGAACCTGCACCTCTACATCGGCGCGCCCAGCTTCTACTGGATCATCACCAACCTGCGCGAGCAACTGCGCCGCCATGGCTGGGCCAACAAGCAGGTGTGGGTCAGCGAGACTAACGTCGAGCCCTACGATGACACGACCCCCGGCGCCGGCGCCGCGCGCAACGGTACGACGGCCTTCCGCGTGACGCAGCAGGAGCAGGCCGGCTTCCTGGTCGACGCCTTCGCCACCTATATCGCGGCCAAGGCCGACCGCTTCGCCATCTTCCGCATGTTCGATGGCTCTGGCATGACCTCGCCCAACGCCGCCCCGCTCGGCGTGGTCAACGACGCCAAGGTCGAGCGCCCCTTCGGCTACAGCTTCGCGTTCCTGGCCAAGGTCTTCAAGAACGCGCAGCCAGCCGTGGATACCGTGGCGTACCACGCGGGCGAGTTCTACCCCGACCGCACGCTCGATGGTCAGCCGGTCTACAAGGCCGGCGTCTTCAAAGTGGTGTCCGAAAAGTTGGATAACAACAAGCGCCCGACCGAGCGTATCACCACGGTGTGGAACCAGTTCGGCGCGCTCAACCCGGCCGTGGAGAAGCATTATACAAAGGTCACCTATTCCTGGGACCACTCGCTGCACTACAACTACAACAAGACGGACCATCTCTACCACGACGCCAAGGACATGATCGTGCTGCCGACGACCGACGCCAAGGGACGCCGCGCCGCCGACTGGGCCGGCGTATCATACGACGCGTATGGCTCCGCCACCTACACGTTCAAAGCGGCCGCGGGCGTTACGACCGCGACGGTCTACGACAAGTACGGCCACGCGACCAGGATCCACGACGGCGATAAGCCGGTCGAGATCGACATGCTCGACTGGAACGGCCAGCCGCTCTCGTACGTCACCAAGGCTACGGAGATGACGATCCAGTTGTCCCACGGCGCGTATACGGTCACGTTGCGTGGAGGGACTACGTACTCCAATCCGGCCGACCCGCGCATCCCGACCGTCGGTGGCGACCCGGTCGTCGTCGTCGAGCAAATGGGGCATAACAACCGGTAGGCGCCTATCACCAACGCCTCAATAGAAGCGCGGAGCCACCCGACTGGGTGGCTCCGCGCTTTTGCTATTGGGCCGTCGAACAAGCGCTTATCATAGCCGTCCGGCTGGAGCCCCTTCGACCGCGGCAGCCGACGTCGCGGTCAACCACGAATGCGCCTACCAGCGCGATGTAGGCGGACTCTTGCTACGGGGAGCGCAAGCGCTATGACCACATACAAACGCCAACCGCCTCCCCTCAGCGCCTGTGCTGAGGGGAGGCGGTTGACCAGGGGGCCCGTATTTTGTATTAGCTGGCCCTGCCAAGGCCGAGGCGGAAACGCTTCCAGAACGGCACACCGACCGATTCGGGCCGTACGGCGGCCGCCAATTCCTCGACCGTCCCGTCGAGCATGCGCGCCAGCGAGAAGATATTCTGGCTGACCGCGGCGCCGGGATCGGTCAGCACAAAGGGCTCCCCATTGTTGACCGATTGCGTGACACGCTTGCCATCGCTCACGACGCGCCACACTAGCGGTTGCTTGAGGAACGCCTCGATATCAGCCAGGTAGCCGGGCGAGACGCTATTGGCGCGCATCAGCACAGGGATAATCTTGTCGTGCGGGTATTCAAGCAGTTGGGCGACGCGCAGGAACGCGGCAATATTTTTGATCGACGGCAGCTCCGGTCCGGTCGGTACCAGGATCTGATCGGACGCGTCGAGCATTGCCAGCACGCGCTCGTCGTAGCTCGGCCAGGTGTCGACCACGACGTAGTCGTACCGCTGGCGCAGAATATTTATGATGGTGCGCAAGTGGTCGCCGTTGATCGTATCAGCTTCCTCAGGCTTGAGCGGGGCCAGCATGACCTTGATCCCGCTCGGGTGCGGCAGCAGCACATCCTCGACGCCAGTCGCCTGGATGCCCTGTGGGTCACCGACCAATTGCAGCATGCTTTTACTTGGCGAGATATTGAGGAAGACGCCCACGTTGCCGAAGCTAATATTGCCGTCGACGATCGCCACGCGCCGCCCCATCACGCCAAGCGCGCAGGCCAGATTCACGGCCAGGGTCGAGGTCCCGACGCCGCCTTTGGGGCTGAATACGGCGATGACCTTGGGATCGCGCGCCTTCTCGGCGGCTAGCGCGACTGGGTGCGATGGCAGGGCCAGGCGCGCGCTGTCCGCCAACGGCTTCACTTGCTCGTAGACCTCGCCGACGGCGGTACGCAGGGCCGCCCCGTCAAAGGGAAAGGGGAGATAGCGCCGGGCGCCGGCTGCCATAGCCTGCGAGAGAAGGTCCATCGTCGCGGCGCAGCCGTAGACAATGACCCCGCAGTTGGGCGCCAGTGCGACAACGCGCCGGGCGGCGTGGAGCGCCGCCTGCGCGTCGTTGTCCAGACCAACCAGGAGGACATCCGGCCCATCGGTCGAATCGTAGATCTCGAAGTATGCGGCGGCGTCTTTGAGCACCTGCACGGTAAGGTTCGAACTCTGCGCCGCCAGCGCGAGCACCTGCTGCAGCGTCTCGTCGCGCTGCTCCATAATGGCGACCTTGATGAGGCCTCGTCCCGCGCCCCCCTGTACCACTTTGCTCCTCCACTCCGGCCGATGTAGCCGTATTCACGACGTGGCGTGCGTCCGTCAAAAGCCCGCTATTGTTCTATCGGTAACCTACTCGCCATCAGGGCAGCGTCCCATAGCATATTGGTACTAGCGTACTCTGGACGACCGCGAATAACTCCGCGACAAGCGCCAGGTAGACGCGGTACGCTGCCGGCGCAACATGTTCCCGGCGGTCTTTAGAGCGGTTCGGGAACTACGGCCTCGCGCCTTTCTGTTCGAGAATGTCAAAGGGCTAACTCGTCAAAGTTTCCGACCATATTTCGACTACATCATCGACCAGCTAGCGTTTCCATTCGTCTTGCCAGTACCGGGTGAGAGTTGGCAAGAGCACAAGGCGCGTCTCGAGCAGCATCGCGCCGCTGGCGAAGCGGTTGGCCGCGCTCCTTGGAATCAGCCCGATGAATGCCGCTATGACGTAAAGTTCCACATCTACAATACAGCTGACTTTGGCGTGCCACAAGAAAGGCATCGCGTCTTTATTGTCGGTTTTCGCCACGACATAGGCGCTTACTGGAACTTTCCCATCGCCACGCATTCGGAAGACGCCCTACTGCACGCGCAATACGTCGACGGCTCATACTGGCAAGAGCACGAAATGGAACCCCGCGCGATTCCTTTGCGCCTCACGGGACGCGTCGCCAAACTGGCGCAAGCGCCCCTACCATTCGCACGACGATGGCGTACGGTGCGTGATGCGATTAAAGACCTGCCAGAGCCGATCGGCTATGATCCTCATCCGCCGTTCGCGAATCATGTTGGCATCCCCGACGCGCGAAGCTATAAGGGGCATACCGGCAGTCCCTGGGATTAGCCGGCCAAAGCGATCAAGGCGGGCGATCACGGCAACCCCGGCGGCGAGAACATGCTATGCCGCGACGACGACACCGTGCGCTATTTCACTGTGCGCGAACTGGCGCGGCTGCAAACGTTCCCCGACGAGTGGCATTTCGCTAACTCATGGACGGAGAGTCGCCGTCAGCTAGGCAATGCCGTCCCCGTAGCGATGGCCGAAACGCTGGGACGGCTCATTCATGCCGAGTTAGAGCGGCTTGACCGTGGACTCCCTATACGCGTCCAGGAACGTAGACAAGAATCGCTCTCGCTATGCTCTCACCTAGATTATCGTAGTCGAGCGGGTTGTAAGGCGTCTCGTCTGGCATTGTATGTGCTCTATTCTAATTCGCGATAACACCACAGTATAGTAGCACTATTGCGCGACCAAGGCGCCCTGGTATGACGACAGATCCACTGAGCACGGCCGAACGATCCGCGCGTATGGCGAAAGTGCGCGGCACGGGCAACAAGTCCATCGAAGAGCTGGTCGAAGCCGCGCTCTTCGAAAACGGCATCGTTGGATGGGAAAAGCATCCCAAGGGAATCGTGGGCAAGCCCGATTTCTACTTCCCAGCGGAACATGTGGCGATATTCGTGGATGGCTGCTTCTGGCACGCCTGCCCCGTCTGCAACCGCAATGTCCCCACGGCGCGCGGAGAGTTTTGGCGGAATAAAATCGACGAGAATCGCCGGCGGGACAATCGACAACGCCGCTTGCTTCGCCGGCAGGGATACCATGTCATACGCGTGTGGGAACATCAGTTGCGCGCCGACACTTGGCTCAAACGCCTGCAAGCAATGCTGCGACGAGTCGAGCGCGACGAACGCAAGAGAGTTGGGTAGGGTTTAGCGCCGCAGGAAGACCTGCGCGCCGGGGACGGGAATGGGGACGGCGTGGTAGTGCGCGGCGGCCCAGGTGAGGTAGGCCGGCAGGTAGCGCGCGAACATGGGCCGTGAGGCCACGATGACGGCGGCGTGGTAGCGCACCGTCGCTGCTTCGAGCCGCGCGACGGTGAGGTAGCCCGAGGCGGCGCGCACACGCGAGGGATCCTCCAGGCCGGGCGGCACGGGGCGGCGCGCGCCGAGCGCCACGTTGGGATCGTCGCATACTACATAGTCGCCGGGCCGCGTCGTACGGTCGATCAACGCGATCAACGCGGCGCGGTTGGACGCGACGGCGGGCTTGAACAGATGGCCGTCGAGGTTGAGCGTCGAGCGCACTAGTATGACCGCGTAGATGACGAGGGCGATGGCGGCGATGGGCAGGGTGTTGCGCCGGATTCCCTCACCCCCAACCCCTCTCCCTGTGCGCGGGAGAGGGGAGCTGCCCTGACGTATAACACGACTTGCTCCTCCTCTCGCCCTGGAGGAGAGGGGGCTGGAGGGTGAGGGGGCGTTCCGTTGCGCAAGCGTTGGCGCGGGCCACGCCATCACTAATCCGCCGCCGAGCAGGGCCAGCGGCGGCAGCAGCGGCAGGAACTGGTGCTGAAACAGCGGGTGATAGCGCAGCAGGAACAGCCCCGTCGACAGCGCCCATAATAGGTAGACGAGCGGGAGCCAGCCCCTAGGCGCGGACGCCGGCGCGGCGCCGGCATGGACCGTCCGGCCAGCGCGCGCGCCTCTGCTTGAAAAAGCCCAAAGTAGAGCGACGACGAGGCCGGCGCCGGCGGCGACGAGCAGCCCAACGTCGTAGCCCAGGAAGGTCTTGAGGGCGTCGCCGTTCGAGCCGAGGCTGGGCGGGAGCACCGTCGCGGGGACACGGCCGGAGCGCAGGTGGAACACGATCACCTGATCCCACTGCGCGCCCGGCGCGAAGAGCAACAGCACGAGCAGCGCCGGGACGGCCAGCGCCAACAAGAACAGTATTATGTCGAGTGCAAGCGCGCGAATGGGGCGGCCCGCGCGATGGCCGTACCACAACCCTCCGCCCAGCAGGAGGGCCAGCGGCACGACCACGACGACAGAGAGCAGCTTCATCTCCGTCCCGGCCATCAGCAGCAGGCCGGCAAGCACGGCCCCGACGCGCCTCGGCCACAAATAGTACCATTGCGCGGCGGCAACCGCCAGGGTACAAAAGGCCAGCATCGGCGTCTCCGACTCGACGGCGTGCGCGTAGAGCAAGAAGCCGGGCGACACGGCCAGCAGCGCGGCGGCGAGCGGCCCAGCGAGCGGGCGGTACGCTCGCGCCGCCATGAGAAACACCGCGAGGAGCGTCAGCGCCCCAGCGGCGGCTTCATATAGATGCGCCGCGACGACGGGATCGTGGATGAAACGTAGCGCCAGCGCCAGGCTGGGCAGGAAAAAGGCCGGTTGCGCCGAGAACACCTGGCTGAACAGCGCGTAGCCACGGATGACCGACTGCGCGGCCAGCACGTAAGCGCCCTCGTCATAGTCATCGCCGGCCGCCTTGCCGAGCGATCCCCAGTGGCTATACGTGACACCGGAGGCGTTGCGCCCTTCCCACAGCAGGAACAGCCCGGCCACGAGCAGCCCCAACGCGATAGATAGCGCGCCTATCGCCAGACGGCGCCGCTCACGCAACGCGCCGCTGCGCTCGTACGTTGGGATGGCGGCGTTGCGGCGTGGCGACGGCGTCGCGCGCAGGGCACGAGCCAGTGCGGGCGAGGCGTGTGTCGTCGCACGAGCGCCAGAGGACGGTAGCGCCTCCGAGGAGTCGAGTTCGGTGATGCGGGCGTCCGGCAGAAGATCATCATTCACCCTCATAGCTTACGCGACTACGGGCAATGAGCGTAGGGTTTGGCACAGTAACGCAGGGTCTGTGAATTGTCGGTCTGGAGGGGGATGGTCGCCTGATGGTAGGGTTAAGGGTGTTACACCAACCAGACCATCGAGAAGGAGACCATCCCACATGCAGGATACGCCGGTGCCGTCCTTT
>JAABUL010007902.1_pt1 | contig 11135 bp, 2 predicted proteins | sample 5559151 | NCBI WGS metagenome assembly JAABUL01 (sample SAMN10711876, study PRJNA513368) | rock metagenome | isolation source: Antarctica rocks | place: Antarctica: Victoria Land, Pudding Butte sud | reverse complement strand
TTAAACTAAATTTTAGTATTTGTATTTTATTTAATATATTTTTTTTTTGTCTTTTAGTTTAAGTAATAAAAAATTACTTAAAATTTTATTTAATATTTTTTAAAATTCTCTTTTTCTAGTATTAAATATACAATTAAAATTTTAATTAAATTAACTCGCAAATTAATTAAAATATAAAATACTAAATAGCAAATTGCAAAAAATAGATCTCCTAGAATTATTTTCGAATAAAAACAATTGTTAACTGGAAATTTTTAAAAAATTAGATATTTTGCAATCGAAAATAGTATAAACAATATTTCTAAATAGTTTAAAGAAAAAATTTCTAAAATAGAATAATAATACAAGTATAAAATAAATTAAACAAGATTTTATACTAATAAGTAATTATATATAAGATACGAATGCGTCTGCTTCTCGCTAATATACTAAGATATAAAAGATATAAGATATAATAGACTTGTATTACTATATCTTAACTAAATAGAATAGATAGTAGTAGAACTAATTGTTAAAAAACAACAAAAGACAAGTTTTCTTTCTATCTTAATACTTACTATAACGTACAAGTCCGTTTCTTGCTATCTAATTAGAAAAAAAGATTGTGCTATTCGGGACTTTTATAGATACTCGAAATTATATACTCTGCTATATTTTGAAATACTAGTACGTTGCTAATATTACAATATTATAGTTATCTTTTCTCTTAAAGTATTGATCTTTAATAATATAAAAAGCTATATTAGTTTTATTAAAAACAAAAATATCTATTAAGTATTAGTATTACAAAAACTTGTTAAAAATCTCTTTAAATTTTTTTGAAAATTAAAAGAAAAAGAATCTTTTATTTAATAAAAATAAGTCTAGACTTTAACTTAATATAATCTATAAAACAATATAATAGCAATAATAGCAATTTATAATATATTATTATTTTATTGTTTATTATTGTTAGAATTCTAATTAGAATTTAAAGTAAAATTAGTATTATATAGATACTAAATAAATTATAAATATAGATATTATTGTTTCTCTTTTCTTTTTTTTCTTTTTTTTTATATTTTTTTTAATTGTAGTTGCTTTATTGCTGTAAGTAAATTATTGCAAAAACAACAATATATAAAGCTTATATATATAGTGCAAATCTTAAATTAATATATCTTTTGTTTCTTTTTTTTCTATTTTTTTAACTATATTTTCTAAGAGATTAAAAGAATAGAAAAGTAAACAATTTTAATATTTTGTTGATTGCAATACTAATATATTACAGTTTGTAATAATTTTCTATATATAACTTGTATAAACAAATATATATATATTTGCAAAAAAAAAAAAATTATATTTGTTGTAGAATTTTTTATTGCAAATTAAATTGTTATATTGCAATAAGTTTTATATATATTTACAATATAATAGTTGTTAATATTTATTAGTTTGTTAAATGCTTTTAATATTTTATAAAAGAACTTATTATTAATTATTGCAAAATACTTAAAATAAAAAATACAATTTTCAAAATAATAGAATATATATAAAAGAATATAGTTTGCAATATAAAAAGCTAACAATATAATAGAAAATTTATTCTATTAATAATAGATTAAACTTAATTTTATATTTAACAATTTAAATAAAATTTAATTTTTGTTTAAAAGTATTAAGCTAAATTTAAACAAAAATTTGCAAAAATAAAAATAACTTAAAATAAAAATTTTGTTAAAATACAACAACTAATCGATTTATTTTCTAAAAAAGTATTAAAAATAAATATTTCTATTTGCTATCTATTACTTTACTAATATATATTTAGAATTTAAAACAAAATAAAAATAAAAACAAAAATAAGTTATTAATAAAATTAAAAAAATTAAAATTAAAATAGATTGTTTTTAAATTTGTTATTAATTTAAAAAGAATAAATTTAAAAAAAAAAATTACAAAATTTTATAATTTTGTAATAAAATCTTTTATTAACTTTAAGTTGTTGACAGAATTATTAGATAAAAATATAATAAATTTTATTTTAATTTCTTTTGTACTTTGTTTACTTATATATTTTTAAAAGATAAAAAATACAAAAATATATATAAATAGCAAAAACAAATTTGTAACAAAAACAAAGAAAATTGTGCAAAACAAATTTTTTGCAATTTGTTTTTCTCGAAATAATATAAATATTTTAAACAATTTTAAAAATTTATTTATAATTAATTTTAAGAAATTTAACAATTTATTTTCGAATAAATTTCAAAGCTTTTTCTAGTTGTTCTGAAACAAATTTAATAAAATATTAAAAATTTACTAAATTGTTGCAATATATTGTTAACTAATTAACAATAATAGAATAGTTTTATTTTTAAATTATATTTTAAATATTTATATTAAAAGAGAGAATTTTATTATTTTTAATATTTTGTATAATAGAATAAAGAAGTCTTTTTATATAATTTAATTATATAACAACAATACAATAACAATTATATAATATTCTATTAAATAAATTATTGTTAATATAATTGTTGTTATTACAATATATATTATACTATTTTTTTTGTTTTTGTTTACTATATATTTGTTTTTTAAAAAAAATTTATAACTTATTAATATTATTTAGAGATTCTTTTCTTAGTTATTAATTATACTTTTTGTTTTAATTTATTTATTTAATCTTATATTATATTTGTTTTTCTAACTTAGTCTTGTCTAGAATTTTTTTAATTTTTTATTAAATTTTGTTGTTAACAAGTTTCGAAATTTGTAATATTTGTTTTGTCTATTTATTGTTAGCGCAATACAAATACAATTTTAGAAATAAAATATAAAAAATATTATAAATTTAATAGATATTAAATAGAATAAAACAATAAATTTGTATTTCTATTTTATTTTTAATTCTAAACAATTTAATATATTTATACAATATTTTTTTGCTAGATTTTTTTTGTTTTAGATTTCTAGTTAAAAGTATAATTAATTTTTTTACAACAAAGTTCTTTAACTTATATTTTTTTATTGTAGTATTTTGTTTGTTGTACAATAGTATTTTTAAGATACTTTGTTAGAACTTTTTTTAAATTATAAAACTATTTTACGTATTTCTATATCGATAATATCTTTTCTTTAATAAAATTATTTTTAATTTTATAGTAGATTTTCAAGTAATAACTATATATTAAATAGAACAACAAAACTTTAACTAAAATATAATAATTATTATTGTAAACAAATTTTGTTATTAACAATAAATTTGTCTATTTTGTCTATTTAATATTAGTATAAATACAAAAATAGTATTTAAGAGTTTAATTTTGTTGCTTAATTAAATTATCTATCTAAGAATAGAAAATAGTATTTAATTGTCTTTTAATTTATATATAGAAATATATAGCAAATTAAAAGATACTAGTAAAAACAAATTTTCTATTATTTACTATATTAGTTGATATTTCAAAATATAAAACAATTTTATTAAAAAATACTTTTATTAGTTTTGCAATATTAATTCTAATAATTATAAATATATATCTAATTATTTTTGTATAGTAATCGACTATTATAAAAATTAAGTTATATATAACTTTATAATATTTATTTAATAACAAATTTGTTATAAAATTTATAATAATTTCTTTCTATAATTTCTTTGCAACAAATAAAAATCGAAATTTATTATATAATTTATAATAAAAAACTTTAATATATTAATAGATATTATATATTTAAATATATATTTTTATTTACTTAGTGCAAATAAATTAGAAATACTTTTGCTAAAATAAATTTAGAATTTTCTTAATTTTAAAATATTTTATTAAAAAATTATTATAGTTTTTGCAAATTAATTTCTTTCTAATAATTATATTTTTTAAAATATAAAACAATCTATTATATCTAATAAGATTTTTTTAATTTAAAATTTATATTTTTTGTTTGCAACAAAATAATATTTTAATCTTAATTTAAATTTTTTTAATTTAAATATCTTTAATTTGAAAATTCTTTATTAAGAATTTTATTAATTTTTCAAATTTTTTATATAATTTTTCTAATATATTTCTAATTATTTTTTTTAGAATAACAATCTATACTTTAATTAATTAAAATAAAAATACTAGTTTTTTAAAAACTTTTTTTCTATTTTATAGTTGCAAAATTCTTGTATTATTAATAAATATTTTTGCTAGTTGTAATACAAAAATTAGATTATTTAATATTTTTTGTTTGCTTTATATTAGCAACTTTTTGTTAAATAACAATATTAATTTATTTTAAAATACAAAAACTAGATTATCTAATATTTTTTATTTGCTTTATATTAGCAAATTTTTATTAGACAATAGTATTAATTTGTTTTGTAATATTAATAGTAATTTTATATTTAACAACAAGATTTTTTTATAATTAAAATATTTTAATAATCTATTTGTCGAATTTTTTTTATTTGAACAATAGAAAATTTTAAAGTTATAAACAACTAATTTAAGTACTTAGCAAATTTGTCTTAAGTTTAGCTTCTTTTAATCTATAAATTTTCTAAAATTATTATAATTCAATTATATCTTAATAGAGTAAATATTGTTTTTCAAATAGTATCTCTATTACTTAAAAGCAATTACAATAGTTAGCAATTTCTAATTATATATTTTATAATTTTATTTTATTAAAATTATCTTTTGCAATTAAAATACTATTAAATATTAATTTTTGTTATTATTTTATTAATTTAGAATATTTACAATTGCAAAGTTAGATATATTAATCTTTATTCTAATTTTTTTGTCTAAATTGTAGTAACAAAGTAGTAAAATTAATATAAAAATATTGCAAAGTTAACAAAATATCTGCTTTGCTTTATTTAATTAAACAAAAGAATTAAATTTTTTATTATTATTTTTTTTTAACAAATTAATAAGAGAAATAGTTTTTTTCAAATAATAATATATAAAGTATCTATAAAAATTTACAAAACTTAGAAATATTTAAAGCTTGCAATAAGTTTTTAATTTAAATTATTTTTTAATTGTTTTAATTTTTTTTAAATCTATCTATATATCTTTTGAGAATACAATAAAGTTTAGAAATTTAATTTTAGTAATATTAAATTTATACTTTTTTAAATTAATATATAGCAAATATTTGTAAAGATATTTTAGTATCTATTAAATATAATATTAGTATTTTGTCGAATTATTGCTATATATAAGTATATTATCTATATAGATTATACAAGTTATATTAATTAGCTTTTGCAATATCTTATTAATATAGATTTAAAAAATTGCAAATATATTTGCTAGTTTAAATAGTATAATTTGATACTCGAAATATCTATAGCGTGTACAAAATATTGTTTTTTATTTATTGTTATATTTAATACAAATACAATAATAGATATTCTTTAGATTTAAAACAATAAAGTATTTTGTTTTGTATAGATAATCTAGCATTTTTGTAATTAGAGACAATAAATAACAATTTTTAATAATAATTGTATTTAGATTTTTATAGTTAATATATAGATATAATCTATTATTCGATTTTAATATAAATAGAATAGAAATATCTGCAAATAAAATTAAATATTTAATTTAATTTTTGACTAATATTTTATCGAGATATTGTCAAAATACTATTAGCTTATTCTATAAAAAATTATAAAGAAATATAAATAAATTTTTTTTATTATTTTAAAGTTTAATAATATAATTTTTTTTTCTTAATTTTAATAGAATTTTAGCTAATTTATTATTATAAACATCTTTTAGATTTCTTAATTTTTTAAAAATCTTAAACTTTGCTAATTTTTTGTCTAATATCTTTGTAATATTAGTACAAACAATTGTATAAACTATATTATATTTAACAAGATCTAAAACAAACTATTTAAAATCGACTATTTTTAATTTTTTATCTAAAATCTTAAATTGTTAATATTGTGTTTTCGAATTAATTAATATATTTTGTTTAAACAATATTAATATATTTAATATAAAATTAAAATCTATATATTCTATTAAATAGAACAAAATTGTATATTCTTAATACTAATTCTATAAATTAATTAAATAATAGATTAACTTATAGATATTATAACAGAAACAATTATTGCTATTAAAAAAACTTAATATTAATAAAATAGCAAATATAAATTGCAATTTCTATTATATTATATAGATATAGTTAATAAGATTTATCTTAACTTTCGAATTAACTAAAACTATAATTTAATATTTATTATTAAAAAATCGAATTTAATTTTTTATTAAAATCGAATTTATTGTTTTTATTTGTTTTTTTTACTTTGTTTGCAAGATATTAACAAAGTTTAATCTTTTTTTGTATTTGTTGTAATAATAGTAGCAACAATAGACTTATTTTATTTATATTTATTAAAATAGTTTGTTTTATAATACTTTTTTTTATAGTATTTAAAGTATTTAATACTTCTTAAATAGTTTGTATTATTAATTTTGTAAATTTGTTTGCGTAATATTAATAAGTTTTTAAAAATTTATAATTTTCTATTTTTAATAAACTTATTAATATTGTCTAAGTAACAATTCTAATAAAATTTGTTTAAAAAGATATTAGAGCTTTTTGTAACTTATTAATTTTTAAAGCTATTTATATCTGCTTTGCAAATACAATTTAGTATTTGTTCTTATATAATAATTATAGTTAAAAGCTTATTGCAAGTATTTAATATACTATTAATATCTAGAATTTTTATTTTTAAGTTTAATTTAAATTTAAAAAAAAATATATATATATTCTATATTTTTTTAAAAGCAACAATAAATAGATTTTTAATTTATTTAAATATTTTTTAAAGATAGTTATTTTTTAATCTAATTTTTGTCTAGCAATTTTTTATTTTTTGTAAACAAAAAGACAACAATTAGTAGAATTAATTATTAAATTTAATAGAAATTTTCTAAATTTTTTAAAGATTTTGTTTTTTAGTTTAGTATTATTGTTTGTTTTTAAATATTACTAAATAGCAATATTGTTTTTTAAAAATAGTATATAATAGAGAATTTTGTTCTTATTTGTAATAAAATATATCGAAAATTGTATTATATTAATGTCGATTTTTCGAAATTAAAGAGTATACTTATTTATGTTTTAACTTTTGTACAATTTTAATTTCTTAAATTTTAAAAACTTAAATATTATTAATAGCAATATAATAACAAACTAAGAAACTTAAAAATTTATTTTTTCGATTGTTATAGTTTAAGTTTGCTAAGTATTTTGCAGATTTTAAATTTTTGTTATTAAGATTTTTGTCTGCTAATATAAAATCGAAGTTCTAATTATAGCTAAACTATTTTTTTTACTATTATTATACTAATATTAATTATCTTTGTTAATATTTTGTAAACAATTGTTATTTTAAGAGATATTAAATTCTTTAAACTTTAATTTAGTAGTTAAATAATTGTTGTAACTTAAATTGCTATAGTTCGATATTATACTATTACGTCTCGAGTTTTTCTCTTCGAAAAATAGAATAATTAGAATTGTAAAATGCAAGTGTGTCTATTTCTTGCTAACATACTAAGATATAAAAGATATAAGATATAATAGACTTGTATTACTATATTTTAACTAAATAAAATAGATAGTAGTAGAATTAATTGTTAAAGAATAACAAAAGACAAGCTTTCTTTCTATTTTAATACTTGTTATAATGTACGAGTCTATTTCTCGCTATCTAACTAGAAAGAAGGATTGTGTTATTCGGGACTTCTATAGACACTCGGAATTACATGCTCTGTCATACCCTGAGGCGCTAGCGCGTCGCTGGCGCTACGACATTACATTATAATCTAATAATATAGCAAACTATAATTTCGATAATATATTAGAATTACACAGATTTTAAAATAGTAACTTTTAACATAATAATATAATTTTTGATTTTTTAACAATTCGATTCGATTTCTAATATTGAAATCGAATATCGACTCGAATCTAATCGAGTCAATTTTAAAAAAGTAGAAATCGACTTAAATTTCGAGTCGATTTCTAATGTTGAAATTGTCGAATCGGGTCGGTTCCAATAGTTGGAATCGAAACCCGACCCGATGGTCAGTCTAATACTAAAAAGAAGCAAAACAGTCAAAACTCTAGATTTTTCTTTTTACTTAATAAGTTAATACTAAATAAAGAAGTTTATATTTTATATAAGTTGTATATATATTGAGCTTGTATCTCGATTGCGAGCAAATTTTTTTTATAAATTTCTCTTGATTTAATAGATTTATGCTAAGTATAGGCTTAGCATAGACAAAGTTCCTCTCGGGTAGGAATTTCCACTTGAGAGGAGCTCGTCTTGGGTGGGAAATCTGCACCCGGGATAAGCTATATGTCTATGTCTACCTTGATCTCGGCTACTGTTAATTCAGCTTGCATAAAGCTAAGAATAAAGGCAAAGGCAACTCCTGTAATCCGAGTTTATCCGTGTATTAATCGTAGTCCCTTTTTAGCACGGCATTGGCAAATATCATACCTTATACTTGCCTCAGTATTTAGACCATATAGAAAGATTATTGTAGCAGTGCGACGTTTGACAATGCGACGCTCGAGTTAATGCGTCGCGACATTAAGCGTCGCATCATTAAGTGTCGCATATTTCTATGCGTCGCGACATAAATGTCGCATTATTAAGTGTCGCACTCGTACAATAATCTTTCTATAGGGTCTGAGGGCGACACCTCGAAAACCTGTTATTCTTGAAAAATGAATTTCAACGTTATGTTTGTTATGCGATAGAGTCTTAATTACTACATTTTACATCAATTAGACTACGTTCGTCGCTAGATTTTAATAAGTTTTAATTTTTCTTAATCAAGTTATATACTAATAGTGTGTTGTACACGTGTGCTAGCATCAAAGCAAAAAAGTTTTTTTTCATTTTTAAGAATAAGAGGTTTTCGGGGTTTCGCCCTCAGACCTTATGCGAAAAAAAAAGTTCTTTCACCTTACTGTATGCAGTTAGCACCTTGCCAGATTCGGCAGTTGCACGTGATACGGTACATAGTCATGCGAAATAATAAGTAAGCATAAGGTCTGACTACTGAGGCAACCTTATACAAGCAAATTTGATGTCCTCTTCGATAAAGGTGCGGCCGTCCTCGTGAAGCTTCTTTACCTAATACAGCGGAGTATTGTTTTACAATATCTAGAAGCCTTTACAAAGATTCTGCCATTTCTTTCACATCTTTCGCCAGCCTCTGATTCACTCACTTCGTCGCAACTTACTCACCCTGTCCAACTTATCAAGTACGATCCCACATTTGGCCTCAGACGCCAACTCCGCCATCGTCTTACCCTGATTGTTCGTACCCTCTATATCCGCTCCCTTATCCAACAAGAAGCAAATCAACCTCATTCCAGCTCCACTCAGCGCAAACGATTAGCGGGGTCTCATGAGGCTTCCCTTTCAAGTCAGGATTGCTGTCTGTCGCAGGATCATCTTGCCCCGGTTTGCCATCAACGTGGGCTCCATGAGCCAGCAATAGCTCCGCCAATTCCAACTTCCATAATGCCCACACTCAGTCAGCGCCGTCCAGCTATTCATATCGTACGCATTACCATAGGCGCCACGCCGGAGTAACAAATCCATAGTGCCACGAGGATCGATAATATGATATTTCGCACTCATCGCCGCCTCCTAAAGTGCCGTACGAGCAAAAATGTTTCTGGCGTTTATATCGGCGCCCTTGTCTAGCAAAAGTCTACACATACGTTCTTGGGTGCGTGGGCAATCCTCCCGTGCTGCGGCCCAGATGAGCGGCGTGCGACCTTTTTCCCTGCGGACGATCCACCAGTCGCCGAATGCGTCGGATTTCGCTTCGACGTCTGCGCCCGCGTCGAGGAGGAGTTCTGCGACGCGGAGGAGGCCGTATTTGGCTGCGAAGGATAGAGCTGTCATGCCCTCATTTTCTTCCGTCCACTCGCTTTCGGCGCCCTCGCCTAGCAGGAGGGAGGCGTCGATGTAGTCACCACCGCGCGCGGCCTGCAGGAGCTCTCGCTGCAAGCGCACTTTCTTTTTCGCAAGGAGGCGGCGCTCGCTTAAGGGGAGAAAGGAAGGGGGATCGTCGTCAATGTGGCTAGGGAGGGGGAAGGGCGTGCGTTGGTTGACTAATGTGCGCTCTTGACCTTCTGGGGCTTCAATGATGGATTTGGCATAGGTGCGGAGGGTTCTTGCGGGGTCTTTGCTGGGGCCGCCGAGGACGCGTAGGACATTAAGGCTTGGAAGGATGTTAGCACTATCGTAGCATTGGGAATAAGACGGGGACAAAGGCCGAGGACCAACGTATTACTGAGGACCTGGATATGGTCATTCAATTTTGCCTGTAGTGCCTCCCAGTCGCTATTACTGAGATAGTATTGCTAGCGTATCTTGTAATTCTTTCCGTTGGTTGTAGGCCGGTATTGTTTGGTGAGTTTGTCCATCACTTCGTCAAACGTGCCCTCTCATCCTTCAGTGGTACGTCCAGTGCTTTTACATGGTTGAGCGCCAATTCGTCTTTCTCAATGACCTGGCGGATCGCGCTCTCTTCTAAGGCCTACTTGAGGTTCGTGACGAGGCTGTTGATACTGCCTGCCCGGGAGCGGATCCCTTCCAGATCCTTGGATGCATTGCGGACAAGCGTTACACAGTTCGATATTTGCTCATAGCTTTTGCAAACGGCGCCGGCGATGGTGATGACGGTTGCAGTTAGACTGACCGGGTCCATTGAGTCTTGAAGCCAGGTCTGTATAGAATGAGGGAGTAGACAGAACGATCGGCGTCATTTGGAGGTTATAGAGCGAGCGACTTAGCAACACCTCCAGCCTTGTTGCGCTGCATGCATCGTGCAGATCATTGCGGCTGAGGCTTGCTTATGAGGATAGCTGCGAGGGGTGTAATGTGTTGGACGTATCATGTACAGGCTTACGGTCACTGGTTAATCGTAGGTGCCCCACTACATTTCCCAATTATAACGGTCTAAGGCGAAGCCGGCCCGAGCGTCAGAACGCTTGGCTACAATCACCCCACTAAGCTGCTGTCTGTATAAGGTAAGGTAAAGTAGGCAGTAGTTGGGCCCTACAATTCTGTCTCGCGGGTGAGAACGTTGTATGAA
>JAABUL010007899.1_pt1 | contig 11137 bp, 20 predicted proteins | sample 5559151 | NCBI WGS metagenome assembly JAABUL01 (sample SAMN10711876, study PRJNA513368) | rock metagenome | isolation source: Antarctica rocks | place: Antarctica: Victoria Land, Pudding Butte sud | reverse complement strand
CCTCCATAACCTCATCGAATCCACCATATCCCACGTCCTCGCTTCGTCCTCATCCCCCTGTGCGTTGCCCTTGACCTGCTCCACCAGATTCGACCTCGCCCTTGGAGGGACCGTAGTCCGACTGCTAAATGGGCTAGGTCGGACGCGAGGCGATATCTGACCCATGCCCCGGTTGCCTTGAGCAGCTGCATTGGGTCGTCGACCGAGAGTGAAAGAAGACTCGGCATCGGAGAGGTCAGGCGGTGGAGCGAAGGAGAAAGAATTCGAGAGAGAGGAACGTGCAGGAAGATGACGGTGACGAGAGGTGCCAGCGAGTGGGGAGAAGGCCGGCTGAGGTGTGACGTTGAGAGGGTTTGATGGAGGAGGGGTGAAATCGTACATGGCGGACGAGTAGCGAGAACTGATTAGTGAAGCACTTCGGCACTTCTCAAGCGTCCACACCTGCTACGTGTGTCCGGGACGACTCATTATGTGAAGACTTGACTGATTTCTAGGATAATCGATCAGACATGAAGGGGCCACGCGACGTGCATCACAACTTACGTAATTAGTACCTGGTCCTGATCGTATTTTAGGGCCAAACAGCCGGGGAGTCGACGCTCGGGCCGAGCCTGAATCCGTGTTTCTTTTCCGTCGTTCCTTTCTTCCATTCAGACATTTCATCGCCGATAACAATCTACTTCGGAAACCATTGGTCCCTTCAGCTTTTTGACGAATTGACTTCGAATCGTCCTTTGTTTCCGGCCCTGCCAGGACAGGCGCTAGGCGAGGCTGAAACGACATCATGCAGCCTCCGGGCATTTATAACGTGAGTTCCTGTCATAATCAATCCCGCGGACATAGACGTCATCTGGCGCTCTCGGACTAGATAGGTGGTCCAGCCTTGCATCGGGGATGAGGCTGCGCGAGGATATAGATCTCCCATACCATCTGCAGAAGCTGACCTTGTTACGATGTTCTCATATAGCACCACCGCCTCACGACCACCTCGGCGCCATCCGCTAATCCCTCGGTCCTATCCGGAGCATCCACAGCACGTCTCAACGAGTTCTTCGACCTCATTAAAAATGAGTTCGATACTGTCGGTCAGGATGGGAATATTTGGAAGGCCCAAAGAGACGAGTATGAGGCGAAGAGTAGGTTGTTTGTGACTCCTATATCCAATTTATACTGAAGAAGATGGCAGTCCAACAGCAGATCAATGAGCTTGGTTTGATCCGACAAAGTCTATACGAGCTGGAGTCGACGCATGCGAAGGTCCGGCAAGAGTGGGTCATGTGTGATCATCAGAGCTGTGCTGACTGAATACAGGTACGAAGCGGAGATAGGTCGATTGCGGAGGGAGCTGGATGGCCGCGGAGGGGGATCAGCCGGTGGAAGCGCAACATCTCCGCCTGAACTACCTCGACCGGGTGGAGCGGAGCTAGAAAGACCAGGTTATCCACCTACGCTGCCAGGACCTCCTCTAAACGGCGAGGCAGGTCGGTGTTATTCGAAACTCTTTTGCGGCATCTCGCCTTGATGCTGATGACGCTCACAGCGCGCTCGCCATACCCTCCACCTGGATCGCGACCCGAGTCTGCCGACCGAGAACGTGAACGCCGAGCCCCGATCACTTCGTCCTATGCAACGACATCCCCACCTGCCCTGCTATCCGACCTCGACCCGGAGAATGTGTCCCGAGAGCTGAAGAAGGAGGGGAGCGATTGGTTTGCGGTGTGGAGCAGTCAGTCGAAGAAACAGCTCGAAATCTCGCTCGTCCACACCCTCAGCCACGAGACGTACGTATTCAGACAATATCACCATTTTTTCGACTGATCAATCCACAGAGTTGTATGCTGTGTAAAGTTTTCAAATGACGGAAAGTACCTGGCGACGGGGTGCAACCGGACGGCTCAGATATACGATGTCAAAGATGGTCGGAAAGTCTGGTAATTCACATTGATCGGATGACCTCGACAATGCTGAGAGATCCGCAGTGTTTTGTTAGACGAGCAGACAAATCGGACCGGCGATCTCTACATCCGTAGCATATGCTTCAGCCCTGATGGCAAATACCTCGCAACCGGCGCTGAAGATCGTCAGATTCGGGTGCGTCTGTCTCGTCTCCAATGAGACCTTACTAACGGTTCACAGATTTGGGACATCAAGCAAAAGCGCATTCGCCATCTCCTCCAGGGCCACATGCAGGAGATCTACTCTCTTGACTTCTCGCGGGATGGTCGATTCCTCGTCTCTGGATCTGGCGATAAATCAGCGAGGATTTGGGATATCGAAAAGGGGCAATGCGTTTTCGATCTTCGGATCGAGGATTTCATCCATAACGAGCATGGACCGATTGATGCGGGTATTACTTCGGTAGCATGTGAGGGAAGCGGCATCCGACTCATGCTGATTGTCAGTATCGCCTGATGGGAAGCTCGTGGCTGCGGGGTCTTTGGACACGATGGTCCGAGTTTGGAACGTGACGACGGGACAGCAGGTGGAACGGCTCAAGGGACACAAGGATTCGGTGTACAGGTGAGTCCAGCCCGATCGAATGTGGCTGATGGCAGTGTCGCTTTCTCTCCGGACGGCAAATGCCTTGTCTCTGGTTCTCTGGACCGGACACTCCGAGTTTGGGATCTCTCTGCGACGAAACGGGCTGTGGAGAACACACCTCCGGGTCCAGGCGCGAAAGAGAACGTCGAGAAAGGACTCGGCACCTGTCAATCTACCCTCAACGGCCACAAAGTGAGTACCCCTTCTCCTGCTTCGACTTGTCACTGACATGGAACAGGACTACGTCCTCTCCGTTGCCATCTCCCCAGACGGCCAATGGGTTGTCTCCGGATCCAAAGACCGCTCGATCCAGTTCTGGAACATCGCCAACGGCCAAGCGCAATTTATGCTCCAGGGCCACAAAAACAGTGTCATCTCGATCGATCTGGCGAGGAGCGGGGTCCATCTGGCCAGTGGATCTGGAGACTGCATGGCGAGGATCTGGAAGTATGAGCCGGCTCAATAGCGCACCAGAGAAGAATTGTGTCTGTTCTGGGTGATCTCGATTCGCGGGTCTCCGAACATCCTCTGATGAAAACCCTGAAGAAAAGATATTCTGGTGTTAGTCCTCGCTGGATAAGTTCGGTCCATCTTGTTCTCGTCCATCTTCGACGCGGTAAGATTACCGAGTGAGGTTGAGTAGTGTGCCGAGACGCTTGCGCGAGCTGAGGTCATTTGTACTGGAAGATATGACGTCCTCGTCCTCCCGAGCACACCCTCTTCCCCTCCTCACCCCTTTTCCCTCATGCTTCCGCCCACTGGTTCCGGACAATAGTGCGAGAGTGGAAGAAAGGGAGGTGGAGTGGAAGATTGACCGTGATCTGGTGATCTTGAAATCACTAACTACATAACGCCCTAGAAAATGACATCCTGGTCCTTCTCCTCCCTAAGCATATCCTTCCCTCCCGCCTCTCCCCCTCCATTGCCCTCATCCCTGTGCAAATCCCCACCCTTACCCTCAAACTCTTTATCCTGATCCGCCCTCTCCGAATCCGCTTTCTCTGCGTCCCGCTTCTTCTTCCCCTGCACCTTCTTCAGCCGGAAGAAGTCCTCGCTATCAACCCCATTAGTAAGCTGAATAGGATGAGTGTGAGAAACAGGACTCACCGGTCCATCTCGTCGAGCTCCGAGTTGATGTATTTGATCGTGTTGTCGAGTTTGGGGATGATGACGTGCTCGATGGCGTTGACTCGTCGGTTCGTGGCGCGGATGACCTCGTCGAGGATGATGAAAGCGGTCTGGACAGCGAGCGTAAGCGAGTGCTCGAACGTGAACAGCTTTCGTGGCTGCAATGTAGAGAGGTAGAAAGCCGGAAACCCACTTGTAGCGAAGCGAGCTCCACAAGCGTCCCAACCGCCTTCACATAAGTCTCCTTACACTTCTGGACCTGCTGACCACCCCGACTCAACCCCGTCAATCCAAAGTCTAGCTCTCATAAGCTTGACCCTAAGTGGCTCGAAGGGGAGAGGACACACCGCTAGAATCCTTGGTGCGCACCCCCTCGAAAGCGGGAAGGACGACCCCACTGACGTTCTCCTGTCGAGCCTGTACGGTGTAGGTCGCCTTCTTGACGGATTCTTGGACTTGATAGCCGATATCGCCAGCGGTGTAGGTCACTTCGGCGAGTGAGAAGGAGGCGAGTTGGAGGACCCGACCCATTAGGCGTTTGGCTTCGTCAACCTTCTTGAGGATCTGTCGGAATCGGGTGGTGAGTGCGTCTCGCTTCTTGGCGAGCAGCGAGTGTCCCGTCTGAGCGCCTTTGAGTCGACCTTTGGTGAGGCCGAGGTTCATACGGGTGGGACTGTAGGTCAAAGCACAGGTCAGAAGCAAATCTGACGGAAGAGAGCGGAGTGAGAGTCGAGAGGAGTGGCAGGGATACCGTCAAGGGGACGTACAAGACTGATTCTCTGGGACCGGTACCTGACATGATGCGGGACTCGGTGAGAGGTTGATCGAGGACTCGTAAGAAGCTTCAACGTGGTTTGATTGGTCAAGTGAGGGTGTGAAAACGGAAGGGGGCCGGAGTCTCTACTCGCGAGATTCGTCCATGCCTTTCTGCGTTTCTGATTGGTTTCGCTCGAAAACTATTCCCATGCAGACAGAGTGGAGAGATGACGAGCGACGACGAGGAGGATGAAGAGGAGTATGAGGATGAGAACGAGGATGAGGAGGTGGGCTTCATTCACGTCGACCAAGCCAAAGAGGATACCACCTGACTTCTCAATGTAGGACGAAAGGATGGATTTGAGGGCGAATGGGAGTGGGGAGAGCGGAGGAGATGTTGAGGAGGATGACGGGGAAGGCGATGGGGGGTACATCACTACTGTTTGACTGGTTTCCAGGAGGTTGACGTCGGAATAGGGAGAATTCGGACGAGGATGAAGGCTCAGACGAGGAGAATGGGGACGACGATGGTGAAGGAGATGAGGATGAGGAAGACGGCAGCGAGGGTGACGAGGACGACGATGAGGACGAGGACGAGGACGAGGACGACGAGGATCGCAGCGAGGAGGAGGAGACCGGGGACGTGGAGATGACGAATGGCAACGATGAAGCCGGTCGGTCGAGTGCTTCATGCTTGCGACAATGACTGAAGCTGTACGCTCCCAGGCTCATCACATCCATCCCAACCTAAAGGCCGAGCGCCAATCCACCTCCCCGCCCCTCCTCATCTTGCCCGACGCTCCCTGTTCATTCCCTCCTATAGCTCCCCACCCGCCTCTCTTTCCATCGAAGCCATCGTTGCCATCCCCCTGCCCTCAGCTGTCCATTCGATAGCCTCGAGTGCTTGCTCGTCCTACCTTCTCACCGGCTCGCAGGAGGGCCATGTCCGGTGCTACGACTTCTGGTCGAGCGTCAACGGCGGCCAAGTGATGACTGCACAACAGCGGTCCATCGTCGGTCTTGGAGAAGGGGTGAGCAAAGCGGGTGTTGGGAGAGGATGGTGGAGCAACGAAGTGGAGGGTTCTAGAGATGGAACGGTGGGGAAGAGATTGGAGCCGGTGTACAGTCTGGCTTGCGAGGGTGATGGGCTGTGGGCATTGACGGGGACGCAGGTGAGGACATCTCCATTGTTCGACTGCTGAGCTGATGCGACGACAGTCTGGCCCGATCAACCTATATACTGTCCGACATTCGCCAGGTCATCTCATCCATTCACTCAAAGGCCATACCAGTGTCGTGTCTTGCATGACCCTCCTGCCGAGCGAGAAAGGCTGTCTAAGCGGGTCCTGGGACGGGACACTACGGGTAGCCCTGTTATCATCCGCTCGGTATTCCTCCGCTGACAGGACTAGGAATGGGACCTCAACACCGGCCAGACGGTTCGGACGTGCCCCACACACGGCGCTCAGCTCTCTTCCATCGCGCTCCGACCCTTCGCCCATCCGCCTTCTCCTGCTCCCTCGCCAAATGGGGACGAGCAGGACGATGGTGAGGCTCGTGAGCAGGACAACGATGAAGCTCGTGAAAACGTCTCAATATCGATGGGACCCGACTTCTTCGAGAAGCGCGATACTCCGTCTCCAATCGTCAATGGACAATCAGCGCCCGAGGTCATGCAATTAGACGATCCATCCCGAATCGAACCAAACAGCACTGCAGCAGTCGCTATTCCTGAAAACGATATTGCCATGTCAGACAAGCCTTCGCCATTCGACCCACTTTTCGACGACGACGCGGAAGGTGAAGAAATCCCTCTATCTGGTGGTCTCGACATGGCCAGTTCGCCTGCTCCCAATCACCGAGACCTTGCATCGTCTTCCCCAGGCCGACCGCCAGCTCTCGCTCTTCCGAGGACGACACCACAATTTGGTGCACCCTCGTCAGCATCGACCCCGCTCTTCCCGGCCGCTCTATTGGCGTCTACTAGCCGACAGGGAGCCGCTTCCAATATCCCGCTCTTGAGCCCCGCTGCCTACAAGAGCTTCTCGGAGGATGTGCTGTTGACCAGCTCGATGGATGGGCAGGTGGTACTTATCGATCGGCGAGTACCGGTGTATGACGGGTGTAGCGGAGGTGTGGGGAGATTGCTTCCTGGTGATAAGGCTCCACCTTGGTGCATGTCTGCCTGCTGGTCAGGCGACGGTACCCAAGTCCTAGCCGGCCGGCGTAACGGTACCATCGACATCTGGGATGTCCGCCGTGCCTCCTCCTCATCATCCCCAAATCTCCTTCGCACCTTACGTACACCCACCGAGTCCGGTCACGTGAGCTGTATCGTCGCCCTCCCCGATGGTCGACGCGTAGCCACTGCCTCCCAGGATAATATCCGGTTATGGAATACGGCGGAGTACTTTGAGCAGGATGATTCGGTTCGGCGGAGTAAGAGTAGGCCGCCGTTCAGAATTATTGCGGGACATCATGGGGGGATCGTCTCGGCTATGCGTCAGTAGGGATTTAGCTATGTGAGAGTTTAGCTGATGGGGTCAAGTGGTGGATCCCACGTGTCGGTTCTTGGTGTCAGCGAGTGGGGATCGGGGATGGCAGGGAGAGAGCACAAGGGTGGTGTTGATACATGAGATAAAATGGTAAAGCAGATCGAACATTTTGCATCTATTGGTATGAACCATTGCAGTCGCGCTACTTGAGTCTCTCAAGGATCGAAGGTTAGTGAGGGTAGAGTGCCACGCTTCGCTCCTTTGAGATCTCGTCACCCTCGGAGAACGATGCGTCTCCAAGTCCAAGAGCCGCCACCCCTACTTGGCATCAAACTTTTTTCCCAACCGCACTACATCACGAGCACAAGGCATGACGAACAACGTTGTGAATTCATCATCGTCACAGGTCCGACCCTTCATCATCGTCACAGGTCCGACCCCACGACTCCAGAGTCCGTCGCCTCATCCATCTCTCACGATTCCAAGCCCACGCTGGCGATCCCCGAATGGCCCTTTCGACGACGGAATTCGGAGAAGGCTGGTACGAGACTGCGTGTCACACGCTCTGGTCCGCTCGGAGCGACGACGGATATGGTACCTGGGATGTCGTACTACCCGCCGGAAGTGGGATACGTCGTGAAGCGACCTTGTTGACTATCAAGAGCAAACCGATCAGTGGGACCGGCAGGACCCCGGTATCTACACCGGACGCGGATGGTGATGGCAAGATGAAAGACTGTGGGAGCGAAAGCGGTTGTTTTGATGATAAGGCGAGAATCAAAACGAAGAGGATGATGACAAGCACGATCCCATGAAGATCGGATTTGTGGGGGACCACGACGACAGTGAAGAAGTCGCGGTGGATACTCGAGCGAGACCCAGGGCGAAGACGGTCAGTACCAGGAGAGCGTTTATGATGCGTCCATCGACGACAGACGGGAGGTTCCAGACGACCATCGCACTGGAAGTGACACTGCGCAAGATGGCGACACAGATAGCGACGACAGCCAATTCGACGATGTGGGGTACTTTGACACTTTGGAAATACGGGGATGATCCACTAGATCCACTAGATCCACTAGATAGCGGTGAGAGCGTTCCAATCCGTACAATCAGAAGAATGGTCAATCCCTATATCGTGGAGAGCGTAGAGAAGCGGGAAATGGAGAAATTCTGGAAAGACCCGCGGAGGATAATTCGGACAAGGTGTCGTGTTGGGGAATGCGATTTCCGGTCATCACCGATCCGTCGAGTCTTTAATGCAAGCACAAGGGCGCTGGACGGACCGTGGTGAGGGAGGACACAGACTGGTTACTGATTGCGGAATGAAAGTCGGCATATGATTAGGCTGTTTGCTGGCTCGACTTTGCCTTCACGTAAGTTGGCAGGCTATCAGTCCCACCGAGATGTGGGCGGACTTGATTCGTTGTGATATTGTACTATGGACCCAGCTTTGAGAACCCGGCTGATACCGCAAAGTCGGAAATCCATCACTGGCCCGAGTCGAGCTTATACTTGACACGTACATCCGTGTTGAAAGACAGCGTGAACCGAAGCAAGGGGAGAGAGAACTCATTTCGAAGAAAATCAAGGTCTGTGAAGAGAGTACGGCCGAGTTCGATGAGCTGAAGTACGAGATCAAGTAGGTGAAGGTGAGGGATGAGTCTCCGGCGAAGGCGACGTTGATCAAAGCAAAGGAGAGGGTATTTTGGGGCAGGCGAGCGTGAGTGGAACGAATGGAAGGATACACGGCGGCGGCATAAGGGTATAAGAGTGATGAAGACGCGTCCCTCAGTACTGCGCGTCGGATTCTTCACCTTTGCTCGTGGACAAACGAGTTTTGAGGATATTTAGAAGTTCGCCCTCTCTGACATTCATCATCCCCCGCGTGTCACGATCCATTACGGCATCGCCGAATTGTGTCCCGACCGATGAGCCGGGTCGTCTGGTGTTTGAGAAGTTGTCAACGCTAGCCTTTGCTGGGCTCTTCGCTGAGCTTGGTTGATCAACCTGCCTCGAATCGAATCGACGATCGAACGAATCTTGGCATCAGCAATCAACAATTAGCTTGTTTTTACAAAATAGCGTGTGTCCGCTGACGGTCAGTCACGCTAGTCAACCGACCACGCAGCCAAAAATCTTGACCATCAAAACATCACTCCGCGCCGGATTGTCATTCCTCATAGATCCGACCTCAATGAGCACAGAAGGACGGGTTGGGCGATAGGTGCTCCAGGGATCGGAGGTGTTTGAGCGGAAGTCGGAGGTGGCTTTGTAAGTCGTGCTGTGCTGCGGATCTTTCTATCGCTACAGACACCTGATCACCCTTCTGATTGACCTACGCCCCGCATTCCTTCCCGCTCCGCTCTTTGACCTTCTCGGCCCCTGAATCCCCTTCCGAGACCGACCATCCTTTGGGTCGGTCCAAGCGCTCTCACTCTTCGCGTCACACACTCCCTTGTCCCCGTTTCATTAGATTCCCTCCAACACATTCAACCCTTTCTTTTCGCGCTGTTTGCTCGATTGAATCTCGCGGGTCGCTGATTTTGGCGGTGGTATAGAAGTTTGGACCTCAACTGGATCGCTCGGTGCTAGAGGTGCTTGGTCGGAGCTTGGATATTGCGTCTTTCAACCTGTCTCCGTCCGGAGAGTGAGTAAGCTACTTGCAGATAGCTTCGCAAGCTTTTGCCTCCTCGCGGGTCGCTGACTCTGACGTTAAGGTAGAGGGTTGGATCTTGACCTGATCGCTTTCGCTAGACGTGCTTGATCAGGGCTCGGATATTGCGGTTTCCCACCTGTCCCCATCCTGTATGTCAGCTATATGCCGAGAGCTTAGCAGTCATTCGCTTCCTCGCTAATGTCTTTTAGATCATGGCTACTGCACTCCACATGCAACTTCCTCACCGGCCTTCCATGGATCGGTCCCCGTCCTCCGATCAATCCCGTCCCCGATCGACTCCACCTTTTGCATCTCCCTACGATCACGCCCCTTCCCCCTCTGTCCGACCCATACACTCCCGCTCATCGTCCATCGCGTCCAATTCTCCCACATCACCGTACCAACAACCCTATCCTCCCACGTACTTCCCCCAGACGAACCAGATGTACTCCGTCCAACCACAAGCATGGTCGACCACCGCTCTCCCTGCCTCGGCTCTCTATCAGCCTCAACTACAGGCGTACCAGAATCAACCGGTCTTTCATCAGGGTTTCCAACAGTCGCAGGCGGATTTCGCGGCGTGGTCGATTGCGTACCAACAGATGGTCATGGCGTCGGCAGCGGGTCGGGGTATGTCGACGCCTCCCATGGACTATCAAGGGGAACGGAGACGTACAAACTCTGGACCACAAGGCCACCATCATAGTCAGAGCTATCACGACTATGGGCCGCCTCATCTCGTGGCTCAGCCTCCTCCCGAACACAACTTTGACGTCAAACAACCCCAGCCTTATCACAAACATCAACGCGGACTTTCCCACCGTTTTTCGCCAGAGAGTATGCGAATGCCTCGATCCACTTCGCAACCCGCCATGTCCTCTACGCTCGAGCAGCTATCCCCTTCAAGCTCGCTGTCGTCCACCCGCACACCTCCCACCAGCTCCGATCATCACCGCACTTCGAGCTCTGACTCGTCCGTCCTCTCCATCGGAACTCGTACAGAAACTGAGGTGAAGAAGGAGGAGCTTTCGAGCGGCAGCCCCGCATCACGTCCGACCGCCTCTGCCAATGTTCTCACCAAAGCACTATCTTCCACCCCTACCATCCGAGCTGTTCCTACTCCCCTCCACACAGGACCTATCGCCAATGCCACCAACTCCATCCCTCCTGCTGCAAATCGGTCATCACCTTTATCGCAATCTTCCATGGCAGCGTCCCCTGAGCCAACCGAGAAGATGATGAAGACCGGTGGCCTGAAGGGAAGGCTCAAGAAAGCATTGGAGAAGGATTCGAAGCGCGAAGCCAAGACCTCGACACCGTCGCCTCCAGCCAGATCTACCCCTATCAGTGCCCCTAGACCGGTCTTCACTTCCCCTTCCGAGACCTCGACTCGTTCCGCCACGCCTCCAACCACACCATCCCAGGACTTTTCTGCTCCGTCTGCGCCATTTGCGATTCCGGCCGCGATGGGCAGCGACGTCAGTCTGGCCGGGACTGAAGCGACAGCCACTGCACCTAGCGAGTTGACCAGGGAGAAGGGCAAGAGGAGTCTCTTCCG
>JAABUL010007898.1_pt1 | contig 11138 bp, 10 predicted proteins | sample 5559151 | NCBI WGS metagenome assembly JAABUL01 (sample SAMN10711876, study PRJNA513368) | rock metagenome | isolation source: Antarctica rocks | place: Antarctica: Victoria Land, Pudding Butte sud | reverse complement strand
GATAGACGGTCGGCTCCAGCATTTCCTCGGCTCCCTCCACCCATGATCAGTCCTGAGGAGAAGAGTGTAGCAAAATGCAGGGAAGACGGATTTGTTCTTGGACGTCCCCTGATCCTACGGCCTCAAGGGCTTATCTCCAATTGTCTGCGTTGGCGAGTCGCCTTGCCGCCGGCCGGGCGGTCCATGTATCATCGAGCTGGTCGAACCCTCGGGTCGAGCGAGCCTTCCGGCCCGGTCGGGCGGCGTCCGAGGCGCCTCCGCCGAGAGGTCCAGGGGTGGGAGGTATCGGGATGGCGACTGCCGAACGGACGCGGGCTCGGATCTACGACGACATCACCCAGACGATCGGCAACACGCCGCTGATCCGGCTGAGGCGGGTGACGGCCGGCTGCGCCGCCGAGGTCGTGGCCAAGCTGGAAAACTTCAACCCGCTCTGGTCGGTGAAGGACCGGATCGGGGTGGCGATGATCGACGCCGCCGAGGCCGACGGCCTCATCAAGCCGGACACGATCATCGTCGAGCCCACCAGCGGCAACACCGGGATCGCCCTGGCCTTCACCTGCGCCGCCCGCGGCTACAAGCTGATGGTCACGATGCCCGAGAGCATGAGCCTGGAGCGGCGCCGGCTCCTCAAGGCGTTCGGAGCCGAGATCGTCCTGACCCCCGCCTCCGAGGGGATGCCGGGGGCCGTCCGGCGGGCCGAGGAGATCATCAAGAACACCCCGCACGCCTTCATGCCCCAGCAGTTCAAGAACCCGGCCAACTCCGAGATCCACCGCAAGACCACCGCCGAGGAGATCTGGCGCGATACCGAGGGGCAGGTCGACATCCTGGTCTGCGGCGTCGGGACCGGCGGCACGATCACCGGCTGCGGCGAGGTCCTGAAGTCCCGGAAGCCCGGCGTCCAGGTCGTCGCGGTCGAGCCGACCAACTCGCCGATCCTGACCCAGAAGCGCAAGAACGAACCGATCAAGCCCGGCCCGCACAAGATCCAGGGGATCGGGGCGGGTTTCATCCCCGAGATCCTCAACACCGAGATCATCGACGAGGTCGTCCTGGTCCGCGACGACGAGTCCTTCGAGATGGCCCGCCGTCTCGCCAGGGAGGAAGGGATGCTCGTCGGGATCTCCTGCGGGGCCGCCGCCGCCGCAGCCATCCAGGTCGCCCGGCGACCCGAGAACGCCGGCAAGATGATCGTCGTCATCCTGCCCGACCTCGGCGAACGCTACCTCTCGACCCCGCTCTATCCGGAGTGAGTCGGGGCGTCCCGGGTGGACTTGCATCGCCACGCCGGATCGAGGCTGTGGCGGCCACCCATCGGAGAAGCGAAATGACACAGGCCTCCTTGATCGATTTCTGCGGGAGTCAGGCGCGACTCGTCGGTGATCTGATCGAGCCGTGGAAACGTCAGCACGACATGTCCTCCCTCGCCCAAGCCCTGGAGACGGCCATCCCATCCCTGATTCGCGGATGCGAATTATTGGAGGAGACCTTCCCGATCATCAGGAATAGCCTGGTGCATGGCCGGTTGCCGAGCGTCCTCGAAGCGGGGACCAAGTATTACGAGAATTACACGGGCTGGATCGAAGACATCGAAGTACTCAAGTCGGAGGCGGACGAGGCCATCCGCGATGGGTTCGCCATCTCCGGATTCGACCGCCTCGAAATGGCGATCGACAGGTATCGGCGTTTCCTGAAAGAAGAAGTGGAACTCCTCCCGCGTATCGACCCCGAAATGTTGGCACGCTCGACCGCGGAATATGAGCGGGGGGAGTTCCAGTCGGTCCGGGAGGTCATCGATGAGCTTCGCAATCGATCTGATTAAATCCGTCCGAGCGAAGATCGATGGCTGGAAATTGGACGGGCGTCTTCAGATCGAAATCCTTGAGCGATTATACGAGGAGCTTGCGGAGAGACCGACGGCCCATCTGCGGAGGCTTCCCCCTCCGGCCGACATCATGGAATACCAGTTCTGTCTGTACGGGATCGGAGATCCGGCGAAGAATCACCTGTTCGTCTTCACCGTGGTCTATGCCGCGGACGAGCAGACCCTCATCATCAAAGATTGTAGCCATCTGAGCATTTAGCAGTTTATGGCCGAAGATTTCTCCGCGACTTCGGATCGCCACCTCCTGATCCCGGCCCGGTTCCACGACGCCATGGTCGCCCACTGCGTCCGCGAGGTCCCGCTGGAGTGCTGCGGGCTCCTGGGCGGGGTCGGGTCGTTGGTCTCCTCGATCCACCCGCTCCGGAACGCCTCGGCCAGCGAGGTTCGCTACGACGCCGACCCGCGCGACCTGATCGGGGCCGTGCAGGCGCTCCGCGCCCGGGGGGCGGAGATCCTGGCGATCTACCATTCACACCCCCGATGGGCGGCGATCCCCAGCCAGACCGACCTCCGCGAGAACCACTACGGTGAGGTTCCCCGGATCATCGTCTCGCTCCTGGGGGCGACGCCCGAGGTCCGGGCCTGGCGGCTCGACCCGGACTCATATCACGAACTTTCATGGAGGCTCATGCCAGGATCTTCTTGACCACGTGCGCGGGCGAGACCCCGGTGAGCCGGACGTCGAGCCCCTGGAACTTGGACGAGAGCCGGCGGTGGTCGATCCCGCAGAGGTGGAGCAGGGTCGCGTGGAGGTCGCGGACCGGGACGACGTCCTCGGAAGCTCGGTAGCCCAGCTCGTCGGTCGAGCCGTGGGTCACGCCGCCCTTGATCCCGCCGCCGGCCATCCAGACGGCGAAGCTGAGGATGTGGTGGTCGCGGCCGGTCCCCTGGCCCATCGGGGTCCGGCCGAACTCGCCGCCCCAGAGGATCAGGGTGTCGTCGAGCATCCCGCGCCGCTTGAGATCCTTGACCAGCGCCGCGGAGGCCTGGTCGACATCCTTGGCGGCGGACTTCATGCCGCCCTCGATGTCGCCGTGGTGGTCCCAGGCCCGGTGGTAAAGCTGGATGAACCGGACCCCGCGCTCGGCCAGCCGGCGGGCCAGCAGGCAGTTCGAGGCGAAGCTGCCGTCGCCGGGATGCTCGACACCGTAGAGTCCGAGGGCTTCCTTGGGCTCGGCGGCGAAGTCGGTCAGCTCGGGGACCGAGGCCTGCATCCGGAAGGCCATCTCGTACTGGCTGATCCGGGTCTGGATCTCGGGGTCGATCCGGTCCTCGGCGAGGATCCCGTTGAGGCGGTTGACCTCCTCGACCACCTGGCGCTGGGTGCTCTGGCAGACGCCCTCGGGGTTCCCGACGTAGTGGACCGCCTCCCCCTTGGACTGGAACTGAATCCCCTGGAACCGGCTGGGGAGACACCCCGCCGACCACTGGCGGGCCGAGACGGGTTGCAGGCCCGACTTGCCCCGCGACATCAGGACGATGAACCCGGGGAGGTCGGCCGTCTCGGCTCCGAGCCCGTAGAGGAGCCACGAGCCCATGCTCGGCCGCCCCTTGAGGATCGACCCGCTGTTCATGAAAGCATGGGCCGGGTCGTGGTTGATCTGCTCGGTCTGCATCGACCGGATGATGGCGATCTCGTCGGCGATCCCGGCGAGATACGGGAACAGGTCGGATATCTCCTGCCCCGACTTCCCGTGCCGGCCGAACCCGCAGAACGCCCCCCGGGCCTTCAGCACCGACCCCTGGAGCTGGGCGAGCTGCTGGCCCTTGGTATAGGACTCGGGGAACGGCTGGCCATCGAGCCGCTTCAACTCGGGCTTGTGGTCGAGGCTCTCGAACTGCGAGGGCCCGCCCGCCATGCAGAGGTGGATCACCCGCTTCGCCCGCGCCGGGACGTGGAGCGGATGGACCACCCCCCGAGCGAGGGTCGCCCCCTCGGCGGCGAGGGCCCTGGGCTCCATCAGCCCGGCCAGCGCGAGTCCGCCAACCCCGAAGGCCGACTGGGCGAGGAAGGCCCGGCGGCTCAGGCCCCGCTGGTAGCTCTCGGGATCGATGGCGAGCGTCATGGGATCAGTACCGGGTGATGGTTTCATGGAGGTTCAGGACGACGCGGGCGACCTCGGCCCAGGCGGCCAGCTCGGACTCGTCGGACCCGGCCGGGTTCGGGGCGATCCCGACCCGGTCGAGCCGCCTGGCCTCGTCGGGGTGATCGCGGGCCTCACGGCGCCGGGTTTCGAGGAAGTCCAGGAGCGACCTGGCCTCCTTCTGCTTCGGCTTCCGGGCCAGGGCCCGCTCGAAGAGGAGGCCGATCCGGGCCTCGTCCCCCGGGCCCTGGGCCGTCAAGATTGACCCGGCGAGGGCCCGGGCGGCCTCGACGAAGGTGGGGTCGTTCAGGAGCGTCAGGGCCTGCTGCGGGGTGTTGGCCACGGTCCGGCTGGCGATGCATTCCTCGCGGGACGGAGCGTCGAAGTTGGCGAGCATCGGGTGCAGGAAGGTCCGCTGCCAGTGGGTGTAGACCCCCCGTCGATACTGCCGGTCGTCGAGCTGGGCGACGTAATCGCGGTCGGGGAACTGGAGGATCGCGTAGTACCCGGCCGGCTGATAGGGCCGGACGCTCGGGCCGCCGACCTCGGGGTTGAGCAACCCGGCGGCGGCCAGGGCGTTGTCGCGAATGAATTCGGCCTCCAGCCGGCGGGGCGATTGCGAGGCGAGCCAGCGGTTGCCCGGGTCGGACTCGCGAAGCTCGGGCCGGAGCCGGGCGTCCTGGCGGTAGGCGGCCGACAGGACCATCGCCTTGACCAGCCGCTTGACGTCCCAGCCACTTTCCCGGAACTCGGAGGCCAACCAGTCGAGCAATTCGGGGTGCGAGGGCCAATCGCCCTGGGCCCCCACATCCTCCATCACCGCGCTCAGGCCGGTCCCGAAGAACTGTTTCCAGAGGCGGTTGGCGAAGACCCGGGCCGTCAGGGGATTCTCGGCCGAGGTCAGCCAGTTGGCCAGGTCGAGCCGGTTCAGGAGCCGCCCCTCGGCCCCGGGCGGCTGGGGGAGGAACTTGGGGACGCCGGGCTTGACGACCTCGCCGGTCTCGTCCTGCCAGTTCCCGCGCGGGAGGACCCGGGTGGTCGCCGGCTCGACGGCCCGGGTGACCATCGCCATCGCCCGGCCTTGACGGCATTCGAGCCGCTCGCGGACCAGGCGATGGGTATCGGCCAGGGTGGCCGCGTCCGACCCGGTGGACAGGAGGTAAGTGGCCCGGAGCCGGGCGGTCTGCTCGGGCGTCCTCGGTCCGCCTTCGGCCAGGTTCGCCCCGATCGGCCCGGCGTCCGAGTCGAGGGGCGAGACGGAGAGCCGGACGGACCCGAGCCCGTCCCCCTTGAGGTCCACGATCAGGCGGTCCCCCTCCTCCAGCCGGGTCGGCGATTGGAGCACGTAGATGGCCGACCGCCTCGCCTTCAGGTCCCCGCCCGGGAGCTTCCAGCCGCCGGCCACCCCGACGACCGCGGACCCGTTGGAGTAGCGGTCTTCCTTGGCGTCGGCCTCGGCGTGGAAGACGGCCAGGCGGGTCGGCTTCTCGGAGCCCTTCCGCCGGACGCCCGCCGCGAGCGTGACCGTCGGGGCGACCTGGCCCCGGATGATCCGGCCCTCGGTCGACTCGTGGGGAAGGAGTTCGAGCCGGATCGAGGCGACCCAGCCAGGCCCGGGTTCGAGCCGGATCGAGGTCGCCTCCTTGGGCTTCGCCTTTCCGCCCAGGAGCAGGCTCCCGTCCGGCTGAAGGACGGCCCCGGTCTCCGGCTCGGCCGAGGCCGGGGGCGTCGACCACCCCTCGGGCAATCGCTCCAGGAAGAACCTCGTCTCGGTCGCCCAGGCCTCGAACCGGGCGAGGCTCGCCGGGTCGGCCGCCAGCCGCTTCGACCCCTCGCTCAGGACCTCGCCGATCTGGCCGTCGAGCTTGGCGATCCGCCGTTTCAGGGAGGCGTTCTCGACCTCGATCACGGGCGTGAAAGGGTGATCATTCCCGAACCCCTTGAGATCCGGGTTGGGGGTGTAGCCGTAGTCGGCGTAGACGCCCCACTGCTGGATGTCGGCGAAGAAGGCGGCCATCCGGTAGAAGTCGCGGGCCTGGAACGGGTCGAACTTGTGGTCGTGGCATTCCGAGCAGCCCATGGTGGAGCCGAGCCAGGTGATCGACACCGTCCGGACCCGATCCGAGGCGTACTTGGCCAGGTATTCCTTGGGCTGGGCCCCGCCCTCGCGGGTCATCATGTTCAGCCGGTTGAAGCCGCTGGCCACGAGCTGATCGGGGGAGGGGTCGGGCAGGAGGTCGCCAGCGATCTGCTCGCGAGTGAACCGATCGAAGGGGACGTTGCGGTTAAAGGCGTCGATCACATAGTCGCGGTAGGGGAAAACGTCCTGGTTCTGGTCGCCGTGGTAGCCCACCGTGTCGGCGAACCGGACGAGGTCGAACCAGGGGACGGCCATCCGCTCACCGTAATGGGGCGAGGCCAGGAGCCGGTCGACCAGCTTCTCATCAGCATTCGGAGACGTATCCGCCTCGAACGCCCGGGCCTCCTCGGGGGTTGGCGGCAGGCCGATCAGGTCGAGGCTCAGGCGGCGGATCAGGGTCCGGCGGTCGGCCTCGGGCGAGGGCTGGATCCCCCGGGCTTCCAGGGGGGCGAGGACGAAGGCGTCGATCGGGTTCCGGACCCAACCCGGCCGGTTCACCGCCGGGAGGCCCGGCCGCCGGATCGGCTCGTAGGCCCAGTGGGCCTGGTAGCCGGCCCCTTCGGCGACCCAGCGCCGGAGGAGGTCCTTCTGCATCGGCGAGAGCTTCTTGGTCGACTCCGGCGGCGGCATGACCTCGTCGGGGTCGTCGCTCAGGATCCGGGCGACCAGCTCGCTGGCCTCGGCCTGGCCAGGGACGATCGCCCCTTTGGCCAGGGCGACCGCGCGGAGGTCGAGCCGGAGGTCGGCCTTGCGGTCGGTCTTGTCGGGGCCGTGGCAGAGGAAACAGTTCTCCGACAGGATCGGCCGGATGTCCCGGTTGAACTCGACCGGGCCGCCCGCTCGGGCCGAAGCCTGGGCCGTCGAGGCGATCACCGCGAGGACGGCGAGGAGTCGAAGCATCGGCGGGGGGCCCTCGGTCGAGCAGGCAGGCTCAGATGTCGCAAAGAGTCACGGCCTCGCGGAGGCCGACCAGCGGGTCGCGGGTCGGGATGAACTCCTGACCAACATATCCATTATAACCAATCTCCACAAGGGCCCGCATGATCGACCGGTAGGCGATCTCCTGCGTGTCGTCCAGCTCGCCCCGCCCGGGGTTCCCCACCCGGTCTGGTGGGCCTCGCTCCGCTCGACGCCACCCTACGCGGATTCACCATTTCATCACCTTTCAGAGCGACCCAGCTTGCCCGACGAAACGAACCCAAGATAGGCCCGTTCGACCGGGCCAAGACGAACCCAATGAATGCCCGCCCAACGTTGGCAAACTTGGACCCAACCCCGCGCTCGCCCTGTCTCGACCCTGGAAAAGACGAACCCAAATGCCCGGGCCGGATGCACCCGGGCGCGAAGCCTACCCCATATCATCGCGATCTCGGAGGGTCTGTTAGCAGACTTCCCGGGGAGATCGGTCGGATCGCGCGGACCGGCCGGGGGCGTGCCATCCTCCGACTTCGGCGATAGAATCACCGACGATCGCCCGCCTCCGGGCGATCGGACCCCGAGGGGAACGACCATGAGCCGACCTCGCGACCTGATCCACCCACGCGACGAGATCTTGCGGACGATCGAGCGGATCTACCGATACCGAATGACCACGACCTCGGGCGGGAACCTGTCGATCCTCGGAGACGACGGCGACATCTGGATCACCCCGGCCCGGCTCGACAAGGGGAGTCTCCGCCGCGACGACATCGTCCGGGTCCGCCCCGACGGCTCGCACGAGGGACCGCACCGGCCGTCGTCGGAGTTCCCCTTCCACCGGGCAATCTACCGGGCCCGCCCCGACCTCCGGGGGATCGTCCACGCCCACCCGGTGGCCCTGGTGGCCTTCAGCATCTGCCGGAAGGTCCCCGAGACCGCCGTGCTCCACCAGGCCCGGAAGGTCTGCGGCCCGGTCGGCTTCGCCCCTTACGCCCTGCCCGGCAGCGCGGCCTTGGGCAAGAACATCGCCGAGACCTTCGCCACGGGCGTCGATTGCGTGGTCCTGGAGAACCACGGCGTCGTCACCGCCGGGGCCGGGTTGCAGCAGGCGTTCGAGCGGTTCGAGACTCTGGAGTTCGCCGCCAAGACGCTCATCAAGGCCGGGATCCTCGGGGTCGTCCGGACCCTCCAATCCGACCCCGCCGACCTCGCCCCGCCGCCGGCCATGCCCGGGCCCTTCAAGCCAGGCCCGGCCACCAGTGAAGAGAAGGACCTCCGCCGCCAGCTCTGCGAGTTCGTCCGCCGGGCCTATCAGCAGCGGCTGATGATCAGCACCCAGGGGGCCTTCTCCGCCCGGCTCGACGGTGACGCCTTTCTGATCACTCCCCACCGGGTCGACCGGAGCCGCCTGGGCGTCGACGACCTCGTCCTCGTCCGCGACGGTGGCCCCGAACTCGGCAAGCAACCCAGCGGCTCGGCCCGGAACCACCGGGCGATCTACCGGGCCCACCCCGCGATCCAGTCCGTCGTCAACGCCTACCCGGTCAACGCCACCGCCTTCGGCGTGACCGGCACCGCTCTCGACTCGCGGACGATCCCCGAGAGCTACCTCTTCCTCAAGGACGTCGGCCGGGTCCCCTACGGCGTCCAGTTCGGCGACGGCGCCGAGCTGGCCCGCCTCGCCTCCCCCAAGGCCCCGATCCTGATCCTCGAAAACGACGGCGTGCAAGTCTGGGGGACCAGCGTCCTGGACGCCTTCGACCGTCTCGAAGTCCTGGAGACCACCGCCGAGGCGATGATCGGCGGCTTAGTACTGAACAAGGGTTCTATCCACACCATGTCCGACGAGGCCATTGCCGAGCTGCGGGCGGCCTTCAAGATGGAGTGATGACGAGCACCTCTTCAGGAGTGAAGGTGCGCCTGGGTGGGCGCGCCGACGTCTAGCCGATCGGGAGTCTACAATCGCGCCGGGGAGGTTCTCGTGCCAGCAAAGATCCGGACAGAGTGGTAAACGCGGGGATCAACCAGTTGGTCAAGTGACGCGAGCGGCTCGTTCACCGAACTTCGGGCTTATCGGGAGCTCTGCCCATTGCCCTCCCGATCTCCCTCGAGGAATCTCCGCCAGGCCGGCTCGGTCCATCGGGCCAGGGCGAAGCTCGCAGCCAGCGCGAGGACTTTGCCGACGAGCCGAATTGCGTCGAACTTCCCGAGGCCGCCCTGTAGCGACGACGAGGCGAGGGATCGAAATTCGTAAAGAGCTGGCATTGGCAACGCGAACGCCGCGGCGGCCCAGATGACCCAGGTTCGTCGACCCTGACCGGGCCGGACCAGGTCGATCAGCGCGATCATCGTCGGCAGGAAGAAGACTAGCGACTGTGGCCACTGGACCAGGAAGGTCGAGCCGATCACGACATGAAGCGGGGTCGACCACAGCATCAATCGCCCGTTGGCCCACTCCTGGTAGAAGTAGCAAATCCAGGTCGTGAGTAATTGCCAGGAAACCGCCAGGGCGATCCCCCGGACCCAGCCGGGGGGCCTGTGGCGCCCGAGGAAGACGACCAGCCCCGCCAGGGCCCCGATCGCCAGTTCGGTCAGCTCCCACAGATAATAGGCTTCCGGATGGACCGAGATGTGATGGGGAGGGTAGGGCGACCGGTAGAACAAGCCCAGCAGGGGCCATCGCGACAACTCGAACAGGGTCAGGAAGGTACCTGTCAGGAGCGGCAGGTACTCGACCGGCCGGAGCGGGCCGCCGTACCGCATCCGGCGCAATAGGATCAACGGCACCAGCGAGAGGGAAATCTTCTGGGTCGTTTCGATGACTTGTCTGGCCGCCGTGTACCAGGCGGGGGCCAGCTTGGTCCCTCCAAGGACGTTGTTGTTCAACTCCAGGCTGTACCAGCCCAGGCTGGAGGCCAGGGCGGCACCGAGCGTCAGGACCATCAGGTCGACCAGGGTGCAGCCGGTCGGCTCGAGTCGATCGGGTGTCGGCTCGCTCATCGAGTCCTCGATACCGGCAGAGGCTGCCGCGCCGATCTTAAGCCGAGATCAACCGGAGGAAGGTTGGCCTCGGCGTCCGCAACCTCGCGCGGATCTCCTGGGAACGCATTGGACTGCAACCACGTTGCCGTGTCCAGAGGCGGAAAAAGGGTCAGAGGCGGAAAAAGGGTCAAGAGGCGGAAAAAGGGTCAGGTACCGATCACTGGGTCAGGCCAGGGCCGAGGCCATGATCAATTCTAGACCCCTGGGGGAGATGGTCCCGATGTCCGACCAGGCCATTGCCGAGTTGAACGCGGCGTTCAACCTCTGAAGACGGCGGCAAAGCCCCGGCCTCCGATCGACCCCCGGCGGGGTCCGAGGACGCCCTCACCTCGACCGACGACCCCGGAAGGGGGGGAAGCCGTCGGTTGAACCGTTGCTGGAATTCCCGTAGCCGTAGGCGCCGTAATAAGGCCGGTTCACATATCCAGTGGGATTGGGCGGACGGACGGAGCGGGGGGCGGCCACCGAGTCAGAATACGGATAAACGGGGTGATTCGGTTGAACGTACCAATAGCCGGTTGGCGTCATCGGCCCATAGACCGGCGCGTACTGGGCATTCACCTCGGGAGAGAGGATCCCGAAGACGCTCGTCATGACGACGGTCGCGAGGATGGGGCGCATGGTCCGCTCCAGGAAGAATTCGGGATAACACCGGACGCATGAGCAGAAGCACAATGCAAGCCGAAGCCGGCTCACGGCTTCGCGGAAGATCCCCTCAGGCGGGAGTCCTGGCGGACGGTCCAGGTCCGGGCCGGGCGACCCTCACGGGAGTTGAGGGTGATCGAGGACTCGAAGCCTCCGGCGGTGGATTGGAGGGTCGGCGGGCTCTGACCGGGTGGTCTCGGGGTGTCGGGGAGCCCGAGCGCCCCGAGGGTCGCGGCCCAGGCCCCGGTCTTCTCGCGGTACGCCCGCTGGGCCTGGTAGATCTCCATCAGCCGTTCGCGGGCGGGGCCGGCCGGGTCGGGGCGATAGACGGAGTGACCGGGCGGATCGTCCGAGAATTGCACAGAGCCCCAGCGTTCAGGGCGGTGCATGTCGATGACCCCTTGCGGCGACCAGACCCAGT
>JAABUL010007894.1_pt1 | contig 11140 bp, 8 predicted proteins | sample 5559151 | NCBI WGS metagenome assembly JAABUL01 (sample SAMN10711876, study PRJNA513368) | rock metagenome | isolation source: Antarctica rocks | place: Antarctica: Victoria Land, Pudding Butte sud | reverse complement strand
GGCGTCGGTCAGGTCGGTTGAGTAGGCTTTTCGGGGGCAGGGTGACTGTTCCATGCCCATATTTTCGGAAGAAAGCCAAACTTTCTATACAGTTTCTTAGGAATGAATGATGCTTTGATCGCCGCCACTGCTATCGGACGGGGCGCGGCGCTTGTGACGTTCAATACCAAGCACTTCGCCGTTGTGCCGGGCCTGGCGACAGAGCAGCCGTATGACCGCTCCTGACAATGCGCCCGGAGGCAAGTCTGGCCGCGCGCGGGTATGATAGAACTGAATGGAAACAAAGGACGAATGTATGGCCCTTGTCACGATGGAATTGGAAGAAGATATTGCCGAAGTTCTGCTTACGCAGGAAGCCATTGCCGCGCGAATTGCCGAGATGGGCGCGGAAATCTCGCGCGACTATGCCGGCAAAGAACTCATGCTTGTGTGCATACTTAAGGGCGCGAACCTATTTCTCGCCGATCTGTGCCGGCAAATCACCGTGCCGCTTTCGTATGACTTCGTCGCCGTGTCTTCGTATGGGGCCGACACCAAGTCCTCGGGCGTCGTGCGTATTCTCAAAGATTTGGATGACAGCGTGGAAAGCAAGCACGTTTTAGTGATAGAAGACATTGTGGACACCGGCCTGACTTTGCGTCTTTCCTACCTGTTGGAAAACCTGCGCTCGCGCCGGGCAGCCTCGGTGAAAATCTGTACATTGCTGGATAAACCCTCCCGGCGCCGCGTGGACGTGCCCGTAGACTACCGTGGGTTCATGGTGGAAGACCAATTTGTCGTCGGCTACGGCATGGACTATCAGGGGCGGTATCGCAACCTGCCGTTTGTCGGCCTGCTGAAGCCGGAAATCTACGGCGGGGGCTGAGCGTTCCATTCCTGCAAAAATAGCGGACTAAGATTGCCTGAGCAGCAATGTGTAAAATCAAACACAACATGGTATAATCGCACGGGAAGAGAAATCTTTTCACTGTTCTTCTTCTGCACCGGCACGTGTTTGCACGGCACTACCCCCGCTTTTATTGCATAATTTGATCTTCCCAGCCGCATCCAGGTTGATTGCTTCCCTGCCCGCGACAAACTTCGGCAAAGTGCGGTGTTTGTTCCGTCCGCTTCTCCCGCATCCATTCCGTTTGGAAATATTGCTGCCGGGGCAGGCGGCAGGGTGCTGCAGAGTTTTCAAAGTTTCCCTCAGTCCTATTTCCCGCGTGTTTTTGACTAAAAAGTAGAGGTCTATGCGAACGACGATGGCAAACGACGACATCGAAAGCGGCGCAGCCCGCCCTGAACCGGCCGCTGCGCCGGAAGGCGTGCGTATGCCGCCCCCCAACACTCCCCGCGCTCCGCGTTCCGGCAGCCGTGCCCGCACTGCGGAAGCCGCACGCCCTCCAGACTCCGCACGCCCCGCCGAAACCGCCCGTGAGCCGCAAGCCGCACGGGAGGAAACGGCGCCGCGCCCGGAAAACGGACGCTCCAACACAGAAAGCCAGCGTTCCAGCCAGGATGGCAACAAGCCGCATCAGGACGGCAATCGCCAAAGCCAGAACGCCAACCGCGATGTCCCCGAAGAGCCGCCGCTGGTGCGTCAAGGCGTCCTGGAAATCCTGCCGGAAGGGTGGGGATTCCTCCGCCAAAACAATTTTGACGCGAGCGGCCAGGACGTGTATGTCGCGCAGGCCCAGATCAAACGGTTTGGCCTCAAAACAGGCGACGCGGTGTCCGGGGCCGTTCGCCCCCCTAAAGACACCGAGCGGTATTATGGCCTTCTGCGCGTGGAAACCGTCAACAGCGTTTCCCCGGAGCAGGCCAAGCAGCGTCCCAATTACGAAGAATTGGTGCCGATCTATCCCGAAGAGCGGCTGATTTTAGAAACTGACCCCAAAAACTTCACGGCCCGTGTGATTGATTTGATCGCGCCGATTGGCAAAGGCCAGCGCGCCATTGTGGTCGCTCCGCCCAAAGCGGGCAAAACCACTATTCTCAAGTCTATCGCCAACTCCATCACGGCCAATCACCCGGAAGTCACCCTGATGGTGCTCTTGATTGATGAGCGGCCTGAAGAAGTCACCGACATCCGCCGCTCGGTGCATGGCGAGGTGATCTCCTCCACGTTTGACGAGCTGCCCGAAAATCATATGCGCGTGGCGGACATGGTGCTGGAAAAGGCCAAGCGCCAGGTGGAAGCCGGCAAAGATGTCGTTGTCCTGCTGGACAGCCTGACACGTCTTTCGCGCGCTTCCAACCTGACAGTCACGCCCTCGGGACGCACATTGCAGGGCGGCCTCGACCCGGCTGCCATTTACCGCCCGAAACGTTTCTTCGGCGCAGCCCGTAATATAGAAGGGGGCGGCAGTCTGACCATCATCGCGACGGCCCTGGTGGAAACCGGCTCCCGCATGGACGATATTATCTTTGAAGAGTTCAAAGGCACCGGCAACTCGGAGCTGAAGCTGGACCGGGAAATCGCGAACCGACGCATTTTCCCCGCCATCAACGTCAAAGAGTCGAGCACGCGCAAAGAAGAACTGCTCTACGACGAGGACAGCCTCAAAGCCGTCTACCAATTGCACCGCGTTCTGGCCGGGCTGGGAACAGTGGAAGCTACGGAACTGTTGATAGATAGACTGAGTAATAGCAAGAGCAACAAAGAGTTCTTAAAGACCGTCAGCAAGACCAGTCGGCGAGACGACTGAGGAGCACTTTTAATCAGGAACCGAGGTGATTAGGTGGCAAGTGATTTCGACAAACTGTTTGGTGATGACTGGCGCCCGCAGGACCTGGAGTCGGAAAGCGGCGCGTCCTGGCGTGGCCGGGGAAATGAAGCTGGCGATATGGGCGCCCGTGAAGGCGGTGCCTCCGGCCCGCTGCCACCGTCCTCCGAAGGAGAAGGTCTGTTTGAGCAGCCGCCCGCGCCTGATTTCACCACGGAAAACGAGAACAAATCCCGTCGCGCCCTCAACGAAAAAGAAGTCAAAGTGATGGGCGTGTTTATGCACCAGGATTCCAAAATGCCCGCCCAGCATTTTGTCCTGCTGCGTGACAATCGGGGACGACGCGTGCCGATTTGGGTCGGTCAGTTCGAAGCTTGGGCCATCGCGACGACCCTGGAAGGGGACGCGTCCGAGCGGCCGATGACGCACGACTTATTCAAAGTCTTGCTGGACAAGCTGGAAGCGACAGTCGAGCGCGTTATTATTGATGATTTGTGGAATGAAACGTTCTATGCCAAGATCGGCCTCGTGCGGGCCGACGGCGAAAACATGGAGATTGACGCCCGCCCCTCCGATGCCATCGCGATTGCCCTGCGTGCCCGTGCGCCGATTTACATGGCCGAAAACGTGGTAGAAACTACCGACCGTTCTGAGTAGGCGCTGCGTGTCTCTGAGCCAAGAAAAGCCAGGCCCCCTCTTGAGGGGCCTGGCTTTTCTGCTGGCATACACCAAAGAAAACCGACAAGGCTATACGCGGTTTCTCTCACGAGAAGTTACGCGAAACGCCTTGCCGGTTTTTGCTGCGAATGTTGCGGGCAATGCCCGCAGATAAACAGACTCCGAGGTTCGGGCGGATGGCAAAGGTGCGCCATTCATGACCGGCGAGTGACAAATCACCCGGAGGTAAGGCCGACCCGAAGGTTAAAAGGGCTTAACCTTCGCCACCGCCCTGTAAACTATGATCCAATATAAAATCCTCCTTTGTCTATAGAGATGTATCTATTATTCCACATGACGCACCATTTGTCAACAAAGAATTGAGATTTCTCGCACTGGTTTTGCAGACAGCGGGCTGCTCCCCCCTCCCGGTCTGCCTGTGCAGCCTTCCATGTCGTTACTCCCACTCGCGCACTGGCAGGACTGGAAGGCGGAGGCTCTGCGGACGCAGTCATACGCAGGCATACGTGGGACACCAATGCAGGCTGCCGTGCGCCCGCCTGCTTTTCATGCGGACGCCTATTCAATACGTATGATGCCTGTCTTTAGAGACAGCAGGGGCTTTGTTGCATAAATTGTCTGGATTGATATGGGCCAGCGCGACAGCGTGCGTGGTAGTAGATATGGACGTATGCGGCAGCAGTATCACGGGGTTTAAACCCCGTGCTAGGGATACAAAACCTACCTCCGTGGGTTAAGAGGGGATTTGTCCTAACCCACGCCCTCCGGGTAGCCAGTGCTGACCAGTGCAGCAGGTGGGTTTTGTAATGCTAGGCCCGCATTTCAATGCGGGAGATGTCTGGGGTATCTGCGGGAGACATAATGCCCACGGCGCATTTCAATGCAAGATACGCAGCGGCGATTTATGCAGCAAAGCCAACAGCACGTGCTGCGGCACGCCAAAAATGCCTTTTTGCGCTGCCACGCTGCTGGGCAGTAAGACGTGCGTACGTGGTGCCTGCTATTTGTCGTGCAGTTGGGAAAGCTCGCGCATCAATTTAATCACCGCCGACATGTCTTCTTCCTCGCCCTTTGCATTTTCCACGGCGCACATCTGCTGCGCCGACGCAAGGGTCGGCATGGGCACGGAATGAATGCGGGCTTCGTCGGCGACCAGCCCGTAGTCTTTGAACAGCAAACGCAGGGGGAAGTTTGGAGGATAGCTGCCGTGCTTAGCGTTCTCAAGCTTGCTTTTCTGAGCCGGTGTGACCACGGTCGTTTGCGCCAGCGTGTCAATCAAAACGTTTCGGTCCAGGCCCGCTTTTTCGCCCAGGGCCAGTCCCTCGGCGACCGCCTGAATGCCGATGCCGAGCAGGGCATTAACCACCAGCTTCATGACCGCGCCCGCCCCGGACGGCCCCATAAAATGTGCCGCCTGCCCCATCTGGAGCAGCACCGGCTTGACCGTGTCAAACACCTCTTGCTCGCCGCCCGCAAAGATGACAAGCTGCTCCGCCTGCGGCGTGGAGCCGGACACGGGGCAGTCTAGGCATTGTGCGCCGCGCTTTTGAACTTCTGCGCTGATTACGCGCTGCGTTTCAGGGGACAGCGTACTCATTTCCACCAGCGTTTGACCTTGTTTCAGCGCGTCAATCACCCGTTCCTTGCCAAAAAGCACCTCCAGCGCCGCGTCGTCATCGGCCAGCATGGAAATGACAACCTGCGCGCCGCGCGCCGCCTCTGCCGCCGAACCCGCCACCTTTGCACCTGCCTGCGCAAGAGGCTGGGCTTTGCCCATGTCGCGGTTCCAGACCATCAGCGGGTAGCCTGCATCGGCAAGCCGCGCGGCCATACGGCTGCCCATATAACCAAGCCCTAGAAAAGCAAGCCTGGGCTTTGTTTCGTCTGTTGTCGTCACCATAAAATTTCTTTCAGCAAACCAACTACATATACCACCGGAGAAAACCCGGTAAACATGGCTCGCTCCGGGGACACAAAAAAGACGCCGAAAAACAGCGAAGTGTTCGGCGTTCCGTGTCCGTCTTGCTTTTGAGTAGCCTAGTGTTTAGCATTGTCGCGATGAATGCCGCCGACGTAAAGCGTTTTCTCGTTCTGATAAGTGACCGCGCCGGGGACGCTTTTGCGCGGCTTGCGCACATACTTTTTGAGCGTATAGTCTACGGGGATCAGCGCCGAGTGCTTTACCTCGCTGCGCGCGGCGACCAGCTCGGCGGCATGCTGGATGGCGGCGGGCGAGACGGAGCCGGGCCGGTTTTGCGACCGGATAATGCCGTGCGCGGAGGTCGCCGCCCGCACGTGCAGCCAGATGTCGGAAGACAACGCCAGGCGCGTGGTGAGATAATCGTTGGACGTGGCGTTTTCCCCCACCAATATCTCCCAGCCGTCCACAGACTTGAACGTTTTAATCTTGTGCCCGGCAAAGTCAGGCGGGGTGGAGCGGTGAATGTCCGGCGTGTCCCCGCGCTCCGGCCCGCCCTGCTGCGGGTGACGCGCCAGAAGCTGCGCCATGCTTGCGCGGATCGCCGACACATCCGCTTCGGCTTTTGCCTGCGCGGTTTCTCGCTCGGCCAGCATCAGCAGGGCAAGTTCCTCGGCGACCATCGCCCGCCGCTCCGCCAGTGTCTGCGCGCTGGTGCGGGCCTTGCGGCTGCGCTTGAAAAACCGTTCGGCGTTTTCATGCACGCTGATGGCCGGGTCCAGGGCGATAAAGCGCATCGTCGGCTCGCCTGTTTCCAATGGCGGCACATAATAATCCGGTACGGACACCAAACGCTGCCCCTTTTGAATGGCGTATTGATTGGCGACCAGCAGCTCGCCCGACTGCTGGTATTCTTCGGCTTTGTCGGCATTGCGAATCGCCTGCTTGATCTCGGCCTGCTCGCGCTCCCGCAGCTTGCGGCTGCGATGCAGAGCCGCCTGCAGGCTGTCGCGGGCACGGTCAAACGTGTCGCGCTGCGCCAGCGACGATGCGGCGTTGTCCACGGCCATGCTGATACTCTCGCGGGCATGCTGCTGCCGCGCAGGCACCGAAAGCAGGGCAATCGGGTAGGCGCCCATCGTTCGGCCCCGGTCATCCGTCCAGATACGCGGCGTGTAATCCCCGACCCGGACCACGCTGACTACGTCGCTGAGGGCGTTCCATAGGGTCTGCGGCGTCAGCAGGCCGCGCTGCACGCGCAAAATCACTTCCTGCGCTAGCAGGGGGCTGAGGCCCATCCATGTCTGCAAAAGCCAGGCTTGCGCCTCGTCCGGGGTCATGCCTTGCCAGGCGGCGTCCTCTTCCGGCGGGGGAACATAGGGCGCGAGCGGGTCTCGTTTTGCCGTGCCTTCGGTCTTCTGACGCGGCGGCGACACATAAGTCAGGCCGGGCAGGATTTGGCGAAACCGGTTGAGGTCGCGAGGGATATGCCGCGCCGCTCCCAAAATCATGCCGGGGCCATTGACAAACACCAGGTTGCTGTGCCTGCCCATTGTTTCCGCAATCAGCGTATACGGCGCGCCGTCTACAGCCCGCATTTCCAGATGCAGCACGCGGTCGCCAAAGCCCAAAGGCAGGGACACGGCATGCACAAATGCCCCTTCCAGGTACCGGCGCAGGAGGGCGCAGAACAGCGGCGGCGACGGCGGGTTTTCCCGGCGCAAAGTAGTCAGGTGAACGCGCGCGAACTGCGGGTCGCACGACAGCAGCAAAAAGAACGTTTCCCCCTGCCGGTAGATGCGCAGAACCAATTCCTGCGGGCTGGGCTGGGTCACCTTTTCAAGTTTGCCGCCGACAATCGTGCGCCCCAGGTCATCGGCAACCGCGGCTAATGTCAGCGAATCAAATAACAGCACGTCCCAATTATACCCCGTGCCCGGCGTGGGCACCTCAAAAAGAGAAAGGAGACGGCGAAAAAATCCTTCCTCTTTTTCGCCGCTTTATTGACAGAGCCGAGATAATTTGGCTATACTAAAAGAGATGACACGCACTGACACAGCTTGGCGGGCGCAGAACGCTCACGGACGGCGCCGCGCGCTCCATCATGCCCGCAGGCATCGTCATGCGCAGCACTGTTGTGTGTGCGGGAGGCAACGCGCCTTCCCCTGACCCGCTTGCGACTTCGCCATTCCGAATATGGCCCGAGTCGAAGCGGGTTTTTTGTTTTCGCGCTGCCGAATAGTCTTGGAAAGGGTTTGGACAAATTCGCTATGAGCCATGAGGTACTTGTACTGAATAGTGATTATGAGCCGCTGAACGTGTGCAACTTGCGGCGCGCGGTTGTCCTGCTGTATCTGGGCAAGGCGGATATTCTGCACCTGCACGCCCCCGAGGACGCCTCCGCCCCCCCTGCCGGCGAAGGCGTGTTCCCGGCCGCCCCCAGTGTTCTGCGCCTGCGTTACCATGTCAAGCGTCCGCTGCCCGAACTCAAATTGTCCCGCCGCTCGATCTTTGCCCGTGACAATTACACGTGCCAGTATTGCGGCATCCAGTCGCGCGACCTGACCATTGACCATATCGTCCCCAAACATCACGGCGGCGGCATGCACTGGGACAATCTGGTCGCCTGCTGCCGCCGCTGCAACACCCGCAAAGGCGACAAAATGCTGCCGCAGTCCGGCATGAAGCTGGCCCGCCCGCCGCGCCGCCCCCGCTACGTACCCTATATCAGCATGACCAAATATCTGAACGGCACCAAAAACGAGGTGTGGCGCGATTACCTGCCCATCTTCGCCGACATCGGCAGCAGCGAATATGCCGCCACCGCGTAGCTTCCCAATTTAACCTCTAGTTTGGGTCAAGAGCCGCCGCTGAACAATAGCTCAGCGGCGGCTCTTAGGCTGTCTGCCGCAGTTGTTTTTCCAAACTGGGACTAGGCGTAAAGCGCCAAACGCGCCCGCTCTTTTGGGCTGTAAACAAGTCCCGTTCAACCAGTCCCAATAAATCCGTTCTTGCCGTTTGATGCACAATGTTGTGAATTGTTTTGTGCCCTTCAATTGTGTACTGGAAATGCGGATGCCGCAGGGCATGAGAGAGCAAAACACGCTGACGAGAGTTGAAATCCCGCATCCCAAGCAGCCTTTGCTCACTCTCCTGCTGCTGTGCGGCTTTACGCTTGACATGGCTGTGCAGAGCGTCAATCGCCTGATGCAGCACCGTCAATTGGTACAAGATAAAGTAGGTAAGGTCGTTGTCATCCGTTTCCGTGTAGAGAAAGGCCCGTTCGTATTTTATTTTTGCCATCTTGAGTATGCGGGATACAGAGATAAACTCGCACAGCCAGTCGCCATGATGCAGCATCGCCCAATAAAACAACGCCCGTGCCGTTCTGCCGCTCCCATCGACAAAGGGATGGTCATAAGCAAGCCAAAAATGCAGGATGATTGCTCGTATCACCGGGTGGACAAAGTAATCAGGCGTTTGTCCATTGGCAAAAGCGCACAGGACTTCCATTCGGCCTGCCATCTCACTGGCGGGCGGCGGAACATGATAAACAATCCCTTCCCCAGTGCCGACCACAATTTCTTCCTCTGCATTGCGAAAACGCCCGGCTGCCGTGGCGTCATTCAGCGTGTTTTCCGTCACCGTCCGGTGGATATAAAACACCAGCTCCGGCGTGAGCGGCTCTTCTTTAATTTCTGTGATCAATCGCATCGTCTGGAAGTTGTTGACGATCATGCGCTCGCTTCGATTGGTGGGCGGGCGCTGCGTCAGGAGCATTTCTTTGGCGACCTTCCTTGTGGTCGCCGCTCCTTCCAACTGGCTGGACGTGATTGCCTCTTCAACCAATGACGAAAGGGAGTACTGGTCTCCTGTTTGGGAATTAAGAACCGGCGCGGCGACGCCGATGTGTCCCCCTGCGTTTTGGTCCACAAAGTGGAGCTGTTCCGGGATAGGATCGACAAGCGCAAAGCGGAACGGCTCCGCTTTCGCATTGCGCAGCGGGATGTTCTTGTAAAGAAAGCGGCGCTGTGACTTAAGAAACAGCCACCATTCCTCATGCGTGATCCCGCCGGGAGGCGTAAGATGGATCAGTTTGTCCCCATGGAGATAATCTTTCCTGAGCGGCGCGTTGTCCAATGCCAAAAACAACTCCGTGAGCCTGTCAAGGCTGCTTTTAGCCAAAAGGTCGGAGAAACTTGGGGGGTTGATGGGAAGTTTCATGGCTGTTTCATTTGCTAATCTATGCTAATCTACGCTAAATTAGCATAAAGCAAGTATAACTTAATCTGCCTGCCGCCGTCTATGCCTCCGCTCAGCACGCCTTAAGGTGAATGGGCAAAGCGGCGCCCCGTAGAAATGTTCGCCAATATCTCCACGACGCGCTCAATCTCGGCTCTCGTCGTGCCGCGTCCCAATGTCAGGCGCAGGGCGGACTTCGTGCGCAGGGCATCCATCCCCATCGCCCGCAGCACATGGCTCGGCTCCATGCTTCCCGCCGTGCATGCCGACCCCGCCGATGCCGACACCCCCGCCATGTCCAGCGCCGGCAGCAGGATTTCCGCATCCCCCCCCCGCAGTGACACATTGACATTGTTCGGCAGACGCCATGTTTGGTGCCCGTTCAAAACGACGCCGGGAATGCGCTCCCGGAGCATGGCAATCAGGCCGTCGCGCAAAATTGTCATGCGCGCCGCCTCGCCCTCCCACTCTCCCCGCATGCAGCGCACCGCCTCGGCAAAACCCGCTATCGCGGCGACATTCTCCGTTCCCCCTCGGCGGCCACGTTCCTGGCCGCCGCCATGCAAAAACGGCTCAATTGCCACTCCCTCTTTGACATACAATGCCCCTGCGCCTTTCGGCCCATAGACTTTATGCGCCGACACCGTCACCAAATCCGCCCCCAGCTCCTGCACAGTGACCACGCACTGCCCAAAGGTCTGCACCGCATCCGTGTGCAGCAGCGCTCCCCCGGCATGCACAACCTCTGCGATAGCCCGAATATCCTGGATTGTGCCCACCTCATTGTTGGCATGCATCACCGACACCAATGTCGTGCTTGGCCTCAGAGCTTCTTTGACCCGCTCCGGGGCGATTACTCCGTCGCTGCCCGGGGCCAGATAGGTCACGTCAAAGCCCAGTGTCTCCAGAAAACGCGCCGTGTTCAGGACAGCCTCATGCTCCATCTGCGTAGTGATTAAATGGCTGCCCCGCGCCCGATAAGCGAGCATCACGCCGACCAGGGCCGCATTGTCCGCCTCGGTTCCGCCGCTGGTAAATGTAATCTCGCTGCCGTGCGCGCCCAGAGCCTGCGCCAAAACGTCCCGTGCGCTGTCCAGCGCCCACTTCGCCTGCTGGCCGTCCCAGTGCAGGCTGCCGGCATTGCCGAAGGCCGCATCGGTGAGAAACGGCTCCATTGCCGCCCGCGCTTCGGCCCGCAGCGGTGTCGTCGCCGCATGATCCAGATAAATACGCGCTTCGCTCATGCTTTATTGTACCTGGCGAGCCGAGGGGGAAAGAACACATTAGCAACGGGGTGGCAAGCGCCCCTCAAAGGCGTTATAGAGGCGTGGTAAGCGCTTGCCAACGACGGAACGATTTCTTCCGTCGTTGGTAAGCGCTTACCACAAGCTGTCAACGCTCAAAAGAGGCCTTCGCAGGGCGTATGCGCTTCTCGGCAAAATTGCATGGGACACTGGGGCCGGAGTCTGGTGATTACTCCCCATTGATAAATCAAGGGGCTTCTACAGGTCAAGCCTGACACATTGTAATCCCAATGTGATTTTTCTTGCCCTGACAACAGGGTCAGTGTGCAAGTCCTGTCTCTGAGAACTTC
>JAABUL010007892.1_pt1 | contig 11144 bp, 12 predicted proteins | sample 5559151 | NCBI WGS metagenome assembly JAABUL01 (sample SAMN10711876, study PRJNA513368) | rock metagenome | isolation source: Antarctica rocks | place: Antarctica: Victoria Land, Pudding Butte sud | reverse complement strand
CCATGGCAAAGGAATCCAAGGGCTAGAAGAGCTTACCAATTGAGGAGAGCTATGAAACTACCAATCTTGACGACAAAAGAAAACTCCACTCAAGAAACAGAGGTACTTCCTATCGAGGAACAGAGATACTTCCTATCAAGGAACAGAGATACTTCTAATTGAGAAACATAGAACACGTCCATTTAGGGTAAACAGATATTTCCGAACAAGGAAACAAGGTACTTCCATATAGAGTAAGGAGGTGCATCCAGAAAGGGGTTGGGCGTTTGCTACGTAGCGCTATCTACGCTAGAAAGAGAAAAGGCGGGCGGCTGCTTACTCTGATTTATCAGCAAGCATAAAACGATGGCAACGTTTTGGCCTCCACAGATCCACCCAGATCTCGCTATTGGTAATCCGTGTTCTACACACGCCTTTTAATTAATCCGCTACCTTGATGACAGCCGTCCCAGCATCTTCAAGATACATCCCACTCTACACCGTTACGGCACAAACGTCATAGTCCAACTGCCAGTCTTCGCATTAGTGGGCTTGCACAATGCTGTCAACAAGTCAGAGTGCCGCAGAAGCCGAACGCGAACCTGTTGCAGGTAAATAAAGCATATCCAGGGCAGCCGCTTATTGTCTTGCTACTAACCCTTATCAGCTGGTCATTTCCAATTCATCTCGATCCAAGCTCCAGATGATGCGAAGGATCAGATCACGAGGCGTCTAGCCCGGTCGCATGCTGTAAAGCAAGCACTCGAGAACAAGCGCAAGCTTCAGCAAGAATCGGGGGACAATTTTCGTATGACGACTTCGAAAGATAAACGCAGGAAATTGGGGAGCAAGAGAGCGCGTACCGAAACTCGAGCCGCGTCGCTCTCCTCCCTGTCTGCAGGCGCGCTCGATCCCTTCCAGACACTTGCGGTTGATTCGTCGAGATTGCAGACACTCCTTGGCGACTGTAAGCTCCTCCTGATCGCTGAAAACTGCCTCGGACAGGCTTACAATACGTCGTTCAGACAAAGCTAGGCAGGCTCCTGAGCCAGTCTTCAGTGTTGCGGAAGAGCTTGCATTCCAAGACTTTCGTTCGGTTTTCCGAACTGGTTTAGTTGATCCCGCTCTTCTGAACGCCGTTATGCTCTCATTTGTATTCGCGGTAACTGGGGGCAGCATTAATCGAGAGTGTCTCGGCTACCAGAGTCAAGCAATTAGTTGTATTCGTGAGAGGATGAGTTCCCTGGATGAGGCTACTTCGGAATCAACCATTGGGACTATTTTGCTGCTAGCTGGGGTGGAGGTTAGCAGACCTTGTTCTTTGGATTTTCCCCAGTGTCTTGAGCTGCGTCGAACTGATATTTGGTTATCCAGGCTCGCCTTGGGATGACGTCTCGGGTTCAGCTTCATATAGGGGCAGTGCAGCTGCTGCTTCAGCTCTGTCAAACCAATGGCGTTCATCTCACTGGCGGAATCAAACGGGCCATATTTTGGTAAGCAAGGTTGCATTACTTTTGTGACCTGATCTTATACTGGCCGATAGGCAAGACCTGAATTCCTCAATTTTAGCAGGGTCTAGTCGTATAGTCGATCACACGACTTTCGCCGAGCTTCAATGGATAAGAGATCCATTTCCCCCGAACTTCTTTCGGCTACCACCGGGATTCCGGGAGCGGTCCCATCTACTTACCAAAGAGTTTATTGAAGTGCTTGAAGATATACATGCATTACAATGCATTCGAGACGTTCCCCATTTCACCAAGGGCGATGTATTGCTGATGGCACATATCAATAATCACACAGCATCTATCCAATCCAGGCTTGTGGGCTTGCCGGATCTCTCTCCTGTACTGAAGTGTTGTCATCTTGCGGCATATGTATGCTCAGTTATGCTATGCTGCAAGGTTTGGTGCGCTTTAGTAATTCCCGTAGGTGAATCACAAACATTGCGTTCTCTATCTCTTGCTAGTCTTGCTCCTGTCAAGAAAGCCTTGCTGCATATGGACTTAACGAATGCAAGACTTCTCTACTAGTCTGATTCACGAATGTGCTGACTCTGGATTTCATAGTCCCATGTTTCCTCACGATTACTCCACGAACTACAACAGGCGAACGACAATCCCATATGGGATGATCACCCTGATTTGCTACTTTGGCTACTATACATCGGCGGGGCATTCGTTCCAACAGGAATTGTACGCTCCAAGTATGTTGTACTGCTGCGCTCGAACAACGCTGTCAGGTTCCGGCACTTGTACAGATCATGGCCAGAACTGCTTGAAATCTTGAAGCAGTTTATTTGGTCAGAAAAAGCATTCATGTCGCAGGTCAAGGCGCTCTGGGATGAAATATTCACTTGAAATGGTTTCATACATACCTCCCTGGGAGTATGGATAAGCGAGGAGTGTCGCTTCTCCCTCGGAGCTTTCATGGCGGTGAACTGCAGCGGCGAGGAAAGCACAGCCAGTGTGCAGAAACACGCTCTCAAGGGGCTCGCGACACTGGGAGTGGATATCAAGTCTAATACGAGAGTCGTGAGAGCTACCACAGTACCCACCAGTCAAACAGAAGTCACACTTTCGGACGAGTCCAAAATGATCGCGGATCTCTATGGCGTATAGCTTAGTACCCAACTCATCGTACATTCCCTCAGAACCTCTCAGCAGCAAGGGTTTCGTCACCGTTGACGACTATCTCAGAGCCAAGGGCGCAGGAGATATCTGGGCTATCGGCGATGTCGTTGACATCGAATGGAAGCAGTGGATATACATGGACAAGCAATCCTCATATGTTGCCAAGAACATTATTCTCGTCCTAAACAACAAGACCCCATTCCGTACAAAGCCACGTCTGATTCAAGGGGTATGATACCTCTCATTACTTTAACTTCAACTTCGGCTGACACTTAACCATAGGTCTCTTGGGGTTTTCAATTGGCCCGAACAGTGCAGCTGGGGCGTTCGGAAGCTTTAAGATTCCAAGTTTGATCCTTCCATGGGGTCGGAAGGAACTTTACACCCACAAAATAGACACCACAGTTTCCGGAAGTTGGGTTTGATCGATTTACCGTCCTAGCCATTGGTAAGCCTGGCAAGTCTCTTTCAGTAGGTGGCGATTGAGAAAGCCACAGGGCGTCTAGAAGGGCCCTACGACTGACGCCCACTGCTACGCTACCACGCATCGTTCCTCCAGCTCGAGCGAACACAAGCTTTTTCGCCAAATCTTCCGACAGGCCACAATCGCCGCCTCAGCTTGACCTGCAGCAGCTGCCGCCCTGTCGAAGGGCGGGACAACCCTTGCTGCGCTGAGCGATACAGTGGATGACGCCCTACTCGCCTGTCATATATTGATGTCTGTCTCGAACAGCGAAAGGAATTCTGCGCTTGAAACAGTTTGCATTCAAAGTCTGTCTATAGAGACGACCGAGGTCTATAGTTAAACTAAACGCCAGCCAGCATGCACACACTAACGTTGAGTCAGAGTTCGCGACCGACCCACTTTACAATCAAATCGCGGAATCCGGCACTGGCCTGCAGATTGACATCTCTGCAATACCTCCAACGCGTCCAAGAGCGTGTCCGCGATCAAAGGGAACAGGTTTTGACATCCGAGAGACAGTAAGTTTCTCGTCAGAGCAATCATCGGACTCGGATCCGCCGTCCTCGACGACAATTGGGAAGTGTAGAAGAGGTCAGCGCAGCCAGCGGAACCACTTTATAAGCTTACCCTGCGAGCCTCCGGGCTAAGACTTTAAACAGGTTTCGAGCCTTTCTGCTACGGAGACTGCTCTTCTCCCCACATCTTTTACCGCGGATGTGCGGAAGACGGGTCTCGTCCATATCAGTATGTGCCGCAAAGTTCGGGTTGAAGGTGCTGGTTGCAATGAGGTTGGCTTGGCTTGCCCCAGTGCCAGGTGGATATCTGAACTGCTTCCGAGAAGAAGGGCGAGGAGCGTCGACAGGTGCAGTCTGCGCTGTTGCTGGTACAGCCATGGTTGCGAAAATGTGCGATGCGAGCAGAATTACTTAGTACAGTGGTTGAACGAAGAAGAAATGGTGACCGCACGAGCATTGGGGCCAGTAACACCTTTATGCTCCACGCAGAGCCAGCAGGCACTCCGCAGTAGCTGCCACAAGTGGTCGGCAAAGTTACATTGCGACAAGGTACGATGCCATCATGATCGGCTGCGATTCTGGCTCCCCAGTCGGCAAGGTCCCACACCATCGGCTCGCTCGCCAACAGGCCATTCAGGCCGCTCGACCGCCTCTTGCCGTGTCAGACGGCCTATCAAGCTGCCAGCTTCCAGCGTTCAGCGTTCAGCACGGGAGAGAGAGCGGACCAGTTTTCCCATCGTCAATCTCACTACTCCACCCGAAATCACGCGTGAGACCGTTTGGTCGCGGCTTCCACGAGCAGGTTTGCGCCGGTCGAGCGCAGCTCCATTGAGGATCCTGCCCTCCTTTCTCGTAAGGTGGCTTTAGATATTTCAGATGATGGAATTCTATAACAGTGTGAAAAAAAAGGTTCAGCGATAAGGTGGTGGTTGACATAGCAAGGATGGACCGAACGGGAGGAATGGTATAGCATTTTTGCAAGGAAGAGAACAGCAGAGATTAGCAGATGGCAGTGAGACTTGAAGCAAGAAAGCAATGACCAACTCATTTCCAGATTCATGACTGTGACGCCGTCGTCAGTAGATAGATTAACGTAACAACTGATGTCTGTTCGGCTTCGGCTTCGGCTTCGATTTTGTTTATGCTGAAATTGATTGAGATGTGCTCTATTTGCACTTCAGACAATCATCATGCTCTCCGAACTTTGTTTTAGTGCCCTCCTTCTAAAATCAGTATTTGCCAATGACCTTATACTTTACTATCTACGTGCCAAGCAATCTCATTCAATTTGCACATGCTAAAAGACGTGAGAGGACCGCGTAAAACGGCACCGAGACCAACACGCCTTCTCACCTGCACACAAAATATCCGTGTCTTGCCGTTCTGCGCAATAAAACATGAGCTCCCCACCGCCATTGATCTGTGTGCGGAGCCTGCTGGGTCTCACCGAGAATTGATCGAGGATGACGGAGACTGTGGTTGACAGGATGGTCCATGTGAAATCTTTTGTTCCCAGTGCGGGTGTGTGATTTCGAGTCTTCCCCCGGCGGAGTGGTCTTAAGGGGAGGTTGTGTAATGGAGTCCTTGTCACGCACCACCAGCAGGGAAAGTGTTACCTCCAATGAAAAATCTCAAGCTAGGTCGCCGAGTCGCGACATGCAAGATCTAGCCGCAACAGACATGTCTCGCCCGCCATCTCCCAGCAATGCTTTTGAACCCAACCAGCCATTGGCAGCTACCAGTCGCGTGCCCTCTCATTCACTGCTCCCGGCTTTCCAGAACGCTGCTGTACCGAGCAGGAAGAGCCGGTTCGCGGACGTTGGGACCATTGGGGGAAACATAGGAAGAGCAAGCGTATCTATGCCACCTCCCGCAACAAAATCCTCTTCAATCTACAAACCCTCTACTGTTCGTCGTCCTACAGCATCACAGAACGCTATGGAAAACAAGGATGGCCCGAGTCCGTTGGATGGGGCGATAGAAGAGACAGTGGTCGGTAGTGCGAATGGAATGGAAGAGCTGGAGAGGACCGCAAGCGCCCAGAATGTTTTGGTGTCTGAACCTCATAGTCCGTTAGGCTTCGTAGACTCTGGCTTGAAGCCTGCAGCTTCAACTTTGAACAAACCAGGAGATCGCCTGTCCTTCTCGTCATTGTACTCTCTAAGCTCGGCAATTCACAATGGAGCAACAGGGATTACAAGCGCACCCCAGAGTACAGCAAGTTCCACTGCTGGCTCGATCAAGAGCGTTGAGCAATTCATGCCTACCGTTACCCAGTTGTCCCCTTCATTGGGCTCGGCAAGAGGAGAAGCCACGTCTTCAGCGACCACTGCAACAGACCCCGTGTCGGTGATTGCTAACTCCCAGGCATCACACCAAGGTTTGAGATCCATTTCAAGCCTCAAGGCTGTGTTTGCAGTGGGTTAACAGATTCAAGCAGTGCCGGTCAACGCTGTGAAGGACTTGACTTCAAACCCACCAAACGCCGCTGCTAAGCATCTCGATTCTTGGAACTCCGGTCCTTTGTCAAGACCGAGTGCTCCCCGTCGGTCACGAAGTCGAACCCAGCAGAGGCAGACGAGCAGCAGCAACGTCGCTAGCAGTGCTGGAAGCCCATGTACCAGTGAGCGGAGTAAGAAAGATCATTAGGAATTCTGATATGGACTCTACAGCTGACATTAGGTAGCCAAATCCGTAACCCCAGTTGGACGTGTGGGTGTATGCGCACTTGACGTTAAAGCCCGTAGTAAGGCGAGCCGCAACATATTGACACGTCTCCAATCGAGTGGAGATTTCGAAATCGTCATCTTTGGAGACAAGGTAATCATAGACGAAGGTTGGTCAATGATCTCAATCGCAACAAACGAGGCTAATCGTAAGCAGAGGTGGAGAACTGGCCAGTGTGGTAAGTACGGAATCTGATGACCTACTTATCGTTTGCTTTTAAATTCGCCCTTCTCAGTACCCTGTGCATAGACTTATCGCCATGTCTTCAATCGGGAAGCCACTAATATTGTGGGTAGCGATTTCTTGATTTCGTTTTTTTCTGACGGTTTCCCTCTCGACAAAGCAATTGCGTACCACAACCTCCGCAAGCCATTCTCAATCAATGATTTGCCCATGCAAAAGATTTTGTGGGATCGTAGATTATGCCTCCGCATTCTCGACAACATGGAAGTGCCAACTCCAAAACGGCTGGAAGTCAACCGAGACGGTGGACCAACCTTAGAATCACCCAAGCTTGCAGAGCACCTCTATCAAATCAGTGGGGTACGCCTCCAAGGCTCGGATGACGGCACTGGGGGTGGGCTGCCTACCGCTGGGCTCGTGACATTGATTGATGATGGAGATACATTGATGGTAGGCGACCTGAAACTCAAGAAACCCTTCGTCGAGAAGCCAATAAGTGGCGAAGACCATAACATCCGCATCTACTTTCCTAATGATCATCCCACAGGTGGCGGCGGCAGAAAGCTTTTCCGTAAGATAGGTAACAAAAGTTCCGAATGGGACAGGGAAATGATCGTTCCTAGAGCCGTCACAGAAAAGGACAGCAGTTACCTGTACGAACAATTTTTGCACGTGGACAACGCAGAAGATATCAAAGCATACACTGTTGGGCCAGATTATTGCCATGCTGAGACTCGGACATCTCCAGTTGTGGACGGTCTTGTCCGGCGTAACACTCATGGCAAGGAGATCCGTTACATTTGCAATCTAAATACAGAGGAGCAGACGATAGCAACGAAAATCGTCAATGGCTTCGGGCAGCGGATCTGTGGCTTTGACATGCTTCGTGTGAAGGGCCAGAGTTTTGTCATTGATGTGAATGGGTGGAGTTTTGTGAAAGACAACAATGCCTACTATGATAAGTGCGCGAGTATTCTCAAACAAATGTTCATCAGTGAGAGAAGTAAGCGCGATGGCACTGCTCCGGTAGTGTCTCCAGTTTCCGAAGACGCCGAAAAGAGTCAAATGGGCAGTGCCCAACCGGAGGTTGGCTTACCACACCGCAAAAATACCACTGGCAATCATCGCTCTGCGCTGAAGAATCTTATGAGATCCCCAAGCCTGTCCGGCCTGCGGGGCCATCTTCACTCTGGGCAGGCTTTTGGCGCCGCGACTTCACCAGATGTCACGGCAGCCACTTCACCATTGTCATCGCCACCAACCTTCGACAGTCAAAAGCGCAACGTCCCTAAGTTGCCGCCAGGGAGCATCGACCAATTGCCTCCACCAGTAGTGTCGGTAAATCCTTCGGCAAAGGCATCTCCTTCGGGGGATAAGGATCTTGCGCCGCCTGCTCCCGAGCCTTCCTCCAAACATTCTTGGAAGCTTAAAGGCATGGTATCGGTGATCAGGCATGCTGACCGTACGCCGAAGCAGAAATTCAAATTTACATTTCATACTCAGCCTTTTGTCGAATTGCTCAAAGGCCACCAAGAGGAAGTCCTTCTCAAGGGCGAAGCAGCCTTGAACAGCGTTCTAGATGCTGTCAAGGTTGCTATGAAGCAGGGTACGGAGGATCCCGAAAAGCTGCAATTGCTGAGGACATCGCTGGCTCGAAAAGGCGCTTGGACCGGAACGAAGGTCCAAATCAAACCGATGTTCCGTAAAAGGAAACCCGAAGAGTTCACCAAACTCCGCAGTCATATCGCGGAAAACACCAACCCTGAGACAATCTTAGCCGCCCAAGGGCTCACTGAAGAACCGGAGCAACAGTCAGACCAATCAAACCGTCCACCGACAAGAAGCGACTCACTGACAGAGACAACTCTTTCGCGATTCTCAGCCGCTGAAAATGATCTGGTCATAGAAAAGCTGCAATTGATCGTTAAATGGGGTGGGGAACCCACCCACTCTGCCCGATACCAGTCACAGGACCTTGGAGAGAATATGAGGAACGACCTTCTCTTGATGAACAAAGAAGCACTCGAAGACGTTCGCGTATTTACAAGTTCGGAAAGACGAGTGAGCACTAGTGGTCGGTGAATCTCTTTCTATATTGGATCGGTGCTAATGCGTCACAGCTCAAATATGGGCTGCATCTTTCCTCAACAAGAAGGACATTCCTGAGTCCTTCATAACTGTCCGAAAGGACCTTCTGGATGACTCGAACGCTGCCAAAGATGTCATGGACAAAGTCAAGAAGAAACTTAAGCTACTCCTCAGAGCTGGCGAAAAGGCACCGCCGCAATTTGCGTGGCCAAGCAACATGCCCGAACCATCCGAAGTGGTTGGGAAAGTTGCAGAGCTCATGGTATTCCACAGGAAAATCATGAGATATAACTTCAAGAAGCTTAATAGCGGCGCAGCCAAGTCATTAAGTGGTGCTCTTAACAAAGCTGGCGAGGGGCTGGCAGCTCTGGTACCTGGTGGATCAATGGTCCAAGCTCAAGCAGTCTCGAATATCCAGTCTAGATGGTGTTGCGGAGAAGATCCGGAGCTTTTCAAGGAGAGATGGGAGAAGCTGTTCAGTGAGTTCTGCGATTCCGAAAAGATCGATCCCAGCAAGATCTCAGAGCTCTACGACACCATGAAGTTCGATGCTCTACACAACCGGCAATTTCTTGAATGGGCCTTTACGCCTGATGCAAACATGCCAGAGGATGTTGCTAGTCCAGAACTGAGGCCTTGGCGTGAAGCTCCCTCTGAGCTGAGATCTTCTCACAGCTCCACTAGCTTATCGAAGCACAAGCGAAAAGGCAGCGGAGGCGAGGAAATAAATGACAAGCCCACAGAAAATGTGTCAAGCCAAAATCTGGCGCAACGAATGGGACTTAGACGAAAATCTGTCATAAACCCCCCTTCTCCGCAACCACAACCAGAACACCCCGACGAATCATATTTCAAACTCTATAAGGGTACGGGGCAAACGAAGGTGAAGCGGGACGCTCGATTGGAGAGCCTCCGTGAGCTTTATAAGCTGGCAAAGGTCCTCTTCGACTTTGTATGCCCTCAAGAGTATGGTATCAGTGACTCGGAAAAGCTAGAGATTGGTCTCCTGACTTCCCTGCCTTTGCTAAGAGAGATAGTAACGGATCTGGAAGACGTACAACGGTCAGAGGATGCTAAATCGTTCATCTACTTCACCAAGGAATCGCATATCTATACACTACTTAACTGCATCCTTGAAGGCGGTATCAGGACGAAGATTGAGAGGAACGCTATCCCTGAGCTTGACTATCTGTCACACATCACCTTCGAGCTCTATGAGTCCGAAGACAAAGACGCGGATACGTTCACTTACAGTATCCGCATCACGATCACTCCTGGCTGCCACACCTTTGATCCACTTGACGTCCAGCTTGATTCCAAACATTCGATTGGGTGTGCCCCTAGGAGGAGTCTGACGATCCACATGGACTGGATGGAAGTCATTGAGACGTTGAGGGCGAAATTTCATACGTATGTACTACCGCCTCTGAATTGGTTTGGCAAAGCTGATAGTCAATAGGGTGAAGTTGCCAAAGAACTTCCTTACGGTTAATGTTAGCGAGAGCCATGCCAGTGATACGAGTGGGAATGATGAGAATACTGGCGACGCCGATAATGGCATGAATTAGACTCCGCGTATTGCAAGACGATGAGCTATATCCTTCGCTGTGAATATTGATTAGAAAGCATTGTATATAGAGTCTGCGGGACATAGCTGAGCAAGCTTGTAGCCTAGATTTAGACAACTATTCTACGTTTAGCCATGCAAAGACTTCAATGGCTGGGACTTGGCCGTTGAACTCTGCGATTTCGCTTCAAACGAATACTCGGATAGCAAGCTTTGATGCTGTCTTCCTCAGGGAGATGTAGAACCAGCTCAACCTACCAACCGATAACTTTCATCGCGGCTACCATCGGGAGATATCCATCGCACGAACCCAATTTGAGTCCCCAGGATACCGGACAGCATCCATGCAAGCCCAATCAGATGCAACCCTAAATCAATCCCATCCCCATCCGCGTCCCCTCTCACTTCTCCCCTCCACCTCCCGTCATAGCCAGCACAGCTACTCCAAGCAGCAGCCACCAATACCTATACCCATTACAGTCAGCACTCATATCCCTCCCAGAACCATCACCTAAACCACTCTCCCTCAGAATAGAGATGCAAAAACTCACTTCTGCAACAACGTTTTCTCAACCACCTCCTCCTCTCCCTCCACCCCAGCCCCCTTACCCACACTCGCAAGTATCCCTCCCTTTTCCTTCCCAGGCTTATCAAAAACCACAACCGGCGCTTTCTTCACAGTGATGATATCGAAATCGCCCCTCCCATTCCCCTTTCCCTCCTTTCCCTTATCCCCCTTCACCATCCAACTCCTCCAACTAGCCCCCACCACCTCCCCATCATCCGGATCCACCACTATACTAAACCGCCCCTGATACGGCGCGTGGAAGCCTCGTATCGAGGTTGCGCTTGTGCGGTAGTGGGCGCTTTGGGGGTTGGAGTTGGGGAAGTAGATTGCTATCTGGGTTAGGGCGGAGGGGTCGGTGGTGTTGGGTGGGGGGTGGAAGGATGTGAGGTGGGAGAGGGAGGGGTGGTGGGGGTTGTAG
>JAABUL010007889.1_pt1 | contig 11150 bp, 9 predicted proteins | sample 5559151 | NCBI WGS metagenome assembly JAABUL01 (sample SAMN10711876, study PRJNA513368) | rock metagenome | isolation source: Antarctica rocks | place: Antarctica: Victoria Land, Pudding Butte sud | reverse complement strand
ATTCGCGGCTACATCTCCACGCTCCGCAAGCAGGAGATGCCCATCCTCTCCGCACTCGGTCAGGCTATCGCCGGCACCCCGCCCTTGCCGGTCACGACCTAGCCGTGCGGACCTAGTGGGTCACGCCCCATTTAGGTGGAATTGATGCGTAGCAGCCCATCGCGGTTGCTACGCACCCCGTGACGCTCGTTGACTAGCCGGGGGTGGCAATTTGACCAACTCCAGTTAATTGGGGCGTGACCCACTAGCTAGTTACCATAGCTATGATAAAAACGCGCAGTGGTTGAGCGCCGCCGGTGTGGTGGAGCTGGGCCTGTCGGGGATCGAGGAACGGCGCGACCCGGCCGGGAAGCTGCCCTTCGACAAGAAGTTGCCGGGGTACTGGCTGGCGCGGATCGCCGGCGCGGAGGAGCGGTGGGCCTGCACGCCGACGGTGGCGTGGGCGCTGGAACGCGGCCAGGCCGTCGCGATCACCGAGGCGTACGTGTGGACGAAGCACAGCCGGGCGATGGAAACGTGGTACGAGCGGCTGCGCACAGCGCGGACGGCGCTCTACGCCGACACGACGCCGGCTGGGCGGCGGGCTCTGGGCGCGCTCAAGTACACCTACAGCCTGACGATCAGCAGCTTCAACAGCGCGTGGAACCGCGACAAGCGGAGCCCGCTATACCGGCCCGACTGGCGTCACCTCGTCATCGCGCAGGCGAATGCGAACTTGTCGCGGGCGCTGCATAAGATGGACGCGGCCGGTTACACACCCGTTGCCGTCCACAAGGACGCCGTGTACCTGCTCTCCGACGAGCCGGACCCCATCAAGGCGTGCCCGCCCTCCGTCACCCTGGGGACTGGCCTGGGGCATTTCAAGGTGCAGGACGCGGCCGTGCCGTTAGGCGATGTGCTGCCGGCGTTCGACGGCACGAGGGGCGGCGGGCTCGGCACGCTGTTGAAGCTCTTGAAGCCGCTCCGTGAGCGCACAGCCGCGCAAGGGGCAGCGTAGCGTGTCGGACCTGGGGGAGGACCTGACGCGCGCGTATGAGGCGCGGGTAGCGGCGACGAACGTGGAGTTGACGCCGGCGGCGGTCCGCGCCGTCGTCCACGAACTTGGGGGTGGCGAGGGACGGAGCCAGGTCGCACAGGGGAACAGGATATTGGCCGGCCAGCTCGGCGTCAGCGTTCGTACCGTCCAACGGTGGCAGAAAGAGGGCGGGGAAGCACGCAGCGTGGCGCGCTCGACGCCGGGGCTGCGGATCAGCGTGCAGGGCATCGCCACGGAGCAGCAGCGCGCGGCGAATGCGCGGGCCTTTCGGGAGCGGGTGCAAGAGCAGGGGCTGGACGTGGGCGCGTGCCGCGTGATGGTGTTGGTCTACAACGAGGATCGGGCACGGCCGCGCAACATTGGAGACATGCACATCGCGGGGGACGCGCTGACCGAGGCGCTGGACGCACTAGAAGAAGGGGACACTGCGGCGGCGGCCGAGGCTTTCGGGGACGCGTGGCTGGAGACATACGGGATGGATGTGGACGCGAGCGTGACCGACGTGGTGGGGACGTTCGCGCTCGATGTGTAAAAGGGGAGGGGTACAAGGTCGTGGAGCGGCACGCACGCCCAAGGGATCGGGCTACCCGTATCATTCTTGTCATCGTGCTGGTCCTCGTGCTCGGCGAGGTTGCGCTCGCCACCGCCGATGCGCTGCTGACGGCGGCGGCCTCGCTCCTGGCCCTTATCGCGGTGTGGCGCGTCCTGACCTGCGATGTCCTGCCGCTCTATCAGCGTCCGGTGCGCTATGGCCTCGTCGCCCTGGGCCTGCTGCTCACCGCACCGGTGGCCGCCCTGAGCCTGCTGACCCTCGTCGGGCATGCGGTCCACGTCCCGTGACCGCTTGTCCCGTGCCATGGCGTGCGTCAAGCCCTTGTCCGGGTCCTGTTGTTCCTCCGCGCCCTACGCTGACGAGCTGTCCGCGAACAGGTTCCGAGGGGGGCACCGCTTTTAAGACCACCGGCGTTGCCGATTAGTCTGTGTTCGATCACTCGCGCCGCCACGCTGTGAGCGGTGGTCTGTCCAAGGAGCGCGCCGTGGTCATCGCCCGCTCCCAGGAACAGGCGTGGCGTCCGCGATGTGACCGCTGGCGGCAGGCCGCGCACCGGAACAGCATGCCCTGACGCACGACACTGGTGGGGGTGCCGCGCCCTCATAGAAGCTTGCCCCCCACGTCTCTCTTGTCTATAAAGAAAGGGACATGCGACAATCCACCGTAGGAGGACACATGATCGGGGGGAGGCGCGATGTCCAAAGTCACCCCATTGGGCTGGCAACCCTGGACGATGGCCGGGTCACGACCGCGTACCGCGCCGTCGTGCGATTGACCTGCGCCGACTGCACGCGATCCATCCTGCCGGATGACCTCTTTTCGCGGCGCACGCAACGCGCCTCTATGTTGACCGCACGCCAGACGAGAGTCGCTGTCTGCGCGGTGTGTCGCCCCCTACGCCTGGAGGGTCATACGATCCCGCCAGCGCCGACGGATGAGGAGCCTCATGAGGGGTAAATGGGAGCGCAAGAGCGATACATTGTGGACGTACCGCCTCGCAGGCGCGGCGCGGCCGTATGGGTATGTTGTGCAGTACAGGGACACGGGGCGCTCCGACGCCGACTGGGACGCCACGGTCACGACAGGACGCCTCGACGACGACACGACCGTCGCCGAGCGGGTGTCGTTCGATAAGGCCAAGGGAGCGATAGAGCAGGACGCCCAGCAGCATGCCGACCGGGTGTAGAGGGTAGGGGTAGAGGTAGAGATAAGGTTACCTGTTCATGAGTGCTGCCAGGAGCGCCTCGATGCCGAGAGGGTACGATTGCGTGCCAAGGACCCGAAGTGGTACGAACGCCACATGGGTTATCGTCGGCACGAATAGGGCAGACAAGAGAGGGGGGTCGATGGGACGAGTCGGCCCCAAAATATCTCTGCTGATCATGCAAAACACGTTCTCTCCGACAAACGGCTAGGCGATCCGTCGCCAGACAACGCCCTCGGCGCCCTTGACCCGATCCAGGTACACGCGGTACAGGTGGTCCGTGGGGCCATGCGTCAAGGCGATCGCGCACCGCTTGTGCCCCTGATGGAGGGCCACCCGCCAGTCGGGGTCCTGACGCAGCGCCACAATGCGCGCGACGATAGTCGCTTCGTCGGCGTCGCCATCGAACAGGGCGAGGGTCGCCGCGAGGGTGTGAGGGGTCATGGGCATGCGCGATCGCCTTGGGCTAGCCGGGGCACATGACGATCGGCGCATGCACACGACGATCGGCGCATGCACGCGTCGTGTCGGCGCTGGAGGAGAGGGTGTCCATAGCCTGATGGTCAGCAAGCAGGGGTCGTCGTCGCATGGATCGGCCAGCAGCCATCTCTCGTCCTCTTGTGGGTCGGACGCGTGGACGGTCGATATAGAGGGTAGGATCAACGGTGGCGCCGGTTGAAGCGACGTTGCCCGATCTCGCCACGGGCCGGTCGCGAGCGTTCCCCCACCCACGACCGGCCCGTACTGTCGCCGCGCGCTTTCTTCGCGCCGCACCCACTGGTGAGCCCTTGACCAACGGACGGAGACCCATAGGGATAGGGGACGGCTGCATAGGAAAAAACGGCTACTCCCCCACGGACTGGCCCACATGGGTACTGCCTCGGATCGTCTCTTGGTCTACGATGACCCCATAGCCCTTGATGAGAGGGGCATACGCAAGGGAAGATCCAACGAGAGAGGACCACGATGCACCAGATGACACCCCTCACCGATGACCACGCCTATACCTGGCGTGGTCACGGGGACTACTGTGGGCGCTGCCTCCGTGACCGCCAGGCGCCACGCTGGGACCTGACGCCCATGCGCGGCGCCACGGGCGGCCCCTGTCGCTCGTGTGGCGCGCTCCTGCGGTCATCACACCCCACAGATCAACACGGATTAGCACGGATCAGGGCGCTGGTCGGCGCGGAACAGGCCGGATCGGCGCTGACCGACATGGATCAGCCGCGTGAACGGTACGAGTTACCAGCTGCCCACGCGGCTTTGCGAGATCCGTGCAGACGCCCTGTGGCCTGAGCAGAGTCTGGGCCTTTCTCCCGCGCCTCTGGACGGGTCGCTAACGCCGTTCGCATAGCGCCTGTCCAGTAAGAGTGGCGCGGGTCAGTGTTGACAAAACCGCACAAGTGCAACACAGCGTCTGCGCGGATCTCGTAGACCCGCGTGGGCAGGTGGTGGTACCCCGTACCATGTGCGCCACTCGACCAGCCTGAACGTGGCGTGTTGGCCCGCCGGCGTCGTCCGATGGTACAGCGGTTCCTCCGGCCAACGGCACGGGCCGCCGCAGGGATGATGCGGCCCGTTATAGGCCACACACGTACAGGGTGTGTCGCGGTGATTCGTGCCCTGTGGGATGTACAGACCGCCTGGTGGCCGTGGTGATTGCGGCCAGCCAGCGTGGTCCACACAGCGCTGCAGCGGGTCATCCCACAAAGCCCCGGCCCGGCACGGCTCACCGTCCTTTCGCGTCTCTGTACATCGCCGACACGCCTCGGTCAACGCGCTATCGGCCATCGCTCACGCTCCTCTGCCAGCGGTGCTGGGATGCCCGCACAGCGGGCACGGCTCATCCCGGTTCAATGGCGCGAGGAACGCCTCGACGTCGCGCGTGATCGTCGAGCGGTGGACACCCAGCGCCGCCGCTGCCTGGGCTTGCCATCCATGCCGGCCTTTGCTCGCACGCCACTACTCGCGGCCCTCCCGCCGCCGACGTATGGCAAGCGTGCGCCGCCACTTGTTGTACCAGCGCCGACCACCGGGCCGCCGGCAGATCGCGCCCCAACTCATCTAGGACGCTGGCCGCGGCGCGCTATGACGTTGTGGGCGATGGGGCTGGCCCGATCAGGTCTTGCGGCCTCGCCCCTCATTGCCTACAGTAAGCACGCACAAAGACGTGCACGCGATTCTCTATCCTCACCACAGGACCCCGCGCGGCCTTCCCAGCGACTGCGCGGGGCTTTTTTGCTTTCCCTCTGATCGACAAAAGCGCCGACGGTTGACGTGCGTCCCATCCACGTGGTCTAGACGCCCATGAGACGATGGGGCTATGAATAAACCTGCCGCACGGGCCGATACAAAGAGTAAGCAAGGTAGCGGTGGTGAGGGCTGTCCACTGCTGGCAAGCCACAAGAGAGCCGATGAGGCGTGTGGGGCCCCACACGCCTCATCGGCTCTCTTGTTCATCCTGGTCAATTCGTCCCGGCCTATTCATCTCATTGCGCCGCCCATGCACAAGAGCGTATTGTGTCTTACAGAAGGTCGGCGCACGAATCACAGCCCATTCACACGTCCCGCCTCAATCCAGCCGCTGGTTACAGCCCGAACCAGCGGCTTTCTCTTGCCCGCGCTCATGCGCACCTCCGCCGTGCGGCGGCTGTACCCGTGCGTCCAGGTCGTGTCATAGGGACCTTTTTTACGCCGCGCCATCGGGGGCGGCAACGGTCCGGGCCCGCACGTAGGCCGCCACCGTCTCGTAGCCGGCTGCCCGCGCCTCTCGCTCTAACCGAGCGCGCTCGTCGGCTGAGAAGCACACCTGTACCTTGATGTCGCGTCGTGGCGCGAGCGGCTTCGTCCCTGGTCGGCGCGGCTCCCCTGTGCGTCCCTCTGGCCTGTGACCCTCTCGCTCGTCCTGGACAATTCTACACACGAAAAAGGGCGGGACCGCGATCGCGGTCCCGCCCTGAAGTACCTTTCCTAACGATCCTTATTTTAGCATGCTTGTTTACGTAACACAACGAATTTATCCCCATTGACCGGACACGCAGGTGTCGACGGGTGATCGGGCGAGGCATTGGTCCGCGCTGTGACCCAGTTCGCCACCGTCTGATGCGCCACCGCAAGAGATACTGTTGGCGAATTCTGGCAGCCTTGCACGTATGCGGATCACGACTCCTGTGGGGCTATAAGCGACGCACAAACAAGGCTGTGGCCCCGCGCTTATGCGGCCATTATGACCGCTCCGATGAATTCGCCAACAGTATCCCAAGACTCGACTTTGGCACTTTTCACTCACGTAGGACCGGTCGCCACCAGAGATGGCCGTAGCAGGCAGGCGAATTAGCCAATTACGAGTCCGATGCGGCAAGTGGTCCATTCACGGCGATTCTTTTGCATACAGCCGCCGCTTTGCGCGTCGTCAGGCGCGGGTCCCACATAGCAGCGCTCAACGTACGCCGCCATGTCGGGGTATTTATCGCCCAGGCGTAGCCGCCCCTCGTCGCGCGTGAGCCCGCTACCGGGTACCGCTGTCCGTTGACCACGGGCACGTCGGCGATCGAGAGACAGGAAACGCTCGGTGAGGACCGGCACGCCGTCGTTGGCGAGGCGATCCCGGCTATGTAGGACGATGTAATCGTCGGGGCGAGTAGGGGTCGTTACGGGGCCACCATAGACGACTATCACCATGAGCTTGTGCATGCTCACACGCAATTCACAGCTGGTTCACATGTATAGGTGCTACGCTGAGGATGGATTGGGCAAGGCGCTCAGTCCCGCGCGATCAACCCGCCGTCGCTGTGGAAGCGGACGTGCTCAACGCACCCTGAAGTGGAAACCCGGCGGGATCATGCATCCACCGTCAACGGTGTCAAGTGGCCTAACCTTCTCCGTCACAAACTCTTGATTCAGGCGTCATACGCGCTTCATACGGTGATGCGATGATGATGGGACGTATCGAGTGGGACGCGCCTTGACAGTCCGGCGTGAGCATGGAACGAGGCACCATGGTTGGGCCAGATTGATAGCGGCCACGTCCCGCTCGATACATGACGATCCTCTTCCCAGCAATGAGCCGGACGCTAGACGCGTCACGGCTCTTTTTGCACCTATCGCAACGATAAGAGTGCACGCACAGCCGCCGCTCTCGGATTGACGCTTGGATCGCGGCCCCACCCGACCCAACGGTCCCCCTGTGGCCGTCCACGATGCGCCGGCGCACCCTCCGGTCTGCGTCATGGGGGAAGCTATTGTCCGCACCTCGATACCGTCGGGTCGCCCATCTCGGTACCGTCGGGTCGTCCAACGGGGGTACCTCTTGGTGATGGCGGTGGCTGCACGTTGTCGCCTATCCTCCTTTTGAAAGAGCGTCGCTGGACCACGCGGCGAGAGGAGGATGACCCCATGCGCCTGGATCGCCCCACGCTGGCCCGCGTCGCGGTGGCCGGATTCGTCGCGCTCGCGACGGCCGTTGCTCCCCTCGGTTCCCTCGGCCATGGTCGTGACCTGGTCACGGCCGCGACCACCGATACGATCACCGTGACCGCCGGGACACCCGCCCGGACCATGCCGTCGGACTTCTTCGGCGTCAACTACGTGGCCTTCTGGGACGGCGCGCAAGGCAGCGCCGCGAGTGCGGTCGCGCTCGCGCAGACACCCATCAAGGCTGTCCGTTTCGCGGGCGGTTCGCCGGCCGACTGGTACGATTGGCAGGATCCCTACTACAGCGGGTGGTCGTCCACCTCACCGCTTGACGTGTGGCGCTACGCCCAAAAGTTGGGCGCGACGCCGCTCTTCCAGACCAATATCCAGGGCAACCTGCCCAACCCGCCGGGCCAGACCTACGCCGTTAACTCGCCCCAGAACGCCGCCGCCTGGGCGACCTATGACATGACCAGTGGCGTCCCAGCGGCGATGGAGGTGGGGAACGAAGAGGATATCCATATGGCGACGTCCTGGGACCCCACGTTTCAGCCCTACATCACCGCCTTTAACGCGCAGGCGCAGGCCATGCACGCCGCCAATCCGGCGGTCAAGGTCTTCGGCCCCGCGTCCACGAATGAGTGGTATTGGTGGGGATTGGGCTCTTTGCCCATGTTCCTGCAGCAGACCGGGACCATCAGCGGGACCGGGCAGGTCGACGGCGTGTCGCTGCACTACTACACCGGCAGCGGCTGGAGCGACACGTACAACGTGGCCCAGCAATGGAACGCGCCGGGCGGACCCTGGGCATTTATCCAGAGTTCCATGACGCGCTACGATTCACGGCCCCTGCCCGTCGCTATCACGGAGTGGAACCTGGGCGACTCGGACAGCGGGACGGGCTTCAATCAGACGCTGGGCCATGGCCTGGTCGTCGCCGATCTGCTCGGCGCCTTCGCGCAGTCGGGCGTCGCGCAGGAAGACTACTTCGCCATTCACGGCGGTGGCCAGTACGGTCTGCTCTACGGGAACGGGGAGAGCCGCCCGGTCGACAGCCCGACGCCGACCTATTATGCGGCGGCGCTGTGGGGGAAGATGGGGCGCGCCGTCCTCCCGCTGACACAGGCGGCCGACCCGTCGACGACCGTGAGCGCTTACGCGACGCAGAAGGACGATGGCTCGGTGCAGGTGCTGGCCATCAATAAAACGGGCGCGTCCCAGCCACTACAGGTTGGCTATCAGGGCTTCAACCCGCAGGGCGGGATGCTGCGGGCCTACACGCTCTCCGGCGCCGCGGGCGCTCTCTCCGACCTGGACGTGAGCTACGACGGGGTGTCCAATCCCTCGCCGCAACAGCCGCTGCCCGGACCAGCCCTGACACAGGTGATCGCGGGGAACAGCGTGTCCTATACGCTGCCCGCCTACTCTGTCGTGGTGCTCGACGTGGCGTCTGGTGCCGCATCACCCACGGCGACGGCGACCACGGCACCGAGTGCGACGGCGACCACGGCGCCGAGCGCAACCGCGACCACGGCGCCGAGCGCGACGGCGACTATGGCGCCGAGTGCGACGGCCCCGCCCCTCCCTCGCGCAGCCACGATAAGCTTCGTCAACGCGTCGGCCAGCCCCAGTTCGGTCTCCGCGCACCACAACATACAGCTGAGCGCTGGCCTACGAAGTACTGCAACAATAAGTGGCGCGACTGTAACCGACACGATCGTCAATGCGTCCGGAGCCACCGTGTACACGCGGTCCTGGACCGGGCAGAGCCTACCCGCAGGGGTGACGGAGACGTACACATCGTCGTGGCGTCTCCCCAGCACGCTGCCGACGGGCGCTTATACCGTCCACATCCGTGTCACGAACGCGAGCGGCGCCCTCGTCTACGGCATGGACGCAGCGGCTGGTGCATTTACGGCGGTGTAGCGCCAAACGACACCGTAGCTGGTGACGGTCATCATGCTCGATAGAGGATGTCGTCGGGACTCTCGCTGTCGCCATCCTCACCGATCGGGGTGTGCGGGTCGTCGTGCATGGGCAGCCGTCGCCGTGCCGTGTGTGCAGGAGGATCGGTCGATCCGTGGGCTGGACGCATGTCGCGCGCGGTCGGCGCCATCGCGTGAGCGATGCACACAAGCCCGTGGGAGGCGACGTCCCGACACCGGTCACATAGGGAGACGATGAGCGAACACGAAGTCCCACGGCCCGAATGCCGGGGCTGTACGGCATCCGAACCCAGGAACGAGCGGTCTCGGACGTGCCTACGAGGCGCAGGAGGACTCTCCAGGGGACGCCACCTGCATCAACTCCGGCCACGTCCGACCGCTTGACCTGACTCTATCGCACGCGAGGAGGAGGTGGCCCGGCGCGACAGCGCGGACTCGTTGGCGGCCTTATTGCAGCAGACCGTCATGTTGATCGTGTCAGCGACGCCGTCGCCGCACTCGCGCCGATCGCGCAGACTGTGTGCCCTCATCGCTCCTCACGGGCTCTGCACCTCCTCACCGCATCAGCTCGGGTGTGGGCGACGCGAGCGGCCGTTACTCCGCGCGGCACCCCCCAGCGATCACCGCCAGGATCTCATCCGGCACATATGTCCTGTCGGTCGGCAGGCGTGTCGTTCATCTGTGCGGCTCTGGGGTCGCCTACCTGTCGTCTCGCCGGGCCGGCTGTGACATCACGCGCCCCGTCGTGCCGCCCTGATGCGACACTCCATCACCTCTCACGGCCCCCGCGCGCGAACGTGCCAGTGCGGGGGTGATCCTGGGAACGGTCTCCCTGGTCGGCCGCGACCGCGCGTACTGTCGGCAGGCCTCCGTGCTTCCCCCCACACCACCGCTGGGTCTATGGGTCCGTCATCGTCCGCCCTCAGCTCTTCTCATGCTCGGTTGCTAGTGGGTCACGCCCCATTTAGGTGGAATTGATGCGTAGCAGCCCATCGCGGTTGCTACGCACCCCGTGACGCTCGTTGACTAGCCGGGGGTGGCAATTTGACCAACTCCAGTTAATTGGGGCGTGACCCACTAGAGCCGTCACCAACGCGGCGACGAGCGGTACCGCCCACTGCTTCCCGTCCGCCGGCAGTGCGCCCACCTGCCCGAACGCTTGCCGCAGGCGCAAATCAAGCGGCCCGGCTCGGCCCGGCGTGTGTAAGTGCCGGCTTTGAACTGTTACGCTTTGCCGGGTTAACATGTATCACCCGCGCACCGTCTTTTTTTCAGGTAGTGGGCGTCCCATGAGCGTGAAATGGCATGCTACCGGCCTTAACCAGCACGGCTTATCTGTACCACCGTAAACCGGCTTTTTGTACCAGATCGAAACTGGCGCTTACAGCGTGTCCGGGGACCACACCCCGGCCAGGTCCAACAGTTCCGATGGGCTGGTCCCCAGGGCGATGCACAACTGGACGAGCGTACCCAAACGCGGCTCTTGCGTCGCCCCGTTGAGCGCGCGGTAGAAGGTGGCACGGTCCTGGGTTTTGCCCAGCCGAGCGGCGACCTGGGCCGTCGTGAGGTCGTGTGCCTGCATCGTTTGTGTGATGGCGTGCGCGAGGGACATCCTACCCTTTCCGTCGTGCGGCTCCGTGTGCACTCCTACGACAAGACAACATTGTCTTGCGAGACGAACACCACTACCGCCGAACTACTTGTGGCGACGACTGTCGTCTTCCCACAACGTCAACCGTTTAGTGAGGAGGTTGACGTTTTGATATGAGGGCCAAATGCCCTGGGGCGACGAACGAATTGCGGTTTGTATGGCGGCTCAGATTGGTCGATTGCGCTTTGTCGGGCGACATCACCCGGCCCATGGTGTTTTGCCGGTTCCGTTGGGTCCTGCTGAGATGCCTGAAAGTGATTCGTCCTGGCCGGTCGGCAGCACCATTTTACCGCTGCATCGAAGCATAAAAGCCCTGATAGGGGTCCAACGCGGCGCGACAAACACGG
>JAABUL010007887.1_pt1 | contig 11153 bp, 7 predicted proteins | sample 5559151 | NCBI WGS metagenome assembly JAABUL01 (sample SAMN10711876, study PRJNA513368) | rock metagenome | isolation source: Antarctica rocks | place: Antarctica: Victoria Land, Pudding Butte sud | reverse complement strand
TCGTATACAATCTTAAAACTTTTGCTAATCAATACTTAATTAAAATTTTTAAGCTTCTCTTTGTAATTATAAAGATTAATATTTGTTTCGAAAAAGTTAACAAAAAAATTGTTGCAATATAAATTGATTGTTTGAATAATCTCTAGCTAGAGGTTTACAATTAAACTAGTATTCTTAATTATGAAAATTAATCTTCTATATAACTAAAACATTTGATATATTTGTTTGTTTCAAAAAAAAACTGTTAACCTATTATGTATCTTGCGCTTTCTGTATCAAATTCGAAAGATTGTTATTAACGCGAATACGAATTTGTTTATTGTTTTTATACTCCAATCTGTTAACGTAACGCTTAAAGAAAGTTAAATTTTTTTTTTCTTATTTTTAAGATATTCTATTCGCGAGCGTTTAATTTTATGTTTTAGTTAAGTACAAATATAATAAATACTATCGAAACTATCTAAAAGTATAGATATTATAGTGTCGATACAAATTAAATTGGTTTTTTAGCAATCAAATTTAACAGAGATTTGATAGAATATTAATTTGTTCTTTGCGCGTATGCAAGAGATACAAGTATCATTTAAGAGCAACTTAATAAATTAAAAAATTAATGAAAACTAATAAAAACGCTATTATCGAATAAGAGTGTTGCGCAATACAACAACAGTATATTTAAAGTTTACAAATCGAGATAGTATTAGATAAACAACTTGAAAAGTTGTTTGTTTAATTTTGATTAATTTACTTAGCAATCTAATTTAAATTTGATTTAATTTAATTTAAGCAAGCTAGATCTAATTGAGACTAGCTTAAAGACTACAATATATTTTGTAGTCTCTACTCTTTGTATGTAATTATCTTCCGGAATATTTAATAATTTACTACGTTGTTCGTCACATCTTTTAACAAAGAGAACAAAATATTACAAATCATAAAACAATATAATACTTATAATATCGATAATATATTTTACGATCGTAAATATAATAAGATTGTTATAAATAATATTACTTAAGATCTAATTTAATATACAATTAGCAAAAAAACTTTATTTGGTTAAGTGCGCAAGAAAAAATTCTCTAGAGTATGAAAGTTGATTGAGAAAAACTACTAGTCTATTACAAATATCTCTTCAATTATCTTTATTATATATAAAGAGTTAGATAGCAATAACTCTTTATCTTTCTTATTATTTTTGTAACAATCTCATATTGAATTTTTTCTTTAACAAACTTTTATTAATTCTTCTTTTTAATTGTCTTTTATTAATTTTTGTTTTCGACAACTTTTTATTAATTCTTGTATATAATAGTTCTCGTTAATTCTTGTTCTCGACAATCTTTCTTTATAGATTAAGAGAAGGTTTTTCATTAAAACTTAGAAACTTCTATTAATTTAGAAGACAACAATAAGATTACAATTGAAATTTATAAAGAAAAAAATAATGAAATTAATTATATAATAACAAAATTCGACATACTAATTATTTTATTTTTTGTCGAAAATAGATAGAGGACAATCTCGATTGCTATTTATTGTTAAGCAACTCTCAACAATACAAAGCAAATACTAATAGAAAGAAAACAAAAAAAATTAAAAAAATTAATTTGAAAACCTAATATTAGAAATGCTATTGAATTAATTATGTTACAAAAACAAAAGATATAGCTTACAAGTTCGAAATTAATCTCAAACATAATTTAAATCAAATAATAAAGAAAAACAATTATATATAATTCGCGAACATTATTGTATCTACAAATAAAGATATTCTTATATACAAGAAGTTTAATTGTAAGCTGAATGTCTTTTTTAATTGTATAGAAAACTATTTTAACAATGTTCTCTATTAGCGAGAAAATAAGCAAGCGACGTACAAAAATATCGAAATCAAATAAAAAGAAAAGTATATAATATATTGAATTAACAAGATAAGTTTCGACTTCAAATTAAAAATATAATTACTTATTGCAATTTATTTTCTTTTGCAAATAAAACAAAATGCAAGGTATCAAGATTGCATTTTAACAAACTATATAAATTTTAACAAGACATATAAATTGTTACGTACTTTAACAATAAATATATTTTTTATATTGTAATTGAAAATGTCTTTTAAATTTACATTTTTTTTTATGTTTAATCTCTTAATAGTTAAAGATTTTTACAATTAAATAAGATTGCATCTCTATCTCCTTTAATTGCAATTTTTTTTACAAACAATTTATATACTAATCGAAATACAAATGCTCAATATTCGAGCAACTATTTTATTTGATAAACACAACATTTCTTTTTCTTATATTTTTAATTTATCTAATTACTCAATAAATGCGAGTCTTTACCTCCTTTCATGGCGTAGCAGACTTCCTTTCTCACATCACCACCGCAAAGCTCTTACCACTTTGTACTCATGGAAGAATCTTATCCGAGCCTCAGGATCTCACTACTATGATGGGAAGTCATTATCAGCCTTATATCTGCAGGGCGTGCAAGTTCATGCAGGGTCGCCACGCCAATCGGTACTTCCAACCAAAGCAAATCGCTAATCTCGGCTAGTGCAAGACGATCTTGCACGTCTCTGGTAGATCGATACAACGAAAAAACATCTAAACCCACTCACCAGGCAGGCGATAAACGACTATCCAAGAATTAAGAGAACGCTCTTGTTCAATATATACTACGATGCGATGAACGAAACATGTCATTGACGCCTCAATTGATCGAGACGATGACGAATTTCCTTCTTGATAATGTAAAGCCTGTGAGAAGAAATTAGGTTAAACGATTCCTCAAACGCAATCCCTCTCTAAAAAAGCGTTGTCATCGTCCTATTTTGATCAACAGACAAGCTGCTTATCACATACAAGAGCTGGAAATATACTTTAGACAATTAGAGAAGGTAATCGAGAAGTACAACATTATTGAATGCGATATCTAAAACATTGACGAGATTAAATCTCGCATTGAATGCGATAAATCTCGTGTAGTAATTACATTGAATACTAAACAATCTGCAAAGATTGCAAATTCAGACAATCGCGAGTACGTTATCGTTATGAAGACGACGAATGTAGAAGACGATACTATATCGTCTATGTTAATCTTTAAAGAAGCTGGTTTAGCGACAAACAATCTACATATAAGCATCACTCTAGCATTTAACGAGTTTGTCTACATCAATAACAATTTAACAATCGACTACATTAAGCACTTTATTAACGCTATAAAGAGACAGCGAATTGACATTTACATTCTATTAATTATAGATAATTGCGACTCACATAAGATCTACGAACTTGATAATCTATGCATTAAAAACAACATTATTCTCTTTCTTTTGCCATCGCATTCTACCCACATCTGACAATCTCTTGATGTAGAGATATTTGAAGCCTACAAACAACATGATGGAAACAAGCTCTATAGAGTCGTTCTACGCGACAACGTCAAGTTCGATAAGCTTGCATTTCTCGTCGTCTTTCAAACCTTTCTTAATCTAGCGTTCAAGGCCTTTACTATTAAACACGCCTTTAAACAAATCGATATCTTGCCTTTTAATCTCGTCATCGTACTAGATCTTGCGAAGAAGAAGCATGCTTTAGAGATTGTTGTCGCAAGACTGCAGTGCTCGCGAAGATACATCTAATCTAGACGACTGTCTATATCACATATTGCGTGGACCAAACTTACATTATAGAAACATAAGAGAAATGCGCGAGCACTACTTAAAGTACGACGAGTTCTTTTCAAATTTTGATTAAATGATCAATTGTCTTGACGATTGGCAAGCTCAACCGCACGCATATTAGTAGGCGAAAAGAGATTTGAATAAGGCGACGAAGAACGCTGCGAAACGTGCAAAACGCGAGCGATATTTAGGCACATTTGCTGTCAAATGTGGAGTTATGCAGAGCAACGAATATAGAAAGAGCAATCTCGAACGTTTCAATAAGGCGAAGAAGATTGTTATCAATAAGACTAAACGAGACGCCAACAAAGTCTCTACAAACTGAGTCTTCGCAGAGCTTGTTATCGCACAAGAGACTGTCAATATAGCCTTACGAAGAATTACTAAGCTCACGAACGTTATCGCAAAGCAGGTGAAGACGAACGACGTCAACGTCGTCGCGAAAGAGAAGAAAGAACAATGGGACAATAGAATCTAAACGAAGAGTAACGCCTATATAGAGACTATTCGAAGAGGCAACAACGACTACGAAAGCCCCTATATTTCTAAATATTATCTACGTGTCTATAGAAACGAATGTACTGAAGAGGAATCGACTAGAAACTCTCTAGAGGGGATGCTATAGATGTGGAGGAAACGGCTTTATCAAATGAGCATGATTAGGGTGGCCAGATTGATATTTTCTCATAGGCGTTCTCTAGGCCATTAAGAATATATATAAAGTCTTTATAAATGCTCAGAATTATGCGTTCAAATTACGAAAAGCGCGTTGTTTTGACGTTAATATATTTAATGATTCGGTGAGGCTGTTTTTTGATCTCGAAGAGCTGCCTCTCTCACTACACAAAACTTGGTGAATTCTTATCCAATTAATTCATTTTCTATGTATGATATGTAGAGCACATTTCTAGCTTTCATTGGCCGTTCTAGTTGCCCAATTTGGTGCTGAATTGGTGATGTTGTCGTCGACGATAAAAAAATATCCTGAAATGCGACGTTTGAGATGATCTAGCGAGTTATTTGTCACCTATCTAAGAGCGCTAGCCGATATTAGATAGGGGACCTACGATTATATGCAAAATGTTTCTTCGAAATTATATTTTATGTAATATGTTTCCTTAAAGCAATTTAATGTAAAATATTTTTTGGTCTATTTGCATACGTATAGAATGTTCTCTCGAAATTTATAATATGTTCTTATCATAATTGCGTATATGCAGAATGTTTTCTTGAAATTATATTTTATGCAATGAAATTATTGAAAGGTGTGACGAACAACGTAGTGGATCATCTATCGCATTTGGCAGGCAGCTCTCTGGTTGCCAGCCAAATACCACCACCTCTGTAGGCAGGCTTCAGGCATGTCGTCGTCGCACTGCGCAACAACCATATGTAATTTTTTAATAAGTTAAAAGCATATTAGATAATATAGTCGTATTAAATATTTTCACCACCCTACTTTGCTCGCACACCACCCTGCTCCACTAAGCCTAATCGGGTAATTTGAGGGTCCAGTGTTTACGAAACGCGTCCCATTGTTGACATCGCCGGCGATCACCCTCGTCCACCATCTGCAATATCTACCACCTACATTAAGAGCCATTGACAATGGCTATGGAGCTGACGCCGCCGCCTAAGAATGCCTCGCCTGAGGATGATGAATCGCAGGAGAATGAAATACTTCCGGATGAGCCTGCGGTAGTCAAGCCAAAAGGCCGCCCGCGAGGCTCATCAAACAAGGCGTGGGCGGCGCCTTCGCAGTCACAACGACGACGTCAACAGGCCCTGGATAGATCTACTTAGCGAGTCCCCTCCGCCTTTGAGTATGCCCCGGATTTGCCCTCTAGCCAAGTGCCTGATAGTCAACCCTCTACCCAACACGGCGGACGCGGGGGTCGCCAGCGAGGTGGACGAGGTAGTCAGCAAGGTGTGCGTGGGGGTGGTCAACGCGGTGGACGAGGAGGTGCAGGAGGTGCAGGAGAGTCGACGGCAGAGGGTCAAATTGCACGTGTTTCGACCTCCTACACGGGCAGTTTCCAGATGTAAATCAGGTGCAATTAGAGGTTGATGTTGAGCATGCGAAAGATATGTTTCAGGTTTGATTTTGCACCGGGATGTCGCTGAGAAACTACATCGAATTTGGTGGTAGACAGGCGCATTTCCAGGTATTTCTCCTCGCCTCTCATTGATCTTGTTGATGTTGTTTGTCTACGGGGTCACTGGACCCCTTAAATTACCCGATTAGGCTTAGTGAGGCAGGGTGGTGTCCGACCAAAGTAGGGTGGTGTCCGTCTAGTGGTTACCAATATGAAAGCCCGTGTTTACTTTACTATCACTGGAACCGGCGAAAGGCCTGACTATCCAGTCGATCCGATAACCAGTTCGGGATCCATCAAGTCGCGAAATTCGTAATTTCGAAGTTGCATAAGACACCTAAACTAGCGTACACTATCACTTTGAACCGTGCAATTTGGTTAGGAGCCCGAAACGCACAGTTTAGAGCGAGGGCAGGCAGTTCAGTTTGGTTTAAGGCCTCGAACGCACGGTTTGCACGGTTACGACCCTTGTTCTGACTCGGACTAGATCAGCAACTTGTTCTTTTCGGATACTGGAGAGGCCAGTGGTACGGCCTGGAAGATCTCGGTGCAGGGTTGACTGTGTTTCAGAAGCATTTTTTTAGATATGAAGCGGTTGCCACATCCATCACATTCTCTAGGGATGCCTGTCGACTGTGTACGAATCGTGACTGAACAGCGTCATCTGCGTTGTCTTCGTAGGAAAACTGATGTTCTCCCTCGAATTGTTCAGCCGCGATGGCGTGGTATGGAGACTGAAGAATAGGGTCCATTGAGTTTGGATCAGCTGTGTCCCCATGGTAGGTATCGAGGTTGTGAGGGTCGTAGCTCTAGCCGTCTTCTTTAGATTATTCTCGTTTGTTACCGTGGTTTGATACGCTTGTTGACCTAGAGGACCGGTTTGTCTTAACGGTTGATAAGGACGATTAATAGGACGATTGTTGGAATTTGACGCGTTTGCGTTTGCGTTGTGGGAGTTTCATTCGGCGCCGCATTCGGTGCAGTAAACAGCAGGAACTGCCGCGATGCTGCTAGAGCAGGAGCGCTTGCGTTTGAGCGCTATTGGTAACCTTGGTTTGACTGGTAAGCATCGTCCCTATTCCAGCGATACGCGAAGATAACGGGGGAAGAGTCGGATAGGACGAGAGAAGTCGATGGAATCGTGAAAGAGCTGAGATAACTAGTTTTGGCGATCACTCTGGTCGGTTCGTACTACGGCTCTCTTGTGGTCTGATATTGGGAAGAATTTTCGCAAATATCGCCAGTGCTCCAGTGACTGCTTAAGCAACACAAAAAATTGGTACGGGGAGTGCGTTCTGAGTACATGGGAAGCATCGTTCGAGGCGATTGAGATCACGGTCCATTTGAGGACATGTTCATGGGTATCTTCGACGGCCCCCACTCGTGTTGCGGAACCATCAGAGGCTACGAGACCGCCTGGTGAGATTGAGATTTGGCGGACGTTCCTCTTCTGCAGACAGAAGTGGACAGTGTACAACCTGAGGTCGGCGTTCCAGACGCTTAAAACCTATCCGCCGATTCAGTGGCAATCGGATTGGCAGAGCTATACTATGTACAAGCTCGTGCATGTGTGGGGGCAGAATCGACTGGATGGACAGGCAACGGCAGCTGAGCGGTCTTGCCTTCGAGCTTATGACGAATGCCAGCGCCTAGGGTTAGCTTGACCCAAGTCGCTAACTTCGGCCGGTGCCACATGTGATAACCGTATTTTTTGTATTTCTCTTCTTCTACCTGAATCGCTGAACGAGCTTACGCTGGGTCCGTCCGCCATGATCAGTGGGATGGAAGGCTTATTAAGAACACGCTGCAGTATTCTTCCGTGCGGAGAGTGCGACCCATGGGCTAATCGGACTACATGAAATTAGAGATTTTGGCCACAAATCCAAGAAGGCACTGTTCAAAGAATGACGATTGTTAATGTTGAGTCTTCTGCAGCAGCAATATAGGGCATTGAATCAATCCGCACATTCCCGAACAGCAGCTGAATTCCTTCAAGTAAAGTTCTGCATCTTCTCCCACGACTTGATCTGTAGTTCGTACTGGCGTCCATTGTTGCCAGCTGGCCTCAAGCTCTCGAGTGGAATCTCGTAGACTTCATTTACTTTCACATAAGACTTCTTCTCCATATAAGTCCAACCATCCCAGTCGTTGCACAGTTTTAACTGGACTCCGTTGTGCTGGTTTTTCTTCGACGGATATATGGGGAGGTAGTCGATGTATTCTGGCGTAGAGTCGGCACTGGACGTAATCTGCTTATTCATTTACCCAAATGCACCTGTTGAGCAGTCACAAAGATACTGACAGTGGCTACCTTGACCCAGTTCCATCGACATGCCCACCCAAGTACCACAACCATATGGCCACGCGCCCCCTTGGGCAGGCGGCCGATAGCCGAAGCATGTTGTTGACATTCTCTCGTTGGTACAAAGACTTTAAAGAACTTGCCATGGGGACGATTTTGGGAACGCATGATGAACGATATAGCCCTAAAAAGGAGATTGGTGTTAGGTAGGCCGGCAAGACCAGGATGGTCTCTGAAAGTAGTAATGGTAAAGACAGCGCTGCCTTTGGGTGTGCCGTGGAATCTAATACTAGCAAGCTCTGCGAAGCAAGGTACTGTAGAAGAGTTCGGAAATATCGATCTTTTGGTGATAGGGTGGGGGTGATTGATTATTTCATTAAGCACTCGGAGCCTACCCCAATCGGGTACGCTATGCGGCTAGAAACAATCAACCAATCAGGCCTCTCCATGGCCTGATTAGTTATCTATATACGCCTTTCATGACGCCCCCACCGGTCAGGAGGTACGAGGTGGTGATGGAAGTTTAATTCGCTAGGAAATTTAGCAACCAGAAGATTAGCGGTGGGTTCTCTCATTGGATATGGTGACCAGGTAGGATACCGCTCGAACCCCACCTTCCGAAGATGATCCATCTCTCGACCGGGGGCGAAGCACGTTCTGAACACTGAGGTACTCTTACGATCTAGCCGCCCTACATAGATACCACCCCGAGATGCCATTTTTGCGAGAACCTTCCATCAGCCCACGATGCCGGCCGACCTAGCCTTATCCTCGGTGTGTTACATTTCTTGTATTAGGTTTGGTTCCTATTGGCGCTGGTACAATGTTACAATGAGTTTTGTTTCATATTCTTTAGCCAAGGGAAAATAAACCTTCGCAAAGCCATTGGCTCTTAGCAGCATGGATGCTTACGCTTCTGGCAAAGCTGCAGCATTGGATATGACGTGTCGTTCTCCTTCACCTATGACCCGTTTCTTGGTGTCGGAAAGGGAAGAAGCTTGTTTCGAAAGGGTGCAGGAGCCGCGCCGGATTGGTCAGGCAATATTACTGAGTTGCCGAATTTGCGAGTAACCACATACGCAATAGGGGTGCCGGTGGAATCTATTGGTGTTGACGCTGTCAGCCATATGCGCCTCATGCGCCATGTATCTAAGCACCCTCCCGGGGGACAAAAAAAACGGTACTGTTTTCTTGGCACTTTCCTCCAGATTGAGTACCGTTTAATTTGTCCCCCGGGAGGCACCCTACACCTCCATCAAATATTATCTTCTGTCGTCATACATATACAGAGTCAAGCTGCCACGGTTGGGGCACATGCTGAGCGATATCTTGATGCTACCTACGCATTCCAAGATCGATCAAGATTCGCACTACCCTAATCCTAAGCGGGACTTCCGAGCATTGAGGGCATGTACAAGAGTACAGCTCCCTGCTACTAGCCACCAGCGAAGTCCGGCCATCTGGTGGATCCAGGAGCTGATAGACTTATAGACTGTAGCTATGCCGAACTTCATGAATATGTCCCGAGAGATCCGAGACATGGTCTATGTTGAACTCCTCTGTGCACCGTGCATACTTATCGCGCCTTCCGAACATATCTCTTGTACAGGGCTGCCACTGACCGTTACTTTGAGTTTACTGGAAGTCAACCACAAGATCAAAGAAGAGGCTGCTTTAGTCTTCTACGGGCGCAATTGTTTTAAGATCTCCTCTGCTCCTGCTTTAAATCGAGCCTCAGTCTTCACAAGCTGTGCTGAGCTTTTTCGAAAGATCAAACTTGAGCTTTGCGGTGCGGACTGCGAAGAGCATTTCCCCTTCGTGAACGGGGAATCGACTTTTTCATGGAATTGTGACCTGCCTCCAATGTGGTCCAAGCAGATTCAGTCCTTGGCTCCCATGATCAACTTGAACTTTCTCGAGCTGGATGTTAGTCATCATCTCTATGAAGTACGCGACGGTTATAGCTCCTTTAAACGCATGACGATCACAATGGCGATTATCGAGATGTTGAAGCCAGATCTACTCACCAGTCTGGCTCAAGGTGTCTGGAGAAAGCATGGAAGGGATCGGCATGGGCTCTGGATTACGGGACGATTTGACTACCAAGAAAAGAGAGTTGAAGACGTTGGCGAGGCACTCCAGATCATTGGCCCAAACTTTAAATTGATGTTGCCATACCTTCTGGCAGTTTCTCCACTGTTTGATGATCTCGATCTGGAGTTTCGTACAAAATTTTATGGATTGGATTGGCGACAGTTTCTTCGAGAATGTAAGTAGATCAATCAATCGAGCCTACAAAAGATAAACTAACAACGGCATCGAAAGGAGCTTCTTTGTATAGCACTTTTCCATGTAGCTTAACAGGTGTTATAGTGCAGAGTCATAGTAAGCCAACGGAGCCTGCCAGCTAGGTTAATAATCTCGCCTGATCTCACCAAGAGCAAGGCAGAAGCGTGAGATCTTGACTAAATTGAAAGGTCTGTACTTATTTCCAAGAGACTCTTTAGACCAGCCGCAATCCCAACATCTGCATAATTGGTGGGCTGTCCACCATCAATGGTCCCACTTATATCCTTTTCGCAGGGTGCGCGTGTTGAGGATAGCACTTCGTGTAGGGCATACTCATTGTATTGTCTAACTGCAAGCTATGAAATAGGTCTGTTTATGTTGAGGATGTAAACACGCTAACCAGAATAGCCAGCCACCATACCCAATAGGGTAATAGCCACGCAGGCCTCATGGGATTACCTGCATTTCCCTCAACAGCGCGCACATCAGGAAAGGCGTGATAATAAGTAGTGAGATGTCGATTGATGGATAACTCGTCACGGAGGTGATGGTTCAGAGGGCTTTGCTCCACAGGATGTCACTACCGTAACCCTTCCAGGAGAGTCTAAGTGCTTACTCTTCCTTCAATGAGTTTGTGTATCGCTAATCGTTTTGCCGGTCGTTTTGTCGTCATCTTCAATCACGAGAGGTTTATCTGAAGTATGTTAGAGGCAATTCAGGCTACTGGTTAGAAACGCGATGTCAGCGCTCACCTTGACTCTCGCCAACGTCA
>JAABUL010007886.1_pt1 | contig 11156 bp, 11 predicted proteins | sample 5559151 | NCBI WGS metagenome assembly JAABUL01 (sample SAMN10711876, study PRJNA513368) | rock metagenome | isolation source: Antarctica rocks | place: Antarctica: Victoria Land, Pudding Butte sud | reverse complement strand
CACCGTTTGATCGAGCACGATGAGGCGGTACTCGGACTCGTTCGACCAGTCAGCGTGCTTACTGAAGAACATGGCTTCCTTGTTCACCGTCGCGAACCGCAGGCCGACAGCGTCTGGGCCGAACTCCTTGATCTGCCCCAGGTCGACTGTGTTGTCGGGCGGCGTACGCGCCGAGCGCCAGTACTGCACCGGGCTGTGAAAGCGCAACGCATCCGGCCAGGGGGCGGATTCGAACGCCGAGATCAGCTTGGTCTTATCGAATCTGAGACACAGCCCTGAGTAACCGGCGGCGTAGTGCGCCCACAGGGATAGGTGGGCCCAGCCACGTTCCGCGTCTGGCTCAATCAAAGATTCAGGCAGGCGCCAGTCTTGCGTGAGGGATACGACTTTTGCGTGCAGCCGTATATTGCGGTCCAGCTCGTCCCACAACTTGAAGCCGAGGTCAGGGTCCTGGCTCAGATCAGCGTCGTCATCATGAACGCTCAGCGCGGGGTGCAGCGGTCGGGACTCCCAGAGGTCGTTCGTGGCCGCAAACGGTGAGAGCCGCAGGACGCCTGAGCGAAGGATGCCGAACACGCCGGCTTCCACACCGGTGTAATGGAACAAGTCGTCCGTGAGCTCGCGGGGGGCACTCAGCTGTTCGACTTCGAGGTAGCCATCCGGGTCGATCTCCATGACAGCATCGTGACACAGCCCGTACGCCTGCATATTCGGTGCCCAGATGCTCTAGACGGTCGTAGCTCTACGCGCCTCTGCCGGTCCCGGCGCGCTGACACCGTATCTACCTTGCGCCCGGTCTGCGACGCGACAACAACGAAGTCGGACCGCCTTCAAACCAAGATCCCTGGCTCCGCGCCATAGCCATTCATCTGCGTGGGCCGGCGTGTCTCGGCTGCGCCGGTCGAGATCGCAGATGACGAGAGGGCCGTGGCCGCCGACCTCGACCCTCCCGGCGGGATTCGCCTCGAGTGCTGCCGCGAACAGGGCGGGAACCGACAGGCTCATGACGCCAATTGTGCCCGGCGCCTGCAGTCATCCCGTCCGCGAATCGGCTTGTGCATCATCGCGGCCGGTTCCTCACGCAAACCGCCCACGGCCGCGGCGCAGCGACGAGAGGCCTCACTGCCCACGGATAGCGGCCACCACCTGGCCCGGCGGCGGGTTGACGACCACCCGGCCGTCGATCACCACTTCCCAGCCGGTGAAGGCAAAGAATAAAACGATGACGCCACTGGCAACGGGCTGCCACCCGTGGGGGGTGAACGGGTGTAGGCGGGCGGCGTCCATCGTTGGCAGGGCAGCGACAATGGTGGCTGGGGTGGCGTCAGGGCGCTCCCGAGGATATCGTCTGCCGCTTCATCACGACTCCATCATCCGCAGTCAAGGCCGGGACCGCCACGACCGAACCCGGGCACACATGCGTCGCTGGACGCGGTGCGGTTTGGTTCTGCGCAGCTGTCGACCACCGAGCCTTCCGTGATCGTGCCGCCGCCCGACATCCTCGCCGTGACTGCAGCGGGTGGCTCGCACAATGGGCCGAGTAGGGCTGCCGTAAGGTCGGCGAGAATGCGGAAACCGTCGGTGGACAGCAGGGATTCAAGGTGGAACTGCACTGAGGCGAAACCGGTTCCGCGTAGTGCGTGGACCTCGCCGGTCTGCGGGTCAGCCGCGATCTGTAGACCGGGCCGCCCGGGGAAATCCGCGGACTCGGCGGCGGTGTAGGTGTTGTAGTATCCGACGATCACGGTCCGGCCGAACAGGTCGATGCGGCGTTGGCTGCCTTATGACGGACCGGACTGCGGCTAGCCATCGGCTAGCCACCGCCTGGGAATCATCTGGTGTGAACCAATTTCCGGTGTATCCCGGTTTCAAGGAACCGCGACGATGTGGCCCACCGTGGGTGGCCAAGGCAGGAAACGGCAGGCTGTCCGCTATGAACGCGACCGGCAGCAGCAGTTGGCGGAGCGTTTCGTGACGGCGCGGCTCATCCCCGAACGGACCGTCGACTCGATGTTCGCCATCGAGATCGCCCAGTTCGTGCCCCATGCGCTCGTGTGGTCACCGACCAACACCAAGGGCCAGGTGGACCACTTTGTGTATGGGCTCGGCGTCCGCGCGTTGAGTTTCGAGTGCAAGGGCACGGTGTCTGACCGGACCATAGACCCGGCGCAGCCATGGAAGTCGCCCATCGACTACAAGCAGCTCGACGCGTACCTCCTCGCCGGATTTCCCGTCCTGTACGTGGTCCCCGCCAAGCCAACTCACCCGGACGTCCCTTGGGTCAGGACCTGCGCCTGCAATCCTGGCCCGCAAGGCGTGTGTCTCGCCTGTCCCAACCCGAAGCCGGATCCGGATCGGACGTCTCGCCGCTGGGCCGCCGCCGACGAGAGCCTCATGGTGAAGGGCGCCAAGATCCACTACCGCTTCCAGCCGTGGTTCGCGCACTGGTGCTGGGTGATCCCTGCCGGTGTCCTCTACCGGCACCTGGTCGCGGAGCGTCGCCCCTAAGAGATGCCCACCGCCGATGACCAGCTGGCGGTGATGCAGGGCGCGGGCGCACAGCGTCTCTGCCACTTCCTCACCGACGTCCGGGACGGCAAGCGCGGCCTCGCCGACATATCTGTTGATCCGGGCGTCCTCGCCGAGAGGCTGGACGAACTCCTGCCCCGTAGCCGTTCGGACGACGAGTCTGACGAGGCCGATTCGACGGGGCTGCAATTCGTCTTCATGTCCAAATCCGTGTGATTCCGGCGAGCGGCGCGTTCGATTATTCGGTGGAGAAGCCCGTGCACTTGGCTCCGCGCAACCATCACTCGTGGACGACGAGCTGCTCGGCGGTCGCGGCAACGGGACGACGATGCTCCTCGTCGAGGACGGCGCAGATAGGGCCTGCTCCGTAAGCCGACTCGATGACCGGACACAACGATCACTAACAGGCGCCCACCTGCGACCTGGACCTGCGCATTCCTGATAGCCCATCCGGTGAAGATTCGGCTGGGGCGCCCTACGTGTGGGCGGCGCCCTCGATCATGCGCTGGCGCGGAGATCGGGCCGTCCCACTTCCTTGGAAAACGGAACACCCCACCGTCGCCACGACCTCGCCGGAAACCCCCAGCTCGCGGCATCCCAGTTGCTGTCTCACAGGGTGTCGGTATGGGGTACACCCCAACCCGACGTCAGGGGGCCAGCGCAGACCGCGATCAACTGAGGTGCCCCACGTCCTTGGTTGACGCCACGCGGGCGACGTCTAAAGCTTCACCCGGACATGTACACCGGGGAAGCGAAGTCGATGAGCGGGCAACGCGGCGGGTATCAACGGGTCAGTTCGCTCGAGCAAAACCCTCAACGCCAACTCGACGGCATCGTTCCCGATCACGTGTAACCCGGGCTGATGGGGTGGTGTGCGGCGGGGGCGCCGATAGTGTCATCACCATGACGACCACCCGGCGCGCTGAGACCGAGCGGGTGCTGGGCGTCGATGCTTGTCGCGTCGGCTGGGTTGGTGTCGCCCTCGGTCATGGCGTGACCCACACCTACGTTGCCGCCACTATCGCGGACCTCGCCGACCGGGCGCGCCGCGAGGGATCGGTGGACGTTGTTGCGGTCGACATGCCGATCGGTCTGCCGGACCGAGGTCGGCGCCAAGCGGACATCCTGGCGAGGGCAGCGGTGGGTCCGCGGCGCTCCTCGGTGTTCATAACCCCGGTCCGGGCAGCGCTGGAGGCCGCCGATCACGCCTCGGCGGTCATCCTCAACCGGGAACGCGCAGGCGAGGGCCTCTCCGTTCAGGCCTTCTCGTTAAAGCCCAAAATGCTCCAGGTGCAGCAGTGGGTTCGGGAAACGTCGCTGCGGGTGGTGGAGGTGCATCCCGAGGTGTCCTTCGCCGAACTCGCAGGTAAGCCGCTCGATCTCCGCAAGTCGACCTGGGCTGGCGCCGTACGCCGCCGCGCTCTGCTGGCCGACGCCGGCGTTGTGCTCGCTGGCGAGCTGGGTGAGGTAGGCGAGGCGGTCGCGGTTGACGACATCCTCGATGCAGCAGTCGCCGCCTGGACCGCTCGGCGGGTCGCCCGCGGGCAGGCACTGTCGATGCCGGACCCACCAGAGGTTTTCAGTGACGGTCTGTCTTGCGCCATCTGGAAGTGATCATCGAAGGGCCACGGTCGGGTGGTCGACTCTGCCGGACACCACCGGTCGTTGTTCAGGTCAGGTTTCGTTTAAATGATTGGTTTACAGCCAGAGAAAGCGATCAGTCCGACAGCTCGGATGAGTGTCGCACTCTTCCTCGGATGGGTCGGTGTGGGTTGGGGTGAAACGCCAGCGGTCCGCGCATGACGTACTGGGGAAAAGTGGTCACGCCTAGCGAGGGAAACTGTCGGTGGGTGCTGTTACGTTCGGGGCATGAGATCAGAGAAATCAGCAGCTCAGAGGGACAAAGTGCCGCGTACCCATGATCGGGTTCAAGCTCACCTTTTCAATTATGACGGGCGGCGGGAACACATGTATCCGCCTGATGTGGACGACCCGGAGGAGCTTCTGATCGGCACGCTTTATATTGAAGGGGTTGGCTCAGCATGGGGCGGTTACACGAGGTACGCGGTCATCCTTGATGATGGTGCTTTCCGGGAAGTCGAGCCCGACACTATTGTCCTGATTTCCCGAGCCGAGAGTGGTGACGTGTGACCGTATCCGTGGGTGTTGGTCGCATGGGCCGGTCAAGGGTCGGCTGGTCGGCCAAGCTTGGCGTGGGCAACCGGCGCTCGGCGATGCGCGGTGCGCTTGCCCCGGGCGGACGATCCAGTGTGTTGCACTTTGGGATCACCAGCCGTGCCATCACGGGGAAGTGGTCCCGGCCGCGGGTGATGAACACCGGAGAGACCGCTCCCTGCTCGTGCCGTGTCCCTATTGTGGGCGTATGAGGGTCCGGAGTGCGCCTGCCAGCGTCGGTTTCGTCTGGACGGATCCGCCGGACAGTCTGGGTCAGGCACGGGACACGGCCGATCCGCTGGGGTTCCGCGCCGCCGCTGTGCGGGTCGCCCACCGGCTCGTGCCGGCTCTGACGCAAAGCTCATTTCGTGCCCGCGGCTTTGCGTTGGTCTGTTTCGGACTGGACGCTGCCCGCCGTAACCCGGTGCTGCCGGATCCGGAAATCGACGGGGCCTTCCTAAGGTTCGAGAGGTTGGTCGTCTACGCCCAGTGCCACCACCACCCAGAGGGCAATCTCCCCGACGACGTCCGTTACTCGGGTACCCGGCGGGCCTACGCACGGCTGCACAGCAGCTCCGATTTGGATTTGAACCTGCCGCTGCTGCTGCACGATGACCTGAGCGGTGGACTGTGGGGTGCGTACCGGCGCCCCGCACTGCACCTGGGGCTGCTGCGCCCTCGGGGGAACCGGTCCAACCCCGCCGCTACCGGCCTGTCTGCACTGGGTACTGAGCTCGCCAAGACCGTCGAAGGCTCCGGGGTCGCGTACCCGACGGCTACCCGGAAGCTGGTGCGGGACCGTACCCGGTGGGCCACCCGGGAGCAGGCCGCCGACCTCGTCCCCGCCGACACGGGAACTCCCAGCACACACGAGGTCGACGTGCTCAGTCACACCTTGGCCGCCTACGACGACCGGCGCGAGGAGCAGGGCAAAGGCCGACCCTTCGCCGCCTTACGGGCCGCGTTCAACGCTGACGGCGGCGACCTCAACTTGGACCACATCAACCGGTCCACACTCACCGAAGGCCAGGCGCAGGCCCTCGATGACGCCCGGGCCCTCACCGCCCTGATGATGGCCGTCGAGAAGCCCTACCGAAAATGGGTCACGGGGCGTAGCGCCTCCCTTCCAAAGACGGTGGCGCAGAACTCGGCGTGGGCGCTGGTCCGGACCATGGGAGAACCCGACCTCAGCCGGTTGCTGACCGACCTGGACACCGATCCGACCCTGGATACGGTGCATCGCCACCACCAACGCCTCGCCGCCGAGCGGGGCCGGGAACCGTGGGAGCGGGACGAGCCCCGACTCGGGCGCGAAGACATGGTCGCCGCGGATTTCACGTTGCCCACCGCCGCGCAATTGTTCACTGACGGGGTCGACCCCCACCGTGGGCGGGGAGCCTGAGATGCCTCCTGCTCTCGTCGCCAGTCCACTGGACCTGTGCCGCCCGCCCGAGGGGTTCGAGTTCCGCAGCGGGGTGTGGCTGGCCCACGACGTGGATATGGCCATGGTGGCCGATACGGTCGCCCCCGTGTTGGCAGGCACCCCGGACCCGGACCCGCAACGGCGCCGCCGACTCGCCGCAGACCCCACGGGTGAACCGGAATTGGTCCTCCTCGGATGTGCAGGCCGCCTGGGTCAGGTGACCGCCTTCCCGTGGACGGTATTCGTGCCGGTCGGTGGCCGTGTGCAACACGCGAAGGGTGCTGTTCTGCAGTTCGCCAAACCCAACTCACCCAAGCGCATCACGCGGGCCTTCGTCACGTCGGCGAACCTGACCCGAGGCAGCCTGTCCAACCGGGAGGTGCTGGTGTGGGAGGAGGCCGGGTCACAGAAGATCAACCCGACCCTGGCCCACGATATTCTCGTCGCTGTCCAAGCGTTGAGTGCGAACCCAGACCTGCCTGCTGATGGGCGTCGCCGCGTCCGTGCTCTGGTGCGTCAGCTCGCCCAAGGGCTGCCGACCAGCACACCGGCCCGCTGCACTGTCGACAGCCTCGCCGCCAAGCGGCCGCTACTTGCCCAGGTCGGGGGTCAACGGCCTGCCGGAGCGGATCGGTTGGTGATCGTGAGCCCACCCTTCGCCGGCGACAACGACCGCCAGGCCGCGGACTACCTTCTGCCGTGGATCCGCGAAGGCACCCAGGTCGATCTGTACACCGGGGTGGAGGCGATGCCGGGAGCCACCCTGGGACCGGAGTGTCGCCCGGTGTTCTCCGCAGCCATCCTGACCGCACTGGAAACGGCTTCCGGTGCACCCGTACAGGTATGGGGTGTGCCGAACTACGACGCGGACGGTCGGAGACGCCGGCTGCACGCCAAACTCGTCGCCTTCGTTCGTGGCGAGGATGCGATGGTGGTGGCCGGTTCCGCGAATTGCACTGGGCGGGGGCTGGGCGGGATCAATCGGGAGCTCATGGCCTACCAGGACTGGTCCCGACAGCGCCTGGACGCCTGGCTGGTGGAGCTGTCCGCGAGCCCGTTCGACGGGCAGGTGGCGGCCCCCGCGCAGCGTGAGGACCCCGGCGAGGTGCCCAACGTGCTCATCGACGTCGGCGCATCGTTCCAACCCGACCCCGGGCAGCGGGTGGTGCGAGGTCGCTACCGAGGCATCCTCCGGCTCCGCCTCCCCGACGAGCATGCTGCGTTGCGCCTGGCCTATCGCGGGAAAGCTCTGCGGGCGCAACCGGAACAGGAACTCGAGCTGTGGGAGACCGAGGCGTGGCTCACCGCATCGGTCAACCGGTCCCACCGGCGGGTGCCCATCGACATGGCGGCCAGCGACGCCGACTTCTGGGACGCGGGTAACGATGACGACGACGAGGAGGATGCGACACTGCTCGCCCTGCTCCGGGCGCTGCGCCCCACACCAGCCGGGACACCCGTAGCGCGTCGCGGGCGGAGTGGACCTGTGGACGAGAAAGGCAGGCCCGCCGACGACAAGTTCACTATCCCAACGCAGCAAGCCTTGGCGCTGCTTACCCGACGGCGGACCCCACTGCGGTACCGGTTCGTCGACGGGGCGGGTCTGGCCCTGGAGAACCTGTTTGCCGACAAGATCGAGCGGCGGGTCGCGACCACCGTGCTGGGCAGTCCACCGCCGGACGGGACTCCCTTGCTGACCGCTCTCGCCGAGGCCATCGACGCGTTCGAGCCTTCGGATGAGTAGCCGCCGCGACGCCGACGGACCCTCGGCTATGGAGTGGTTGGCGAAGTACGCCGATGATGCAGCCCGACAGGCCAAGCCATCGGTTGTGTCCGCCGACTTACTCCGCGTCCAGGCCCGGCGCGCCACGCTCATCAAGCAGCGCCTGGTGGCGGGGGAACCGCTGGTCCTGCCCGACCCTGTCGGCACCGGCAAAACGGCGGTTGCTCTGATCGCGGCCGCGATGCTCCTCGAAGCCAAATCGGTGCGCCGCGTTGTCGTCGTCGCCCCCAACGAGGTCGTTCGCCAGCAATGGAGGCACCGAGCGACGTGGGTCCGATCGCCCCGGACCGGCAAGCCGCCCGCCGGACATCCTTTTCACGTCCTCACCCGAAAACAACTGGCCGTGGAGAAGCGCCCGGTGAAGCCCGAGGGTGTGCTGGTCGTTATCGATGAGGCGCACCGCGGCCTCCAGGCCGAAGGGGACTTCCACCGAGAAATTGAGGCGTGGGCCAAGGGTTGCCACGTCCTGCTGGTGACCGCGACCCCGTTCCAGCTCTCAAGCCAGGGCCTGCTCACCATGTTGGCGGTCGGCCGAACCGGCGATGACCGCGGCAAGACTGCGGTGGAAAGCTACGGTGCGGCGGTTGCCGGCCTCGCCCGGCAGTACCGGGCAGCGGTTAAGCGGTCGGCTCCCGCTCCCGCCCGTGACCCAGTGGTGCTCGCCGCGCTCCAGAGCGCTATCCAACGTCGCCCGGCCGCCGTGGCTGTGTTGAATCCGCGGATCCTTCCCCCCGACGCGGGGCTTCTTCGCCTACGTGGTGAACCGGCCGAGCTGTGCCGCGACACCGTGAAAGTCAGCGCCGACTGGCAGGAGGCGTACCACGTTGCCCGGGTGGTTCCCGAGCTCGTCGACACCGGGAAAGGGGACATGTTCAACCGCCGGCTCCTGTCCTGCAGTGAGGCCTTCTGGCACGGCACGGCTGGTCACGCATTGCAGGAGAAGGCGAAGGAATCCCCGCGGGTGGTAACGCTCGTTCAGCAGATGGAGCGTCGACTCGGCCACGGCTGCGGACATCCCAAAGTCAATGCCACCGCCGACTGGGTGGTCCAACGCCTGCGCGAGGGTCGGCACGTGCTGGTTTTCTGCGTGTTCCTCGACACCCAGCAGGTACTCGCCAAGGCGATTGCCAGCAAGCTCGGAAAGCGGGGAGCTGAGGCGGTGAAGGCACCCACCGGTGCCGCTCTTCCCTCAACTGTGGTTGACAGGTTCAGGAACCCGCAAGGTCCATCCCTCGCCCTGGTCGTAACAGATCGGTTCTCCGAGAGCATCGACCTCGACGGCGGCCGACCGTGCCTGGTGCACCACGATCTGCCGTGGACACCGGCGCGGGTAACCCAACGGTGGGGACGTGTCGTACGAGCCGGCAGCCAATTCACCCCCGTTAAACAGCAGGACATCTACGTGCCAGTCGTGGACGTGGACGCCGACCGGCGACTGTTCGATACCGTGAAGGCTCGGGCCGCTCTCGGTGACCTGCTGCTACCCCGCGAGGTCCTGACGGACACACAAGACACCGACGAGTACACCCTCCACGACGACCTACTCGACCAACTCCGACCGCCAAATCTCGCCAACTACACCCCCGGATGACGCCGGGTGGTTGGTCGACACGCCCGTCGACCATTGCACCGACCGCCACGCTCGCCGAGGGTCGACCGAGCCAGGCGCTTTGGGCCGCCGAGTAGGCCATCGCGGCAGCCCCGTTCGAGGACAAGCCGCGGCTTGACCTTGCTCGGGCCAAGCAGGCGATGGGCGACGATGCGGCGGCACAGCGCTACCTCCGCCCAGAGATATTCAACCGCTCGGACGATGACCGCGCACCGCTCGACCCTTCGGCTCGGACGGCCGAGGTCATCGACCGGATCGTCGGTACGGCTCACGCTGACGCGGCACAGGACCATGCCCTACTGGTGGGCTCGCCTATTCAACTGTCGTGGGTTCTCCACCCACCGGAGCGGTGTCACGCAGCCGCGCCTGGGGCCCGTTCGCGTGACGTAGGATAAATAACGGGTTACGTGACACCGTTCGATGTCTGGATGTGGACGGTCCTGGTTGTCACTTAATCGAACGTATACGTGATGGGGTGGGATGCGATGGCCCATCCCGAGAACGGCACGTTGGTCCCTGCGTGCGTCCAGCACAGCGTGCTGGACCCGGGCGAGAACGCCGGTCTGCGTACGTTGCTGCCGTTGGTCGAACGCGACCGAGGCGCGGCCAGAAACAAGGTGGCACGATGAGCCTCACCGGTGGCCGCGGCCCGGCGACCTCGACCCCGCCCGGCCCGACGACTGTGCACGTTGTCGCCCGCGGCGTGCTGCTGCTCCTCGGCGGCGTCGTCGTCATCCTTGTCGTGCAGCCTGCCGGCCCGCAGTCGCTCTACTGGATGCCCTTGATCATTGGTCTGACCTACCTCGTCAGCTCGGTCGCCGGCGGGCGCAGCGGCGGCCTGTGGGTCCCCGGCCTGATCGTCACCGCGTGGGGGGTCGCCACCACGACGGTGCTCAGCGGAACGATCCAGGCGGATTTCACCGCCACCACGATCCTCGCGATCGGGATCGGCGCGATCCTGGCCACGCAGCTGCCCCGCGTCGGGATACCCTGCAACCCGCTTGCGATCGCCGTCATTGTGGCCGCGGTCGGCGCCCTGGAGTTGCTCGAGGCGCAGGTCGGCGGGATTTTTGTCCAGGGGTGGCCCTGGGGGACGTTCCTCGTGCTCGGCGGGCTCTGGGAACTCCGGCCGGCTCTCACCCGCCCGTCCGTGAGTCGCCGGGCTGCTTGAGGTCATGAGTCCTCCGCGTCCCCGCCCGCCTCGGGAGGTGGACGTCCTGGTGGTCGGTGCCGGTCAGGCGGGTCTGGGCACCGCGTGCTGGCTCCGCCGCGCCCGGGCACCCACCTTCCCTCGGAGTCCTTGCTGACGCCGAGGGAAGGTGGGTGCAACCGGCCTGGTAGCGCAACGTCAGGGGGCTTCGGCGATCGGCGCGACGTGCGGGAAGGATTCTCGGTGGTGACCGGGTTTCCTCAGCGGAGAATGTGTCTAACTCGGAGGTTTCATGCCGACGCCTGTCGCACGTTCAGGATCGGGTACGGGCCCTCGTCGCGGGCCGACCCGGTGGGGCCGCTGCGATGGGCCTGGTGAGCGTCGCCGCCAGTGCAGTGTCAACCGTCCGCGGACGGGTACCTCCAGCGTTCGGTGGGGGCGGCTCGTGCGGATGCAGCCTGAGTCCCGTGCCTGGGCCCCTATCCCG